>OGOZ01001889.1_pt1 | contig 10958 bp, 9 predicted proteins | sample 1552801 | NCBI WGS metagenome assembly OGOZ01 (sample SAMEA2580196, study PRJEB22360) | human gut metagenome | biome: human gut; feature: human-associated habitat; material: faeces | place: Denmark | collected 2008/2010
CCGGGGCCGCGAGTGGCAGAGCGGCCGCTGTGTCACCGGCGACGCCTACGAGGAAGGAATGCTCAAGCTGCGGATGGCTTACGCCATCATCTACACCCTGCCCGGCGTCCCCTGCCTCTACTACGGCGACGAGGCGGGGCTTACAGGCATGGCGGACCCCTTCAACCGGGGCACATACCCATGGGGTCAAGAGGATACAGAGCTTATCGCATATTTCCAAAAGCTGGGAGAGCTGCATAAACGCGCCAAAGGCGGCTGCGCCTTCGCGGGGCGCGGCGATGTATTCGCGCTGTACCGGCCGGAGGTCATATGCATGGTAAACAGGAGCTGCGAGCCGGTAACGGCCTGCTTTGCGGATAAGGATTTTTGCGGCAATATCAGGGCCGAGCTGGAAAACGGCTGTATAGAAAGGGAGCTGCCCCCATACGGCGCGGCGATACTTATAAAAGGACAAGAGGAGCGGGCATAATATGTTCAACAGGTGGTTTCAGGGAAGATACGGCGTGGATCAGCTCAGCAGGGCGCTGATAATCGCGAGCCTTATAGTATCCGTGATATCCTGGTTTTTCGGCAGGGCGCCGGCAGGGGTGTACTACGCGCTGCGCGGCATAACGCTGGCGCTTATCGCCTTTGCGCTTTTCCGTATGCTTAGCCGAAACTTTTACGCCCGGCAGCAGGAGCTGGCCCGGTATATGAACATGGAGCGCAGCGTGCGCAACTGGTGGCAGACGCTGCGCATTCGCCGGCAGAACTTTGTAAACGTACAGAAGGAAAAGAAAAAATACAAATACCTCACCTGCCCCCAGTGTATGCAGAAGCTCCGGGTACCCAAGGGCAAGGGCAGGATAAGAGTTACCTGCTCCAAGTGCGGCAACAGGTTCGAGGCAAAGAGCTGAAAACGCCCTGTAATATTCTACCTGAATAGCGCCTCCATACAGGCGGCAAACTAAGGCTGACTACGAAACAGGAGGTACTTAAGAATGTCAAAGGCAAAGAGCCAGACCATCGGCTGCAAGGTCACAAGCTGCGCATACAACATGAGCGGATGCGACTGCGGGCTGGAACGCATCGAGGTTGAGCCTATGTGCGGCTGCCATACCGGCAACCCCGAAGATGAGAGCCTGTGCGGAAGCTATAAGTGCAGGGACTGAAAGTAGGCAGACAACAAGGCGCGGGTTCGCGCCTTTTTTCATGCAGCGAGGTATTATGCGGATTTCCGTACCGCAAGGAAAGCGCCGTACCTGACCATCAGGCCAAAATCATAGAGATAAAAGCAGATTTCATATCTTGTTATAGGGACAGGCGTAGGATATAATATAGGGCAAAGGAGGGTGAGGCGAATGACTAACGAAGAAAAGATACTTGAAATGCTGGCAAGTATACAGACCGATATGAACGGCATGAAGGCCGACATCGGTGAACTTAAGGCAGATGTGAGCAGCCTTAAGACAGAGGCGATCAAGACCAACCTGCGCATCGAAAACGAGATAATTCCTAAGCTCAAGGTTTTAGCCGAGGGTCACGCCATGCTCTCTGAAACGCTTGCCCCAAAGAGCAAAGTAGACGAGCTGCAAAGCGATGTGGAACTGCTCAAGATAGTCGTTAAAAACCTCAACTCCGAAGTTCAGCAGCTTAAGAAAGCTCAGTGATATAGATAAATAAAAAAACGGCTCCAGGGCCGCTTTTTTATTTCCGTCATTTCTCGTCTCGCTGGGCAATGGCGCGCTTTTCCTCCAGCCGATTATTCACCCATTCCCCAATAAGGGTATACAGCACCGCCATTATGGGCACGCAGAGTATGGCGCCCATTAGTCCGAAGAGACGGGCGCCGAACAGCACCGCTATCATCACCCACAATCCGGATATGCCCACTGCGTTTCCAACCACCTTGGGATATATGAGGTTGCCCTCTATTTGCTGTATGGCCAGCACGAACACTATGAACCACAGGGCACGGGGAGGGTCCACAACGAATATTATGGAGAGGCCTATTGCGCCTGATACCCATGGGCCCACTATGGGTACCATCTGGGAAGCTCCTACTATAACGCTTATCAGCACTGCGAAGGGGAAGCCCAGTATCTGCATTCCCATGAAGCACATCATGCCGAGTATAAAGCACTCTATGAGCATACCGTATACATAGTTGTGCAGCGATTTATTGGTGCGGGCGCATACATCCAATATTCTTGCGGCATGCTGCTCGTTGAACACGGCTTTTATGAACTTGCGGCACTGGCACAGCAGGTTTTCCTTGTTCGCGAGGGCGTATATGCTGATTATCAGCGCAAAGAGCATATCCACGACCACGCCCACGGTGCTTACGGTAAAGCGCAGCAGGCCGGAGGCGAGACCGCTTATGAAGCCGTCCAGCTTGTCCAATATGTCCTCGGACACCTGGCGAACCTTTACGGCTATGTCATCGTTGAGGTTCAGCCTTTCCCATACGTCGGTGCCCCATTTAATCAGGCTCTTGGAGTAGGAATCGTAGTTTTCCGCCAGGGATTTTATGCTGTCGACCAGCTTGGGACCTACTATCACTATCAGCACCGTGATTATGGAAAGCACGAACAGCATCGCCATCACCACGCATATTACCCGCTTGAGCTTTGAGGCGCGCCATTTTGAAAACAGCCTGTTTTCCAGAAAGCACATGGGCATATTGGCTATGAAGCTTATGGCCATAGCTATGAATATGGGGCTGATGGCATCGAAAAAGCCCCCGACTGAGCTTTTTACGGCGGTCAGGTTTTCGATTATCTCATATAATATGACGCCGAAGGCCACTATAAAAATGTATCTTCTCGAGGACTTCCAAAGTCCCTCCATATCCTGCTTATCCTTCAATGCAACCCTCCGAAGCTGATTTTTTGAGAGCCTCCTGCTTCGCCTCGCGGTCGAATTTTTCCGCGAGCAGCTTGGCGGAGATGTAGGCGGAAATGGCGTCTATCGCCATGCGGTTCCTGCCGCCCCGCATTACGGCAAAGTCGGCCTCCCGAATGTATTTGCTTATGTATTCCTCATACATGGGCTTTACGGTCGCCATGTACTGCTCGGCTATGTTTTCTATGGAGCGTCCGCGAACCCGTATATCCCGCTTTATGCGGCGGAGCAGGCAGACGTCTATATCCACGTGCATGTAGACCTTCAGGCTCATGAGGTCGGTTATGCGCTTATCGCGGAACATGTGTATGCCCTCGAGTATGAGCACGTCCATGGGCTGTATCAGCTCGTCGCTGTCCGCCCGCATATGCCTGGCATAGTCGTAGCCCTTTCTGGTTATGGGAAGACCGCCTTGCAGACGCTGTATGTCGGCATAAAGCTGGTCAAAGTCAAATATATCCGGCTCGTCGTAGTTTATATGTACCCGCTCCTCAAAGGGCAGGTCGGAATGGTCCCTGTAATAGCAGTCCAGGCCGATTATTGCCGAGGTGCAGGTAAGGGAGTCCTCTATTTCCTTTGCAAGGGTGCTCTTGCCGCTGCCGCTGGCGCCGCATATGCCGACGATTATCATGCTTTAGATATTCCCCCGATCGTGCTTTTTTATCATTATAACCCCGAGCGGGGCATTTTGATAGACGCAAAATCCAAAATTGCCCTGAAAATGCAGAAGGACACGCTCCCTTGCGGGTTTACGATTTGTTTGATTTTGCGTTATAATATTTGTGCTATAATATTTCAGACAGTATTTTATATTTTGGATATCCGGGAGACGCTGGCAGATGAAAAAAAGCCGAGGCTTATCAAACATAAAGACCATACTGCAAAACGCATTCAGGCGGCTGGGGCTTTCCCTGCGGCGCTTCGGCAGGCGCGGCGGCATAGGCGGGGCCATAGGGCGGCTCGCGCTGGGCGTAAAGCGCCGGGATAAGCGCACCATAACGTCGCTGTGCGCATTTTTGGGCTGCCTCGTGCTGCTCATAGCGGGCATATCCGTAATATCCGCCAACCGGCCTCAGCAGAGTATGCAGGGCGTAATAACCTCCTCCGCCGGCATAGTAGACCTTACAGGCGACTATGAGAATGTTCAGGCGGACAGGGAGGCAAAGGAGCTTGCGGCGGGGCCGACCCCCAAGCCGCTGTATTTCCAGCAGGGCTTTGAGGATGAGAACATAGCCGAGATACAGCAGAGGCTGATGGACCTCGGCTATATGGACAACGACGAGCCTACCAACTACTACGGCCCCAACACGAAGGAGGCGGTGGAAATATTCCAGCGCCAGCACGGCGTTACGGTGACGGGCGTGGTGGACAGGGCGACCTACGAGAAGCTGTTCTCCGACGAGGCGCTCACATACATGGCGGATCTGGGCATAAGCGGCTCCGATGTTGAGGATATACAGTCGAGGCTTCGTGAGCTGGATTATTTGGATAAGGTCACAGGCTACTTCGGCGAGGAGACCGAGAAGGCGGTCATAGAGTTCCAGAAGAACAACCGCCTCAGCGTGGACGGCAAGGTGGGGACCCAGACCCGCGAAATGCTCTACAGCGAGGACGCGGTGCCAAAGAGCCTGAAGTACGGCGAAAAGAGCGACGATGTGCTTCGCTATCAGAAGCGGCTCAACAAGCTGGGATACCTTTCCAGCACCCCTGACGGTACCTTTGGGAGGGACACCGTGAACGCGGTCAAGAGCTTCCAGCGGCAGAACGGCCTTACGGTGGACGGCTACATAGGCCCCTCCACAAAGGAGCTGCTCATGAGCAGGAACGCCAAGGCCAGCGTAATATCATTGGGCGAGACCAGCAGCAACGTAACAAAAATTCAGAAGCGGCTAAAGGAGCTTGGTTACCTCAAGAGCAGCGCCACGGGATACTTCGGAACCTCAACCGAGTCTGCCGTATCGGCCTTCCAGAAGCGCAACAAGCTCAGCTCCGACGGCAAGGTAGGCAAGGGCACCATGGCCGCGCTGTTCTCCAGCAAGGCCAAGAAGGCGCCCAGCAACTATAAGCCCTCGTCGGGCGGCTCATCGTCGGGAAGCAGCTCCTCCGGCGGCGGCACCGGCGCGCTTACAGGCACCATGGGCAGCGTGGACAGGTTCATCTCCGCGGCCCAGAGCAAGATAGGCTGCCGGTACTCAAAGGGCGGCAAGGGGCCGGATAAGTTCGACTGCTCGGGCTTCGTATACTGGTGTCTGAGGCAGGCGGGCGTGAACCAGAAGTACCTCACCTCCTCCGGCTGGCGCAGCGTATCGGGCTACACAAAAGTCAGCTCACTTTCCAGCCTGCAAAGGGGCGACATAATCGTATTCCGCGGCCACGTGGGAATAGCCATGGGCGACGGGACGATGATAGACGCCTCCAGCGGCAACAGCAGAGTCATACACCGCCCCTGCATGGGCGACTGGTCGCAGAAAAACTTCATCTGCGCGTGGAGGATATTCTGATAACGGACATAAAAAAAGTGGCGTTCAGCCACTTTTTTTGATATTCGTATTTATTCCACCGTTACCGATTTGGCAAGGTTCCTCGGCTTGTCGATATCGCAGCCCTTGAGCAGAGCCACGTAATAGGCGAAGAGCTGTAGGGGCAGTATGGCCAGCGAGGGCAGAACAAAGGGATCGGTCTTGGGTATCCACATGACCTGATCGGCGGTCTCCTCCACGCCGGGAGTGCCCTCAGTGGCAAGCGCCAGCACTACTGCGCCCCGGGCCTTTACCTCGCGCATGTTGCTTATCATCTTTTCGGTCAGGGGACTGTAGGTGCAGAGGGCCACTACCAGGGAGCCGGGCTCTATCAGGGAAATAGTGCCGTGCTTCAGCTCGCCCGCAGGATACGCCTCGGAGAATATGTAGGATATTTCCTTCAACTTGAGGGAGCCTTCCAGAGCCAGGGCGTGGTCTATGTTGCGGCCTATGAAGTATATGTTGCGGCAGCTGAAATGGAGGGATGCGAGGTACTTGATATAGTCTGACTTTTCGAGAAGGCCGCGCATAAGGCCAGGCAGCTCATCTATGGCGTTCAGACAGCTTTTAAGCTCGCCGTCGCTTACCATATGGCGGCAATGTCCCATGTACAGGGCAAGCAGATAGCATACGGAAAGTTGTGCGCTGTAAGCCTTGGTGGTGGCCACGGCTATTTCGGGGCCGGCCCAGGTATATATGACATCCTCGCTCTCGTTGGCGATGGTGCTGCCCACTACGTTCACTATGGACAGCACATGGGCGCCGCGCTTTTTCGCCTCGCGCAGGGCAAAGAGGGTATCTATAGTCTCGCCGGACTGGCTTATGACTATGGCTATGGTCCTGTCAGTCACTATGGGATTGGAATAGCGGAACTCCGATGCCAGCTCCACCGTGACGGGTATGCGGGTGTAACGCTCGATGTAGTGCTTCGCCACCTGGCCTACGTAGCTTGCGGAGCCGCAGGCCCCTATGAATATCCTGTCGCAGGAGCGTATGTCCTCCGCCGATATATGGGAAAGGCCGAGGTCTATGGCGCCCTCCTTTATACGGGGGCGGACGGTGTTGCGTATCACGTCGGGCTGCTCCATTATCTCCTTGAGCATGAAGTGGGGATATCCGCCCTTTTCGGCGGCGTCAGCGTCCCATTGGATATGCTCTATGTTTTTGTGCAGCTCCTCGCCGTAGCGGTTGTATATCTTCACGCTGCCTGCGGTAAGCACAGCCATGTCATATTCGTCAAGGCGTATCACCTGGCGGGTGTGCTTGAGTATTGCAGGCACGTCTGAGGCGATGAAGTTTTCCCCTTTGCCCACGCCGACTATAAGCGGGCTGTCCTTGCGTACGGCGTAAAGGGTATCCGGGTGATCGGCAAAGATTATGCCCAGGGCGAACGCGCCGGAGATGAGGCTAAGGGCCTCCCGAATGGCGGCCTCGGGGCCGTCCTCGCGGTTGCTCCTGTAAAGGTGCTCCACAAGGTTTGCGGCTATCTCCGTATCAGTCTCGGACATGAAGGAATAGCCCTGCTCGGTAAGAAAATCACGGAGCTCGATGTAGTTTTCCACTATGCCGTTGTGAACCAGAGCCACATCGCCGTGCTGGCTGAGATGGGGGTGGGCGTTTACGTCGTTGGGCTCCCCGTGGGTTGCCCAGCGGGTATGGCCTATGCCGAGGCAGCCGGGCAGGGACCTGCCGCCGTCCGTCATTTCCTCCAGCACGCTCAGCCTGCCCTTGGCCTTCACGACGCTAAGCTTATTGCCGTCTGCAATGGCTATGCCTGAGGAGTCATAGCCGCGGTATTCAAGCTTTTTGAGGGCCTCCAGTATGAGGGGCGCGGCCTGCTTGGGGCCTATATAGCCTACTATTCCACACATTGATAAACTGTTTCTCCTTTGATGAATTAGTCCCAGAGCTTTTCGGAGTATACGCCCTGAGCCTTGATCTTCTCTATGCTCTCCATAACTGCGGACTTATCCTCCTTGTATGTCACGCCGAACCATCGGTCGGGGCTTTCCTCGACCTTTACCCGCACCCTGCCCTCAGACATAAGGGTCTGCACAGCGTTGGGCAGCAGATCCTCATATTTGGCGGGGTTCTCCTTTATGCCCGCTTCGAAATTGGCTTTGAATACATCCTCCAGCATGGGAAGGATATCCGGCTTGAAGCCCCAGCAGTTCATGGAGACGGGGGTACCCTCCGGAAGCTCGATGAAGGTTTTGCCGTCGTCCTCTGTAAAAGCGCCGCCGTGCTCCCGCTTGAATATCCTGCGCCGCTCCACTATGTGGGTGAGGAAGCCTTCATCGTCCACCTCGCATATGCCCCGGGCTACGCTGCCGTTTTCGGTGAGGGTATTTTCCAGCTTATAGCCTATCATCAGCTGCTCGTCTGAGGGCGTGTCCCCGGTGAGAAATCCGTAAAGCTGCTTAAAGGCGGTAGGGCCGTAATAGTCGTCGGAGTTTATGACGGCGAAGGGTCTGCCGCCGATCTCGTCTCTTGCACAGAGCAGGGCATGGGTGGTGCCGAGGGGCTTTGTGCGGCCCTCCGGAGCCTTCAGGCCATGGGGCAGCTTATCCATCTCCTGAAACGCGCACTTGACGTTGGCGCGCCGGGATATTCTGCTGCCGATGGCATCCATGAAGTCCTGCTCAATCTCATGCTTGATTATGAACACAAGGTCGTGGAAGCCGGCGCGTATTGCGTCGTAGATTGAAAAGTCGATTATCAGGTTACCCGCGGCATCGATGGGGGCGATCTGCTTTAGCCCGCCGTAGCGGCTGCCCATGCCGGCGGCAAGCAATACGAGTACAGGCTGTTTTTTCATTTGAAATGTTTACCTCCGTATGCTTAGTTACATATTGGAAATATGCATTAATGCAGGTGTATCTCCCGCCCGAAGGAGCGGGGCGCTGCGTATTTTTTGACTATATCGGTTATGGTGCTTTCGCTCATGCCCGGGACATGCTTCATGGCGGGAAGCAGCCGCTTCATGGAGTTGTCGTCCACAAGGCCAACCAGCTCCAGGAGCATTTTGGTGGCTCCTTCGGCTGTGGGCGTCTCGTCGAACACCGCCTCTATGCTTTCGTTGAGTATGCGAAGCTCAATTATACGGGTATCCGGCGTTTCGAGGAAGCTGGTGAACAGCGTAATGCAGGCTTCGTTTTCACCTGCGGACCATATTCCCCGGGTGGAGACCAGATGCTGCTCCTCCTTCATTATAAAGACGGAATCCGTAAAACCTCCGTCCATATCTATGTATACCGTATTGCGTTCGCACTGCTCGTAAAATGTGACCGCCAGGCCCTTTTCCGTTGAGCTGAAGCGTATTATGTCCGCACCCTTGCTGTAGCAGCCGTGAACGTTTTGCAGCGGCTGCGGGAAAAGGGAGCCGTAGTTGTCGAAAAGGCGGAACTCCCTGCCGTCAAGCAAGCTGCGTATCTTATTGAAGGCGATTTTGTCCGTCCCGAGCCCCTTCCTTTCAGGCTCGGGAGAAAACACCAGCTTGGCGAGATACGCCTTCAGGCTGTCATAGCCTGGAGGGTAAGGCGCGAGCTCCCTGTCGGAGCAGGCCCAGAAGCAGGAATCAAGCAGCTGCATTAGGGACGTCTTGGCGAAGAGCTGTGTGCTGCCGGAGTATATTATAGCTACAGCATCGTACTGTGGGAATATTACCGCATACTGACCGAAAGCGCCGTTGAACTGGTAAGCCCCGCCGCCGCTCATCCATATCTGGTAGCCGTAGCCGTGCCTCATTTCGCCGTTTGGAGTGGGTATCTGGGGCGAGGTAGCGGCGTCTATCCACTCTTCGGAGAGGAGCCGCCGTCCATTCCATACCCCCCTGTTTAAATACAGCTGGGCTATCTTGGCAAGGTCTTCTATGCAGAGGTTCAGCCCCCAGCCTCCCTTTTCCATGCCCTTGGGGCATGTCTCCCAGTGGTGGCTGCGTATGTCCAGCGGCTCATACAGCCTGGGGGTGAGGAATTCGGTAAGGCTCATGCCCGTCTTTTTTCTCAGTACGGCTGAGAGCATATAGGTATTGAGCGAATTGTATTCAAACTGGGTGCCAGGCTCGAACTTGGGTACGGATTCCATGAACATCTTTACCCAGTCCTCGTCCAGAGCGCTGCCCACCTCGTTGAAGCGGACCCCTGTGCTCATGGTGAGGAGGTGCCGTACCGTCAGCATTTTCGACCACTTGTTTGCGGGCTTGCCGGTATAGCCGGGGAATATGTCCTCCAGGCGCTCGTCTATATCCATGAGCCCCTCGTCCACAGCCATGCCTATGGCGGTAGAGGTGATGCTCTTGCTGGCAGAGTACAGCATATGGGGGATTTCAGGCCGATACGGGGCGTAATATCCCTCGGCGAAGACCTTGCCGTGGCGCAGCAGCATTGCGGAATGTATGCCCAGCTCGGCGGTATTATCGGAAAGGTTCCTGAAGAACCGCTCCACTACCGTGCTGGAAAGGCCCGCCTCCTCAGGGGTGCAGCGAGGCAGGGATTCCCTTGCGGACAGAAGGGGAAGGCTCCCCATCTGACGCGCGTAGCCGTAGGCGGGTATGCCATCCATGTCCCTTTTAAGCATTTTGATGAGCAGCTCAAGGCTGCGCATCTGAATGGTAATGTCCATTTTTCCTCCGGATATTGAGCCTTGACAGGCTTATTCCTGAAGTATTTTATGGTGCTTGGCTTCCCCTTATACCGCCGGGTCAGGATTGGGTTCCCCTGCCATGGGGATATTGCGTCCGGTGCGGTCAACGTAGAAGGCGGCGTTGGCGGCGTAGATATAGGGGTTGAGCCAAAGGTCTCCTATGCCGCAGGTCAGGGCGCTGAGTATGCCCCAGCCTATGAAGGACAGGTTAAGGCAGAACAGCCGCCACTTGTGGCCTGCCATAAGCTCCTTGCTCATGTTTACCGCCTCGCGAATGCCCAGGTTGGGATTTTCCGCCATAAGATAGGGGGCAAGGCGGTAGCGGTAGGCGGCTATAATGCCGGGCACGATAAACAGCAGCGACCAGAGCCATATAAACAGCGCCATAAAGAGGTTGAGACCCATCGCCTTAAGGAATATATCGAAGCGGGAGAATATGACGGATACTTCACCCTGACGGTTCTCAGCCACAAGGTCTATGTAATACTTGTTAAGGCCCATTTCCAGCGCCCCTGAGAACAGCAGCACGACTATGCTCAGCACAAGGGCTATAAGTGACCCAAAGAGACTTGTCTCTGTATCCGCCGCCGCGAACCCGGCAAGGAAATCGTTATAATTGCCGGCGAAGAGCATATCAAAGTCCATATGGCCCATATTTTTTGCAAGGTTGTATATGCTGCTTATGCCGCATATGAGGCTGAATATAAAGGTTACCAAAACAGATCTGCCCCAGTGGCCCCTGAGCTTATCCCGGGCTATACGGCGAAATTCGCTTGCAGTAAACATAACAAGAAAACCTCCTGAAATGAAATAAAAAAATGAGTAAAATCAAAAGCGGGGGCGGGTGCCGTGCGGGAGTTACGCAAAAGAGCGGCAGGCGCCCCCCCCCAAAACCAGGTTGCAGTTGATTAC
>OGOZ01001892.1_pt1 | contig 10946 bp, 11 predicted proteins | sample 1552801 | NCBI WGS metagenome assembly OGOZ01 (sample SAMEA2580196, study PRJEB22360) | human gut metagenome | biome: human gut; feature: human-associated habitat; material: faeces | place: Denmark | collected 2008/2010
GTCTTTGCGAAGAATTCGGTATGAGCACCAACACGGCGTTCAACATTTATGTGCGCCAGTGGTCAGATTGATGATATCAGAGTAAAAAAATATAGATAAGCATCAGTACATGAACATGAAAAATACATTGATAACCTTTTTATTGCTGATAGCAGCGATTACTGCATCTGCGCAGGATTTTTCCGTTTTTCAGGGTGGAGCAGGTTCTAATATACGACCGGAGGGATGGCTCAAAGAGTTTCTGTTGAGACAGAAATCCGGTATGACAGGGCATCCGGAAGCTTTATCATATCCTTATGATTCCTGTTTATGGAACGGAGAAATAGGACGTAATACCGAAACTTACGGTAGTGATTGGTGGCGTTATGAGCAAACGGCATATTATACTGACGGGCTCTCATAAGACTTGGTTACTTGATCGATGATCAAGATATGGTTGACACAGCAGTAGATGGGATAAACTACACATTGGCGCATGCCTCAGACAAAGGTGTACTTGGTAATCCTAAAATTGAATCGATGTGGCCTATGTGCGTGTATTTTCGTGTCCTTGAGGCATATTACGAAAGTACTGGTGACCAGAGAATCATTGATGCACTCCACAAACATTATCTGAATTTCACGATTGAGGAAATTGGTAACTGGCGAAATATTGTCAGCTTGGAGGGAATGCTCTGGGTTTATGGGAAGACTGGTGACCGGAAACTTCTTGAAAGGTGTGAGAAAGCATGGAATGCCGGGACTTTTGGTGATCTTGTTCCAGAAACATGTAGGAATGATGAAAGATTGGTGATGCATGGTGTAACTTGTGCCGAAGAATTGAAATTGCCGATGTTGTTATATGCATACACAGGAAATGAGATGTACCGTGATCTGGCGTTGAATGCAGAATACAAACTGACCCGCGACCATATGCTTCCTGATGGTGTTCCGGCGAGTGCTGAGGCCCTTGTCGGGAATGAGAACATTATTAACAGTCATGAAACGTGTGATATAACAGACTATACATGGAGCCTGATCAAATTTTTGACGGTAACCGGAGATGCGAAGTGGGCTGATAAGATAGAACGTGCTGTATTCAATGCTGGACCTGGAGCTATCACAAAAGACTTCAAGTCTCTCCAGTACTTTTCATCTGTCAATCAAGTAATCGCTACTGGAAATAGCAACCACAATGAATTCTTCCACGGTTCTACATGGATGGCTTTCAGACCGACACATGAAACAGAATGCTGTTCAGGAAACGTACATCGTTTTATGCCGGATTATACAGCATATACTTGGCTGCGTGGCAATCATGATGAGATTACAGCAGCATTATACGCGCCTACAACGTATCGGTTCAAGACAAAAGATGCAGTTGATTGTACGATTGAGGAAAAGACTCTTTATCCATTTGACGGATTGATAGATTTCAAATTCTCTCTGTCTGCGGCGACGACTTTATCTTTTTGTCTGAGGATTCCCGAATGGTCAGCAGATTCTCAAATCCGGGTGAATGGAAAGTTGATGGATATGGAACTGGTTCCGGGAACTTTTGTCAAGATAGAGAGAGCGTTCTCTGATGGTGATCACATCACACTGTCTTTGGATATGAGTCCTCGAATTACTGATGTTCGTAATCAAGGCCTGTTCATCACAAGAGGCCCCCTGCTTTATTCCTTCAGTGTCCCACACTCAAAAGAGGAGGATACTAACGTATATGCGAACATGAATGGCAAAGTCCCAGGAAATCCTGATTTCAAGTGTTGGTCTATGATTCCTACAGGGAAATGGAACTATGCTCTTGATCTAAGTCATGCCTCAGAGATTGTAACAGAGAAGAATGATTGTTACTCTGTTGGTGATTATCCATATGATGAAGGCAATTCGCCATACATTCTGAAGGTTCCAGCAAAAGAAATAGCGTGGCAATTGGATTCCAGCCGATATACCCCTGTTATGCCCAAAGGAGGCTTTGCAGAACCCATAAAGGATAATACTGTATGGCTGGACCTTGTACCATATGGTTCTACCGAGCTCAGACTTACGGTCTTCCCAAGAACCGTTAACCATATTGAAGAATAACCATCCGAACGCATAAAGACTCTTGCCCCGCCGGTCAATCCTATCAAAGGTATTTCTCCTGACGGTCAATCATCAGATACAGTCTGTGTTGCCAGAGGTGAACATGCCGTATTCCAATTTATGATTGATTCACTACAGGACGGATCGACCATAGAAGCTAGTAGTGGAAAATTCAAATCCCCATCCGGATCGGTATTGAAAGCCAAGCCGAAATCGGATGGGTAAAATATGTGTGCTCACGACATAACTATACACCATCAGCACCTGACGCACTTTTACCATCAGATGCCATGTATCCCAGAAGCAATTATGCGAATAGATACGTGACTCTTCCTCTTATAAAAACAAGAATCCTGCATTATTCATAGCCACCACGCTTTGTCTTCGCAATACGCTGACAATCAAAACTATCAGTCTTTATTACCCGCCAGGTAGTCTGAAATTTCCGCAACGCTGCATCTGAACCCATCAATATCGTGAAGCGTTTAAAACCCCTGTTACTGAGGAAGCGAGATGGAGGTCATACTTGAGCAAAATATCCATCAATGTAACTTTTTGGCCATCCTCAACCCTGTTATAAGGGTTGTCAAGGATGGACTTTGCAAAATCATTGTTCATATCCCGCATTTTTAATCATTTCCAATGCCTTCTCGTGCTTGGCGTTTATGCGTTTTAGCTCTTTGATTTTGGCCGCGTCGTTTGATGCGACGGCTGCTTCATAAGACACTTTGCCCCGCTGCAGATTGTGATGGAGGTCATTGAGTTTGACATTAATAGCCAGGCGATTACCTGAGTGTATTATTTTATTGACGTACTCATCATACGAGTCCTCATCTTTCCGATGTGTTAAAATATCCACAGCTTCCACCACTTCATCAAGAAAGCCCTCAGTCTGAAGGTCTTCTATGCTCCAGTCACAGTCTTCAATCAAATCGTGCAGGAATCCGACTGTTTTCTCATTGTCATTTACCCCCCCCCATCAGACCGACAGTGAGGGGATGTAGTATGGCAGGATTTCCGTCAATATCCTTTTGACCTCGAAACTCATAGGTGATGATTTCGAGCGCCTCGTCAATCCCGGCCGCAAAGAAGTCCCTAAGAAGTTCCTCTGTCCAATGCTTTTCTTCTTTCATTTCCAACAATTTGGACATCGCGTCCATCAAAGTGATGACCTTCAGGCGACTTTTGACCGTTCTCATCGGGATTTGAAATACCGGGATAGGGTCAAGAGATGACTCAGGATTCAGTTTTTCGAACCAGACGGGAGTCATCGGATCCGACTCCGTAAAATAGACAAACATATCCCCCATCACCACTCCGAGAGGTGTATGACGCCCTTGATCATCCAACGCCTCGTCAGCCAAGGCCCGGACTTGTATCTTTTCATAATTCACATCCGAGTATAAGACATCAAGCATTTCGCTTTGATAACCGTTCTTAGTATATTCTTGAAGGAAATTCTCATCGGCACCATCCATAACATAGTCCTGAAAACTGGCATTTAAATCCGAATCTTCTTGGAATCCAAGTATTTTCATTTCATCGAAAGTATTTTCATTATAAGTTCCCATCAATACAATGTACTTTGGATGGCGGTCGCTGGACTTCTCGTAGAAATCCGCAAATAAATCGTAAAGCATACGCTTAGTCGTTTTGTTACCTGTGCGGTCACAAAACCCATCTTGCTGCCTCGCGCGCTGGCAGCCCGTAAGGTTTGTTCCCGCTGCCGGTATGTTAATAAAAGGAAATTAATCGAAGAGGAGAACCCTCTTTCATCTTTTGCGAAAATAGCAAACTTTTATCAAAGTACAAATTTTTTTTGCAGTCAGTATTTATCAGATTAAGTCGTATCTTTGACTTTGCAAGCTGAATAATACAAACACATAATGAACCGAATAGAGTGGGAGAAGACCACAGTACGGCACATGATCGAATTGTGGTGCAGAAAAAAGCATGGCAAAAAGGAACTCTGTGTGGAGTGCAGAGAATTACTGACGTACGCAACGGTCAGACTCGACCGATGCAAGTTCGGTGAAAGAAAGACCAAATGCCATAAGTGCAATGTCCATCCTGCCGTACATGAAGTCGTCTCTTATTTATGATTTCTGCAATCTGTTCCGTCCGCATAATGAAGTATCGTCTTGATTTCTTCGGAAAAAAGTCCTACCTTGCCGAATTAGCATGCAAAATGCGAACAAACTAAAACTATTTAATATCTAAAAAAAATGAGAAAGAGTTTATCTATACTTTTGGCGATTTTCGTAGCGTTACTTGCCACACCTTCGTGCAAAAAGGAAAAAGGCACAGAAGGGCCTCCAGCTATTGAAGTGAGCGGTGTTTCAGTGGACAAAACAACTGTGGGACTGAAAGTTGGAGACAAAGTAAAACTTGTCGCGACGGTCATTCCGGATGATGCGACAAATAAAAATGTGTCGTACGAGAGCGATGACAATAACATTGCGACTGTGACACAGGACGGCGAAATCAGTGCCGTAGGCGAAGGTTCTATTATAGTCTGGGTAACCACCGAAGACGGTCAATTCAGAGCCGGTTGTAAGGTCTACGTAAGCAACACCGCCCATCTCGTGAAAGAAATCGAACTTAACGAGACTGAATTGCCACTTGCAGTCGGGGAGACTTTCCAGCTGACAGCCGCTATAAAACCAAGTTATGCCTACAACCGGAATATCGTCTGGAGCAGCAAGAATGCGCAAATCGCCACAGTAGATGAAACAGGGCTAGTGACGGCAATCGCAGTGGGGGGCACCCGAATCTTTGCCAGTTCAGAGGATGGAGGAGCAGTCTCTGTCTGCAACTTGATGGTATCAAATCCTGGTGAAAATGAAATTAGAAAATTCGAATTTTCGCCGAATTATGGCATAATAGGAGTCGGCGAGAAATTGAATCTCAAACCTTATTTATGGAAGGTATATAGATCGTTTTTTAACGTACGCCCCGAATTCCCAAGCCAATTCACATTCAACAGCGACGACCCTGAAGTCGCCACAGTTGACAATGATTTCAACATCATCGGCAATAAAGCCGGCACAGCCTTAATCACCGTGACAATGAACAGGTTCAAAAACCCGGAAATCGGTTCATTCACCATTGAAGTCGAAGACACGTTCCTCGGCTCTGTAAAGGATGTTTATAAGGTAAAAGATAAGGGATTGGTGCTCACGAGTAAGATTTTATCGGGAAAACTCTATCCCGACGACAAAATCAAAGTCCTCCAGAGATCCGATAATAAGAAAAACTATAATATGACCGTCGGTCAACTCTCACTCTTTGGCAAAGTATTGGAATATGCGGGAAAGGGTGACGAACCGGGGATTTTATTAGCCGGAACTGAGCAAATGTCAACTTCCGACATAGAAAGAGGAGCCGTCATCACATCACCTGAGACTAAAAGAGTCATCGTGACACGGAAAGTCGTCGGAACAATCCACATTACAGGAAAGACAGCCCCTATCACTCCGGGCCACAAGCTGCAGTTTTTCGACGGGGCAATAGACGTCAGTGCAGAATTCAGCGAAATTTTCAAAGAGGAAGAAATCAACCCGGACAAAACATACCATCTCGTCACTTTCACAATTGCAGCACCGGACAAACTAGTCTGCTGGTATGGCCAAGTTTTCAAACTCCGTGAAGGCGGCCGCGAAGTCGGAACATTCACAGTATCCGACGCCGACCCGATGGAAGTGGTATTCTGACAGATTGATATAAATATATTCCCGCAAAGGCCACAGAGATTCTTGTAGAACGATGCGGGTATCAGGTTTGCCTGGCGGCCGGCCCACAAGCTGATCCGCCGGGTTTTCATTTGCGGATGCCATCCAGAAAACGTATTGGGTCAGGTCAATGTAAAAATGCCCCATCGGTAGCCCATCGGATAACTGTCAAGTCCATAAAATTCATTAACTTTGTATTGAGGCCATACGTGTGGTTTCAAGCAGAAATAGTCGATATGGATCGATAGGTATGAAAACTTTTGAACCTAAGCCGTGGGTAGTACCACAGCCTGTGCTGATTATCGGCACATATAACAAAGATGGAGTTGCCAATGCAATGAACGCCGCCTGGGCTGGACAGTGGGACGTGAATGAGATTATGATCTCGATGGGAAAGCATGCCACCACTGACAACCTGAAGATTGACGGCGAGTTTACTGTTGCCTTCGCGACCAGGAAAACCATGGTGGCCGCTGATTTCGTAGGCATTGTTTCCGCCAAGAACGACCCGAAGAAGATGGAGAAGACGGGATGGAACATCGAGAAGGCGACGAAGGTCAATGCCCCTGTATTCACCGATTTTCCGATGACTCTGGAGTGCCGCATCAAGGAAAAGTTCAATGAAAGCGAAACGGGATATTATCTCATTGCCGAAATCGTCAATATCCTTGTAGATGAGAAGTATCTGGCAGAAGACGGAAATCCAGACATGGAGAAGATGGAACTGATTGTCTTCGACCCTATTCACCATCGCTATATCCAGCTGGGCGACAAAGTCGGTAACGCTTTCTCAGACGGCAAGGCATTGAAATAATCTGATGGAAACCGAAAGGATTTTACTTCGCTATTGGCAGGAATCGGATGCAGAGGCGCTCTTCAAGTACGCTTCAGACCCTGACGTAGGGCCACGTGCAGGATAGCCGGCGCATAAGTCTGTAGAGGAAAGTCGGGAGATCATCCGGACATTCTTCCATAATGACACGACATGGGCAATTGTCTTGAAAGAGACTGGCGAGGCAATCGGCTGCATGGGCTACTACACCCATGAATCCAGCAATATCCCTATCGGAGAAAACGACTGCGAGGTGGGCTACTGGGTAGGAAAGCCTTATTGGAACAGAGGAATCTGCACCGAGGCATTGAAACTGATGATCGACTACTGCATCCAAGTGAAACATTTCGAAAACATCTGGGCAGACTACTTCACCGGAAATCCCGCATCGGGAAAGGTCATGGAGAAATGTGGTTTCTCAGACACCGGACTGCTGAACCGATGCAGCCAACTCGTGGGCGGCGACAAGGACATGGTTAAGGTATTGAAATATAACGGACAAACAAGTTCTATAATAAATTTGAGAACAAAGTACCTATGACATCTCTTCAAGAAAGGCTGTTCGCCATGCAGGACAAGCAGTATGCCGCTTTCCAAGCCAAACTGACACCGGGCGTACCGCCGGAAAGCTTTATCGGAGTCCGCGTGCCTGTGCTGCGCAAGTTCGCTAAGGAATTCGCGAAAAAGGATGAGGTCAATGATTTTGTACATCAGTTGCCTCACAAATACTATGACGAGAATATGCTGCACAGCTTGCTTATCTCACAGGTCAATGACTATGAAGAATGCATCAGTTTGACAGATGCGTTCCTTCCCTATGTGGACAACTGGGCAGTCTGCGACATCATGTCTCCTAAGGTCTTCGCAAAACATAAGTCTGCATTGACAGAAAAGATAAAGACATGGATCAACTCTCGACATACTTTCACTTGCAGGTTTGGTATAGAGACACTTATGTCGCATTACCTGGATAAAGACTTTAAGGCTGAATATCTTGAAATTCCGGCTGCAGTAAGGAGCGAAGAATATTACGTGAAGATGATGGTAGCGTGGTTCTTCGCCACAGCTCTTGCCAAGCAATGGGACGCAACGATTCCGTACATCGAGCAGAAGCGCCTTGCCACATGGACACACAACAAGACCATCCAGAAAGCCATCGAGAGTTACAGGATCACGTCTGGGCAGAAAGAATATCTGCGGACATTGAAGGTAAAATAGTTCAAGGCTGTCTTGAAGGAATCACGCATTTCCGAGGATTATTCTATAAGTAACATGAAAATAATAAGTTGCCTCAGATTAAGAGAAGATTTCCGAGGATAGATCTGTTTTCGAAGAAGGAGTGTGCCGGTGGCACATGACTGATGAGAAAAAAGATATATACCGAAAAGATTCCTTAAGATGATGCAGGTTATTTTTTGAATGTTACTAAATTTGTACGGAAAGCAAGATTTCTCAAATCGACAGACATTGAACCATGCCGGACCGCATGACACCCGATCAACGCCACGAGTGTATGGCGAGCATACATTCGAAGGACACACGCCCAGAACAGACTGTCAGGCGTGAATTGTGGCATCGGGGATACAGATTCCGCAAATGCGTCCGCACATTGCCCGGGACGCCGGACATCGTGCTGCCCAAATACCGCACCTGCATCTTCGTGAACGGCTGCTTCTGGCATGGGCACAAGGGCTGCAGCAAATTTGTCATACCGAAAACGCGGACTGAATTCTGGAAGAATAAGATTACACGTAATCAAGAGCGGGACCTCGTCAATATCCAGCGACTTGAATCCATCGGCTGGAGTGCAATCACAGTTTGGGAATGCGAACTCGGCAAGCCCGTCATTGACAACACCATAGACAAGGTCGAGGCCATGATTGCGGAAAACAAAACGAAATGGGAAGCATATCAGCAGCACCGCAGAGAAAACCGCCGATTCGCCATCGAGCAGGCCCGCAGGCGTCGCGAAATCAATGCCATCATTGAAGCCGAGCTCCAAGAACGGTTCGACATCCCCGAAAAGATAAAACGCCTCTCCCGCATTGAGGAAGACGTCTGAACAAGAAATCTACAATTCAGATATTCTCCATGTAACCAACAATAATTATTAATAAAATTTCAATGTTATGTATCGATTAATAACCATTTTTGCCAGCCTACTTTTTGTCACCAATGCTTGTACACAAAATGCTGCTGCAGTTAACCAAGAGCTCAATGAAATCTCAAAAATCACTGAACTGGTCACGCCTTCGGCTTATAAACTATATGCGACCGAAAACATGTGGACATTTCTGGAACTCGACACTGCGACTGGAATAATATGGCAGGTGCAATACTCAGTAAAAGGCGATGACTACAGATTCAAGTCCACTCTTAACAGGTTTTCCCTGCTACCGGAAGGACAGAAAGAAATTGCCGGAAGATTTGAACTCTACAAAACACAGAATCTGTACAATTTCATTCTCGTGGACACCCGTGATGGTAGAACTTGGCAAGTTCAATGGTCTACCGAGCCAGACGACCGAGGAATTATGCCAATTCTATAATAGGCCGACACAGCAAACATTCTTACGTCGCATATGATTTTTAGATACTGAAGATATACACTTCCCTAAGAGGGTAAGTTTACCTTCTTAGGGAAGCATACAACACATACCGACTTTTCCAAATACTTTTACCTATCTTGCATGACAAGCTACTTCACTTCCTTCCTGATGGACAAGTATTCGATGACAGTGCAGAATTCTCAGCTATGACGTTTCGCGTTCTTGGCAGCATCGGCGCTCAGCGTCGTGGCCGGATTTCTGCCTGACAAAAAAAGCAATGAAAACTTGGAGCGTGCGCCACACTTTCACTTGTCAATTTGGCATAGAGACCCTTATGTCGCATTATCTGTACAGATTCATCTCATCTTCCGAAATGCGGACTAGACTATGGGGTTCGCAGACCAATTTCAATTCCAGTATGGTGCAATTTGAACTGACTCGGGTTTTTGAAGATTTTTTCCCAGTTGATGTTTCAATTCCAGTAAGGTGCAATTTGAACCCTATATTGTTGCTTCCTATGTTCGTACTCCTGCGTTTCAATTCCAGTAAGGTGCAATTTGAACACGGAGGAGTACATAAAGGCGGAGGAGGAGACGCGTTTCAATTCCAGTAAGGTACAATTTGAACCTCATCGCTGGACGTTCCGGCATTCGAGATTGTCGTTTCAATTCCAGTAAGGTACAATTTGAACCGTTATTTTCCGTCTTGTCTCATGAATGAGGACTTTAGTTTCAATTCCAGTAAGGTACAATTTGAACGCCATAACGTGCATTTCGATGTATCAACCGTGAAATGTTTCAATTCCAGTAAGGTACAATTTGAACACAGACTGAGAACCAGAACAATATCAACGCTAATTTCGTTTCAATTCCAGTAAGGTACAATTTGAACGAAACGCTCGTGGGATTGTTCGTGGTGACGCTAATCGTTTCAATTCCAGTAAGGTACAATTTGAACACTCTCCGCAAAGATCCGTGCTCGTCTCTTGCGCTGTTTCAATTCCAGTAAGGTACAATTTGAACTTGACGAGTAGAGACACAATCCTTACAATGACCACAGTTTCAATTCCAGTAAGGTACAATTTGAACCTCTTACGCCTGTTTGTACTGTTCCTATGCTTCCGTTTCAATTCCAGTAAGGTACAATTTGAACTTTGCGAAATGGATGAATGGTGAACTATCTGATGAACGTGTTTCAATTCCAGTAAGGTACAATTTGAACAACGGCTTCTATCCTTCAATGATAGCAGAGAGGAGTTTCAATTCCAGTAAGGTACAATTTGAACCTCAGAGGATTATCGACACCCTCAACTGTCATTGGCGTTTCAATTCCAGTAAGGTACAATTTGAACGCCGCCAATTCCTACGGATGTAGATGGCCTTGGTACGTTTCAATTCCAGTAAGGTACAATTTGAACTGCCACGACACCCTCGGCTTGGGCTATATGATAGGTTTCAATTCCAGTAAGGTACAATTTGAACAAGACGCATCAGACGGAACGTCATCACCTTGTGAGTTTCAATTCCAGTAAGGTACAATTTGAACCTTTAGTTTTGTTCTTAACGTGGTGCCTACTCATGTTTCAATTCCAGTAAGGTACAATTTGAACTTAGCAATCAGTTAGGTGCTTCCGCTGGTGATACTTCGTTTCAATTCCAGTAAGGTACAATTTGAACGAGACTTCTGGTTATTCCTTTATGTGGTACATCCAGGTTTCAATTCCAGTAAGGTACAATTTGAACTTTGCGAAATGGATGAATGGTGAAC
>OGOZ01001893.1_pt1 | contig 10937 bp, 12 predicted proteins | sample 1552801 | NCBI WGS metagenome assembly OGOZ01 (sample SAMEA2580196, study PRJEB22360) | human gut metagenome | biome: human gut; feature: human-associated habitat; material: faeces | place: Denmark | collected 2008/2010
GAAGTTCAACCGAAAAGAAGCTGCCCGAACGGTAATCCTACTGAAAGAAAAAGGCGTGGACAGTTATGAGGATTTGGTTGCCCTTACGGATAAGCTGACTTCTCGCTTCTCTGAGCTTTCCGATTCCATTAAGGTGGCTGAGAAACGGATGGTTGAGATTGGAGCATTGCAGACGCACATCAATAATTACTCCAAGACCAGAAAGACCTACGAAGCATACCGCAAGTCCGGGTACAGCAAAAAGTTCTTTGAAGAACATCGTGACGAGCTGATGCTCCATAAGGTGGCAAAGCAAGCCTTTGATCAGCTGGGTGGCAAAAAAGTTCCTTCTCGTCAAGCTCTGCATGAGGAGTTTAACCGACTCCTGGTTGAGAAAAAGCAAGCCTACGCAGAATATCGGCAGGTCAAGAAAGAGATGCAGGAATATCTGATTGCCAAGCATACGATTGAGCATATCTTGGGTATTGACCGTCAAAAACGAGTGGAAGAGAAGAAACAACAGAAAGAAGAACAGCGCTGAAGGTAGAGAAAGAGCCACGGTCCATTCTTTTTTTGAGTGTGAGACCGTGGCCACTTTTTTGTATTTTACTTCGATAATAATATGCAGATTATCATCTGTCAGAAATAATCATGTCGATTCCTCGCTGCAGAGTTCCTTCGTCGATTGCACCAGTTGCCTGGGCGATTGCGTTTCCCTCAGCGTCAATAAAATATGTGGTAGGCAGTGAATAAACACCGTAGATTGCAGCGGCATCCTGATCTGTATCGTAAAATACCGGGAAAGAATAGCCCTGTTCTGCGATGAAAGCAGATGCAGTTTCCACAGTCTCTCTGGAGCCATCAGTCATATTGATGATGAGAAACTGTACTTCTTCACCAATTTCCAGATATTTTTCGTTAAAATCAGGCATTTCCATTTTACATGGACTACACCAGCTTGCCCAGAAGTTTAGGACAACGGATTTCCCGATAAAATCCGAAAGATGAACTTCATTTCCATCCAGATCGTAAACTGTAAAATCCGGTGCCAATATCTTTTCCGATTCACCCTCTTGTGTTGTTGGAAGAGAGGCTTCTGTGGATTCGGTTTTCTGCGGTGCTTGAGTGGCAAGCAGATCAGGCGCCAGCTTCTGTCCAAGCTGTTTATATAGAATTCCTGCGCCGCCTAAAATGAGAACAAACACAAGAATGAGAATCATTATTATCTTCTTTTTATTCATAAACCCTCCTCAACTAAGCAGGCTGAGAAGCTGTCCCAGCGTTCCTGTTGCCATCAAAATACCCACCAATATCAGGAAACAGCCGCTGACAGTATTGATGATCCGGTAGTGTTTTTTGATCCAGTTGAAGGCTGACTTCAGATAGTCAATCAGAACAGCACTGAGAAGAAATGGAATTCCAAGTCCCAGCGAATAGCAAAGCAGCATCAGCATACCTTCGATTGCATGATTCTGCTGAGAGGCAAGCATCAAGGCAGAACCGAGGAATGCGCCCACGCAAGGTGTCCAGCCCAAGGAAAATATCATGCCAAAGAGCATAGCGGGGAAGAACCCCATCTCACGGCTGTTTACTGTTTTACTGCCGCCTCTGAACAAATTCATTTTGAAAACACCAAGAAAATTGAGGCCAAAAAGAATTACAATCAATCCGGAAATTAAATTCACTGCGCCTTTGTATTCTCGAAGGATACTGCCAATGGTGCCAGCCAATGCGCCCATTGCTACAAAGACTACAGTAAATCCACTAACAAATCCCAATGCTCCAGATAAGGTCTTTTTTGTACTGCGTTCTCCACCACCTGCAAAATAGGAGATATAGATGGGCAGCATGGGAAGCAGGCAAGGTGATATGAAGGTGATAATGCCCTCTAGGAAAGCTACTGCGTATTGCATGAGCCGCTGCACCCCTTTCCGAAAATACCGGAAAACAGCCAGCCGATAAAGCCCATATAGGCCATCGTGATGAACGGGTTAGAAGTCAGCGGACAAGCTCCGGTAGAGCATCCCACAAGGTAGTAATATGCAAGGCCAACCAATGCGCCGCCTACGATAAAAAGAACTGGCTTCAGCCATTTTTTAATTTTTTCTTTCATCTCACATTCCTCCTGCTAAATATTCCTCTGCATAGTGAACAGCAGTTGCCCCATCGGCTACAGCAGTCACGACCTGCCGTAATGCCTTTGTGCGGACATCCCCAACGGCGAACACACCGGGGATGTTGGTTCGGGTACTCTCATCTGCAATAATGTATCCAGCCGGATCAATCTCAATCTGATCTTTCACCAATTCGGTGGAAGGCTTTCTTCCTACGCTCACAAATACACCGTCGCAAGCAAGCGTGCTTTCCTCTCCGGTTTTCACATTCCGAGTCCGGATACCGGTCAGCTTTTCGTTATGGAGCAGTGTGACGATCTCACTGTCCCAGAGGAATTCTACATTTTCCGTTTTCATCAAAGGCTCATGGTAGATCTTTGTTGCTTTTAAGGTATCTCTCCGGTGAACGACGATGACTTTTTTGCAGATACGGGAGAGGATAAGGGCATCCGCCGCAGCGGTATTGCCACCTCCTGCGATGACAACCGTTTTGTTTCGATAGAACATTCCGTCACAGGCTGCGCAGTAGTGGACACCTTTGCCGATTAACTCCTGTTCACCATCAACACCCAGCTCTCTGGGGCCAGCTCCGGTAGCGAGCACAATGGTCTTTGCGTACATAGGGCCTTCGCTGGTCACCGCTTTCTTTATAGAACCGGACAGTTCCAGGGACAGCACCTCAGTCAGCTTGGTTTCCACTCCAAATCGTTCCGTTCCTCGCTTCATCTTTTCTCCCAGGGAGAAGCCGTCGATACCATCCTCGAAGCCGGGATAGTTGTCGATTTGTTCGGTCAGAGCCATCTGTCCGCCGGCAGACAGCTTTTCTAAAACCACAGTGTCCATTCCGGCTCTTGCAGCATAAAGGGCTGCGGTATAGCCGCCGGGACCGCCACCTACAACGATCATGTCATAGATATGCTGCGCATTATTTACTTCCTGAGTCCGGTGCTGTAAGGTTTCCTTGATAAAAGCCACCAGCTGCGTTCTGGATTCCGGAGCGACGATAGAGCCAAGAGCCTGTCCGTTGTGATAGATCAGCAGAGTAGGGACAACTTCAATAGCCTCGGCCTCAGCCAATTCCGGCTCATCATCAATGTTGACAGCAGTGAATACCAGCGTATCCTTATATTCCTCAGCAACGCTTTCCAATGCTGGAGCCAGACGGCGGCAATATACGCACCAAGGGGCTGAAAACTCCACCAGAACAGTCTTTCCGCTATGCACCATTTCTTCAAATTGATTTCTATTGATATTGATAACTGCCATATTGCCAGCTCCTTTCTTTTGTTTGATTATAGTATAGCCAATCTAAAATAATATTTCGGTGATAATATCACATAAAATAGTGCGACATTGCTGCCGCACTAAACTTTTTCGTTATTAAGTAACTCGAGGATATGTTCACTGGAACGGATGATTTGAGACTGATTATCTTTTATGGATGTTTTTTTTGCCTCCTCCAGCGAGAGAGAAGCATATAAATGAACCGTGTATGCTTCCTGCCTGAGAGAATCTTTATACTGTTCAGCTGTAAGATATTGTTTCTCAAGAATACTAATTTTATTTTGAAGATCACCAATCTGCTGTTGAAGCGACATCACTTTTTTCTTTTGAATATAGAGGAAAAAAGTAAGAAGAAGTAGTAGTAATATGATTGATATGATAATAATAATCATTCTTATTATTTTCCCTCCTTTATCAAAAGATAAGTCTTAACTGCATTACGGAGCGTTTCTGGTAGAACGGGAACAGGCAAGATGATCACCTTACCCGTATTCTTTTCAATCGTTATTTCTGATTCCGGTTGATTGGACAGAAGAATTACAGGTGTTCTTTTATCCGCCCGCCATGGCTGATCCGGCTGTTTTGTCAGAGCTTCTGTAACAACCCAAATCATAGGCTTTTTCTTGCCAAGCTTTTTTCTTGCTTCTTCCGGGGTTTCAAATACAAGGATATGTTTGGATAAGTTCTGAAGTACCAGTCTCAGCCCGTTCCCATAGGCTGGATCACTGCACATAATAGCAATCGTGGCATTTGATTGCTCATCTTGTGATGCCTTTATAAAATCCAGAACAGGTGTATTATAAAGTGTGAAATCTTTTTCTGTATGTACTGCTTCATAATAAGATCTGGCCGCTTGGCACATTCTTCGGCAGAACTGTTCAATATCAATACGGATGTCCGTGAGGCTGTTGTCAGAACTTATTCTATCCAGTTGACAAACTGAAGTTCCGCAATTCACACCTAAGTGAAAACGAATCGAAGTATTGTCGTCAGTATTTGCAAAGCCTTTGTTCTGGTGCAGGTATTCACATCGAAGCTGCCAGCATCGTTCTCCGCAGATATAGGGCGAGATATCCTGCGCAGAGACTTTAAAGAAAGGTGCTGCGTATGTATCAAACCAACGAATATATTGATTTCCGACATCACGAGTTGGTCTTTGGTTTCTGTCCAGAACAGCACGCCCATCCCGATAACGCTTTACAATTTCCGGGAAAGCAATTCCACCACAAATATCGGGCAAAGTCAGCGCCAATGCCAAAGCAGATTGCCAGCGTCCATCCTCAATGTTCAGTTCTATTTCCTCTATGCGATGTAAAAAGGTAAAGCTGGCATTGTCTTGACTCATAGGTATCCTCCTGTAAAAAATCCGCCTGCCGGAAAACCGACAGGCGGCATACTGCCTTTTATACTTCCATCATCTATAGGCTATAGTGATTAAAGAACCAAAGAAGGAGCAGAGTAAACTCGTGCTGCCAATTCCTGATTGAGCATATACAAGCTCTTGGGATCGGAGCCAAAGAGTTCAATTTTGGAAATCAAATTCTTTGCATTGGTTTCTTCTTCACCTTGTTCTTTCACAAACCAATCGAGGAACTGCATGGTACGGAAATCCTTTGCTTCGTAAGCCTCACTATAGATATCATTAATCAGCGAGGTCACATATTTTTCGTGCTCAAGACCTGCCTTCAAAACATCCATATGGCAAGCTGCATTCAGATCAGGCTTGTCAATGGCTTCAAACGTTACCTTCTGGTTTTCGTTTTGCAGGTACTGATAGAAAAGCATGGCGTGGTCACGCTCTTCCTGAGCCTGAATTTTATACCAGTTGGCAAAGCCGTCAAGCCCGACTTCCTCGAAATAGTTTGAAAAATTGAGATAAAGGTATGCGGAATAGAATTCCGTATTTATCTGTTGATTGATAAGCGCATGTACTTTTTCGTTCATTTGCAAGAACCTCCATGTTAAATATCAGTTTTCCACAGGCCGTGGAGGTTGCAATAAGCATAGACAGCTACTGCTTTATCGTCTCCCAGGGAGAAGGTGACATGGGGTTCGTCACCGGGCTTCAAAACCTTACGCTGACCACCGTTTTCGGTCTGGACATAGACCCACTCGATGAAATGCTCCGGAAGCATAGGATGATCTACAGAACCCACATTGACATGGATTGCACCATCTTCAACAGTAACAGCAGGCAGATGCTTTTCGCCGCTGGCTTCTACGGTGTTAGGCTCAAGAGCTTCCATTTTCTGACCACAACACATCATGGGAACACCTGCGTCGTGAATCATACCAACCAGATTGCCGCAATGACGGCAGATATAAAACTTTGCACTCATTTTAATTTCCTCCGTTTTATCAATAGTTTTCCGCACGCACTTCGAAGAATGCCTGAGGATGCTTGCAGACAGGGCAGATCTCAGGAGCCTTGGTTCCTACTACGATATGTCCGCAGTTACGGCACTCCCAGATGGTAACGCCGCTCTTCTCAAACACTTGCATGGTCTCCACGTTGCTCAAAAGCTTGCGGTAGCGCTCCTCGTGCATCTTCTCAATGGCAGCTACGCCACGGAACTGTTCAGCCAGATCATGGAATCCCTCCTCATCAGCTTCACGAGCCATGCGGTCATACATATCCGTCCACTCGGCGTTCTCACCTTCAGCAGCATGGAGAAGGTTCTCGGCAGTATCGCCCAGCTCGCCCAGAGCTTTGAACCACAACTTGGCGTGCTCCATCTCGTTCTGTGCAGTATGCAGGAACAGAGCAGCAATCTGCTCGTAACCGGCTTTCTTGGCTACTGAAGCAAAGTAAGTATATTTGTTGCGTGCCTGAGATTCACCAGCAAAGGCTTCCCACAGATTTTTCTCGGTTTTGGTGCCTGCATAGGGATTCTTTGCAGGAGCCGCAGCATCCTCAATCTTCACAAACTTGTTGGCAGGCTGCTTGCAGATGGGGCACTTAAAATCAGGTGTCATAGGGCCTTCGTGAATGTAACCGCAGACTGTGCATTTCCATTTTTCCATTTTCTTTGTTTCTCCTTTTATAATTTCTTTATTGATGTCGCTTGAGCGATCAGTGTACATAGTATGGAGCATTTCTTCCGCAAGCTCACTGAGCGGTTTGCCGTAAAATTCCTCGTAAAGCTCCTTTATCTCAGGGTTTTCGTGGCTCGAACGAAGAGTCAAAGAGGCATCTCTCTTGTAAAGGCTCTCGATTCTTGCCTTACGGCTTGCATTAGCATCTGCCGCAAAATCACGGGGCTGACCGCCACCGCCGATGCATCCGCCGGGACAGGTCATCACCTCAACGAAGTGGTAGTTTTTCTCGCCACTCTTGATTAGTTCGATGAGCTTGCGAGCGTTGGCTGTACCATAAACAACAGCTACGTTTACAGTGGTTCCCTTGACGTCAAGGCTTGCTTCTCTGATGCCCTCATATCCGCGAACGGGCTTAAGGTCAAGAAGTGCGCTCGGGGGGATCTCACCCGTGATATAGGAGTATGCAGTACGAAGCGCTGCCTCCATAACACCTCCGGTATTACCGAAGATCACGCCTGCACCCGATGCTTCACCCATAAAGCGGTCGTAATCGCTATCCTCAAGCGAAGCAAAGTCGATCTTTGCTTCCTTTGCCCAAAGAGCAAGCTCGCGAGTTGTAACAACGTAGTCCATATCGCGCATTTCGGGGATACCGAGCTTCTTGCCTGCGGCGTTCATTTCCTCGCGTCGGATCTCGAATTTCTTCGCAGTACAGGGGGTAAGTGCTACGTTAACGATCTTCTTCGGATCAATACCCATCTTCTGGGCGAAGTAGGTCTTAATAGTGGGGCCTTGCATACCGATGGGGCTCTTGGCAGTTGATACGTGCGGGAGCATTTCGGGATAGTAGGTTTCAGCAAACTTCACCCACGCAGGGCAGCAGCTTGTAAACTGAGGCAGGGGCTTATCTCCTGTCGTAATGCGACGAACAAGCTCGCTTGCTTCCTCAACGATGGTTAGGTCTGCGGCAAAGTTGGTATCCAGGACGTAATCGGCACCGAGAGCACGCATAAGGGCGATCATTTTACCCTGCACGAAGCTTCCTTTCGCCATTCCAAACTCTTCACCGAGAGCAACGCGCACAGAGGGGGACGTGCTGACGATAACGATCTTATCGGGATCTGCGATAGCCGCCTTCACGTCCGGGTATTCGTAGACCTCGGTAATGCTTGCGGTAGGACAGACGTTTGCACACTGTCCGCAGTGGATACAGATCGCCTTTCCTTCGGTTTGCTCGAAGGAATATGTACCGTGAACACCGATTTCATTCGTGCAGACCTCACGGCATTGTCCGCACTTGATGCAAAGCTCTTCTTTGCGGCAAATACTTGGGTTATCCGCTTCAATCGGCACCCGAACAGATAGTGGTAAATGCTCTGCCATTTCATTTCTCCTTTATTCTTAATTGTTTATTCTGAAATTGTTTTTGTTTGCCAGTTTATACACAATAATTATATCACAATTCTGTGAATTTATCAAGATTTATTACTTAGGTTTTACCGTCTCCTTTAACTATATTTTATCAAATCACGACACATATTCCGTGACTTAATCACCTATTTCAGTCGCAGGAGTGATGGCCGCAGCCGTGGGAACCGCAAGAGTGACCTTCCCCATGGTGGTCGTGATGATCACACCGGACATTGGGGTTGAAGTCCAGTTTGCCTGCTGCCAGTGCTTCTGCTGCTGCATCAGCGTTGCCGGGAACACCACCATAAAGCCGGATACCCACATCGCTCAGTGCCATCTGGGCACCGCCGCCAATACCGCCGCAGATCAGGGCATCCACCTTCAGTGCACTCAGGACGCCTGCCAGTGCACCATGTCCGCTGCCGCCAGCATCCACAACCTTAGACGAAATGATTTTTCCATCTTCCACATCATAGATTTTAAACTGTTCAGTGTGACCGAAGTGCTGAAAGATTTCTCAGTTTTCATAAGTGACTGCAAATCTCATAATGTTATCTCTTTTCGGTTTTTCGTGCATCGGATGGATTTTTTGCTGATAGCAATTTCTGCACCCGTAGGCTGCGCTGTTTCCGTTGCAGAGTGTAAAATCCCCTCCCTCGATTCGCAGAGGAAGTCCCTCAACTAGCGCATAGGCCAGTTTTTTGCGGGCAGCTGCATAAATCTGCTGAACCGTTGTTCTGGCAATACGCATATATTCTCCGCATTGCTCCTGAGAAAAACCTTCACGGTCAATCAGGCGAATGGATTCATACTCATCCACATTCAGGACAATGGGAGTCAGTTCCTCGCCGCCACGAACCGGAATAAAACCATCATTATTCGGTAAACAACAAACTTTTCGGCATTTTCTCGGTCTTGGCATAGATTCACCTCCATATTATTTGCAGCATATGCTATTTATACAACCATTGTACATCCTCCCTTTCCTATATGTCAACGGAATTATTGACATATGCCGTAAATTATTTTATACTATGTGTATTCAAGGAGGTGTACCCATGGATTTTTCATCCTATTTTCCAATTTGGAACAAACTGACACCGACCCAGCAGCAGATTTTGGAGCGAAATGCAGTTTTACGAAAAGTGGACAAAGGGACCGTGATTCATAATGGAACTGTGGAGTGTACTGGTCTTCTGCTGGTAAAAAGCGGACAGCTTCGTGCCTATATTCTTTCCGATGAAGGACGAGAGATTAGCCTCTATCGTTTGTTTGATCGGGATATTTGCCTGTTTTCCGCCTCCTGTATGATGAACAGTATTCAGTTTGAGATTACCATTGAGGCGCAGAAGGATACCACGATGTGGGTTATTTCTGCTGACACTTATCAGCGCATGATGAAAGAGTCTGCTGTGGTAGCTAATTTTACCAACGAAATTATGGCTACCCGTTTTTCTGAGGTTATGTGGCTCATGGAGCAGATCATGTGGAAAAGCTTTGATAAGCGTCTTGCGAGTTTTCTTTTGGACGAAGCCAACATAGAAGGCATGAACGTTCTGAAGATCACCCACGAAGAGATTGGTAATCATCTGGGGAATCCTCGTGAGGTCGTAACACGGATGCTCAAATATTTCGTGAGCGAGGGTGCGGTCAAGCTGTCGCGCGGGACAATTGAAATTGTTGATGAAAGCAAACTTGCAAACATTACGGAAGGATAAATTATGGAGCTTGTATTACTAACCGCCCTCGGTGTGGGCGGTGCTACCGTTATCGGTTCGCTGATAGGTTTTATTTTCAAAAACATATCGCATAAATTCTCGGATATCATTCTGTCATTTGCCGCGGGCGTGATGCTTGCCGCGGCGGTACTTGGGCTGATCGTTCCGTCTCTTGAATACGGCGGGAAATTCGGGATTCTTATTACGGTTGCAGGTATTTTTGCCGGTGCGGTTTGCCTCAATATCATCGACAAATTGGTGCCGCATTTACATAAATTCGTGGGAGACGAAGCAGAATCTCATAACAATGCAAACTTGAGCCGTGTACTTCTGTTCGTCTTGGCGATTGCCATACATAATCTGCCGGAAGGCATCGCCGCCGGGGTAGGCTTTGGCTCGGGCGATACGACGCAGGCACTGATCATTGCAGGGGGTATTGCTCTGCAGAATATTCCCGAAGGCATGGTGATCATAGCACCTATGCTTGCGGCAGGCATCCGCTCCGGGAAGACCTTCATTCTTGCCATGATCACGGGACTCGTTGAGGTTGTGGGCACGCTGATCGGATATTTTGCCGTCAGTATATCCACAGCGATTTTGCCCTTCGCGCTTGCATTTGCGGGAGGAACGATGCTCTACGTCATCAGCGACGAAATGATACCCGAAACCCACGCACACGGGAGCGAGCGAGGTGCGACCTATGCTTTGCTTATAGGCTTTTGCGTCATGCTTGTCACGGATGTGTTGTTGGGATAGAAGAAAAGCGCCAAGATTTCTGTAATGGATTTCCGGGCGCTTTTCTCATTACACCGTTTACTTCTCATGTCAGATCTCCATTCCGCAAGGAGTGGATTTTTTATTTAGTGCTTTCTCCTGATGCACCGCATCGTAGAAGCGGAAGCCGCCTGCAAAGTTGTAGCAGTCTAAACCGTTGCCTGCAAGAATTCGGGTTGCAATATAGCTTCTCAGACCGCTTTGACAGATGACATACACAGGCTTGCTGCTGTCAAGCTCTGATAGGCGTTCACGAAGCTCGTCGACAGGAATATTGATAAATCCCTCCACGTGGCCTCTGCTGTATTCCGTCGGTGTGCGCGTATCGAGAAGTGTAATGTTCTCATCTCGTTGCAGACTCTCAGTATCCTCGTAGTACCACTGCTTTACCACGCCGTTTTTGATGTTCTCTACAATATAGCCTGCCATGTTCACGGGGTCCTTTGCCGAGGAATAAGGCGGAGCGTAAGCAAGGTCAAGTTCTGCAAGTTCATATGCTTTTATTCCGGCACGGATAGCGGTTGCAATGACATCGATCCGCTTGTCAACACCGTCAAAGCCGGAAACGGTCATCTGTCTGCGGGCCGGAGTGGTAGGTCTGTAAGTTTTGATACTCATT
>OGOZ01001895.1_pt1 | contig 10930 bp, 10 predicted proteins | sample 1552801 | NCBI WGS metagenome assembly OGOZ01 (sample SAMEA2580196, study PRJEB22360) | human gut metagenome | biome: human gut; feature: human-associated habitat; material: faeces | place: Denmark | collected 2008/2010
CCGATTTTTATTCCCTTGAAGAAAACATCATTCGCAACTTTACGGCCAACAACAAACTTGATGTTCTGGCTCATACGCTCAAAGTCAGGGACAATGCCCTGATTCTGGCCAGAAAATACGTCATCGACTATGAACAGGCCAAAAACGCCGCACTTCTCCACGATATCAGCACCCTCATTCCTGTTGAAAATTACCTTTCTATCGCCGAAGCGCTTGATTTGGAAATTTTTCCCGCAGAAAGGGAAATTCCGTCACTTCTTCATCAGCGGATTTCGCGCATCGTCGCCGTCGAAACCTTCAACGTGGTCGACAAGGAAGTTCTGAACGCCGTCAACTGCCACACCACGCTTCGCCGAGGCGCCACACCGCTGGACAAGCTGCTTTTTCTGGCCGACAAACTCAGCCGCGAGGGCAAAGGCACCCCCGCCTACATGCCTCTCGTTCGCAAAGCGGCCGAGGTTTCGCTGGACAACGCCGTCAAATGCTACTTTGAAAACCTTATGCTCAACAAAGATTCGCTGCAGGTCATGCATCCGTGGCTGTCGGAAGCCTGGGAAGAAATCCGCGGCTGATTTTGCGGCCGGCTTGTTTAATTATCCGAAATCGCGCTTATATTTCTCTGTAATCAACCAACTGCAAAGGAGAATAAAATGACTCTGGCTCATGCGATTTTTGCCGCCGGCTGTTTTTGGGGCGTCCAGGCAGCCTTTGATGCCGTTCCCGGCGTCTGGTCAACCAGAGTCGGTTATACCGGCGGTTCTGCGGTAAATCCGTCTTACGAACAAGTATGCCGGGGCAATACCGGACATGCCGAAGCCGTCGAAATCGCTTATGACCCGGAACAGGTAAGTTATGACGAGTTGCTCGACGTTTTTTTCAGCATCCACAATCCGACCACCCGGGATCGTCAGGGTCCTGACATCGGACATCAATACCGATCCGCCATATTTTACCTTAATGCCGGACAAAAAGAGGCTGCCGTTGCCAAAATACTGGAACTCAACCGTTCCGGAAAATTTCCGGCCCCAATCGTTACCGAAATCGTTCCGGCCAAAACTTTCTACCCGGCCGAAGACTATCATCAGGACTACTTGAAAAAACAAGGGCTGAAAACCTGCGGCTCAAACGATATGCGTATGGAAGAAGAAGAGGAAGAAGAGACGGACGATGAACAGGAATGGAAAAAGAAACTGACGCCGCTTCAGTATGACGTTCTGCGCCGCAAAGGCACCGAACGACCATTCACAGGCAGATACTACCGCTTTGACGAAGACGGAACCTACAGCTGCGCCGCCTGCGGCAACCCGATTTTCATGTCTCAGGACAAATTCGATTCCGGCTGCGGCTGGCCAAGCTTTGACAAAGCCATCCCCGGCCACGTAAAATTTACCCCGGACTTCAGCCATGGCATGGAACGCATTGAGGTAACCTGTGCCCGCTGCGGTTCGCACCTCGGACACGTATTTGAAGACGGACCAACCGAAACCGGCGACCGTTTCTGCATCAATTCCGCCGCCATGAACTTTACCCCGGAAAAAGATACGGCAAAAGATTAAAAATCACGCGCCGGTGTTTCTATACCGGACGTCCATTATACAAGGTTTTCAGAAACGGAAATAAATAAACGGATTATACGTCGACGATGCCAGAGAAATCGTCGACCAGTAAAACAACAGGGAAATCCAGATATTGACGATACTGCGCAAAACCTTGTGTTCATATTTCACATATATCATATTCTTAAACAGCGGCACCGAACAAACCAAACCGACAACCAGCATCAGAATAAATTTGTTATTGATACCGAAGTCAGCTTCAGGCAGCGTCGCCGGCAGGTCAATCAGGAACATCTGTTTCAGATACCCCCAGGCATAAGCCATGTTGTCCGAACGGAAAATAACCAAACCGAGCAAAAAGGCCAGCATGGCATAAACATGTTTGGCCGCGCCGGCCAGCCTTGTTTCGCCGGGTTTGTCCTTATGCCACCCCATATATTTTTCCCAACAGATGAAAACGCCGTTCCATACGCCCCACATCACGAATGTCCAGCTGGCACCGTGCCAAATGCCCGTAACCAGAAAAACGACAAACAGATTGACATAGGTTCGCACCGGACTGACCCGATTGCCGCCGAGCGGAATATACAGATACTGCTTAAACCAGGTTGCCAGCGAAATATGCCATCTCTGCCAAAATTCGGAAATAGACTTGGAAATATAGGGATAATTAAAGTTTTCCAGAAAACGGAAACCAAACATCCGCCCCAAACCGATAGCCATGTCCGAGTAACCGGAAAAGTCAAAATACAACTGAACGGCATAAGCGACAATTCCCAGCCAGGCATAACCGAAACCAAGCGTTTCCGGCTTCTGGGCAAAAATACGGTCAACCACGACGGCCAGCGTATTGGCGATCAGAACCTTTTTGGACAGACCGATGATAAAACGCTTCAGACCGATAACAACGTCGGCAAAGGTAACCGTACGCTCGTCAATCTGTTCGCAGACGTCGTGATACTTGACAATCGGTCCCGCCACCAACTGCGGAAACAATACGATATACAAAGCCAGCTTGTTAACGTCTTTCTGCGCCTCAACCTCGCGGCGGTAAACGTCTATCAGATACGAAATGGCCTGAAAGGTATAAAACGAAATGCCTATCGGCATAACCACGTCAATAAAATCAAGGTTAAGCTGCAACGCGGCATTAACGTTATCGACAATAAAGTTAAAATACTTGAAATAAATCAGAAAACCCAAATCGACCAAAATCGTCAGCGCCAGCGCCCATTTTCTTCCGGCCGTTTCCACATAACGGTCAATCAGCCTGGCTCCGGCATAGGTAACGAAAATCGTCATAATCATAATTGCCAGATAACGAGGCTCGCCCCAGGCGTAAAAAATGATGCTGGCCGCCAGCAGAACATAATTGCGGATTTCCTTTTTAGAAAGCAGGTAAATGCTCATAACCAAAGGCATAAACACAAAAACAAACGTCATAGAACTAAAAAGCATTGTTTTTTTCCTTATTGCTGCTCGGGCATTTCAAGTTTCATCAGACGGTTGAGGAAACGCTCCCCGGTTTCGACCACCAGAATATCCGGAGCAAAGGCCTCAATGTCTTCCGCCATATAGGGAATGTCGAAATCGCGGCCGTAACCGACATAAATGTGCTGCATTTTCTTAAAGCTCTCCGCCACATACCAGCTCATGCGCAAAAACTGGCTGTCGGCATAGAAAATCGCTTTCAGTTTATTGGCCGGATTGCTGCTGACATAATCAAAAGTTTCGATTTTCAGCTTCTTGTTGACAAACTCATGCACCACGGTCGTCGTCGGTTTTTTAAGCTCAAACACGTCATAGGTCATGTCTTCTTTCGGAAAAGTGCTTTTGGCGTCAAGCCCCAGCGCATTGGCGACATCTTCGTCGGCGCTGAACTGCGGCGCAATGTTGAAGTCGCTTTCTTTCAAAACCCGCAGTTCCGGATAATCTTTCTTCAGCATTTTCATCATTTCCAGATAGGCGACATAGGCGCCGCGATGGTTCCAGTGCGTACCGGTTTTGTAAAACAGAACATGATCCTTTTTGGCTTTTTCCAATGCCTTAATCGGATAAACGACCGGAATGTCCGTATATTTTCTGACAAACTCGTAAACCTGTTCGATTTTGGCCTGTTCGTTGACCTTCGTATATCCGTCGGGGTAATATTCGCCGTAAACCCGTTCCTTGTCCGGCACCAGCATCAGATACAGCTTAATATCCCGCTTGGACAGCCACATCTGCAGGCTTTCCAGACGATGTTTCAGCTTTGACAGATCTTCATCGTCAAAAAGATATTTGTTGCGGAACATGTCCTCGGAATTCCAGCGTTTGGTAAACAGCCAGTTTTCTTTGCCCGCCATGGCGTCGAAATTCTTGATTTCGTTATTAATGTACATATCAATTTTCTTGCTGGTTTTAATAAATTGCTTACGCCCGAAAAAACGGTCGTTAAACCAGCTTTCAAAATCCTTGCCGAAATTGTAGTTAATCGCGCCGCTGTCGTCGTCAATCAAAGGAACATACTTGGCCAGCGTCCGGTTTTCCTGCACCGAAATCTCGTCGCGGTTAATATGCAGAACCGGCACAAACATAAAGGCAATCACGCAAACCGCGAAGACAATGTCAATCCGCGAATTGTTTTCAACAATCTTAAACCGGGCCAGATATTGGACCAGCTTATAACAAACCATGTAGGCAAGCGTGATGATGATGATAAAGAGCTTGCCGTCAAAACCGGCTTCGGTCAAATACAAACGATGTGCCCAAACCGTCAGCAACAGCGTCAGCACAATACTTATAATCAGGCGTCGCATTCAAAAAATTCCATAAATTGACTTTTGTTCCAAAGGGTAGATATAAACAACAGGTTTGTCAATCACGCTGATTTCGTCATGTGAACAACAAAGTATTAATAAAAACAGCCCGCCGGCAGCACCTTTCCGCCTAGAGGCGTTTCCACTCCCGCCGTTTATTTATCTCTTCCTTTTCCCGGAAAGCCTCCTCCAAATCAAGGCCGTGCATATTGGCCAGGCTCAGAACATAAATGAACACGTCGGCCAGTTCCTCTTTCACGCAGCCGATTTTTGAACCGCTGCCGACCGAACCGCCTTTGGCGTTTTTGCGCACCGCCGCAACCAGCTCGCCGGTTTCCTCAGCCAACAGGCAGCATTCATAAAACTTGTCCGTCACGTTAAATCCGCGGATTTTCTTCATCTCCACCACATAGTCCTGAAAATCGCGCAAAGTCGGATTATCAGGCAAAATCAGCCGCTTGTCATCCATTACTTATCTCCGAGATAATCTTTTATTTCCCGATAAACCGCCTCGTTAAGCTGCGGCCCGAAATGCCCGCGTCCCGGTACGACAACCAGTTTGGATTTCGGCAGTTTTTTATGCAGATTATAAGCCGACAGCAGCGGACAGACCATATCCAGGCGGTTATGCACCATCAGTGTCGGAATATCGGCAAGTTTATCGACGTTTTTCAAAATCTGGTTTTCCGCCATAAAATAGCGCTCGTGCAGATAATTCAGCGAAATGCGGATTTCCGCCAGATTTTCGGGCGTCAGTTCCTTGTACCCCAGCCGCGGATTGACCGACCCCAGACAGCGTTCGTAACTGCCGGCCAGATTCGCCGCCCTAATCTGCTTCATCACGTCGTCGGAATTAATCAGATCGGCATAATAATCCAAAACCGGCTTGCCGGTTTCAGCCTCCTGTTCGATTCTCTCCCAAATGTCGGGATAAAACAGCCTGCTGGTTTCCAGATTCCACTTCTGCCCGGTTTCATCAGCCAGATAAATTTGCGAAATCAAAAGCTTGCTGACTTTTTCCGGATATTTTTCCGCAAACAGCAAGGCCAGCGTCGACCCCCAGGAAGCGCCCCGGACAATAACCTTGTCTTCAATGCCCAAATACCTGAGCAACCGCGCCGCGTCCTCCAGCAGCGCCCCGGTATTGTTGTTTTTCATCTCGCCCAGAGGCAGCGACCTGCCGCAACCGCGCTGGTCAAACAAAATAACCCGGTACTTTCGTCGGTCAAACGGCTGCGCATAACGCAGATTCATGCCGCCGCCCGGCCCTCCGTGAAATACCAGCACCGGAATTCCGCGCGGATTTCCCATCTCGACAAAATAAACCTGATGCCCGCCGGCTTCCGGCAGATAACCGCGGTTAAAAATTTTCGGCGCCATCATCTGCCGCCAGATTTTCTTTAAATTCATACGTTTACCCCCAAAGGTTAAATTTAAAGATTATTCTAACCGCTGATTTCAGATTGTCTAATGATTTTTGCCGGAATTCCAACAGCAATCGCTCCGGCAGGAACATCCTGCGTAACAACGGCATTAGCGCCGATAACGGCATTATCCCCGATTTTAACCGGACCGACAATTACCGCCCCAGAATAAACAATAACATTGTTGCCGATTTGCGGATATTCTTCAGGCTCAGTTTTGCCGTCGCATGGATATCTTCGCACGCCGACGGTAACATTTTGATAAAAGACACAGCCTCTTCCGACCTTTACATAACGTGAAATTACAATTCCGACCGGATGCGGAAATATACAGCCATTAGCCTGCAGAGCATCAAAATTACCGATATCACAGCTAAATGCCACTTTAGCTCTAAAACGTTCCCGAAACTCCTTTTCTCTCTGTTTCTGTTTGAGCATTTTGCGAAAGGACTTAACCGGTATCAGCTTAATCCCAAAATGCGTTGCCATAAATTTTACTCCGTTAATTCCCGATGTTTAAACCGAATATAAAACAAAAATTACCATTAACTGATTGCCGCCGATAACCTAACTAACGCTGGATATCATGTGGAAACAAGGCAAAATCCTTTGACGGACGACGTGCATTCTTAATGAAAAAATCTTTGATTTTATATCCTTTCTTCCAAAGCACATAGCTGAAGCTCAACTGATCACGCTTGCTGTAATTGGCAATAAAATACCACCAGTCTTCCATCAATTTGATAATTTCCGGCTCGTTATGCCGTCGATACAGAACATTTGTTTCTGCCAAACCAAAATGCTCGGGAAAACCGGACTGTTCAATAAGCTCACGCTGTTTTCGTAAAACGTCTGCCGTCTCATATCCCAGCTTTTCCACTTCCGCAAATTCTTCATAAATGCAGTTTCTTACAAAATGTACCGGCACCAGCAAACTCTTTTTTCGCCGTCGTATCTGTCGAAACAGATAAGGACTGCAAATGCAGACATTACCGTCACACCAGATGCTCTGCTCATAATCAGGAAACAATTTATGCGGATTTATTTTATGATAACGGCTGCTTCGGGTACTGTCAGCCCCAACATAAGCCAACGGACGGATTTCCCAAATACCGCATTTTTTCTGAGCCAAAAGTTCTTTATTATCGGTAAAACAGACATAATCCCAGTCATCGTCAACATACCTGTGTTCCTTAAGAGAATCATATCCCCCGGTTAAACAGGTATAAACAACGCTCCTGACTTTTTTCGGTTTCAAAAATCTTTCCCAAAAACGCATGACAAGCAGTCCTAAATCATAACAACAATAATCAGAATTATAAATTTGTCGGAAAATTAGTCAACCTCCGTTGAGAGTTATCATTTTTTGCCATAAACATATTTTGTTTGCCGAATATTTACCTTTGCCGCATAATATGACCTTATATAAGTCAACCAGAATTTAGGTATGTTCATGAGTTCGGAAATCTGCCTGCACAACGCCACGGTTCTTACCGGCTATTCGGTTATGAAGAATTGCGCGGTCCTCATCAAAAACTACAAAATCATCGATGTTTTCAACGAGGCGCGCTTTGCCTCCAAAAAATTTAAAGACGACGTCAAATTCATCGACCTGCAGGGCGCCTGCATCGCGCCCGGCTTCATTGACACGCACATTCACGGCATAGAAGGGCACGGCACCGACGACCAGTCTCCCGATTCTATTCTCAAAATGTCAGAATCCCTTACCAAATACGGCGTTACCTCATTTATTCCGACTCTCTATTCCGCCCCGCGCGACAAAATGATAAAAGACATCAAATCCATTACCGCGGCCATGGGCAAAGAAAAAGGCGCCAAAATTCTCGGCATTCATCTGGAGGGACCGTTCATCTCGCCGGAACGTCTCGGCGTACAGACGCCGGATTCGCTCAGCCCGGTCGATCTGAAGCTCATGCAGGAACTCTGGGACGCCGCGGAAGGAAAAATCATCAACATGACGGTAGCGCCGGAACTCAAAGGCATGCGCGAACTTTCCCTCTACTGCATCGGCAAAGGCATCGTCCTGCAGGCGGGACACACCAATGCCACTTACGAACAGATGGTTGAAGGCATGCAGGTTCGTATTCTGCATGTTACCCACCTTTTCAATGCCATGAGCCGTATGCACCACCGCGACCCGAATGCGGTCGGCGCTGTTTTCATTCATCCGGAAATGTCCTGTGAAATTATTGCCGACGGCATTCACATCAACCCCAACCTGATTAAGTTTCTGCTTCGCTGCAAACCGATTGACAAACTGGTTCTGGTTACCGATTCCCTGAAACCGACCAAACAGACCGAACATCCGCTGATGGCCAACGGCGAAGAAGTTTACTTGGACAAGTGCTTTTATCGCAAATCCGACGACGTCATTGCCGGTTCGGCTTTGACCATGAGCGACGGCGTCCGCAATCTGGTCTCTTTCGGCATCAGTCTGGATCAGGCGGTACAAATGGCCTCCACCAACCCAGCCAACATCATGCGGCAGGAACACCTCGGACTGATAGCCCCCGGCTATGATGCCGACCTGGTCGTTCTTGACCAAAATTTAACCCCGGTCTATACTATCGTCAAAGGCGAATTTTTTAAGGAAGGAAAAAAGTTATGCGCGTTATAATCAGACCCGACTATGACAAATGCTCCGTTTGGGCAGCCAACTACATCGCTTACAAAATCAACGGTTTTCGTCCGACAGCCGAACGCCCGTTCGTCTTGGGGCTGCCAACCGGTTCCACGCCTCTCGGCACCTATCGCGAGCTGATAAAACTGTATCAGGCCGGCAAACTTTCCTTTGAAAACGTCATTACCTTTAATATGGACGAATACATCGGACTTGATGAAAAACATCCGCAGAGCTATCACTACTTCATGTGGGAAAATTTCTTCAAGCACATCAACATCAAAAAAGAAAATATCAACATGCTCGACGGCATGACCAAGGACTACGCCGGCGAATGCCGCCGTTACGAAGAAAAAATCAAAGCCTGCGGCGGTATCCGGCTGTTTCTCGGCGGCGTCGGTTCCGACGGCCATATCGCTTTCAACGAACCCGGCTCGTCGCTAAGCTCGCGCACCCGCGTCAAAACCCTTACCACCGAAACAGTGCAGGCCAATTCGCGTTTTTTTGACAATGACGTCAATCAGGTTCCCCGCACGGCGCTTACCGTCGGCGTCGGCACCATCTGCGACGCGGACGAAGTAATGATTCTGGCAACCGGTGCCAACAAGGCCAGAGCACTGCACCATGCCATTGAAGGCAGCATCAACCACATGTGGACCATCAGCATTCTGCAAATGCACCAGCATGCCGTCATCGTTTGCGACGACGAAGCAACCAAAGAGCTGAAAGCCGACACGGTCAAATACTTCAAAGACATTGAACAAAGCAATTTCATAAACGTCAAATAAAGCAAATGCCCGGAAACTTTTTACGTTTCAAATTCCGGTAAGCGGTTTAAAAACTTCGAAGGACAAGACAACCAATAAGAAAAAAAGAGAAATTTTTGAAGCATACAAATATGCGGCTGAAAATTTCTCTTTTTTCTGTGGCTGACGCCCGTTATACGGGGTTTTCCTATTCAAGCCAGAATTCTATCGTCGAAACAACCCTAACCCTTTTGTTTATCTGATAACTCTCAACTTCGCCGGGTGCGGCTAAAAGCGGCTGAATGGAGAAAACGCCCTGCGAAGCTCTGCGGATTTTGCCGACTTCGCTGCCGGAACTCTTGGCAAATTCCAAAGCTGCCTGCCGGGCGTTGCGGGTTGCCTCCTCAAGCATTTGCGGCTTAATGTCGTTCAGCCTGGTAAAGATGTAGGAAACCGGAGAACCATAGCTCTGGCTGTCAAAGACCACGCCTTTCGACACCAGTTCGCCGCTGGAACGCAAAGCCTGCTCGATTAAATCGACTTTGCCGCTCCTGACCGTAACCGTCTGGCTGAGAATAAAACGTGCGGCATAATTGTTGTCACGATACGGATTGGTCATCAAATCGTTGGTTTCAATTCTTCCTTCGCTGATTTCCTCCGCCGCAAAACCCCTGCCTTTCAGATAATCCTCAACAATGGCCAGATTGGCCGACATGTTTTTCTGCACGGTTTGCAAATCGTTTCCCGTCGCCACAAACTTAATGTTCCAAATGCCCAAATCGGCCTTGACGTCCATTTCGGCCAGCCCTTTGACCGTTACGAAATTGTCACGCAGCCGGGCCTGATAGTAATAATACCCCGGAAAAAAACCGCCCAAAGCCACGCCGGCGGCCAAAATAACAAACGCCCACAGTCTTTTGCAGCCTTTTCCGCCGCAGTCATTAACATTTTCAGCCATTTTCAATCTCCCTGGTTAATCAATATAATTGATAGTAATCACGCCGCGGAATTAAGTCAACCGCCGCCGCAAACATTTATTAGGATTTTTATCCTTGACAAGCAAAAAAATTTGTGTTATCTGAAAAACATCACTTGCCATAAGTGTATCTGCAAAACAGCTTTCCGTCCCGAAAGCTGTTTTTTTTCAGAAACAAAAAACCGGCCGTTTCTCGCGAGCCGGATTTTTTATTTTAAAACAAATTTTTGGAGAAACATATATGTCTGAAACTTTAGAAATAGGCAGCGTAAAACCGCGCATACGCTATGAAGGCGACGGTACGACGACCGAATTCAGCTTTGCGTTCACAATCTTCGACGAAACGGACGTTGACGTCTATGCCGACGACACGCTGCTTACGGAAGGATACTCGGTCAGCCGCGAAACACAAGGCGGCCGCGTCATCTTCGACAAAGCACCGGCAGCCGGCACCATAATCACACTGTACCGCAGTCTGGAACTCAAGCGAACCACAAACTTTCAGGAAGTAGGGCCTTTCCGAACCTCGAAAGTCAACCTTGAGTTCGACTATCAGCTCGCCTGCATGGAACAACTTCAGGATACCATCAGCCGTACAGTAACCTTCCCGCCCTATGCGCCCACCCAGTTAAACGTCGCTCTGCCGATGCCGGTACCCGGCAAAGCGATTATCTGGAACGCCGAAGGCAACAGCCTGCAGAATTCCACGATTGAAATAGAAAAACTGACCGCATGCTACGACGACGTGCTGAAAAAAGCCCAAGAGGTATGTAACAACGCCGCGGCGGC
>OGOZ01001898.1_pt1 | contig 10910 bp, 10 predicted proteins | sample 1552801 | NCBI WGS metagenome assembly OGOZ01 (sample SAMEA2580196, study PRJEB22360) | human gut metagenome | biome: human gut; feature: human-associated habitat; material: faeces | place: Denmark | collected 2008/2010
TGGACAGCGGAGAAGTGAAAATGTACGGCGAAACACAAGAGGTGTGCGATGGGTATGAAGGAGAATAGCGTGCCGCTGCACAGAAAACTGACATTTGAAGATGTATGCAGACAATACACCGCACCTATTTTAACAAATTACGTATGGTGGATACTTCACGAGGCCGAAGCAAGAGGAATCAGTAGAATATACTTTCTCGCGCGAGATGGGTTGATTCTAAAAAACATTGCGGAAGAGCTTTGCGCCACGTTTTCTCTCCGCATTGCGTGTCACTATCTTTATGTTTCGCGCGCCGCTCTGCGGATGCCGACCTATCACTTCATCGGAGAAGAAGCATATAAGCTGCTTTTGGGGTATTCATATCAGGTAACGCCGGTGTCAATGCTGCAGAGAGCACTGTTGCCGGATGAAGCGATCAATAAAATCCTGCATGAAATAGACTGTCCGGATGCAAAAAGGAATGCGCTGCTTACCCGAATTGAAACCGAGGAGTTTGCAGAAAAGATTAGGAAATGTCCAACCTACTGTGATGCAGTTTGGAAAGAATCTAAGCATGCGTATCCGGTTATTATCGACTATTTCCGTCAAGAGGGCCTATTCGATGAAGGTGTGGTCGCAATTGTTGACTCCGGTTGGAACGGTTCGATGCAGCGCAGTTTGCGTCAGCTTTTGGACAAAGCGGGGTGTGATAATCACATCATAGGCTTTTATTTCGGCTTGTTTAATGAGCCAGAGCATGACAGCCGCAGCAAATATCTCTCATGGTACTTTGCTCCTAACAGCAGCTTGTCTAACAAAATCAAATTTTCGAATAATCTCTTTGAGTGTATGTGCGCGGCACCTCACGGAACAACATTAGGGTACGAATATCGGGACGGGGAGGTGTGTCCGGTTTTGGGAAAATCCCCCTCGAAAAAGCAAGATGATTTTGTGCGAGAGCAGATGAGACAAGTGCTGTGCGAGGTCCCAAGCATAGTCAAGGGTAGAAAACTACACGATTTTCCTGCCGACGTCTTGTATCGGGAAACGCAGAATCTGGTACGAGGCTTAATGTACCGACCAACAAGAGAAACTGTGGAAGCGTTTCAGGCGATAAGCTTTTGCGATGACATATACGAAAGCTACTATTCTGCTTTAGCGAATGACCTTCAAATCAAGCATTTGAAGGATTATACGGTGCTTGCACGAGTGCGCGGTGCTCTCAAACGCACCGACAAAGCAAGTGATGACATCCCTTGGCCGTATGGGGTCGCGGCATTGCTGCCGCCGTACAAAGCAGCTTGGTATCGGTTCAATATACTCATTTGGGAGTATTTGAAAGTGTCTCCCGCCCGCCAAATCTATGGGCGGATCAAGAGAATGCTCTGTCGATAGAAGCTGCAAACTGTATTTGATTAGTGCGATAGTTGTGGGAGGACTTCCATGAGAGCCATAAAAGATCGGTTGCTATGCTCCCTTCAAAAGCATGAATGGATCCATAGGCTTCTGCGGGTAGGGAAAGCGGGCGTAGAGAGGGCGAAAAGTAAGATTCTATACAGAACTTATCCAAGCTTCGATGGCCGTAATTTGCGCTCAATATATGGCTTGCTTTCGACGTATGACATAGTTTCTTTCGATATTTTTGATACGTTGCTCTCTCGAAAAGTCGGTGTCCCAACGAACCTGTTTTATGTGATGGAAGATCGCAACGGTATTTCTGGTTTTCATGACAAAAGGATTGCCGCCGAAAGAACTGCCCGACAGAAGTGCAGCGAGAAAAACGGTGAAGTGGACATCTTCGACATATACCGTGAGTTTGCCGATTCCCCTGCGGCAGATGTTGAAAATATGGTGCGTGAAGAATTGCGAGCAGAAAAGGAAACCTGTTACGCGAATCCGGAAATACAAATGCTTTATCAACTGCTTGCGGGAAAAGGCAGCCGAATGATCGCGGTGTCGGATATGTATATTCCGGGAGAGTATTTGCGGGAACTGTTAGATAACTGCGGCTATTCCAGAATTGAGCAGATTTTCGTTTCCTGCGATTACGGCGTCGCTAAAGGGAATGGCGCGTTGCAGAGGCTGGTGCAGTCGAGCATGGGGGACAAAATGAAGTGCATCCATATTGGTGACAATTTTACAAGCGATGTGCTGGGAAGCAAGATGGCCGGATGGGATGCGGTTTGGTATAAGTCAATGAATAACTTGCACTGTAGCAAAGAATGACGGTTTTAAGAGATACTACGGGAGGTTGAAAGGAAGATCATGATAATTGAAGTAGCTGCGGAGCGACAATTAGCTATTGAACTGCGAAACGCACTATTTTTCACGGCGGTGGAAAACATCTATCCCCGCGCTGTGGGCAAACTTATGACGATGCTTCAAGGCTATGAAGAATGTCAGTCAGATGCCTGGAAAATAGTTGGATATAAGTACATCGGGGCATTAGAAGGTGCAAACAGGAATTTTTCCTCTTCAAAATGGGTATCCAGAATACTTGCAGCAGTCAACGATGATGTCAATGGGGTGAGAGAGTCTGTTTGCGAGGGGATTGCGGATTTCTCAACTGATTGCGAAAAGTATGGACTTTCTGTGCAGGCTCTTTCAAAAGCGGTCGAAAATTACCTAAACAATTACATCAGCCGGTATGATCTTGATCTCTTCCAGTCGTTATATCTTCCCGATAAGCAAGGACAATATCTGCCTATAACCCCGCACGAAAAATGGAATATAGGCATAGTTAATCCTTGGCCGGGAGGGATGTCTGCAGAAGCAGAAGTCCTTTATAGAATGCAGAAAGCAGCGGAAGATGCCGACATGGATCTGACCATGTTGTCAAACTTTGGGCATATTCTCGACCCCAAAACGCAAGCACAAACGGAAGAAATTGTTGACTCGCGAAAGTTGGACTTTGTTATATCTACGCACTATGATACTCACAAATGCCTCGACTCATTCTATTATCATACGCTCTGGAATCCGCCAGAGATCCCATTAAATTTGACAGACTATGCTGGACGCGTAACTGATAACTATTTGATGAATGACGATTATCTTATCTACGACAGCGGAGGAATGTCAAAGCACTTAGAGTGCATTCTGCTCAATAAACCCCGGACGATTGCTGGCGCATCAAGTCTCACCGCTTCTTTTCCTGGTTCCTGCGCCCTTAGACCTAGACTTGAGAACCCTAAGATGTTTTATTGCGGGATGAATTGGGAGCGAGTCGTACATCATTCAAACCGGCACGAGGGTTTATTCAAGTTGCTAGACAATACCGGAAAAGTGCGATTCTTCGGACCGGATAAAGTAGAAGCCTGGGGAGGCATTTGCCCATGGGAAGGATATAAGTGCTATCAACACCCCATCCCGTTTGACGGATTTTCAATTTTGAAGGAAATCAATGACTGCGGCATCTGCTTGGTGCTCTCTTCAGATATTCATCGCCGCGCAGGTGCAGTCACAAATAGAGCTTATGAAGCTTGTGCCGCAGGTGCGGTTATTATCTCAGATGACAACCCGTTTATGCTCAAGCACTTTAAAGACGCAGCCTTATTTATCCGATACAATAAGAATGACCCGGAAGACACATTCAATCAGTTGATGGATAAGTATGAGTGGATCATTTCCCACAAAGATGAGGCACTAAGTCTTGCAAAGCGGGCTCAGGAAGTTTTCGTGGAAAAATTTGCATTGGATGCACAACTGAAAAAAGTTGTTTACAATCATGCAAAACGCAAGGAGCAGATCAAACGCGACCTCTATGCAGAAGATAATTCCGGTATCGTCTTAGTGACATTTGTCCTAAACACACAGGATAAAAAGAAAGCTCGGGATTTGTTGATTACGTTTTTCCAAAATATTCGCAATCAGTATTACCGAGAAATATTGCCAATTGTTCTCGCCGATAGCGCGATTTCCGACGAAATTTCTGCGTACTGCAGCGAGAATCTCAAGTCATGCAAGATTTTGTCGTTAAATCTTTTTGACTTCAAGGGATCGCGTGCGCTAACAGATTCGCAAGCACTGGACATCGCCTACAAAAAGTATCCACACAAGTTCTATATTAACATGCGCGCCGAAGAAGTATGGTTCTCCGATCATATTACAACGCTTATCCGTTCACTTCAGGATGATAACGCTCTTGCCGCATATTCTGGTCGTTTGTTTGAGGATAAGCAAGGTTACCGCAGAACAGATAGTTTCAAAAAGATTACATCGCTAACTCTTTTCTATAATGCTTGTCCTGATTGGCTTCCTGTTCCGGGGCAAATTCTATTTTCATCTGAATGCCACAACTATCTACCCGAATCTACTTTGCCATTTCTTGACGGCATAGAACATTGGGCTACGTTGAATTATATGAAGTTTTGCATGAAGAAGGATGCTACATTTTCGCGAAGAATGACACACTCTTATCTGGACGGAAAATTTGACGAGCGCGCGTCTGTAATTGACGGAATCATGCAAATTCGCCTTATGCAAGATATATGCAAAAATGAAACACCGGAGAGCAGTTTGGTTGCCTCGACTGGCACTGTGCAGGAGGTATTGCGCGTGCTAACATTTGCCCCAAGCAAACTGCTTTTGCGTATTCGCATACGTCGCATTTTGTTAAGAGTGATCCCTGGAACTTTACCGGCATATCGACGGCTCAGCGAAAAACTCCAAAGAGATATTGACAGCTTTATCCATTCTTCAGTGTGAGAATTAACAAAACGCAATCAAAGGAGAAATGCACCCGTGATCTACACAAAAACCCCCTTCCGTATGTCCTTTTTTGGCGGCGGAACGGATATGAAAGAGTACTTTGAGGAACATGGCGGCGCGGTTTTATCTACTACCTTTGATAAATACTGCTACGTCAGCGTTAGGCACCTTCCGCGTTTTTTCGATTATCGGAACCAGCTTACATACTCTAAAATCGAAAAAACGCTAAATGTGGATGGCTTAGAGCATCCTATGGTACGCAACGCCATGCGGTATTTAGATATGCATGACTTGTGCATTAGCTATGATGCCGACTTGCCGGCCAGAAGCGGGTTAGGCAGCAGCAGCAGCTTTGCCGTAGGCTTGCTGAACGCCTTCCACGCGTTAAAGGGGCAGTATGCGAACAATGAGCAGCTGGCGAAAGAGGCTATCTATGTGGAGCGTGTGCTCTGCGCCGAGGGTGGCGGATGGCAGGATCAGATTGCGGCTGCCTATGGCGGCATGAATCGCATAAGCTTCGGCCCTGACGGCTTTGAAGTGTCTCCGGTCATAATCCAAAAGGAACGTAAGGAGCTGTTAAATCGCAACCTGCTAATGTTTTTCACAGGTTTTTCCCGCTTTGCAAGCGATATTGAAAAGGAAAAAGTAAAGGCGATCCGTGACAAAACAGCGGAGTTAAAAGAGATGGTTCAGCTTGTTGATGCGGGAGAAAGGATCCTGACTGATCGACACGGCGATTTGGACGAATTTGGAAGATTACTTCATCATACTTGGCAGCTGAAACGAGGCATCGGCAGCGGCGTCAGTACAGACGTGCTGGACTCTATCTATCAAAAAGCCATGGAAAACGGTGCGCTGGGCGGGAAGCTCTTGGGTGCGGGCGGAGGCGGATTCTTTATCTTCTATGTGCCGGAAGACAGACAGGAGCCTGTGAAAACAGCTTTGAAGGATCTGCTATATGTTCCCTTTAAGTTTGAGGACTCTGGCACGAAGATCCTCTATTACCATCCGGAAGATTACATTGTTGAAGACTGAGAAAGCGAGGGTTTTGATATGAAGAGAGCTTTGATCACCGGCATGACCGGTATGGTCGGTTCGCATTTGGCGGACTATATTCTGGAACACACGGATTGGGACGTTTATGGGATGCAGCGTTGGCGCAGTCCGCTGGACAATATTATGCACTTGATGCCCCGCATCAACGCCAAGGATCGCGTTTTTGTTGAGTATGGCGATTTGAACGATATGTCCAGCCTGCTTACTGTCTTAAACAAAGTCAAGCCCGACTATATTTTCCACCTTGCCGCACAGAGCTATCCTCAGACGAGCTTTACGGCCCCGGTGGATACGCTGGGAACCAACATCCTTGGTACTTGCCGCTTGTTGGACGCTGTAAAGCAGCTTGGATTGGAGCCTGTCATCCATGTATGCGCTTCCAGCGAGGTGTTCGGCCGTGTAACATCGGACAAGCTTCCTATCAACGAAGAGTGCTGCTTCCAACCAGCTTCTCCGTATGCCATTTCCAAGGTAGGAACGGATCTGATCGGACGCTTCTACGCGGAGGCGTATGGCATGAAGGTCATGACGACCCGTATGTTTACACATACCGGACCGCGCCGCGGCGATGTGTTCCATGAGAGTACCTTTGCCAAGCAGGTAGCCATGATTGAAGCCGGTCTGCAAGAACCTGTCATCAAGGTCGGCAACTTGGATTCTCTGCGTACCTATGCTGATGTGCGTGACGCGGTGCGTGCTTACTTTATGCTTGTGACCTGTAACCCCATACCCGGCGAGTATTACAACATCGGGGGCAGCTATACCTGCAAGGTAGGGGATACACTGCAGTTCTTTATCGATCACTCGCCCATGAAGGAGAAGATCCGTGTAGAGGTTGATCCTGCACGCCTGCGCCCCATTGATGCCGATTTGCAGGTGCCTGATTGCAGCAAGTTTAAGGCACACTGTGGCTGGGAGCCGGAGATCCCCTATGAAAAAACAATGCTCGATCTGCTGAACTACTGGCGAGAGAAGGTCGCGGTCACGGGCGTGTATATTGACCGCTGAGGGCAGTGTCATGCTGAGAGTCATTAAAACAGATTTTGAGTTCTCCGATGACCGGGGGACGATCACGCAGCTGATTCATGACGGATATAAGCAGATCAATGTGATCACCAGTAAAAAAGGCGTCTTTCGCGGCGGACACTACCACAAGGAGAACAGAGAGGCGTTTTACGTCGTTTCTGGGGCGTTGAAGCTGGATGTCAATGGGCAGATGCACGCCTTTAAGAGCGGTGACTTCTTTGGGATCGACCCTTTTGATATGCATAGCTTCCTGTTTGAAGAGGACACGACGCTGGTGAGTATGTACAGCGAGGGAGTGGAAAAGGCGGACGGAACGAAGGATATTTATACGGAGTGACAATCATGTTGAAAAAGCAAGCAACACATGAGATCGACCTTGTGGTCGAGCGGTATCCGTGCCTGAGCAGTATGCGAGAGCAAATGCTGCAAGCGGTTATGACCATGAAAAGCGCATATCTGCAGGGCGGGACGATCCTCACCTGCGGAAACGGCGGAAGCGCGGCGGACAGCCTGCACATTGTGGGCGAGCTGATGAAAAGCTTTGTAGCAAAGCGCAGCATCCCAGCAGAAGTTGCAAAAGAGCTTGCAGAAAGATTTCCGGAGGATGCCGAATTCTATTTGCGTAACCTACAAGGAGCCGTTCCTGCGATCTCGTTGGTGAATGAAGTGAGCCTAATGACGGCGTTTGGAAATGATAAGTCCTCGGAACTGGTTTTTGCACAGCAGGTATTGGGCTACGGCAAGCCGGGGGATGTGCTCATTGCCATTTCCACTTCCGGCAATTCTGCCAATGTGCTTCATGCGGCAAAGGTTGCCAGGTGCATGGGCATCCACGTCATCTCGTTGACAGGTGAGGGTGGCGGAAAGCTGAGAGATTTGTCCGACATCCTGCTGGCGGCTCCTTCGCAAGTTACATATCAAATCCAAGAGCTGCACTTGCCGGTATATCACGCACTTTGTTTGGCGATAGAGGCGGAGATTTTTGCATAACCTTAGAACGGAGCAATGTATTATGTACGCTATCATCGGAGCCAATGGCTTTCTTGGCGCATACTTCATAAGGAATATCCTTGACAAAACACAGGACAGCATCCTTGCTGTTGCAAGAACTATTCCGCAGGGGAAATTTGATCCTCGCGTTACATGGGTCTCCTGCGATGTCACTGTTCCTGCGAAGGTAGAGGATTTGAATCGAAACTGTTTTGCCGATTCTGCAGACAACAAAATCATTTATTTAGCGGCTTACCACCACCCGGACTTAGTCGAGAAGAATCCAAGGGTGGCGTGGGATGTTAATGTAACTGCACTTTCCCGCTTCTTAAACACAGCGGAAAATGTGAAGTGCCTGTACTATCCATCCTCTGACAGCGTGTACGGCGAAAGTGTAGAGCAATATGTGTTTTCTGAGGAGGACGCACTTGACCCGGTAAATCGTTATGGGGTGCATAAGTGCGTTGCGGAACGGCTGGTGACTGGCTATGGATACAACGTTGTCCGTTATCCGTTTCTGATTGGACCGAGCCTTTTGAAAGAGAAAAAGCATTTTTATGACGTGATTGTCGAGAACATTACAAACGGGCACCCCATGGAGATGTTCAAGGACTCCTACCGTTCCGCGCTGTCCTTTAATGCGGCTGCGGGTATCGTGGTAGAGCTGATAGAAAGCGGCAGACAAGATATTCCGCAGATTCTGAACATTTGCGGCGATGATGCACTGTCCAAATATGACATTGGGCTGATGATTGCGGAAAAGCTCCAGGTGCCAAGTGAATTGATCCGGCCGATCTCTATCCTCGATAATTCGGGAGTGTTCGAGGCAAAACGCGCCTCGAGTACATTGATGAGCAACAAGAGGCTGAAAGACATTTTGGGTATTTCGGAGATAAAGCTCACGCTGTGAGCGGGAGGTTTTATGGAAGCGATCGTTCTGGCAGGCGGTTTTGGAACTCGCCTAAGTCATATAGTCAAGGACGTACCAAAACCGATGGCTCCGGTGGCGGGAAAGCCGTTTCTTGAGTATATTCTGGATGATTTGGTCAGGCAAGGCGTAACACGCATCGTGATCGCTGTACACTATAAGAAAGAGCGCATCATGGAGTATTTTGGTAACGTCTTTCGTGGCGCGGAGATACTGTATTCCGTAGAGGAAACACCGTTGCTTACCGGCGGAGCTATCAAAAAAGCGCAGGAGCTCTGTCTGGATGACGTTGTCTGGATCATCAATGGAGATACGTATTTTGAGGTTCCGCTGGCAAAGATGCGGCCCGAGGCAGAGGCTTCGGCAAAAGTGGTCATTGCAGTAAAGGAAATGCAAAACTTTTCCCGGTATGGGAAGGTTGACATTACCGCAGACGGCAGAGTGACCGCTTTTCGGGAAAAGGCTCCCTGCGAGCGGGGCTTCATCAACGGTGGCGTTTATTGCTTGCGGAAATCCACGTTAGATAGTTATCCGGAAAAATTCAGCTTGGAAAACGACTGCTTCCCGCAGCTCTTGGAGGCGGGTGGTATTTACGCCTTAGAGAGCCGCGGATATTTCATCGACATCGGTGTGCCGGAGGACTACTACAAGGCACAGCAGTATTTTGAGCAGAAAGGCAATTCACATTGATGGGAAAGCGGAGTGCTGCATTTTTTGACCGTGATGGAACGATCAACGTGAACTATGGGCATGTGTACAAACCGGCAGATCTGACATTTGTTGAAGGAACACCTGAAGTGATCCGCAAATATAACGACGCACATATTCCGGTTATTGTTGTTACCAATCAGGCTGGTATTGCAAAGGGCATGTATACCGAAGCAGATATGCACCGTTTCAACAGCCATATGAACCGCTGTTTACGCGAGAAATACAACGCACATATTGACGCCTTTTACTTCTGCCCGCATCATCCGGATTATACGGGCGAATGTGATTGCAGAAAACCCCAGCCGGGTATGTTTTTCCGTGCGGCAAAGGACTGGAACATTGACCTCACTAAGTCAATTATGTACGGCGATAAGGAGAGCGACAAGCAAGCGGCAGAGCGAGCGGGGATTCCCCGATTTGTGTGGATCGGCGAGAGGAGCGAGGCTTAACCATGATCGGTGCCGCCGCTTTTGGAGTGGCTGTGTGTTCAAATGCTATGTGACGCAGTGGAGCTCATGTCCTCTTTTCCTGTGACATGAACGCCTCTGTGTCCGGAGGAGTACGTTGGCAACGCCTTGGTTCAAACTCAAAAATAATCATAACCACTGTGATGGGCAGGAAGAACTGTCTGTTTGCCAATACGCCCGGTGGTGCACTGGTCAGCAGCGTGATTTACAGCCTAATTGAAACGACGAAAGAAAGCAGCTTAGATCCGTGCCGTTATCTGCTATGGCTCCTGCGAAATGCGCCTCAACTGAGCGAAACTGATGAAGCATGGGCTGAAAGGCTGCTTCCCGCAAATGCCCCAAAAGAATACTATATGCCACAATAATAGAAGACCGCCATCTCGGTGAACAGCAGTTCTCCTTGAGATGGCAGTCTTTTTATACGCGGGGAGGTTTGACGCTCAGTCCGTCCGGCTGCTGCAAATGAGCGGAAGCATATTTGCCCAATACGCTTTTAATACGCACGCAATACGCATTATTTTCGTGATGCGCCTGTAATACGCATTTAATACGGAGATAATGCGTATTGCGTCGATGACCATGTTCTCTATATACATTATTTTGACGCTTTCGTATTGACAACTACAATATATTGTGGTATACAAGAATTATCCAGTTATTTATGCACCGCCCCAATGGGGTTTCCGAATGCGTTTCGGATCGCACACGTTGTTAAGCTTGTACTTGAGGAGCACCATGCTCCCGTTTGAGATTAGGGCATTGCACCCTCGTATTTCAATGACTATGCTGCGAGAAGTTTTCTTGCGGCAGTTTCCACCTGTACGCCGCCCTGCCGCCGTGCTATGATGTGCCTGTACTTAAGGCGTCAAGCATTTAGGTCGGAGCAGAGCAGGCACGGGTGGAAAGCATTATCAACAGCTTTTCGCTCTGATTAAGAACCCGAAGTATGTCAAAATGCGTCCTCCCGGGAAAACCGGGCGGCCATCAAAATTGAACAATACTGCAAACGCAGGAAGAATCGTATGAAGCCGAAATGGCAGGAA
>OGOZ01001901.1_pt1 | contig 10902 bp, 10 predicted proteins | sample 1552801 | NCBI WGS metagenome assembly OGOZ01 (sample SAMEA2580196, study PRJEB22360) | human gut metagenome | biome: human gut; feature: human-associated habitat; material: faeces | place: Denmark | collected 2008/2010
AGTGGTTTTTCGCGTTGGGGCGCGCCATAAACGATGGGGAAGGCTTAAGGCTTCGCGGCCGCGCGGCTGCTTTTTTGACATGAAATAACCCCCCGTTTCCCAAACAGTATGCTTTACTGTCCGGTAAACGGGGGGCAGGTCGTCTCTTTGTTAAAACAAGCGTCAGATAAGGAATACGCCTTTATCTATTACGAGCTTTTCGTCCAGGTAAAGGGTGGGCTTCAGTATTACGCCGTCCATGTGAACATCCGCCTTGTTTGTGCCGCCGAAGGAGGTGTTCGTTCCGAATGCTATATGTACGGTACCGTATACCTTTTCATCCTCGAGTATCAATCCGGTCAGCCGGGCGGCGGTATTGGTACCTATGCCAAGCTCTCCCACGGTGGCGTTTCTCTCGTTTTTGAGCAGTATATCCAGCTTCTCGCTGCCTTCGCCCTGGATGCTTTGCAGCTTGCCATCCTTTATTTTTACCAGGAGCGGCGAATCCAGCTTGCCTATACCCACCATGGAGCCGTCTATTATCATGTCTCCGCATGTTCCGTCCTCAAGGGGAGCGATATATCCCTCGCCTGAAGGCAGGTTTCCGCATTGACCCGGCTCGCGGTATATTCCCGAGCTGGATATGCCGGGCCTGCCGGCTAAATTCAGCGTGAGCCTATGCCCGTCTTTTTCTATAACCGCTACGGATGCCTCGCTTAGCAGCGCTACCACCTTTTTCGTGAGCGCTTCCACGGCGTTGTAGTCCGCGGTCATAGCTCCGTTGAGGAACATATCGGCGGTTATACCCGGCATTGTAGCAACTCTGGCGCCGTTTTTTACTGCCTCTATCCTGGCGTTCGTATGCGTGAGGGATTTTGCAGTCGGGCAGATCACTATATCAGCAGACTTCATGGCCTGCGCTACGATTTCGGGCGGCTCCTGGCCGTTCACCTTGAGCTCCGCCATGGTCATCATAACAGCCTCGCACCCCAGATTTTTTCCGCTCTCATACAGGGCGCCGGCTATATCGCCGCATGTATTATCCGTTACTATTAGCAATACCTCTCCCGGCTTTGCGCCAAGACAATTTTTCAGGACTTTTTCTGCTGTTTTCTTAATCTGCTCCATATACACCTCGTTAAAATCATAGAATCTTATTCAGCACCGCTTTGCGCCTTTGGCCTTATAGCAGCACGAAAGGTGACGGCCGCACTGCGCGCACGGGAAGCTGCATTCTACCATGCTTTTTTCCTCTCCGCTCGTCTGCCGTCCGTAGCACTTTTCCAGCACCGCCTCCAGCTTAGCTACTTCGGCTTCGCTGCCGCAGGCTTGGAACAAGCAGCCGCCCTCGGCCCCGTCTATGCCGCCTCTGCCTATCAGCGTCGCTTCGACGTCGGCTATGAGCTTGATTGCGGAAAGCTCCGTGACCAGCTCGCCGACGACGGGAAACAGCCCGCAGGCCATGCCTCGGGAAGCATCCACGCCCTTTCGCTGTGCCGCCCTTATGCTGTCCCATACGGACCCCGGAATGAGCTTTTCCATTCCGGCTGCAATTATCGTCTTGCCGCCCTCTACGGACATAGCGGATACTCCTCTGCCGCAGTTATTGCCGGCCGGGCTCCCCGCTAACATCGCGGCGCCGCCAAAACTGTCTATTATGTTGGCTCCGATAATTATCACATCATTTGGGCCGAGCTGCAACAGTGCGGTATCAAAATCCGGATCCAGACCGGTTATCTCGCCGTTGCTGTACATTATGCTGTGCTGGGCGCTGTCTGTGAACTTCGATGAAACCGCGCCGCGTTTGGAGATACGTCCGCATATCCTGAGCGGCGTTCCGGTAATAAGCTCTGATACGCATGATACGGTCGTGCCGCCTTTGAGCACTATCCTTCCGCCGGCGATCGCGTCGCGTACCTCCTTCATATCTGCAATGGCATGTGCTATAAGCCACTTACCCTCGCTTACAGTAAGCGAAAACTGTATTCTCCTCATGCGGCGCCTACCTTTCCTATCGTTATAGCATTTCGCCTACGACGCGCGCTACCAGCGTGCGCGGCAATATTACCGGCACTCCCATAAGCTCCGCCATCTTCTCCTTGATCGCTATGGTAAAGCCCATGCAATCCAGGACTACGACCTCCGCGCCGTTTTCCTTCAGGTACTGCGCGGCCTTGTCAGGGGCGTTGCTCTTATCATACGGGTTCAGGGCCGTTACGACGATATTGTCGCTCACCTTTTGCCATCTCTCGTAGTTCTGCTCGGTTTGCTTGGGGTCAGGGCTGATGATACCCAGCTTCCTGCCGCCGGCAAGTATGGGTACTATGCTGTATAGCAGCTTTTGCGGGTATATGACGGGCACGGACGCTACTAATTCCTTAGAGAACATCCCCGTGCACAGCAATACTATAAGGGATACGCCGCGGCGGCACAGCTCGTCCGTCCTTTCCTGCAGAAGGGAGATGATCTTGCTCTCCGCCATTAAAGCCCACGAATCATCCTTGAGCTTTGACACAAGGATCTCGTCGTCGCCGGACGGCGCGAGATCGGCTATCTGCTCTTTGGAAAGTCCGTCCAAAGCGCCGAGCTGTATGATCTCTGCCCCTTTGAAAAATGCTTCTATCTCCGGAATCAGGTCATTGCGCGGAGATTGGCCTATGGTTAACGCACCGATCTTCATATCACATTATTACCTTTCCTTTTTTTGCAGGTGGCGCATTGAGCCGTATTTTTGCTCGATAAGCCCGAATTCTTCTTCATCGTAGAATTTGCAGGCCCCTGCGCCGTATGCCTTTGCTACCTCTATTGCAAACCTTGCGGCATTGTCCAACGACATCATGTTGGTAGCGCCGGTGGCGCAGCCGGGGACTATCGTTTCAGAGGTTATAGCCACTCCGACTACCGGCGCGCTGGTGGAGGTACACGGCTGGAGTATGCTGTTGATATGATACAGCCCGTTTCCATAAGGAGTTATATCCTGCATGGTTATCGGGAAGGTGCGCGGCAGCTCACCGCTTGCTATTTGCATGATGTCCAGAAGGTCGTCGCTTACGCGCAGTATGTAGCCTTCCTTTACGGTCGGGGAAATGGCGTAGCCGTTATTGTTTATTAAACGGTTGCCGCGAGTGGTGTCTATTGAGAGGACAGCCTCCATTTCGGGGCAAACCTCCATCTTGTTCATCACTGCCATATCGGTGGGAGAACCCATGAAGGGCACGGGGATGTGAGGCGCGGTGGGCGCATGGGGGCATACATGGGTGCAGATGTAAACGTCGCCAGGAAGGAAATCCTTCTTGCTGTTCATATCCAGAATTTTAGCGGCTGCCGCCAAGGCAGTAAAAGTCCCGCCACACCGCCAAGGCAGTCAAGGCTCCGTCGCCGTCTGATACAAAGCCGATGCGCTCGGGACGGGCGCCTATGCCGCCGAGACGTCCAATGATGCCCAAGCTGGGGGCATTGCCGCCCTTCAGCCTGCCGTTGCTGCCCGGTATTACGACCTTTACGAAATCAGTGCTTTTGCCGTCTTTTTCCCGCTTGACTACCTCGACGTTGGTTGCGCCCTTGGATTCCAGATACTCCTTTACCTTTAGGCCGGATGCATCGGCGCTGTCCAGGATGTCAAAAACCTCTATCAGTTGCTTTACTATCATCGTGTTATACCTCTTTGAAATTTTCTATTTGCTAAGGCATTCGTAATATGCCATGAGTCCTTCCGCCGTTACGGGGTCTATCACAGGTAAGCCGGTCTTTTTTGCCAGGGGCTTTGCCACCCCGGCAGTGCTCATACCGGTACATGCAAGGGCTATGGCGCCGGCGCCATAGCCCTTCAGCCGCATGGCCAACTTCTCCACGGCCTTGAACCCCGGTTCCGTCACGAGGTCAAGCGTGGTCTCCACGCCGTCCGGCTTCCCGAGATTTATAAGGTCATCGCCGAGTATCTCCAGATATGGCTGCGGCGCATAATCGGTTATTCCAAGTATCCCCACCTTGGTGCCGAACCGCCGCGCTATGGCGGCTACGCTGCTGCCGGCCCCTATGACCGGTACGTTTACGATATTTTTGAGCTCCGGCACTGCAGGATCGTCGGCACAGCTTACTATCAGTACGTCTATATCCTTAAAAGACTGTGCCACCTCGATGATCTTAGGTATAGCCACGTTTTTCGACTCTACGCTATGCAGTCCGTCCGGCTGATCCGGTATGCATTTCGTCTCCACCGTCATATTGGGAAACATTTCCATTATAAGCCTGCCGTGAATACCGGCAGCCTCGGCGTCCGGAAGCGTGATGACCCGGATAAGCCCGGCCTTATAACAGCTCTTCATCTTCACGTCCTCCTGCTGACCGCAGCTATTTGGCGTTCAAATAATCAACGATGGCGCAAACGTATATCTTTGTTGCGTTGACAACGTCCTGCACGTCTACTGTTTCATTATAGGCATGTATTCCCTCCAGATTGGCAGGGCCGTACTGAATAGTAGGAATACCCGCATATCTGAAAATGCGCGCGTCGCTGCTTGCCCACTGATATGTGCGGCTGAGCTTTTCGCCCCATACTTCCTCTACGCCCTGAGCAATGAGGTTTACTATCTCGGCGTTTTCAGGCGTGCTGTTAGGCTCGGATTTCCACGCAAGGGTGTAAGTAATGCCCTCGAGCCCGACCTCGTGCAGGATCCTGATAAGCCGCTCCTCGACCATATCGCAGCTCACGCCGAGAGGCAGGCGGACGTCTATTTCAGCCTCGGCATAATCAGGCACCATATTCACCTTTGTGCCGCCGCTTATCTTGCCGATATTTACCGTGCAATGGTTGAGCACCTGCTGCGCGCCATGCGCCTTGATGAGCCTCTTGGCCAGCTCGCGGGACTGCTCCATCACCCTTGCGGTCTCATCGTCCATAACGGGAACTATGTCACGTATGCAGTCTACCTTGTTCAGCACCGCGAGGAGCTTGCATATTGCATTATCTCCTATAAACGGCGCAAGGCTGCCGTGGGCGGGCGTGCCGTGGGCCATGAGCTTTATGGAGCAGGTGCCCTTCTGGCCGATCTCGCAGTTATAATAGCCTGTCGGCTCTGCGATAAGGCATGCGTCGCCGGTTACCGTTCCGCTTTCTACCAGCCACTTTGTTCCGCCCTGGCCGAATGCTTCCTCGTCAGGAACAACGGTAAGGAGAACCTCACCGTTTAGATCTATATTATTATCGGCCAGCAGCCCCATTGCGAAAAGCAGGCCTGTAAGGCCGCCCTTCATGTCGGAGGTTCCGCGTCCAAGTATTTTCCCATCCTTTATATCGCCGCAGAAGGGATCGAAGTCCCACCTATCCAGGTTGCCCACAGGCACTACGTCGCAATGCCCGTTGAGTATCAGCACCCTGCCGCCCTTTTTGCCTAAACGCGCAAGTATATTCTTGGTCTTACCGTCGCCCGAGGCGATCTCATACTCAATGTTATGGGATTTCAGGTAATCGCATATAAACTGTACCATTTCATCCGTGTCTCCCGGAGGATTCACGCTGGGTATGCGGATTATGTCGCTGCAAAGATTCAGCAGGTCGTCCTTTTTGATTTCAACTAATGAGCGCAATTCATCGTGTGTCATATATAAATCTCCTCTCTTTTTATTATGTGCAGATAGGCGGTAAAACCAATTGATAGTTAATATGGTAATACGCCTATCTGCATCTCGTTACAGTATTTTTTATAGTCGCGCCAAATGATGAGGAATACTTAAAAGCAGCTATGCCTTTGCCGAAGCCTTTTTCTTCTTGTTAGTGCGCCATCCGAACAAACCGGGGAATGCCTTTACGATAGCGCCGAAGATCACGAATTGGAAAATCGAGTAGACCACCGAATACCAACCCAGTGTGATAGGCCAAGTGGGGTAGAAGTCATACAGCTTGAGTATGAAGGCGTTGCCTGCCACGCACAGGGGCTGCTCTACGAAGAACTGGAGCAGGAATGTCAGCACGCCAAATACTACCCAGCGCTTCTTCTCGTTGTCTATCTTTATTATCTGCTTCCAAACAAAGTACCAATAAATACCCTTGATCGGCTACACCAGAAGGTCTACGGCAGGCGTTCCGGAAGGGATACCGCGTGCAATACCGACTATGATTCCCACAACGGGGCCGCCGCACATACCCGCCAGGCAGGGCATAAGAGCTCCGGGGTCCATGATGAGGGGGGGGACCATAGGTATAGCGATGCCCAGTGCGCGGAATGCGAATGCAGCGCCGCCGAAAGCCGCGGCCAGGCCGATCTGGTTTGAAGTGAGCAGAGGCTTCTTTTGTGTAAGATCCGCGTCGCTTTCAACCTTCTTGTCATCGTCGCCGTGCTTCTTTGCCCAGAGGAAATACCAAATCAGCAGTCCGACTATGATTACAAGGGCAACATAATTCCACGGATACATATCCGCGAGAAGCTTGGCGCCTTTCTGATAGAACACTCGGAAAGCCACGAACGCAGCGATCATGACTGCCAGTCCAATAATACCGATTTTTTGCTTTTTGTTCATTTTGAGCTCCTTTCCATCTTTTCGCTTTTTATATTCCTCATATATTTGCGCTTTTGCCAACTGCCGATCCGAAAAATGTGGCCGGCCGCCTGCTTATGAGCGGCATCACTTGCCGAACAAGCTGAGAATAAAGGTAATGCCGAACCATCCGCGGGAATGCTTCAAATACAATACTGCTATCGTGAGCAATATTGACAGCGTGATGATCACATAGTCTCTGGTCCTGAGCTTTATGGTCTTTCTGTATGTCCTCTTCTCCGGGTTATATGTAAAACCGCGCGCTTCTATAGTCCTCGCGATCTCACGGCCCTTAAGTATCGAGATGAAAAGGCCAGGGACTATGACCGGAATGTAGGCTTTTATCTTCTTAAAGGGATTCTTGCTCTCAAAGCTGGCGCCTCTGGATTTCTGAGCCTCTATTACGTGCCCGATCTCGTTCTTGAGCACCGGTATGTATGAGAAGGCTATGCCTATTGCTATGGAGGCCTCAGGAGGGAGCTTGGCCTTGTTCATGGTAAGCACTATGTCGCCTGTCGGCGTTGCGCTCGTTATAAGGTCTGCGATCCAAATGAAGAAGATAAACCTTATGGCGCTTGCAAAACCGCTGGAAATGGTAGCGACCGTTACCGGGCACTTATTTCCGGGGAAGAGGTAAGCGAACACCCGCTCTCCCTCCAGCGGCTTGGCAAAGGGGAAATTCAATATAAAGAACAGGAAAAACGCCAGTACCAGGGGCTTTGTAATGCCCCAAACCTGCTTGGCGGTATATCCGCTGGTCCTGTAGAGAACATAGACCAAGACCATCATCACCATGGTAACTATACATAAACCTCGGGCTCCATGGCTAAAACGGAAGCGTATGCGACGGACTGCTGCTGCCCGCCCGAAAGCGCCTGCGGCGAGCGGTCAAGATACTCCTCCATGTGGACGTATCCCACATACTCATCTATGAGCTCCTCGATTTTCTTCACCGGAACGCCCTTGTTTTCAGGCCCGAAGGCGACCTCGTCGGCCACGGTGGGGTTTATAAGCTGGCCGCTGGGATCCTGGAAAAGCATTCCCGCCTTAAAAGCCATCTTGCCGATGCTGTACTTGGATATGTTTTCGCCCCTGAAGCATATCTCGCCGCTCAGTTCGCCCTCGTAAGCCTCGGGCACTATGCGGTTCAAGGTAGAACAGAGCGTGGTCTTTCCTGCACCCGAAGGGCCGGTAACAAGAATAATCTCACCTTCTTTGATCGTCAGGTTGATATTCTTGATCGCTGGGGTCTCTGTGCCCGGATAAGAATACGTCACGTCCTTAAAGCTAATAACTAACATTCTCTTTTTCTGCCACTTTGCTGACCTCCTCTTAAAATACGAAATACGTCAAAAACCATGCCTAAAATATGAAAAGCTACTCCTTAAAACAAGTACAATTATCACATTATTTTGCACTATTTTCTATATGCACCATGCACAATTATTGTCGATACTTATGGTATATAATGACCACTAAATTGTTGATTTTTTGTTTTTTGATACATGTTGTACCATTGCGTCATTGATGATATAGTAATAGCACGATACTATTTGTACAAGGTGGGGAGGATATGCCGTTTTCGATTGAAAATATGCTGCAGCTACGTGAGTTTAAAGACTGCACCGTCATTGCAGGTCACAAGGGTATAAACAGGGTTATACAATGCGTCGATACGATGGAGGTGCCGGACATCACCCCGTGGCTGCAATGCGGGGAATTATTGATCACCACCGGCTATTCCCTGGAGGGCCACCTGGAAAGGCTTATCCCTCTGCTTGACGCCATGTACAATAACGATTCCGCCGGCCTGATGATAAAAACCCGTATTATTGGGCCCATACCTCAAATGATCATCGACTTTGCCGATTCAAAGGGCATACCTCTTATCGTAATACCAGATGACACGCCGTTCATCCCCATGGTAAATACGATAATAAATTGTATTTCAGATGAGCTGAACCATTCCTTCACGCGCTTTTTTTCCATGTCCAAGGACATTAAGATGATACAGGGGACCCCTTCGTTCTTGAACGACCTGGCGGATATCATCTATACCTACTTTCAGTTTCCAACCATAATAACCGATTATCTGCTTGATGTATGCGCCTCCTGCCCCGGGTACATTCAACTGCCTGCGTTTATAACCAATGATAAATTGCTTCACCGCATGAGGTCTACCGAAAGGTCCTCTCTGTTTATTTCAGATACCTCGGAGGACGCTCACTTCCTCATCCAGCAAATAAGGATAGATAAGCTCATAGCCGGATATATCATACTAATCATACCGGCCGATCAGCATTACATCAAAAACGATGGCGACGCCATGATCCTTAATTATGCCGCGAACATTATTTCCGCAAACTTTAAGCAGGAAAACTTTCTCAACGCGCAGGTACAGAGGAAAAACCTTTCCCTCTATTCAAACCTTGTAGGCAATCTTAATGGGGTCGATGTTCAGGAGAGCATGAAGGAAGCCCCGTGGCCGCTGCCGCCGTTCTTACTCATAACCGTTGAGACGGAATTTGACGAACAATTTAATATGTCCGATACCCTTCTTATGCAGCTTATGTACTCCATACGCACGCTCTTTAAAAAATACGGAATAAGCAACATGACAGTGCCCTGGAACAACACCATACGCTGCATCGTCCCCTTCAACAGCCAGGCTGTTAACCGCAGTATTTTATCCACGATAAAGGACAGGGTCAGCAGCCTGTTTGACAGGCGCATACGCATGACGGTATCGGGCAGGCTCGATGGCTACGACCAGATAAAATCGGCTCATTTTGAGGCGTACGACCTGCTTTCCATAAGCCGGAACATGAATCTTTCCATAGCGTTCGCCGACGACCTGCTCTATGAGATCGCAATGCTGCAGACGCTCCGCAACAGCCACATGCGGACATTTGCTTTTAAGCTGCTGAGCACTCTGGAGGATTACGACGCGCAGCATGGCTCTGAGCTTATCCACACGCTGCAAGTCCTGATAGAGAATCGGGGCATACAGACAAAAACGGCCAACGACCTTTTCCTCCACCGCAATACCTTATTATATCGGATGCGGAAAATAGAATCCCTTACCGGCCTGGATCTTTCGGACAGCGGCGATCTGCACAAAGCATACATGGCGCTTTATGTGCACAATTTCGCACAATAGCAGCCGGCGGAGCTAACTGCGCCGCGGGCGGGCATGAAACGGGCGCGGCAAATTTTTGCAATAATAAACATCCCGCGGCGAATGGGGGGTATTTTTATTGGTAACAGTAAACGAGGGACTCGAAGCCGCGACCCGAAGGGGAAAATCGCGCCGGTGACGCGATTTTAGCGGCCGGGAAATCGAGTCAGGCCGGGCTGTGCGGCACGGAGCGCAAGCAGGCCGATGCCGATGACCGATTTCGAGTCCCATTTGTGCTGTTGCAGCAGCGGGGGTGGGGCTCGAAGGAAACGTCCCTACGCCTCGGATATGTCTGCTATGAGCTCGTCTTCAAAGGCAAATTCGTAAAGCCTTGCGCAGGCTACCCCGTCCGATCCGGTTTTAATAAGCCCAATAAGGCGGCCGCTGCGGTCTGACAGGGGCGGGCGGCAGCAGTCAAAATTTCCCAGGAAATTTCTTATTTCGTCAATGGAAAAGTCCATCTTGAGGGATACTGTCATATATGACGCCGCCTCAACGTCAAAGCCTTCACGGACTGCTTCGCAGAAGGCTATGACCAGCTTTTGCCTGTCGGCTGGGTATTTATACTCGCGGGTGAAAAAACCGGTTTCCGGGCAGTCGGCCGAAAAGCCGCCCCCCTGATATCTGTAGCGGGTTCGGCGCTGGTGGCCCAGCAGGGTGCCCAGCGGCTCTATGAGCGATACGCTGCCCTCCTCCAGCAATATGCTTTCGCCGTAAAGCTCCAGCAGCGAGTTCATGTTGTCGTCCAGCATGAGAAGCCTCTGCCGTCCGCCTTCAAATGTGGATACAGCTCCCAGCTGCCGCCCGGCTACGCCGTAAAGCGTTAGGGAACCGTACTCGCCGGGGCCTATGGAAATGCAGCTGGACGACCTCCCATCTTCCTCTATGAGCAGCTTCAGGCCGTTCTCGCGGAAAAGCGTAAGGTTGCGGCGGCTGCGGCCCTGCATATAGCCCAGCTGATCTAGCTCCCTGGGGAAGTCGGCGGGCTGTACGGGAAAATCGGCCGATGGGCCGAAATACATTTCATATACCCCGCCGGGCCAACGGCAGAGGGAAACATCGGGTCCCTGTGTGGGCAGAGCTTCTCCGTCGCACAGGGACAGCTTCCGGGTGATGGGATACCTCCATGGGCCGAAGGAAAGGGGTATGGCGGAAATAAAGTAATCCCCGTTATCACCGGCGGGCATGGCTATGTGGGAATCCGAGCGGCA
>OGOZ01001903.1_pt1 | contig 10901 bp, 9 predicted proteins | sample 1552801 | NCBI WGS metagenome assembly OGOZ01 (sample SAMEA2580196, study PRJEB22360) | human gut metagenome | biome: human gut; feature: human-associated habitat; material: faeces | place: Denmark | collected 2008/2010
TACGCGCTCGTTATCGGCGGTTCGGAACTGGAAAGCGGTGTTGCCGAGCTGCGCCCGATGCGCGGCGGCGAAAGCATAAAGACTGATTTAAGTATCGAGGGTATAATCAGTGCGATACGCGAATGACGCCGCATGAGGAAAACGAAACTTATATTAAGAAGGTATAAATGATGGAAAAGAGAACTCATTACTGCGGCGAGCTGCGTACCGCCGATATCGGCGGCAGGGTGACCGTCGCCGGTTGGGTAAGAAAGCAGCGCAACCTGGGCAGCCTTATATTTATCGACCTGCGCGACAGGACAGGCTATGTCCAGCTTGCCTTTGACGAAAACAGCGCGCCCGAGCTTTTCGAAGCGGCAGCCTCCGTGCGGAGCGAATATGTGCTTGCCGTTTCGGGCACAGTGCGCGAAAGATCGAGCAAGAACCCCGATATCCCCACCGGCGATATCGAAATATACGCCGAAACGCTTTCCGTGCTCGGCGAAAGCGAAACGCCGCCCTTTGATATAACCGACGATTGCAAGGCAAACGAAGAGCTCCGGCTCAAATACCGCTATCTCGACCTGCGCCGCCCGGTTTTGCAGAACAATATCATGTTCCGTGCTAAAACGGCAAAGGCGGTGCGCGATTATCTTTGCGACAACGGCTTTATCGAAATCGAAACGCCGATGCTCATAAAGAGCACCCCGGAGGGCGCGCGCGATTACCTTGTCCCCTCCCGCGTGCACAAGGGCTCGTTCTATGCGCTGCCGCAGTCGCCCCAGCTTTACAAGCAGCTTTCCATGGTTGCCGGGTTCGATAAATACTTCCAGCTTGCGCGCTGCTTCCGCGATGAAGACCTTCGTGCCGACCGCCAGCCGGAATTCACGCAGATAGATATCGAGATGAGCTTTGTCGATACCGAGGATGTCCTTGCCGTGGGCGAAGGGCTCGTGAAGCATATCTTCAAATCCGTTATGGGCGTGGATATCGAAACGCCTATCCCGAGGCATACATATAAAGAGTGCATGGAGCGTTACGGCTCTGACAAGCCGGATATCCGCTTCGGCATGGAGATACAGAATGTTTCCGAAGCCGTGAAGGGCTGCTCCTTCCCGGTGTTTGCCTCCGCGGTGGAAGCGGGCGGCAGCGTGCGCGCCATCAATCTGAAGGGCTGCGCCGATAAGCTCACCCGCAAGGAGATCGACCGCCTTGCCGATTACGCAAAGGGCTGCGGCGCAAAGGGTCTTGCCTGGGTGCGCCGCCACGATACGGACAGCGGCTCCTTCCTGAAACATATGACGGAACCCGAGCTTGCCGCGCTTTATGCCGCCGCCGGCTGCGAAAAGGGCGATGTGCTGCTTGTTCTTGCGGATACGGACACGAACCGTATGCTTTTCCCTTCAGATTATGCTTCCCCAGCTCGGCCAGCTCCGCGGGGAAGCCGCAAACCGGCTCGGGATCGAAAGAACCGGCTACAAATTCCTCTGGGTCGTGGAAATGCCCTTCTTCGAACTGGATGCCGAAACCGGCGAATGGGTCGCGATGCACCACCCGTTTACCGCACCGCTTGACGAATGCCGCGAATACCTCGAAACCGACAAGGGCAGAGTCCGCGCCAAGGCTTACGACCTTGTACTCAACGGGATCGAGCTTTCCAGCGGCTCCATCAGGATTACCGATCCGAAGCTGCAGGCAAAGATATTCGAGCTGCTCGGGCTTTCGGACGAGGAAGCAAGGGTCAAATTCGGCTATCTGCTCGAAGCCTTCAAATACGGAGCCCCGCCCCACGGCGGCATGGCGATCGGGCTGGACAGGCTTGTCATGCAGATGCTCGGCGCTTCGAGCCTGCGCGACGTTACCGCTTATCCGAAGGTCCAGAACGCAAAGGAGCTCATGACCGACTGCCCCGCGGACGTACCGCAGCGGGCGCTTGACGATCTCGGGATCGTAATAAAAGAAAAGGAATAAAATCCAATGATCGAAATTACGGATATACGCAAAAGCTTTGGCGATAAGCACGCGGTGGACGGGATATCCTTTACCGTTGCCGAAGGCGAAATAATGGGCTTTCTCGGGCCGAACGGCGCGGGCAAAAGCACCACGCTGAACATTATCACGGGGTACCTTTCCGCCGACAGCGGCGTTGTGAAGATAGACGGGACGGATATCCTTTCCGACCCTATAAAGGCAAAAAAGGATATCGGCTTCCTGCCGGAAATACCGCCGCTTTACCCGGAAATGACGGTCGCGGAATATCTGGATTTCGTTTACGAGCTGAAAGGCTGCAAGCTTCCGCGCAAACAGCATATCAAGGAAATATGCGAGGTCGTGAAGATCTGGGATGTCTCCGGTCGGCTTATAAAAAACCTTTCCAAGGGGTATAAGCAGCGTGTCGGAATCGCACAGGCGCTTATCGGCAATCCGAAGGTGCTCATATTCGACGAACCGACGATCGGTCTGGACCCGCGCCAGATAATCGAAATACGCAACCTGATTAAAATGCTCGGCAAGGAGCATACCATAATCCTTTCCACCCATATCCTGCCGGAGGTGCAGGCGGTGTGCGACAGGATCGTTGTCATAAACAAGGGCAGGATCGTCGCCAACGAAAAAACGGAGGATCTTATCAACGCGGTGGACGGCTCGCGCAAGCTTGTCGCAAAGATAGTCGGGCAGGAGGAGGAAGTCCTCAAAGCGCTGCGCGCGCTGCCCGGTGTCAAAACGGCGGATATTATCGGCAGGCGCGATACCGATTCCGTCAGCTATCTGCTGGAATCGCAGGAACGTGTCGATATCCGCAAGCCGCTGTTTTATATGCTCTCCTCCAAGGGCTGGCCGCTTGTCGGCCTGGAGGGCGTGGAGCTTTCGCTCGAGGATATATTCATCCGCCTTGTCGGCAGGGAAAAAGAAGCAAAAACCAAGGGAAAAAAGGGGGAATAAGATGTTTGCAATATATATGCGCGAGCTGAAATCCTATTTTCTCACTGCTATCGGGTATGTTTACTGCGGTATGTTCCTTGTCGTTTCCGGGCTTGCCTTCGCTCAGTGCACTCTGCTCAAACAAAGCACGGACAGCATCGGCGAATACTTTGTCTGGATGATAATCATTTTCGCCGTGCTTATCCCGCTGCTCACCATGAAGCTTATCGCCGAGGACCGCAAAACAAGAACCGATCAGATACTGCTCACCAGCCCGGTATCCGTTACCGGGATCGTGATGGGCAAATATCTTGCGGCGCTCACCGTTTATGCCGCGACATTCCTTGTGAACAGCTTCAATTTCGTGCTGCTTGCCAAATACGGCGAGCCGAACGCGATCTCGATACTCACAAACATACTCGGCGTATTCCTGCTCGGCGCGGCGTTTATCGCTATCGGCATATTCCTCTCCTCGCTTACCGAAAACCAGCTTATCGCGGCGGTTTCGGCAATGGGCGTCAATGCCGCGATGCTGCTTGTGAGCCTGCTCGCGGACAAGATATCCGGCACTGCGCTCAGAACCGTCGTAAAATGGTTTTCGGTGCTGGATCGCTTCGCTCCGTTCACACATCAGATGCTGGATGTTTCCGCTATCGTTTATTATCTGAGCCTTGCGGCGGCATTCCTCTTCCTCACGACGCGCGTTATCGAAAAACGCCGTTGGTCGTAAAGAAAGGAGCATTGCCACGATGAAATCAGGAAACAAAGCCGGCCACGACGGCAGACGTGTAAAATACGGCACATTCTCGCTCGTGTTCACCGCCGTTGTGCTTGCGCTTATCATTGTTATAAATATCGTATTCACCTCGCTTTCGCTCACGGGGGCGCTCACAGCCGACCTCACTGCCGAAAGCTTCACCGAAATAGGCGAGGAATCTGTCTCGCTGCTTTCCGCTTTGGGCAAGGATCTGGATATAACCATAACCTTCATGTCCCCGCGCGACCGCTTTGACGACAGCGCCAACGCCTACAACGGCATAAACCTAACCGCGCTCGTGCGCGACCTTGCCGAAAATTACGCCCGCCGGTTCGACGGCAGCGGCGATCTCGGTACCGTGCGCGTGGAATATAAAGAGCTGGATTCCGATCCGGAATTCCAGAACCGCGTTATCGAGGAAACCGGCACCGCCCTTTCCTCCGTGAGCGTTATTGTCAGCGGTAAATATCACCGCCGCGTGCTCGCGCTGCCTGCATTTTTCGAAACCGACAGCAGCGACAGCAGCAAGTATTATTCCTTCAACGGCGAATACCGCTTCACCGCCGCCATGCTCCAAAGCGCGATAAAGGAGCCGATGGCGGTCACCTTCCTCACCGGTCACGGCGAACAGCCCTCCGCAAGCCTCAAATCCGTGCTTTCCGAAGCCGGTTTCGAGATCCGCGAGGAGGATAATATCACCGCAAACGGTGTCGGCGAAAAAACCGAGCTTATAGTTATCTGCGCTCCGAAGAGCGATCTGACATACGAAGAGCTGGACATACTCACCGCGTACCTCAAACAGCATAATTCGCTTATCGTGATGGTGGATGCCTCCACCCCGAAGGATCTTAAAAACCTTTCGGATATGCTTTCCACCGACTGGTGTATCGGCTTTGATGCAGGCGCTCTCGTGAGCGACGAAAAGCATTCGCTTTCCGGCGGGAAATCCACCGTTATTTCGGCGAAATACCCCACCTACGATTCGGATTCCTCCTCCTCCTCCGCCGCATACCAGATCGTAAAGAGCGCATCGGATATCAACGGCAGGATAAACACCTTCATGCCCGAAAGCGTGCGGCTTTATATCAGGGATATGACCGAGCGCGACAAGCAGTCTGTCACGGTGGAAACGGTGCTTACCACCTATGATACCGCGGTGAGCGGTACGACTTCCTCCGAACATGTGCCGGGCGGCGAAATGCCGCTTGCGCTGCTTTCCACAAAATACGAATACGGCAAAAATAACGTGCTGCAATATTCCTATGTGATGCTTATCGGCAGCACCGAATTTGCCTCCGATTCCTACCTTGCCTATGCCGGCAACCGCCGCGTGATGCTTTCCTCCGCGCGCGTGTTCACGGCAAACCGCGTGGCGCCGGATATCCAGAGCAAGCCCTTTGCTTCCACCGCGCTCACGCTCGAAACCGGCACGGCGCAGACACTCACCTGGCTTATCTGCACCGTTGTCCCCGGCGCGATGCTTATCATCGGCGTTGTCGTGTTCTTCCGCAGAAGACATCTGTAAATCAACCCCCGAAAGGATCTTTTCAGCCAAATGAAAAAACAGATCATTGCCGTTTCCGCCGTCGTTCTGGCGATAATACTGCTCGTGACAAGCTATTTCGTGTTTTTCCGCAAATCGGACGACACCGATTTCGATGAATTTTACAGGCTTTCCGATGAAGTAAAGGCGGCGATCGGCGAGATCGGCGAGGATACGGAAATCGAGCTTCGCGGCTATTCCGAAAGCGATGCCGGCTGGCAGGATATTTATAAATCCGCGCTTTGCTTTGCTTCGGCAAGCAAAAAGGTCAAGGTCAAAACCGCTTCCGGCGCGGGCGACGTGCGTATCGGCTCCGACGGCGGCGAGGTCGTCATTGCCTACGGCGATTTCTTCGAAACGCTTTACGACGGCACACGCTATGCCTTCAACGGCGAACCGCTTATCGCAAACGCGATACTGAAATGCAATGCCAAGCCGGAGCTTGCCGTCGAGGCAAGGGCGTATTCCGGCTATGATATCGACGGCGACATTGTTACCGCCTCCGGCGCGCCGTTTGTGTTCAAATCGTTGGACAGGAGCGAAATTTCGCTGATCACTGTCAATAACGAAAACGGCAAATATTCTGTTTACCAGAACGACGGCAGCTTTTACTTTTCCGGCTCCGCCGCCGTTGCGATGAACAGCGAAACCTTCTCGCTTATCACGACAAATATGCGCTATCCCGTCTCTGTCGGCAAAATGAAGCTGCCGGAGGGCAGAAGCTGGAAGGATTACGGGCTGGAAAGCGAAGCGGATGCGGCTGCGAGCTACACGATAATGTCCGAAAAGGATTCCTCCGGCAGATATTTTCTGCATACCGTTTATATCGGCGGGCTTTCCGGCACGAAAAGCTATTATTACGCGCGCTATATCGGCGGGCTCTTTGCCGACAACGGCGGGGAATCCGAAATGGTCGTGAACCTTTCCAAGGATATAATTTATTACATTTCGGCATCCGTCGTTACCGGCTCGCTGATGCAGCCCGAAACGGCCATGATGGACCCGACACTTATCAAAACGGTCTCGAGCGCGAACGATATTTATTATATCGACGATATCTGTATAGATATCCCCGCCGCGGGGATAAATGCTCATATCCGCAATATGAGCGCGTTTATCGCGGCTTCCAACCTTTCCGCAAACGATAATTCCGCACTTTCCAAGCTGATGTCGGATAAGGTCTATGCGGAGGATTATTCGAAATATGCGGACGGGTGGACAAACCATGCCGATATTTTCGGCGGGTTTTCCAGCTCGGACGGCGGCGCGACATATATCGAAGCGGTTCTTGCGCGCAATGCCGCGGACGGAAAGTATTCGGTCTCCGTCGGGCTGCTGCGTGATGAAGCGGCGGGGGCATATCTCCCGCGGGAGCTATACTTCACCGTTTCGGACGACGGAGTGAATTACAAACAGATCGGCGAAACGCTTTCCCCGGCGCAGGAGGATAAGACAATAAAGCGTTATACGCTTGAATTCGAATCCGAAAACGCCGTGAAGTATATTCGTGTCTGCTTTGATGTCCCGCAGGTGAAATACAGCTATGTTGTGATGGACGAGATCCATGTAACCGCAGGCGGGATCGATGCGCAGCCCTCGGATTCGCTTTCCGGGGTGTGGCGGCTTGTCAATCCGCAGAGCCTGATCCCGGAGGGGCGCAATTTCGCCTACCTCGATATGACAAACTTCGGAAATTTCGTGCAGAGCATCGCTTCGCTCAAGGGCGACAGCGTTGTTGCCTGCGGTATCGGCAAGGACGGCGATGCAAAGGAGCTGAATACCGAGCTGCTCGCAAAATACGGGCTGGATAACCCGGCAAAGCACTTTTCCTTTGTTTACAAGGGCGAAATCACCGTTGATCTTTACGTTTCCGAAAAGAACGAAAACGGCAATTATTACGTTTACAATACCTATTACGGCGTTTACGACGGTAAGGATATGCTTATAACGCCGGATGTTATCTGCGAAATATCCCCCTCTACGGCCGCATGGCTGGATTGGGATATGACCGAATATATAGCCCACCCGATACTTTCCATATACCTTGTCGAGATAAGCGAAATGACATTCGAGTTCGGCGGGAACAAATACGATTTCCGCATGGGGCTGGATTCCGACGGCAGCCTTGCCAGTGTCCGCCACGGCGGCAAGGAATACGATGTACTCAGCTTCAAATATCTCTTCCAGGATGTGCTTTCCGTTTATCTGGAGGATAAATACACCCCCGGCGAGGGCGAGCTGGGCGAGGAATACCTGCGCATAGAGATAAAGGCGAAAACACGGGATATAAGCCTTGTGTTCTACCGCGTTTCGGCTTCGAAGTGCTATTTCACCGTCGACGGCAGCGGCGGATACTATACCACCGTTGAATCGGTCAATACCGTCCGCGATGATGTTCTGAAATATCTCGACGGGCAGACTATCACACGGCGATGAGGCGCCTGCTTGCGCTGCTGCTCTGCGCGGCGGCGGTTCTGTGTGCCTGCGGCGCGCGGGAGGAAGCCGATCCGCAGCCGCTTGCCGAAGCGATTTCGGATGTGAACGGCAGGGATGCGCTTTCCGGAAAGTATACATTGGAAATGACCTTCGGTCAGAACAGCACGCTTTATTATGCCGCGGGCGATGTGGAATGGGATCGCGCGGCGCTCACCGCCCGTGCGAGCTTCACGCAGAACCATCTCGGCAGTTCGGTGCGGTGCGAAAACGTTTTTGAAAACGGCGTGATGAAAAGCATCGAAAACGGCGGCGAGCTCGAGGTCGAACGCGACGCGGGCGAGCTTTTCTCCAAATTTCCCTACTTCCGCCTGCCGGAATATTCCGCGCAGGGCGAAGGGCTTGCCGCGGCGGAAAACGGCACAGCCACGACATATACCTACACGATGCCGGACGGCAAAGCCTTTGCCGAAAGCGTCGTCGGAGATCTGTATTCTCTTGTGACGGCGATAAAAAAGCCGCAGCGTGAAAAAACCGAATACGGCAAGGTCGCGTGCATTATAGTCGTGCGCGGCGGCACGGTAGAATCCGCGCGGTATGAGTATACCGTAAAGCTTTTCGATACGCCGGCGTATTCAAAGGTCTATTCGGCACCCGAAAGCGAATATACCGTCACCGTGAAGGTTTCCGCAAAGATCACATACAAATAAATAGGATTAGGGGTGCTTCCCGCAGGAGCGGGCGGCTGAGAATATACCCTTGAACCTGATGCGGGTAATGCCGCCGTAGGGAGGATCCACTTTGACCGGGAATCTGCGTTTTTCCTTCCTTTACGGCGATATTATATATATCTATCCAAACCGAAAGGAAACTAAAAATGGAAAAAACAAAACAAAAAGAGGCGCTTCGTGCGCTGTGTGAAACGGCTGTCATGGTCGCGCTTGCCGTGGCGCTCAGCTTTGTTAAAGTTGATCTTTGGGCGCAGGGCGGATCACTCAACCTTGTAATGATCCCGATAATCATTGTCGGTTATCGCCGCGGGTGGCAGTGGTCGATCCCCGCGGGGCTTGCGTTCGGGCTTATCAAATGCGCCATGGGCGAAGGCTTCTCCTACGGCTTTGCCTCCGTGATGCTGGATTATGTGCTGGCTTACGGTGCTGTCGGTCTTGCCGGCTTCTTCAAGGGCGCAAAGCACGGCATGGCAATCGGCTCGGTTGTCGGCTCCGCGGCAAGATTTCTCGTGCATTTCGCAAGCGGTATAACGATCTATCGTATCGGTATCGGCGAAAGCGTGGAGCTGTTCGGCAAAACCTACGGCAGCGATGCCGCAGTGCTTTACTCGATCGTATACAACGGCAGCTATATGCTCGTTAATATGATTGTTGCCGTTGTTGTTTCGCTGCTTATCGAAAAGGCAATTTCGCGCATACCCAAATAAAGGCGGTTTGAACGCCGCGGTCACACCGGAAAAGGAGTAAAAGCTTATGTACTACGGATATCTCGGGTATCTTCTGTTCATGCTTCCCGCGCTGCTGCTCGGGCTGTATGCTCAGATAATGGTCAAGGTCAATTACAGCCGGTATTCGAAGGTCATTTCGCGTTCCGGTCTGACAGGCAGGGAAGCTGCCGAAAGAGTTCTGCAAATGAACGGCGTGGGCGGAGTGCGCATCGGCAGGGTCGGCGGCACGCTTACCGACCATTACGACCCGCGAAGCAACAGCATAAACCTTTCGCAGGGGGTTTACGACTCCGCGACGGTCGCCGCTATAGGCGTTGCCGCGCACGAGGCGGGCCATGCCGTCCAGTATGCGAAAAATTATGCACCGATCAAGCTGCGTATGGCGATAATCCCGGTTTGCAATATCGGCACGCGGCTCGGTCCTTTGCTTATAATACTCGGCTTCTTCCTTTCCTACATGGCGGAATCGATGATAACCGTCGGCAACACACTGTATTTTATCGGGCTCATACTGTTCTGCACCGTGGCGCTGTTCCAGCTTGTCACGCTGCCGGTGGAGCTGGATGCCTCACGCCGCGCGCTGAAGGCGCTTTCGGGCGGTGTGATGGAAAAAAGCGAGCTGCCCGGGGTGCGCAAGGTGCTCACCGCCGCGGCGCTCACATATGTTGCGGCGCTTGTCAGCGCGGTGATGCAGGTAATCTACTATGCCTCACGCTACCGCCCGCGGGAAAAATAACGATATGTGCCCCACCCCGCCCGGGCGCGGCACAATATATTGCGGGGGCGGGATTTTCCACGCAAAATGCGCAAAAACACTTGATTTTGTGCAAAACCCGTGATATAATCAGTTGTTAAAACTCGGCGGTCCTCTGTCGCTCGCATGAACGCCGAAGAAATACGGAGGTAAAACGCTTTGGATATGCTTAAAGCTTTTACAGAAGAGCAGTTGAAAAAGGAGGTTCCTCAGTTCAACATCGGCGATACCGTAAAGGTATACCAGAGAATAGTTGAAGGAACCAGAGTCAGGACCCAGATCTTCGAAGGTACCGTTATCGCGAAGAAGAACGGCGGCATTTCCGAATCCTTCACCGTAAGGCGTGTTTCCTACGGCGTCGGCACGGAAAAGACCTTTCCGATCCATTCCCCGAACGTTCAGTCTGTCGAAGTCGTCAGAGCAGGTAAGGTTCGCCGCGCGAAGCTTTACTATCTCCGCGACAGAGTCGGCAAGAACGCCAAGGTCAAGGAAAAAATCTAAGTCGGCTCGCCAGGCAAAGGCGGACGGCGATCGAAACGGCTGCTTTTGCCCTCGGCGTCTGCGTAAGTGCAGACGCCTTTTGCTTTTTATTCGATAAATCACTATTTCAGGCGGTAACGGAATGAACGAAAACAACGAAACGAACACCACCCCGCTCCGGGAACAGCCCGAACAGCCGGCTCCGCCCGCGGGCGGCAGCGAGCCGGAAGCGCCCGTGCGCGAGCGTAAGGTGAGCACGTCCAAACGCGTAATGCGCGCCGTTTTCGATTATGCGGAAACCTTTGCATACGCGCTGCTCACGATGATGATACTGTTCCTGTTTGTTTTCCGGCTTGTCACGGTGGACGGGCATTCCATGCTCGAAACGCTTCACGACGGCGACCGGCTTATAGTTTCCGGAATGTTTTATACCCCGAAAACGGGGGATATAGTCGTGATACAGCCGGATTCGCACCGCCTTTCGGATGAACCGATAATCAAACGCGTTATCGCCGTGGGCGGTCAGACGGTGCGGATAGATTACGAAAAATGGGAAGTTTATGTGGACGGTGTC
>OGOZ01001904.1_pt1 | contig 10895 bp, 11 predicted proteins | sample 1552801 | NCBI WGS metagenome assembly OGOZ01 (sample SAMEA2580196, study PRJEB22360) | human gut metagenome | biome: human gut; feature: human-associated habitat; material: faeces | place: Denmark | collected 2008/2010
GGCGGTGTCCAAAATCAGATTGGCACGGTACTTGTACGGGGAGATGTACAGCTTCCCCCCCCGCCGCACGTTGGCCCACATGTCCAGGGTCTCGGCCACGCCGGTACCCCGGAAGTTATAGTCCCGCACGGCCCGGCGGGTCAGGCGCATCCAGGTGCCCTTGAAGCGCAGATCCTCCCCTTCCAGCACATTGGAGCGGGCGGAGATATACAGGCAGGTGGCGTCGGGGTTGCGCCCGGCGCACTCGTCGTTCAGGGCGTGGATGCCCTCGAAGATGGCCACCTCGTTTTTCTTTAAGCGCAGCGGCTCACCCAGGCGGTCGTTGCGCATCTGGCGGGCAAACTCGAAGCGGGGCACGATGATCGTCTCCCCGCGGGAGAGCTTGGCAAAGTGGTCATTGAGCAGGTCCATGTCCATGCACAGAGGGGACTCGAAATCAATGGAGCCGTCCTTTGTCCGGGGAACGGTCTTGGGGTTGAGCGTCTTAAAATAGTTGTCCATGGAGATGGTGTGGGACAGCACACCCCGTTTTTCCAGCTCTTCCTCGATCTTCAGGATCTCCAGACCGGCCAGACGGCCCAGCTGCAGCTTGACGATGGCATCTGCCTGCGGGTCGTCAAAGCCGAACTGCTCCATGATGGCAGCCTTGGCCTCTGCCATGCCGCCCTTGCAGGCGCGGATGGTGGCGATCAGCTCATCCACGATGTCGGTAGCCTTCTTCAGGCCTTCCAGAATGTGGGCGCGCTCCTTGGCCTTTTTCAGGTCGTACTGGGTGCGGCGGCGCACCACCTCGTCCTGAAACTCCACATACTTCTGCAGCATCTGCTTCAGGGTGAGTACCTTGGGCACCTTGTGGTCGATAGCCAGCATAATAACGCCCACAGTGTCCTGCAGCTGGGTGTACTGGTACAGCTGGTTCAGGATGACCTGTGCGTTGGCGTCCTTGCGGATATCCACCACGATGCGCATTCCCTTGCGGTTGGTCTCATCGTTCAGGCCGGTGATGCCCTCGATGCGCTTTTCCTTGACAAGGTCTGCCATGTGCTCGATCAGGCGCGCCTTGTTGACCATATAGGGGATCTCGGTAATGACGATCTGGGTGCGGCCGTTCTTGGTCTCCTCAATGGTGGCGCGGCCGCGCAGGGTGATCTTGCCGCGGCCGGTGGCGTAGGCAGCACGGATGCCGCTGCGGCCCATGATGATGCCGGCGGTGGGGAAATCAGGGCCCTTGATGTGCTCCATCAGGCCGGGCAGGTCGATGTCCGGGTCATCGATATAGGCGATGCAGCCGTCAATGACCTCGCTCAGGTTGTGGGGCGGGATGTTGGTGGCCATACCCACGGCGATACCGCTGGAGCCGTTCACCAGCAGGTTGGGGAACCGGCAGGGCAGCACCCTCGGCTCCTTCCGCGTCTCGTCGAAGTTGGGGTCCCAGTCCACCGTGTCCTTCTCGATGTCCCGCAGCATCTCGTTGGAGATCTTGCTCAGCCGCGCCTCGGTGTAACGGTAGGCAGCGGGGGGGTCGCCGTCCACGGAGCCGAAGTTGCCGTGTCCGTCCACCAGCATATAGCGCATGGAGAAATCCTGCGCCAGACGCACCAGCGCGTCATACACGGAGGCGTCGCCGTGGGGGTGATACCGACCCAGCACGTCGCCCACGCAGGTGGCGGACTTCTTAAAGGGCTTGTCAGAGGTCAGGTTGTCCTCGTACATGGCGTAGAGAATACGCCGGTGCACGGGCTTCAGACCGTCCCGCACGTCGGGCAGCGCACGTCCCACGATAACGGACATGGCGTATTCGATATAGGATTTCTCCATCTCCGGCACCAGCGGGGACTCCACGATGTGCTGGTCGGGGAAACGGATCTCCTCAGGGTCGTATTGGGGCTTTTTGCTCATTTATTCCAGCCCTCCTTAATAATCCAAATTCACAGCGTACTGTGCTTTTTTCTCAATAAATTCCTTCCGCGGCTCCACCTTCTCGCCCATGAGGACGGTAAACGTGGCGTCCGCCTTCACCGCGTCGTCCAGCGTAATGCGCCGCAGCGTCCGGGTGTTGGGGTCCATAGTCGTCTCCCACAGCTCGTGGGCGTCCATCTCACCCAGACCCTTAAACCGGCTGATGCCGATTTTCACGTTGGGGTCGCCGTTCCGCATCTCGTTGGACACCCGGTCACGCTCCTCGTCGGAGTACGCCACCCGCTGCTGCTTGCCCCGGGTCAGCTTGTAAAGGGGCGGCACGGCGGAATAGACATACCCCTGCTCGATAAGAGGCCGCATATAGCGGAAGAAAAACGTCAGCAGCAGCGTCCGGATATGTGCGCCGTCCACATCGGCATCCGCCATAATAATGACCTTGTGGTACCGCAGCTTGTTCTCGTCGAACTCCTCGCCGATACCTGCGCCCAGCGCGATAATGACGGGCTGCAGCTTGTCGTTGCCGTAGACCTTGTCCACCCGCGCCTTCTCCACGTTGAGCATCTTTCCCCACAGGGGCAGGATGGCCTGGAACCGGCTGTCGCGCCCCGCCGTGGCGGAGCCGCCTGCGGAGTCGCCCTCCACGATGTACAGCTCCGTCAGCTCGGGGTTGTTCTCGTTGCAGTCCCGCAGCTTATCCGGCATAGCCGCGCCGCCCAGCACCGTTTTCCGGCGGATGGACTCCCGCGCCTTCCGCGCCGCCTCACGGGCGCGGTTGGCGGTCATGGCCTTGTCCAGAATGGTGCGCGCCACCACCGGGTGCTCCTCCAGATACACCGCCAGCTGGTCGTTGACGATGCCGTCCACCAGCGTGCGGATATGGGCGTTGCCCAGCTTGGCCTTCGTCTGTCCTTCGAACTGCGCCTCCGTCAGCTTCACGGAGATCACGGCGGTGATACCCTCCCGCACGTCCTCGCCGGAGACCTTGTCCCCCTCCTTGATCATGCCGTACTTCAGACCGTAACCATTCAGCACACGGGTCAGTGCGGCCTTGAAGCCCGTCTCGTGCATGCCGCCCTCCGGCGTGTGGATGTCGTTGGCGAAGGAGACGATCGTCTCGTTATAGCCGTCGTTATACTGAATGGCGATCTCCGCCGTGCTGTCGTTCTTGCTGCCGGAGAGATAGATGACCTCCTCGTGGAGCGGCGTCTTGTTCCGGTTGATGTAGGTCACAAACTCCCGGATACCGCCCTCGTAGCACATGGTCTCGGACTGCTCCCTGCCGGTGCGTGCGTCGGTAATGGTGATATGCAGCCCCGCGTTGAGGAACGCCTGCTCCCGCATACGGGTGTGCAGCGTCTCGTACTCGTAGTCCAGCGTGTCGAACATCTCCGGGTCGGGCTTGAAGGTCACGGTGGTGCCCGTGTGATCCGTCTCCCCCACGACCTTCATATCGTCGAGGATGTGCCCGCGGGAGAACTTCATCTCATAGATCTTCCCGTCCTTGTGCACCTGCACCACCAGCCACTCGCTGAGGGCGTTGACCACGCTGGCGCCCACGCCGTGAAGACCGCCGGAGACCTTATAGCCCCCGCCGCCGAACTTGCCGCCGGCGTGGAGCACGGTGAACACCACCTCCAGCGCGGGACGTCCCGTCTGCGCCTGAATGTCCACGGGGATACCGCGCCCGTTGTCGGTAACGGTGATGGTGTTGCCTTCGTTGATGGTCACGGTGATCTCCGTGCAGAAGCCCGCCAACGCCTCGTCGATGGCGTTGTCCACGATCTCATAGACCAGATGGTGCAGTCCGCTGGCACTGGTGGAGCCGATATACATACCGGGCCGTTTCCGCACGGCCTCCAGTCCCTCCAGCACCTGTATTTCCGATGCGTTGTATTCCGTATCCGCAACGTGTTTTTCCATGTCTGCCATGTATTACTCTCCTTTTCCCTCCGCCCGCTTGCCCAGCGTCCGGGAGTTGATCTGCGACAGATACACGATCTGCCGGTGATAGGGATGGTCGCACACCACAAAAGATCTCGGTATGTCCTCGCAGGCGGACTGAACCACGCCCTCCTGCTCCGCTCCCTGTAAAAACTCTCTTGTTTTCTTCGACGTGGAGGTGTTGTCCAAATCGAAAATGCCGATCACACGCCTGTCCTCCACCATGACGTTCAAGCCGATGTGCAGGTATGCCATCACAGCACCTCCCCGCCCCGTATGTGGAACACCCTGCCCTTGAGCAGCGCGTCCAGCCGGTCGTTTTCGCAGCAGGTGATGAACACCTGTCCGCCGCTGATGCGGTTGAGCACATACTCCTGCCGCCGGGGATCCAGCTCGCTGAGCACGTCGTCCAGCAGCATCACCGGGTACTCCCCCATGGCGTTTTTGTGTATCTCCCGCTCCGCCAGCTTCAGGCTGAGAGCCGCCGTCCGCACCTGCCCCTGCGAGCAGAACTGCCGCGCACTGCGCCCATTGACCAGCACCTCGATGTCGTCCTTGTGCGCCCCGCTGAGACACAGCCGTGACGCCCGTTCCGCCGCCTGGTGCTCCTCCATGTGCTTCCGCAGTGCCAGATAGATGCTCTCCTGTCCCCCCAGCGGGTCCTCCACGGTGCCCACCGTCCGGTACGTCAGAGCCAGCTCCTCCCGCTCGCCGCTGCACTCGTAGTGCGCCTGCCTTGCGTATTCCGCCAGCGCGCTGCAAAACCGCGCCCGGTAGCCCACCAGCACCGCGCCACTGCGGCACAGCCCCTCGTTGAACTCCGGCAGCAGCTCCAAAAGCTCCGGCTTCTCCTCGCTGTCCCGCAGGATACGCGTCTTGTGCTCGTACAGCCTGCCATACTGCGCCAACGCCTCGGCGTACCGGGGGCGCAGCTGGCAGAGGGATGCGTCCATGAACCGCCGCCGCTCCGCCGCTCCCGCCCGTATGAGGAGCAGATCCTCCGGCGCGAAGAACACCGTGTGCAGCACGTCGCTCAACGCCGCCGCGCTCTTGGCGGCCACGCCGTTGACGGTCATTTTCCGCCGCTTCCCCCGATAGAGCCGTATGTCCGTCACGAACTCCCGCTGCCGGGAAAAGATGTTCCCCACCAGCGACGCCTCCTGCGCCTCGAAGCCGATCAGCTCCCGCTCCCCGTGGGCGCGAGGGCTTTTCCCACAGCCGAGATACACGATGGCCTCCAGCAGATTCGTCTTTCCCTGGGCGTTCTCCCCGTAGATAACGTTGCAGCTCTCGTCAAAGGTCAGCCTCTGTTCGCCGTAGTTCCGCCAGCCCGCCAGTGTCAGCGCGTCAACTCTCATACACCACGGTCAGTTCCTGTCCGTTGAAGGTCACCACGTCGCCGGGACGGATCTTCTTTCCACGCATGGTGCACACCTCCCCGTTGACGGAGACCTCCCCCTCCTGCACGGCGAGCTTCGCCTCACCGCCGGTCTGCACCGCCGCCGCGAACTTCAGCAGATCCTGCAATTTGATATATTCCGTTGTAATGGTAATGGTTTCCATAGCTCACTCTTTTCTCACTGTGCCTTCAGCCGTACCGGCAGCACCATGTACAAAAAGCTGTCGGAATCGTCCACCGGCGTGATGATGCACGGGGAAATGCCTGTATTCAGGTGCATTTTCACCGTCTCCGCCGGGGCGTACCGCAGCGCGTCCATAAGATACCGGTTGTTGAACCCGATCTCCAGCTCCTGCCCGTCGCCCCGGATGGGGCAGATGTCCCGGGCCTCGCCGTTGCCGGTGCGCGCCGACATGAACACCCTGTCCCCGGAGAACACGCAGCGCACAGGGCTTTTCAGCTTCTCGCTGATGACCACGCTGACCCGGTCAAGGCTCTCGATCATCACCTTGTTGTCCACCTCCACGGAGATGGGGTTATTCTTGGGAATGGCGTTCTTATAATCCAGGAACTCGCCCTCCAGCCGCCGGCAGATCAGCTGGGTGCTGCCCGCCTCAAAGAGAAGATGGCGTTTGCCCTGTATCACCGTCACCATGTCGTCGGTGTCGGCGCAGATCTTCTGGATGACCTTGCCGCCGGAACCAATGACCTCGCGGATCTTGTCCACCGGGATCACAGTGCTCATCATCCCCGCCGCAGAGCCAGACGGAACCCGTCCACCGCCACCATGGTCAGCCCTCTGTCGTTGATCTCGAACAGCGCGCCGGTGTGGATGGGGCGCGTCTCGTTCACGGACACGGCAAAGCTGGTCTGCTCGATCATATTCTTCAGCGTCCGCTGCTCCAGCGTCACGGAGTATTCGTCGTCCACCTCCGGCATCTCCGGATAGTCGTCACCACTCAGCCCCGGCATCTCAAAGCTGGCGTCGCCGCAGTTCAGCTTCACGTTCAGCTTCTCGTCGGCATCGAACAGCACCATGTCGTCCGGCAGCCGCCGTATCATCTCGCCGAACAGCCGCGCATTCAGCACGATCCGTCCCGCCTCCTGCACCTCGGCGTCCACCGTGGTGCGGATCCCCGTCTGCATATTGTACCCGGACAGGCGCAGCCCGTCCTCGCACTCCAACAGGATACCCTCCAGGGCGGGGATGGAGCTTTTTGCCGCCACGGCGCGGGACACCGCCGACACCGCCTGCTGCAGCAACGCCTTCTCACAGGAAAATCTCACCATATCCGTCGTTCCTCTCTTTCCGAAAAATTTCCGGTTCTTTTTTTCAAAATCAAATCATAAACTGATCTTTTATTTCAGTAGTCTTAATAGTAGGCGAAAAAAAACGTGGAAATTTCCCCTCTCCCCGCTTCCTTCCTGCCTTTTTTCTCCACTCCCCCATCTGGAAAACCTCCCCCTTTTCCCACACAGTCCCGCCGTCTCTGCCTATTCCACCTTTTATCCACGTGGATTCCACAGGAAAAGCGGAAAACCACGCTTCTTTTCCGCCGTTCTCCCTTTTACTTCTTGCTGTTGATGTTGGAGGTGATCTCCTTCACCTTTTCGGCGAAGGCGGGGTCGGAGCGCATCTGGCTCTCCACCTTCTCCAGCGAGTGCATGATGGTGGAGTGATCCCGGTCGCCGAACTCCTTGCCGATGTCGTTCAGACTGAGGGACGTCATGCGCCGGATGAGATAAATGGCGATCTGCCGCGCCGCCACCACGTCCCGGCTGCGGCTCTGTCCCCGCAGCGTGTCCTCGTCCACGTGGAAGTAGCTGCAAATGTACCCCACGATGACCTTGGGCGTGGGCGCGAAATCGTTGCTCTTTTTCAGCATATCCCGAATGGCGCGGCTGACGGTCTCCTCGTTCACCTGATCGTCCAGCAGGTCGCGGTAGGCGAGTATCTTATTCAGCGTGCCCTCGATTTGCCGCACGTTGGAGGTGATGTTCTCCGCGATGTAGTCCGTCACCTCGTTGGGCAGCTTCACCCCCAGCATGGCGGCTTTGTTCTGCACGATGGCGAACCGCGTCTCGAAGTCCGGGGGAGCCACGTCCACCATCAGACCCCACTCGAACCGCGTCCGCAGCCGGTCCTCCAGCTGGGTGATCTCCTTGGGCGGACGGTCAGAGGTCAGCACGATCTGCCTTCCCGACTCGTACAGGGTGTTGAACGTGTGGAAGAACTCCTCCTGCGTCTGTATCTTGCCGGCGATGAACTGAATATCGTCCATCAGCAGAATATCCGTCTGCCGGTACTTCTCCCGGAACTCCGCATTTCTGTTTTCCCGGATGGAGGCGATCAGCTCGTTGGTGAAGTCGTCGCCCTTGACGTATACGATCCGCGCCTCGGGACGCTTTTTCCGCAGCGCGTTGGCGATGGCGTACAGCAGGTGGGTCTTTCCCAGTCCGGAATCGCCGTAGATGAACAGCGGGTTGTAGTTCTCTCCCGGCTTCTCCGTCACCGCCTTCGCCGCGGCGAACGCCAGCTTGTTCTGGGGTCCCACCACATACGTCTCAAAGGTGAACGCCTCGGACTCCGACAGGTCGCCCGGTCTGTCCGGTGCGACGCCGTGGTACGCCGCCAGCTGCTGGTCGTCCAGTATCTTCACCTCTAAATCGGTGGAGAACAGATCCCGCAACGCCGCCTTGATGTGGGGCAGGAACCGCGCCTCGATGGTGCTCTTCTTAAAGGTATTGCTGCAATGGAGCACGAAGGCGGAATCCTCCATCGTCACCACCGTCACCTCATCGAACCACGTTTTAATGGTGATGTCCGACAGCTCTCCGCTGAGCCGCTTCAGCACGCTGTCCCAAAGATCTCTCATAGAATTCAAAAGAAAGCTCCCCTTTCGGCGGGATGTGTCTTTTCCCGCGATAAAATGGCGGGGGGTGTACCGCCGCAAAATATCCCAAAACAGTATACCAGAAAACGCCGGAAAAGTCTACTCCTATTCTAATATAACCTCCTGTTTTCTTCCCGCCCTTTTCCGTGTCTTTCCGTCCTTTTCAGGAAATTTTTATTGACAGGCACCCCTCCTATCTGTATAATGTTCTCTGCGCGTTGTTGCATAAAGTTGTGCAACAACGGTGGAAAAGTTTACTGCGGCGGCGATTTTTTCTGAATTACCGCTGTCGAGTAAGCGCGGGAGACGTCCGTCCCCGCCGGATAATCTTAAAAATGGAGGTGTCATGCAATGTTCCGTACCTATCAGCCCAAGAAGCGTCAGCGTTCCAAGGAGCACGGCTTCCGCAAGAGAATGGCCACCCGCAACGGCCGCAAGGTTCTGGCGCGCCGTCGTGCCAAGGGTCGTGCCCGTCTGACCCATTGAGGTCACGGAAGGTGCATCGCACATAAGGATATGCCCTGAGGGACGGAGGACTTGCTCCCCGTCCCTATCGGTGTATCTGCGCTGCAAGGAGAAAACGAGGGAAAAATGGACGCAAGAGTAACGGTGAAGCAAAACGGCGACTTCCGCCGCATATACCGCAGGGGACGGTCTGCCGTCACCGGCGGCATGGTGGTCTACTGCCTGAAAAACAAAAAGGGAATGAGCCGCCTGGGCGTCACCGTCTCCACGAAGGTGGGGCACGCCGTGGTGCGTAACCGTGTCCGCCGCCGTTTCCGCGAGCTGTACCGCCTCCACCGGGGCGAGCTGCTCCCCGGCTACGACATTATTATGGTGGCGCGTGTCCGCGCCGCCGCCATGCCCTACCAGAAGCTGGAGAGCCAGTACCTGCGCTGCCTTGCGGAGCTGGGACTGCTGGGGGAGGACGAATGAAACGACTTCTCCTGCGACTGATCCGCTTTTACCGCCGCGCCATCTCCCCCCTCTTTCCCCCCAGCTGCCGCTACATCCCCACCTGCTCTCAGTACGCCCTGCAGGCGATCGAGAAATACGGTGCGGCAAAGGGCGGCTGGCTGGCATTGAAGCGATTTATGCGCTGCCATCCCTTCCACCGTCACAAGGGCGGCTGGTATGACCCGGTGCCCTGAACCCCAGCGAGCCTCAAAAACTAACGGAGGAAAAAAAGTATATGTTTGCACAGCTCGGCTACTATATCTGTGTGCCGTTCGCGTGGCTCACCCGCCTGTTCTACACGTGGACAGGCTCCTACGGTATCGCGCTGATCCTCTTCACCCTCATGGTGAAGCTGGTTCTCCTTCCCTTCCAGTTGAAAAGCAAGAAGAGTATGCTCCGCATGGGGCGTATGAACAGCAAGGTGCAGGAGATCCAGAAGCGGTACGCCAACAACAAGGAGAAGCAGCAGCAGGAGATCGCCGACCTCTACGCCCGCGAGGGTGTCAACCCCATGTCCGGCTGCCTGTGGTCCTTCCTGCCCTTCCCCATCCTTATCGCCCTGTACTACATCATCCGCACCCCCCTGCGCTACTTCATGTCCCTGTCCAACGAGGTCATCGCCAAGATCACTGAGCTTGCGGTGTCTCTGGGCTACGTGTCCGGCGCGTCGGGACAGGCTGCGGCCTACGACCAGATCTATCTGGCGAAGTTCATCCACGAGCACTGGGCGGAGTTTGACGGCAAGTTCCCCGGTCTTATCGACCTGAACTACCACTTCCTTGGCATGGATCTTTCCAACGTCCCCAAGGATCTCTTCGGTCAGTTCCCCTCCGGCGGCTGGGCGGTCATCGGTCTGATGATCATGCCCCTGATCTCCGCCGCTCTGCAATTCCTGATGACCCAGATCTCCATGAAGAGCAACGGCAACGCCAACATGAACGGCTCTTCCAAGGCGATGCTGTACATGATGCCTCTGATGACGGTCTGGATGGGCTACATCCTCCCCGCCGCCCTGTGCGTCTACTGGATCGCCAACGCCGCCTTCTCCTGCCTGCAGGAGCTGCTGCTGAACAAGAAGTTCAACGCCATCCTGGATCGCGAGGAGACGGACAAGGAGCGTCAGAAGCGCGAGGCGCGCTACGCCAAAATGCAGACGGCGCGTGAGAACTACAACCGCCAGCTGGAGGAGAGCAAGGGTGCCAAGAAGCCCCAGAGCCAGCCCCAGCCCAAGAAGAAAAAGTCCGGCAGCCACAGCGAAGGCACCACGGAGGCCGGCAAGGTGGGCAACCGCCCCTACGCCAGAGGCCGCGCCTACCGCGAGGATCATTACGACGAATAAGGAGTTTTGTCTATGAGTTATATCGACGTAACGGGCAAGACTGAGGAGGAAGCGCTGCGAAAGGGTCTTGAGCAGCTGGGTATGGAGCGCGACGACGTGTCCGTCTCCATCCTTGAGCGCGCCAAGAGCGGTTTCCTTGGCATCGGTGCCACTCCCGCCCGTATCCGTATCACCTACGGCCCGGAGGAGGCGGACATGGCTGCCCCTGCGGAGGCGGAGGTCAAGATCATTCCCGAAACGCCCGCCGAGGCGAAGAAGCCCGCCCCTGCCGCCGCCCCCAAGGCGGAGAAGCCCCGTCAGGAGCGTCCCCAGCCGGAGCGCGCCCCCCGTGCCGACCGTCCCCGCCCGGAAAAGCGGGAGCGTCCCGCGCGCAAAATACTGGTGACCGGCAAGGGCCGCTGCAATGTGACCAATCACTGCTCTCCGCAGGAATTCATAGCGGCGG
>OGOZ01001906.1_pt1 | contig 10893 bp, 5 predicted proteins | sample 1552801 | NCBI WGS metagenome assembly OGOZ01 (sample SAMEA2580196, study PRJEB22360) | human gut metagenome | biome: human gut; feature: human-associated habitat; material: faeces | place: Denmark | collected 2008/2010
AGGATTTCATCTACGGTACATCCTGTAAGGTTGCGTGCTGTGTGTCCGCTATATTTCTTCATTAATTGTTCAATGCTGCCTTTTCCGATATCTATGCTGTCTGGTGCTGCTTCTTTTCCATTTACAGCAGCAATCATAGACAGACAGCCTGCGAGTGACTTTGCATCAGACTGTACTTTGACAACATTGTCCATTCCGGCTACCTGGGCATAGTCTGCGTAAATGCATTTCCAGAGAACATTTTCTTTGCTGTCTATTACATTGCCTCGCTCTGTGTAAGCCCGAGCAATGGCTTCGGTCAGGTTCGTATAAACCGCTTTTTGTGTACCGGAAGCATATACAAAGTACTGCTCCAGCTGTTCTCCGCTATTTGAAAGATTCAATGTAACATCATCTTCATTTACCATAATTTTTGTTAAGAGAAGATCTGGAACTACCTGAATGTATACATAGTTCGGGAATTTTAAATAAAGCTGTGTCCAGTAGGTATCTGTATATTTGGAAGTCAGGGTTACTGCGTCAGATTCTTCTTTTTCTTTATAGCGAATATAATCCTTCGTTCCTGTTTTCTGGATTTTGCCTCCTGTTCTTTTTCCGAGTGTCATTTCAAGGATGCTTCCCTTAATCTGTGTGGACATAATATAGCGCCCAGCTTTTTGATATTCTTTGATTGTCTTTCCGTTAATATCAACGATGTGAATTTTGGTAATCGGGAAGCTTACAGTTCCGTTACTGCTCTTTGAAACATTTACGGCATTTGCCTCTCCATAAATAAAATCATTGGATAAAAAGCCAACGGCACGGATTCTTTTATCAGAACCTGCGGTAAAGTTCTGTTTTTTTCCTGATTCGAGATCTATCATTTCTATCTGCTTATTTTTATAAAGATTTTGCTCTTTTTCAATTGCGATAATGCTCTGATCTTTGGAAGCAGTCAGACTCTCATTCACAAGACCGGATTCTAATATTTTATCCTTTTTCTTCTCTAAATCAATTTCATGAAGGTCTCCCTCAAGTATACAATAAAATACGGATTTAGAGTTCAAATAGGAGAACTTCTCTAAATCTTCCTTCATGCTGTCATACGGCAGAGATGTGGAAAGGAAAGAAATCTCTTCGTTACAGTTTGTTTTTGCATCATATTTCATGACTTGGATTCCATTCATTCCTTCATGTCGTCCACGGTTAATATATCCATAAACAAGATAGAAAATATTTCCCTTATCATCCATGCTAAGCAGCTTGATTCCGTGGTTTCCTGTTGCATTTCTTATATCAGAAATATTTTCTGAAGCAAGGCTGTATATCTTGTACATATCAGAAGACTGATAGTCATAATACCAGAGCTGGCCTTCCACAGCAAAGCACACTCTGTACCCTTTATCAGAATAAATGTAACTGATATTCTTTTCATTCTGAATACCCAGGCTGATAAGGTTATTGGCCGAATCAATGATGGATTCATTATAATAAGCATCCATTGTTCTCTCATAATCAAGAAGATACATCCTGTCCGCCGTATAACGCAGCTTGTAGGTCTCACTCAGGTCATAATACTGAATAACACCGTCGCTTATTTCTGTAGAAAGGATTGTATTCACCCGAATTACTGTGTATGTGTTATTCATTTCCTGAAGAGTAATACGCGGCTTTGTTTCCTGTTTTACTTCCATATTTCCAAAGGAAACGGCTTCTCTTCCAGAGTTGATACTTACTGATTCGAGATTATCATCTATCGTATCTGCAGATGTTTCAAGATAGCTGGCATTCTCATCCATTGTTGCCTTATCAAATAAATTATTATGGAATTTTAAAACAAATGCAAGGTAGTCATCTAAATGATAACCAGAACCACTCTGCACTTTCGTGTAGAAATAAATTCGTGTGCTGTCATTCAGTCTGACTGCCATTTTTAGATAATATACTTTATTTTCTGATAAGGTATTTTTAAATGTCAGCGTTCCCAGCTTTATATTTTTCTTTTTATTTTTGGTAAGCTGATTCAGTGTTCCTGTTTCTGTCGGTTTGTCCGGTGTTTTTTCAAATAATGTGTACTGAATTGCCGTAATGTCATAATCGTAGTCATGAAGCTTTAAAATTACAGCATTTTTATTATTGGTAAGGGTAATCTGATTACGGACTAAAGAAAGATCAATGTCTTCCTTATATCCAGCCATCAGATTATAGCTGCTCGTATCATTTCCAATCTCAAGAACAGGATAGGATGGATTAGCCAGCTCTGCTACTGCACTTCCCTTTTCCATGCCCATCCGATTATTAAAAAAGGCCAGTGCGCCGATGAAACACAATACGGCAACTGCTATGTGCAGGATTATCAACTGTACATTTTTACTCATTATTCACCCCTCCCTCTTCCTGAAGAAGCTTCCACAATGTTGGAGCAAATCCAAACTGCTCACAAAATGCATTTACCTCTTTTGAAGCCTTTTCTCTCTTCTTTGCGGACGGCTTTTTCCGATGTAAGGCACGAATTAAAAGGTTCTTTGGTGTATGCTCCATATCAATAAATTCTAAAATCTGTGTATCGTATCCCTGTTCTTCTAAAATTTTGGCACGGATACCATCTGTTGCAAGCGCACAGAAGCGCTCTTTTAAAATGCCATAATCTGTTATTGGCTCAAATTCTGATGCAGAAATCTGCTTATTAAGTTCATGCTGGCAGCATGGGACGGATAAAATAACAGATGCGCCCCAGCGTAATGCCTTATACAAAGCATAATCCGTCGCTGTGTCACAGGCGTGGAGTGTTACTACCATATCTACCTGTGTAACGCCTTCAAATTCTTCTATGGAACCTTCATAGAAATTAAGCTTATCATAGCCATACTTCACAGCCAGACGGCTGCAGTTTTTTATAACATCCTTCTTTAAATCCAAACCGATAATACGAATATCATAACCTTTTAACTCTTTAAGATAGTAGTACATAGCAAATGTCAGATAGGACTTTCCGCATCCAAAGTCAAGAATTGTAATCTCCCTGTCCTTTGGAAGATGCGGCAGCACATCCTCTATAAACTCTAAAAAGCGGTTAATTTGGCGGTACTTATCGTACTTTGTCCGCACAATCTTTCCTTCTGCTGTCATAACTCCAAGATCTTTTAAAAATGGGACAGCAACTCCTTCTGGTAAAATGTATTTCTTTGTGCGGTTATGAAGCAAATGACTTTTATCTGATGACAGCTTTGCCACAGCCGGATTATTCTGCTTCTTTACTTTAATTGCTGCCTTTCCCTTTTTATTGATAAGTGCAGTAAGCTCTGCACCAGAAGTCTGCAGCTGTACCTGTTTATATAAGGGAAGTATCTTTTCCACTTCTTCTAATAATTCTCTCTTACTAAGATTCTTATGAAAAACCTGCGTCTTTGTATACGCCGCACTCTGAAAAACAAGTTTGTCCTTCACAAGAATCGGGCGAATATTGTACTTTTTCACTTCTTCTGCTTTTCTTGGATTACTTATCGTGAGAAGAAGCATCTGCTCATTTAAATTTTCTTTGATTTTGGTGAGTAAAAACTCCATGTTTATTCTCCTGTTATTTATTTCGATAATAAATGTATATTATAGCAGTAACCACATTATACTGCCAGCGCTTTTTCCACTATTTATTTTCAATCGAAAATGTCAAGTTTTTTTGCAACATTTTTTCAAAAAAATTTTTAACATTGTTTACCTGTTATTCATTATTTATAATGACATAATCTAGCTTCAATTACAATTATTTTTGCCATCTTTTTTAAAAAAGTGCATAGAAAAAAGACTGTCTTCCGGCAGCCATTTTCTATATGCACCTCTTAGCTTTATCCTGTTAATTTTTCCATTTCATTAATAAATTGATTTTCTGCTGTATCATACTCAAATATCTTACGAGGATAATTATTTATCCATGTTTCTATTTCCTTGATTTCGGTTTTACTTTTCTTATCAAAATTAACTCCTTTTGGTATATGACGTCGGATTAGTCGGTTTGCATTTTCATTAGAACCTCGTTCACAACTACTATATGGATGGCAATAATATACTTTCGTTCTTTTCTTTTTATTTCTTCTCGATTTTTCCAGACCTTCTGCATCAGAAAATTCTACTCCATTGTCTACTGTAATTGTTTTAAATACATCACGGAATAATCGCTCTCCACATTTTCTTTCAATCATGTTTAATGTTTTTACAACTGTTTGTGCCTTTCTGTCAGGCATCAGATACACGATTTCTTTTCTTGTTTTTCTCTCCGTTAAAACGAGCATGACTTTTTTGGATTTACCTTGAGGACCTACAACCGTATCCATTTCCCAATGACCAAATTCTTCCCTGAAATCAATATGTTCTGGACGCTGGCTGATGCTATCCCCCGCCTGCACTCTCTTTTGTACCTTTACTTTTTTCTTTTTGTGCTGCTTTTTCTTCTCCGGCAAATCTTCCATCGTTATATTTAAAAAGATACCTTTCTTTATGTAACTATATATAGTATTGGTACTTAATGTGACTGTAAATTCTTTTCCTTCTTTTTTTATTTCATGTAAGGCAGCCGCCGGAGAACGCTTTTCATCTACTATCTTTTTTTCTATATAATGTAACAACTTTAAATCACTGCCTATTTTTAGATCTCGTCCACGTTCCTTTAATTTTTTTTGATAATGTTCCTCTGCAACATATGGATCGTATACCGTTGATTCCGTGTAATCCGTATTTCTTTTTACAAATTCCCCTCGTTTTATTTCACGATAGATTGTCTGACGGCAGACACCTAACCTTTTTGCAATAGTTGCAACCGATGTTTTATCCTGCAACCAGGCATATATCTTTAATCTATCTTCATATTTTAATTGTCTCCATTTTTTCCCCATAAATTATTCCCACCTTAATTTTATGCCTATACCTACATTTGTACTATATGTATATCTTACTTTAATAGTACATGTCAATTTGTTTCCGGGGCTTTTTTAATCGTTATTCTCCTGATTCATTTGTCTTAAAATAATAACGCAAATATTTCTTTAATCAAGGATTTTTATATAAATTCTATGAGGAAAAATTTAAATTTTTAAATATATTATGCTTTGCTATTTGTGTACCGAAATTCGGCACATTTTATTTTTTCATGTTGACAGGCGTAAAGAGATTTAGGAGAGAGGAGATAAAAAAGAGCAGAAAGGACTTAAAGTCTTTTCTGCTTTTTTGTATCTACCCTCTGTTTTTTCTTGCCGTGAGAACCCTTCTGTATTGTTGCATTTTATCTGCTCCGTACAAGGCAAAATATCTCTTTATCTCCTGATCTGTTAAGCCATCTTCGATACCTTTTATGATTTCCTCCTGCTCTTCCTGCGACAGTTCACTGGAATATCGCTGAAAACAGTCCATAATATCTCCAGATAAATCCCATTTTTTTCTATCCTGCACAGTATCTTCTTTCTTTTCGTTCCCCTCATTTTCATCATCTTCACTGTTTTCTGAAACCTGTATCTTTTTCACCATCTTCTCTAACTCCCGAAGGCTTGGCTGCGGAGTTTCGTTGAAGTTGAGATACAGAAAAGCATCTTCGTCTATCTGGAATGTCTGTATGTTATCATCCGTCTTGGCTTTTTCTTCGTAAAATTCATAATCTTCCTGTGAGATATAATTTAGTCTTGATTCAAAACGGGTTGTAGTATATTGCCTGTTTTTTTCATCATACGATACATATACAGGATTTTTATAACCATTTTTCCCTGCTATCTCCTGTGCTTCTTTAAATACTTCTGTATCAAATGACCAGTTTTTCTTATCATAGATTGGTCTTTCTCCTTTCAGGAACAGGATACAATCATTTTTCGGCATCCGGCTGACCTGTCCCGGAGTCATTAATTTCATTCCACCCTTGCTCATCTGCAGGTTTCCTCCCTGCGAATGTCCTAAATTTTCGGAACGGCTGTCAATCGTCATATCCTCTAACATATCAGAGATCCACTGATGTGTTGTATGTGCAGTAGCACCACTACCGAGAAATACCGTCGTTGCACAGTTGCCCGTGAATATTTCCCATTTATCATTTGGATACAAGGTCTTTATCTGTGCTATATCCTGCAAAATAGGAACAATGGACATATTTCTGCTTCGTATCTCTCCCAGAAGCGTTTCGCAGTTTAAAGGTTTTGGACCAGCGTAATACTCATCTGCCCATAACCGCACATGGATAGGTAACTGTCCATCTCTCCGATCATCTGCGATACGTTTTAAAACAGTGAATAACTGTGTGTAGAACATATTGATAAAAAGATTATAGGAAGAATCCCCTGATGGCATAACAAGAAAAAGGGCAGTCTTTTTTTCTGGATTTCCCTCTACTCCTAATCCAAGTGATGGAATATCTATATCGTCAGTTCCTTCAAAGATTCTCTTGATTTCTGGGATTTCAAAAAGGCGTAACTGTGCATTTACCATAATAACGATAGAACGAACTGTTTCCGATGCTCCTTCCTTCAGTTTTCTATAATCCCGCACAGGTGGATAATCTACTCCATACCTCTCTTGTAATCTGTACATATCCTGCTGTAACTGTGTTGTCCCTTCCTCATCTATCTTTTGTGTTTCCCTATTTACCAGTTCCAAAATCCCAGGCATGGATGCAACACGGTTTTCTTCTTTCGCCTGAAGCCATTCATATTCAAAGAGAGACTGCAGATACAGACCAACACCGTCATCCCAAAACGGGTCACCCTTTTGAGCATCTGGCGGTTTTACTGATGTCTGGATATTTGTGATAAGCTCTACCATGTCGGTATAATTATCTATATATACAAATGGATTATATTGGTCAGATTGTAACATATCTTTAAAGTTAAGGCTTTTTACTGTCACACCTTTTTCTTTCAGGTATCCCCCGTAATTTTTCAACAGGTCACCTTTTACGTCTAAGATGATATTCGTCATATTGGCAAGCAGGATATTCGGTATCAAAAGAGAGGTTGTTTTTCCATCGCCGGAGCCTCCTAAGATGAGGATGTGCATATTTGGTAAGGCTTTTGCGTTCACCTTGATATTTTTACTAAGTAAAGTAACTGGTTCTTCTCCTTTTCCATAGAGTTTTTTTGCTGTCTTAGCAACGTCTGCCCATTCTGCAACACCATGTTCTGCATCCGGGTGAAAATTACGGTAATAGGTAAGGTAATAACAGACAAACATTGCCCATGCGACCAGGGCAATCCCCATGACTGCTGATGTCTTACTGTTTAACCAGTTACGGAAAGGGTGCAGCAATATATACGTCAATTTATCCTGATAATTTTGCATTGTCACACCATCCAGCGAAAAAAGCCCTGCTGCATAATAGGAAACAAGAAGTACAAGAACTAAGCCGATAAGAAACATCCCCCAGGGTGGTTTTCTTTTCTGTGTCATAAAATCTTTCTCCTTTTCTATAAAAAAGAACAGGCAGCATAGCATCACTGCCTGTTCTTTGTACCGAAATTCGGCACATTATTTTGATTTGATCGGCGGAGTCGGCATCTTTATCTTTAGATCACTTAAATCTTTCGCCTTTGCGTTTTCCTTATATTTTTGTAATGATGTCACATTTCGTTCAACAGTTTTATCTACTTTATCAAAATAGCGTTTTACAAATTCTTCTCCTGTCAGTTTTCTCATCTCATGGTCTACCTGTTTTGTTATCACATCAAAAACAAACGGAGATTCATCTTTCTGCAGGAAAGCAATATAAGAGCCATTCTGCTTTTCAAAAACCTGTTCATTAGGAATGACCAGTTGCTTTTCATTTTTACCGTATGTACCTGGTATCCTGCACGAGAACTGGTTATATCTCTCCAGCCCATCCTTATTTATCACATTTGATTTTTCAACCAGTGTTCTTTTATCAATACTGACCGGGATATATGACGGGTCATTGATATATCGCAGATATGCTGTTGAGGATTCCTGTCTCATGGCATTGTGTTCGGCTGCTTCTATCTGTTGCTCTATTCTTCCTTTTTGTTTTCCCTCATACTTTGCATTCGCTGCTTTTAATTCAGGCGAAGCCGTATCAATATACTCTGATTCGGTCTGCTGTCCTGTCTGCATATAATTGTCCATCGACATCTTTTTCATATCGGGTATATCTGTTACTCCATCCTTTAGTAAATCTTCCCGATATAGTTTATACCATGATTCCACTTTAGGAAGATCGGCATTTGCTACAACAATCTGTATTTCTCCATCTCCAACATGAAGGTCTGGAAGCTGTGAATAATTTATTCCCATACTTACAAAATCTTCCTTTATAGTTTCTTCCTCATCTTCTAAGGGAAAAGAGACTATTGTTGTTTTACCTGACGTAAGATTTTTTAATTCCTGTAATTCTTTTTCCCCTCCTGTCATCTGGCTCATAATATGCCGTTGATACCATGCTCCAAAATTATCTCTGTCTGGCTGATAAACAGCAATCTGAATCATCCCATCGTTTTTTTCAAGGTCAGGCATTATCATGTAGTGAATGCCTAACGTATCTAATTCTTCCACCAACTGTTCTTCTGGTATCTCTGGAACATTCATAATGTCATATTTTCCATCTGTTGCCTTGAGAAATTTCTGAAAATCTTTAAACTCCGTTACTTTAAGTTTTCGCTCTTTTACCATACGGGCAAAATATTGAAGCAATAGCACTGTCCCCATTGCTGTTAATTTAAAAAACGGGTCCATATATCTTGCCGCATTGGATATTGCCATCACAACTTCACGACTTTTATCTTCCATCTTATCCATCTCCTATCCGTACCGAAATTCGGCACCTTTTATAATTTAGGTGCAGATTCTTCCGGCACCTTTTTCGGTAAAATCTGTTCTTGTTTTTTTACCTGTTCCGTCTTTTCTTTTTCCTGATTTTCTTCCTTCATCTCTATATTATATTTTTTCTGCAGCTTTTGGATATGTTCCGCAATCTCTTTATTATCTTTTTCTGTTTCTTGCAGATATTCTAAAGTCTCTTTCATAAGATTTATTAAATTCGATTGCGAATTACGATATTGGATTTCTCCATTCTGCAGACTGTCAGGATATACATTTAAAACATTGCTTAAAAGCGTAAGGGTCATTTTGTCCGGCTGTTGTGTCCCATTTTCAATTTTTCTCAATTCTTCCAGTGATGACAATGTAAGTCCAGCCAATTCTTCAATACTATATCCCTTTTCTTCTCTTAATCTCTGAATACACTCTCCCATCTTCATTAATCTTACAGGCATTTTTTTAGTTCCTCCTTCTTTACCAATTTCGGTTCTGTTTTTGGTTCCATATCCAATTCAGCATTTATTTTTGTTAAACGGTTCTGTACATATTTCAATTCATCTTCCTTATCAAAAGGCTTTTGTACTTCTTCTTTTGCCTGGGCAAACTGTTGTCTGGCATCTTCTAACCGTTCCTCCGCAACAGCTTTTTGCCCTGGCATTTTTCTTAATGCTGTAAGGATACGTTCTATATTTTTTACAGGGTCTTTTTTTATCTCAACGGATACAGATGATTCCCTTGTCAGTTTTACATAAAAACTATTATCAAAAAGTGAATAGGAAGCCTTCATTTTAAAACCCTTAAAGGTTCCGATATTTGCTGCATCTGTATGTTCCCTTTTCATATTTGTACACGCCTGCACAAGTGCTTCTCCAGCAGCTTTTTCATCGTTATAGTTAATATCCTGTATTTCTATTGAAAATGATCTGCTTAACACAGTATCTAAATGAGCTATATCTGCTTCATATGCCGCAGTCAGTTCCTCGTATTTTGCAATCCGTTGAGGATATTCTACTGCAATCGCATCCTGAAGCCGGAACAGATTACTTTCATAATTTGCTTTCAACATCTTTAATTTTGTTACCTGCACATCCAGTTCCATCTTTTCTTTTATCTTTGGATTTCCCGTTGCAAGTGCCTTCGTTTCTGCATAAGATAATGCCACCGCATCTACATCCTGACAAGAACGTACTGGCGATTTGGAGGTCATGATCTGGCTGATGAATTTCTGTTTGTTTTCTAAAATCTGCCACATATATGCATCAAAAGTATTTTCCACAATATAACGGAATATTTTGACTTTTTTATTTTTATTACCCTGACGTAAGATACGACCTTCCTGCTGTTCGATGTCCGCAGGTCTCCACGGAACATCTAAATGGTGCAAAGCTATCAGTCTGTCCTGTACATTTGTACCAGCACCCATTTTTGATGTGGAGCCAAATAGAAAACGTATCTGTCCCGAACGGACTTTGGAGAACAGTACTGCCTTCTGCCTATCTGTATTGGCATCATGGATAAATGCAATCTCCTCCTCCGGGACACCTTTTTCTATTAATTTTTGCTCTAATGCATCATACACATTAAAAGAACCATCTTTTTTGGGTGTAGAAGTATCGCAAAAGACAAGCTGTGCGGATTTCTGTTCTTTTGTTTCCTGCCAAACCTTAAAACATCTTTCTGCACATGCAGAAACTTTATTGTTTGCTGTATCTGGCAGCATATCATTAATGAGACGCTGATCTAGTGCAAGCTTACGTCCATCTGTTGTGATTTTAAGCATATTATCTTCTGACGGGTCTACTTCCCTGTTCCTTACCCTGTCTGCCCTTTCTGAGATAGACTGTAGTATTTCTTTTTGTTCTTCGCTGGCAGGTAGTACGACATTTTCATACTCTGCTTCTGGCACAGGTAACTGCAGCATATCCGATGTCTGTATATCAGCTACTTCTTGGAAAACAGACATTAATTCTGGTAAATTAAAAAAGTTTGCAAAACGGGTCTTCATACGGTATCCATTCCCTTCTGGAGATAATTCCATCGCTGTCACAGTTTCTCCAAAGATGGATGCCCAGCTATCAAACATTCCAAGATTCATTTCTTGCAGACGGTCATACTGCA
>OGOZ01001909.1_pt1 | contig 10879 bp, 15 predicted proteins | sample 1552801 | NCBI WGS metagenome assembly OGOZ01 (sample SAMEA2580196, study PRJEB22360) | human gut metagenome | biome: human gut; feature: human-associated habitat; material: faeces | place: Denmark | collected 2008/2010
CTCGCCATTCCCGCGTTTTTCAGCGGCAGACGTGAATATGCGACGTGTGACTGGTACGGTCCTGAAATTATCGCCGGTAACAAGATCTACACCTGCGATGATCCGGACGGTTTCAATTTCGCCGTCATGGAATCGGCGATGTTCATGACATGGCAGAAAGCCATCGGCGGCAGGTTGAAGAGCGACCCCGGTTTCTCCAACACCGTTGTGTGGAACAACCTTCCGCTGCCGCAGCTGTCCGACGAACTTCGCCAGAAGGTCATCGACGCGGGACGTGGAGTCATCGACGCGCGCGCCAAGCATGAGGGCCAGTCCTTGGCCGACCTGTACGATCCCGACTACATGCCGACCGACCTACGCGCCGCCCACCGGGAATTGGACAAGGTTGCGGACGTGGCGTTTGGCGCGAGGAAATGGTTGAAGGACGATGATGATGCGCGTCTGCAAGTGTTGTTTAAGTCATACACGCGTATGACAGGTAGCAGTGAGGTGTGACAGTGGTAGACAAAAATCTAATCGTAGACACCATTAGTCAAATAGGTTCAGTCGCATTAGATGCGGCCCGAGATAATGCAATAGACAATGTCAATGAGGAAGTCAATCAGGCGTTAGCTTTCGAACGGAAACAGGAAAGGAAGCATGTTGCTCGTGTATTCGCTGAATTAGGTATTGACAGGCAGAAGGCAATCAATCTTCTCGTCTTTGAATGGGATACAGATAGAAGAGACGCTGAAGAGCTGATGTTGGAGGCTCATCGCATTTACTGGCCTTTGGAACGATTGAAACGCCATTTGAGAAACGAGGATTGGACCATGTCTGAAATCAGCGATTTTCTTCACGACTATGAAGTTGCGCGACAATTGAGAACCAATAGAAGGCTGTCTGATCTGACCGCTGCTGGTCTAGTCGATTGGCTCCAAAAGAATCAGGACTGATTGCATTGCAATGTGGCCTATCTGTCTTGTACGGGATCAAGGAAGACTGGCCACATTGTTCTATTCTTCTGGCTTGCTGAGGCCGACTCCCGTCTGTACGCCGAATTCGAATTGTTCCAGCTTGTCCGCGAATGTATCCAATTCGATTGCCGATACACGGCCGGTTATGCTTGCACCGTGGTTTGATACCCTGATGCCATAACGATTTCCTCCATCGTCCCAAACATCGAATCGCAGGTCTTCTATTCTCTCTAGTTTGTTCGCGGATGGTTCCTTAAGCACGCTGTCGATAAGCGTAAGCAGCGTATGTGCAGCATTCGGAGACAGATTCAAACGGTAATGCAGCAGACCATCATCAAACTCGATTTCGATTACGTTCGAATCGAGTCTCGTGCAGTTCAAGGAAATATCAGGCATATTCCCCAAGATATTGGCAAAGGCAGACCGGGTTCTTGGCGTGGACTTCTTTCGGAAGAAATACGGGCCAAGAACCCATGAATGTCAGTGCTTCTTCTTTTTGTTTCCGCCGTCGACCCAGTCGAAAGCGGTCTTGAATGCTTCTCGTGCGGTGTTGGTCTGATCGTAGTAGTCGCCGCCCATGTCGCTTTTCTTATAGTCGATGACGGTGTTGTTCACGTCTCCGCGACCGTCTGAGAAGGTGACTCGCCATCCTTTGCTGCCACCTAGGTAGAAGAGTTTCGCGCGACGATGGTTGTTATCGGCGTCGGTTGGCCACACCTGCGGGTACGTGTTGCCGGTCAATTCCAAATCGGGGTGGCCTTGGAGAGCCATGTTCGCGCCTTCCTCAGCCGACTGCGGGTCACAACCCTTGGACTCCAAATACTCGCCGAAGGAATAATCCATGTCATCCGTGTAGGTGAGTTCCGGATTGGTGAGATACACTTCGGCATCACCATCTTCGGCGGCTTCACTGGCAAGTTCGGACATTTGCTGCGGGTCGTTCCAAGCATCCTCGTTGCCATCCATGTAATCGTTGCCCCATGCGATATACCGGTCGCGATCCAATTCCGGCAGCTTCTCGAACTCCTCACGGCTGACGTACAGGCCGGATTCCACGCGATAGCCTTCATCATCGGGGCCGAACTTACGTTCCGAGTACTCCCTGTTGGCGATGTCGATAAGCTTCTGATCCAGTTCCTGCATTCGCTTCACACCGGTCTCATAGGTTTCAACCGGCGCGCCGCCGGTATTCGATTGCTGATTCTGTTCGAATCGTTCGAGTACGTCACCGGTCGGCATGCTGCTGGTTTTGCCTTCATCCGCATAAGTGCCGTCACGGTTTCGACGTTGCTGTTTTGCCTGTGCTGATTTTCTGGAGTCGACCATTGTTTCTCCTTGCTATTTTGGGTTGAATGTTTGATGTCGTAGGGAGGTTGTCTATTTACGTTTTCGAGCTGTCTGCCGTAACTCTTACCTTTTGTTGTTTGTCAGAACGTTGAAGAATGACCGCTGCCGTTCATCCAACCATGTGGGGGAATGGCCGGCGTCAATATCCGATTGCTTGATCAGGTACGCCACTCGGTTTGGGGTTGAGCTTTTCGCGTCGCGAAACTCGTACACTGTGTTTCCTGTCGGAGTGTTCCTTCGGTGTATGCGCCATGCGTCGATTGATGCGTCATCCTGTTCGTCGAATCCTCCGGAGAAACCTACATAGGGGGAGTTGTCTTGGAGTGCGTCCATCCCTTCGGCCCACAGTTCACGATTCTCTTCGCTCATGGTCCCGTCGTAATAGGATGCGGGCGGAGACACGACGGATGTTTGCCGCTCATATTTTTCCAAGGCCTCAGCATTCGGGAACCCGGCTTTTTTGTGTTCGTCCTTGAACCGGCCGCTCTCGGGTTCCCTCAGTTGGCGTCTCGCCTGCGCTGATCTGACCGTATCTACCATTTCTGTTCTTTTCTGCTAATTGTGTATGTAGTCGAATCCATTCGAGGCCAGGGACTCTCGCTCCCTCGCTTTTTGCCATGCTTTCCATTTCCATGGCTGCCAAGGTCTACGGGGAGGCGTCCCGAATACCGGAGATACCGTCAGCCGGTTCAATCCGGTTCCGGATGCCTCCATCCGCGCGATCGGCGCATCGTATTCGCCACGTTTCTCATTGGAACGGGTTCGCCATGTCTCCAGATCGTCGGCGACCTTTTCCATCTTCGGGAGGTTGATATTTTTCGATATCGGCGTTTCCAATCTGATGGAGGTGGTGGGGGATTGGAATTGCGTGTGACGTTTCATGCCGTGTGTCTGGTCCGGCACGTCTTGCACGGTGAGCGTGGAGCCTGGTCTTCCGTCCACCGGAATGGTTCTGGAGCTCGCTTGTCTTGCTTTCGCTGGGGGTAGGGGTACTTCGGTGGCGGGGGGCAATGGCGGCCGGGTTGCTGTTCGTATTTTCGTATGGATTCGTCGGTTGGCATACCGGATTGACGGTGCTCGTCTCGGAATCGTCCGGTGTTGGGGTCTCGCAGCTGTTGGCGGGCTTGGATTGATTTGTTGGCTGGCATGTTGTTTTTTTTTCGTTGGAAGGGGCTGTCGTGTTTTTTCTGGTTCCACGTTATCTATTGTTTTCTGGTTTTCTCCTGTTTCTTCGTTATCTCACCACCAAGATATCTGTTATACTGAGTATGTCCACATAAAGATAATGAAAGAGGAAACCAATGGCACTCACCATCGAAGAACAACACGAAACCAACGACCTCGACCACGACATCCTCGCCACCCGCGAAGTCACCTTCATGATGTTTTTGGCGAGGATACCCCGGCCCTTGTGGTCGGGGAGGAATCGCCTTCTCCTTTTCAATAAAGTGCTATAATTATCCTTGCTATTGAAGAAAATCGACGGATGGGAGTGGATTATGGTCGTGCAGACACTGACCTACGGCATCCGCTTGCACCCGTCCCCGGCCGAATCCGATCTGCTAGACCGCACCTGCACGGCATACCTCTCCTGCTGCGACCATGTGAGCCGCGTCGCGAAGTCGAACCGGACGCTCTCCCAGAGGAAACTCAACGACCTTGCCTACCGGCATCTGCGCGAAACCTACCATGTCGGCTCGCAGATGGCCCAGTCGGCCATCATCCGCGTGATCGGCAACTACCGGACCGTCAAGGAAAGCCTCGGAGACCCATGGAAGACGAAGCGGCCGCTGCAATACACGTCCTCCGGTTACGATCTCGTGTGGAACCGTGACTATTCGATCCTGTCCGACGGCCGGCTGAGCGTCAACACCCTGAAAGGGCGCGTCAAACTCCAAGTCGACTGGAAGGGCATGCCCGAACAGTACCGGCATGGAAGGTTCGGCACCGCACGCCTGCTGAAAAAGCGAGGCAAGTGGATGCTGCTCATCCCCAGCACCGTCGAACTCACGGACCCCCAGCGTCCGCAGAACGTCATGGGCGTCGACCTGGGCATGCGATTCCTCGCCACCAGCTACGACAGCAGCCACAAGACCACATTCCACTCGGGGAAGGAGGTGACACACAAACGCGCGCACTACAAGGCGTTGCGCACCGGATTGCAGAAGCGGGGAACCCGCAGCGCCCGACGCAGGCTCAAAAGCATCGGCAACCGAGAAAACCGTTGGATGAGAGACGTGAACCATCAGGTCTCCAAGGCACTCGTAGACGAATGCGAACAGCCCACGCTCATCGTACTCGAAGACCTCAAGGGCATCCGGGAGGCGACGGAGCGGGTAGGCAAAAGCCGACGATACGTGCAGGTTTCCTGGGCGTTTTTCCAACTGCGGCAGATGATCGAGTACAAGGCTCTCAAGGCCGGGCACTCGATCATGCTGGTGGATCCGGCGTACACGTCGCAGGCCTGCCCACGATGCGGGCTTGTCCGCAAGGCGAACCGCAAACACCGTGCCCACGAGTACGTGTGCGCGGGCTGCGGCTACAGATCCAATGACGATCGTGTGGCCGCCATGAACATCCGGAGACTCGGATACGCGGCTCTGGTTGAATCCCAGACAGGCACATCCTGACCGGGAGGGGTGCTTATCAATCACCCCAGGATGTTCCGCCACCAATCCCTCGGGAATGGAACAAAGGTAGGAGGAGTCAACCATCGGTTTGCTCCGTTCTCACTACCGGGCAGGGACAAACCGCGATGCTCGTCATCGCGGTAATTGATCTGCGGGCACAAGCGCGTCTACGAGGACATCAGCGCCTGCCAGAAAAGCTGGATGGAACGCTGCCAACGGTGCCCCAACTGCCAGTACAAGCGCGACAAGGCATACGTCGAAAAGCTGTCTGCCGAAATCAACTCACCAGAACTCCTCGAGATGTGGCTCAAAGAAACCCCTCCTACTAAGACCAGCAGGAAAGGAGCCATCAGACTATTTAGGCAAGGAACCTCAATAAACACTGACGACTAATAGAAGAAACAGGTAAACAAGAAAAAATGGACGGCGAGTGATTTTTCCGCGCCATAGCATCTTGTGTGAGCATGTCCAGTAGTTCACCTACTTTGGGTCTTGCAGCTTTTGCTGTCGTAGGATCATTGGTTTCTATGAAACGTCATTCTATGTGGACAAATAATCCTCCGGTGCCGTATGGCATCGGGGGATTTTTTATTTCAAGCCTTGCATGACTTTTTTCATTTGCATGTTATACTGAATATGCCCACATAGAATGAAAGAAACCACAATGAACACGTACAAGAACTTCGAAAAAAACGCCAACATCATACTCGCCATAACATGCGTCCTCTGCGCATGCTTCATGTGGAGAGTCACAGGGCTCGCAATGGTCATCGCATCAATCGGATTCGCAACCTCAGGAATACTGATGATTACCCACTTCGCGATGGAAGCAAGCCGGCTGAAAGAAAACCTTTGACCCGCGAACGCATATCACAGCGGAAAGGGGAGTCGAGACTTTGAGTGAAACCAAACAGCCATTGCCGTATGAGCCGAAGCTCATCGCCGAACAATGCGACCCATTGACCCTGCGGCTCGGCTGCGCGGCCGGCTGCTGGAAGGGCGAGAACTATGACATGTGCGGGAAACCACCCGTCGCCATCCGCCGCTGGACACGAGACGACGGGTACGACGATTGCGAGTTCCTGCCCGAGGAGGGCGTGTATGGGCCGGCGTGCAAGCTGCACGCCAACCATGATGTCGTGCCATTGGCCGTCATATTGGACGTGATGCTCGGAGGCCGCAGATGATGGAGCTGATTCGTTCCGCCTACGACTGGTGGATCGCGAAACTCCGGGCAATCCGCCATTCCAAGCCGCCCGAACCGCCAATGCGCGTCCGCCTGCACGAGGCCGGGCATGCGGTCGCCGGCCACCGGTTCGGATACGTGCAGCAGGGCATCATGCTGCGCGAGGACGATACCGGAGAGACCAGCCAGCAGTACGCCACCGGTATGGACGATGACATGTCCGTCCGATTGCAGACGGAGATAATCATCTCCATGACCGGATTCGCCGTGACCCTGGAATATCCGGAAATACCGGACCGACGCGCTCCGCATCGGCGGCGACGTGCAGTCGGAACTGGTGAACGCGGCGATCATCCACCGAATCGACCCGGCGATGGGCTCCGCCGAGGAGATCATGAACTCATTGTGGGTCAGGGCGCGGCTCGTGGCGAGGAACAACAAGGCGCTGATCCAAACGGTCGCCGGCAGGCTCGACCGGTACGGCTTCTACACGGGCGAGGAAATCCAACGGATTCTCGACGAAAGCATGAAGGGGCTTGACCGGTGAACGCATTGGAATGGCCCGCCGACCTGACCGACTTCCGACTCCCCGCCAAATGGGATGGGCAGCGCGTCGACTGGCACGGCTTCCTGACCCCGGACGAGCTCATCGGGCTCGCGCACCGCGTCGAGGAGGAACGGAACTGGAAGGAAAGGAAATCATGAGTCTGGAAGCCGTGCGTCGTCTCGCGTGGACGGCGATCATCCTATTTATTATGGCGATCGTGTTCGCGTTCAACCACGGGCCGATACTCGCGTGGCTGGCCGCGAACCATACGCCGCTGCTCGTCGGACTTCTCCAATCGCCGTTGTGGCTTGTCGCGTTCCTGCTCATCGTCCTTGGATTGCAATGCTGGCTGGACATCGTGGATGATGACGAGACCCCGTTCGCGATCGGCATGCACGCGCTTGGCATCATGCTCGGCATCGGCTGGTGGGCAGGCCTGGCGGCCCTTTCATCGCATCAGCCGGCCGACGCGAACTGCTACGGGCTGCTGGGCGGCTGCATCCTTTTCGGCTTGTTCGCATGGATCATGGACCGGCGCCAGAAGGCGGGCAGGGGGGCGTTTCCGAGGCTGCGCGACCAGATAGCCGACTTCGCGGTCACGTACATCGCCAGCGAAGAGTATCGGAAGAACAACGGGGACGGCGAATGATGGATGAATGCGAACGGCTGACCTATGTGAGCGGCGAGGCAGCATGCAACACGGTGGACATCGCCACCGCATTGGGCGGCGGGTTCCACGTGAGCTTTCCGCCCGGCCGCGGCACTATGACGTTGATCAAGTATTTCCCGGACGGCTCCGATGTGAGCATTGAGGTTGGCGACGATCGGGCCGCCGCCTCGAACAGCCGGTTCGAAACCGTCGAATGGGATATCGAGGACGGAATACCACAGAAACTAGTGGACATGTTGCACCCTAAAGCGGGTTAATGCCACGGTTTTCAGATTTTCTTCAAGAATCGTTCTTTGAACGAATGATAATCGTAGTATCCGTCCGGTTTTCCTCCACCCAACTTCGGAACAGGAAAAGCCGGTCAATCTTCCAGAACGTTGTCTTAAAAAAGGATGCTGCGCCGATGCGAAGAATTAAGATATTCATCGATAACACCATTATTCCCGCAGACATATACGCCGGGCAGAAAATCGCTTTCATCTTCCTGCCAGCAGGCCGTCAAACAGCTCAAGGTCGTGAACAAGTCGTGCATCAAGCTTCAGTGGAGAATGAGAACGGGCGTGTAATCAATGTGACCTGGCAGGCTAAAGGCTGGTTCAACCGGCTCGTCACCCGGCATTCGCCTCTTCTTCGACGTATGCTCGGACAACCCGACACCTACCGGTTCGACGATAACATCGCCTCTCCAGAATTCATTCAGGAGCGTGCAGATTGAGCAGGGCAGCACATAAGACCGTTCAACCAGTAAGCCGATCAGCCGTAAGAAGGAAGAACCGATTCCAACGACGTGTCGCCCTATGTCTGATGTCGGCAATGATTTTGTCAGGCGGAATGGCATGTCTTTTTCTGCCGCATAATGAAACCGCATACGCAGGTGAACGTTTCAACCAGTCCACCGCATTAACCACGGAACAGTTGACGGCATCAAGCATCGATGATGCGGCTAGCAGGAGCAGTCAAAGGGGAGACCTCACGGCGGACGGCACATGGGATATGGGCGACCAGCCGGACCGCAAGCTCACCATCATTCACGCGGATAATCCAGTGGTCCGTGATCTGATCAACGGGCGCGACGAGGATCAGACTCCGACCGGATTCAATCCGGATCATGCGACCGGCGACACGGGCAACGCGTACGCGTACGGGCAATGCACATGGTGGGCGTACGTGCGGCGCACGCAACTGGGATTGCCGGTCGGCAGCCGGCTGGGGGATGGCGGCATGTGGGCCGATTCCGCCAAGGCGCTCGGCTATTGGGTGGATGATACTCCCCGACAAGGGGATGTGATTGTGTTCAGCCCGGCGCAGGTCAACAACGCATGGGGGCACGTCGCCATCGTGGAGAAGGTCAACGGCGACGGTTCCATCGAGATCAGCGAAGCGAACGTGAACGGGCAGGTCGGCCCGTTCCGACGCACCATCGAGGCGAAACAGACGCATGCATACCAGTACATCCACTATTAAACGCGCTCCCGTCATCCTGACGGTTCTCCTGCCAATCGTCATGCTCGCCACGCCGACGATCCCGGCATGGGCGGCCGACGCCGATCCGGCTCCGACCCACATGGCGAGCAGTGCCAGATCGTTCCCGAAACACCCGGTCCCGCATCGTTCGTTCAACGAGGCCGTCTCGACCGACGTGGACGGCTCATGGGGAGGCATCGAAACCCTAGACGTGCCGCATACGGAAAGCCCCGAGGAACAGGCCACGCGCATCCAAGCCGAACAGGCGCGACAGTCGCAGGCCGCGTCACGAGCCGAACCGCGCACACCGGCCGCAACCCCGGCCATATCGACGCCGACGACAGGCGACAAGGAGAAACCCGCCTCGGATACGGCCGCCGCCCTGGTCTCCTACGCGCTCCAATACCAGGGCGCGCCATACATGTACGGGGGCAATACGCCTGCCGGCTGGGATTGCAGTGGTTTCACCCAATACGTGTACGCGCGGTTCGGTATCCACTTGCCGCACCCGTCCGGCATGCAGGCCACGGTCGGCACGCCCGTTACCGACCCGCAGCCGGGCGATCTCATGGCAAACGCGGGGCATGCGGGCATCTACATCGGCAACGGGTTGATGATCCATGCGATGAACCCGGTCGACGGCACGAAGGTCACGGCCGTCATGCCCGGCATGGGATATTATCGTCTGCTCGGCTAGGGGTGTTGCTGTTGTCTATATTCTATAGTTTCCTTTGTTTCAGTATGTTATAATTGAGTCATGCGTGTTAAGGAATGGGCTTCCCGTGAGGGGTTGAACGAGCAGACGGTGTGGCTGTGGTGCCGTACCGGGCGTATGCCCGTGCCTTTCGAACGCACTTCGACGGGCGTGATACTTATCCACGATCCCAAGTATGAGACGGAACCCATGAATACCGGGCTTCGAACCGTCTGTTATGCGCGGGTCTCCTCATCCGACCAGAAAGCCGACCTGCAACGGCAGGCCGACCGGTTGAAGGCGTTCGCCCTGAATATGGGTGTCAACAACCCAGAGACGGTCACGGAGACCGGTTCCGGTATGAACGACCGGCGTCGCAAACTCAACAGGGTGCTTTCCGACCCGTCGATCGGCACGATCATCGTCGAGCATCGCGACCGGCTCGCGCGCATGAACGCGGGACTGGTGGAAAGCGCGTTGAACGCGCAGGGCCGTCGTCTCATCGTGGTGGATGACACGGAGCTGGATGACGATTTGGTGCGCGACATGACCGAGGTGCTGACCTCGTTCTGCGCCCGCCTCTATGGGAGGCGCGCCGCCGCACATAAAGCCGAAGCCATGCTGAAAGCGGCCGACCATGCGTAAGGGCATCAAGGTCGCGTTGGATCCGACCCCACGGCAGGAACAGGCGCTGTGGTCTCATGCGGGCGCCGCCCGCTTCGCGTTCAACATCGCCCTGTTGCATATTCGAAGTCAGTTGAGCGGCTGCACGCCGGTACAAGGCAAGGGCAGGGCCGACTGGTCGATGCCCGCGTTGCGCCGCTGGTGGAACGAATGGAAACGTGAAATCGCCCCATGGTGGAATGAGAACAGCAAGGAGGCCTACAATACTGGTCTCCAGTCCCTGTCCGACGCGTTCTCCAACTATTTCGACAGTCGCAGCGGGACACGCAAGGGACGGCGCATGGGCTGGCCGCGTCCGCGCAAAAGGTCGAAGACCACACCCAGGTTCACGTACACGACCGGCAGTTTCGGCGTAGCCGACGATCACGGCCTGAAACTGCCGCGCATAGGCCGCGTGCATTGCATGGAGAACGTGCGCCGACTCGTGGGCGACGCGAGAATCACGCGCATGACCATCCGACATGAAGGCGGACGCTGGTACGCCAGCCTTAGCGTCGAATGCGACGAACCGCAACCGGCAGCGAATCTGAAAGGCAGCATCGGCATCGATCTGGGAGTCAGAACGTTCGCAACCCTGTCGGACGGCACCATGATCGCCAACCCGCACCGCATGAAGCTCATCGCCCGCAAGCAACGGAGACTGAGCCGCAGGCTCAGCCGTCGCCACAAGGGCTCGAAACGCTGGGCCGAACGAACCCCTG
>OGOZ01001915.1_pt1 | contig 10838 bp, 7 predicted proteins | sample 1552801 | NCBI WGS metagenome assembly OGOZ01 (sample SAMEA2580196, study PRJEB22360) | human gut metagenome | biome: human gut; feature: human-associated habitat; material: faeces | place: Denmark | collected 2008/2010
ATCCACCCGGTCAATACGACCGACAACGGCGTGGGCGCAATCGCGCAGGCCGAGAAATACGCCGTCTACCAGCTGCAATACGACCGCGGCGATGGAAATGGCGAGGAGACGATTTCTGCCTACGGCATCTCGCCCGATTCGCGCTACTGGAAAGGGCTGGACGTCGGCGACGGACGCGTCGTCTTTGGCGGCGGTCTGCTCGATAAGTTTGGCTGGAGCGAGGGCCAGAAGGTCACGCTCAGCGACAAGTACGAGGGCGAGCATTATTCCTTTGAGTACGCGGGCAAGGACTGTGCCTGGGGCTCCAAGTCGGACATGAATATCTATATGAGTATCGACGACTTTAATGAGCTGTTCGACAACGACGCCGCCTACTTTAACGGCTATGTGAGCAACGAGAAGCTCGACCTCGATGCTCGTTACTTTGCCGGCGACACCACGCCCGACGACATGCGCGCCGTGGGCGACCAGTTCATCGGCATGATGAGCAAAATGATCGGCATGATGGTCGGGCTTGCGGTGTTTATCTTCCTGCTGTTTATGTACCTGCTGACCAAGGCTGTGATCGACCATAGCGCCCGTTCGATCAGCTACATGAAAGTCTTTGGCTATCGCGATAGCGAGATCTCGCATCTGTACATCCGCTCGATCACGCTGTGTGTGGTGGCGTCGCTCGTGCTGAGCCTGCCGGTCATTATTGGCTCGCTCACGGCCATCTTCCGCTCGATGCTGCTCGCCTACAACGGCAATATCGAGATCTACGTGCCCGCTTGGTCCATGGCGGCGTGCGTGGGCATTGGCTTTGCGACCTACCTGGTCGTGGCGCTGCTACACACGCGTTCTATCACGCGCGTGAGCCTGGCCGAGGCCCTCAAAGTCCAAGAGTAGTCGTTAGGGACGTCCCCAATGACTAGGCGCTGTACTTGACTTTAACTCTGCTTTAACTGGTACCATCCTCTATGTCTGTAACGCCATATAGACCGAGGGGATAGATCTATGACCGCAACTGCACCCGCAGCACCCGCTAAGGTGTACTTCACCAACCTGCGCACGCATGCTCGCGAGAGCCAGCTCGACAAGCTCAAGCGCCTCATCCGTCACGCCGGAATTGAGCAGATCGACTTTGAGAACAAGTTCGTCGCCATCAAGATTCACTTTGGCGAGCTGGGCAACCTGAGCTTTTTGCGCCCCAACTACGCCCGCGCCGTCGCGGATGTCGTGAAGGAGCTGGGAGGCAAGCCCTTCCTCACCGACTGCAACACGCTCTACGTCGGTAGCCGCAAAAACGCGCTCGAGCACATCGACACCGCCTACCAGAACGGCTTTACCCCGTATGCCACGGGTTGCCAGATCATCATCGCCGACGGCCTCAAGGGTACCGACGAGGCGCTCGTCCCGGTCGAGGGCGGCGAGTACGTGCACGAGGCCAAGATTGGTCAGGCGCTCATGGACGCCGATATCGTGATCAGCCTCACCCACTTTAAGGGCCATGAACAGGCCGGCTTTGGCGGCGCCATGAAGAACCTGGGCATGGGCGGCGGCTCGCGCGCCGGCAAGATGGAGCAGCACAACGCCGGAAAGCCCCACGTGGCGCAGAAGTATTGCATTGGCTGCGGACAGTGCCGCAGGATCTGCGCCCACGGCGCACCCATCATCGAAAACGGCAAGGCGCACATCGACCACGACAAGTGTGTGGGCTGCGGACGCTGCATCGCCGTCTGTCCCAAGGACGCCGTGCAGATCAACTGGGACGAGAGCACCACCAATCTCAACTACAAGATCGCCGAGTACACCAAGGCGGTGGTGGACGGACGCCCCTGCTTCCACATATCGCTGGTCATTGATGTGTCCCCCAACTGCGACTGCCGCCCCGAGAACGATATGCCCATCGTGCCCAACGTGGGTATGTTCGCCTCCTTCGACCCGGTGGCACTGGACATGGCGTGCGTGGACGCGGTGAACGCCCAGACGCCCCTGCGCGGCTCCGCCGCCGACGGGGAGGCGGGTCACGTCCACGAGCACGACCACGACCACTTCCAGCGCATCCATCCGGACACCAACTGGCGCAGCTGTCTGGAGCACGGCGAGAAAATCGGCATCGGTACACGGGAATACGAGCTCATCAAGATATAAGCAAAAAAAACAAGCACCCACAAGGGTGCTTGTTTTTTGCTTATTCCTCCGTTCCGGCGGATTCCTCGTCCTCCGGGTCGTCGATGTGGGAGAACCACTCCCGGTAGCGGCGCATATCCACGGCAAACAGCTGCCCGTTGCTGGGCGGCGTGTAGGTGATGGCGTTGGCACCGGCGGCGATGGTGGCAAGAATCGTTTCCTCCGTGGGGCCGCCGGTGGCGATGATGGGCAGCTCCGGATACCGGGCGCGAATCTCCGCCACGATGGCGGGCGTGCGGTCGGCGCCGGAGACATTCACAAAGTCGATGCCCGCCGCCAGCTTGCTCTCCAGATCCACTTTTTCCGACACCACGGTGTACACCACCGGGATCTCCACCGTATCCTTGATGGCGCGGATGGTATCGTCGTCGATGAAGGTGTTGCACACCACACCGAAGGCACCTTGATGCTCGGCGAAGGCGGCAATATGCGCCGAACGCTGCCCCTTGGTCAGCCCGCCGCCTACGCCCACGAACACGGGTACGTCGGACACGCCGATGATCGCTTGGGTGATACCGGCCTGCGGGGTAAAGGGATACACGGCGATCACCGCGTCGGCGTTGATATTCTTGATGATCGCCACATCGGTGCTGAACACCAGAGACTTGATCCGGCGTCCAAAGACCCGGATACCGCTGCACTTGCTGATACAGTGGGGCACCGTCAGTGCGTGCTTACGCAGCGTGCCCTCGTAAGCGGGAACATATTTCTTCACATCGTCTTCCTTTCCAGCTGATCCTGCTTTTTCTTTTTAAGAACATTATAGCACGAAAAACCGGCTATGTAAATAAAAGTAATATGTTTTTTAACAGATTATTCACATTGACTATGGCGAAAAAAGTACCGCGCCATCAAGCCTTTGACAGATAGGCGCGGCACGCTTCCTCCGCCTCCCGCGCCAGCTTTTCCTCGTCCACGGTGACGAGGCGTCCGCCGCGCACGGTGATGCGTCCCTGCACCACTGTGTAGTCCACCGGTCCCCGGACGCCCACGGTGCCCAGCACCGAGGCGGCATCCTGCCCGCAGCCCACCAGCTCCAGCCGGCGGCTGTCGATCATAAACAGGTCGGCGCACTTGCCCTCGCACAGCTGGCCGATGTCGTCGCGTCCCAGCAGCCGCGCACTGCCCCGCGTGGCGAGCTTCAGAATGTCGTACCCGGTGGGTGCCTGACGGCTGGAGGTCAGCCGGTGCAGCAGGTACGCCCCGCGCAGCTCTTCCAGCAGGCTGGAGCCGTCGTTGCTGGCGGAGCCGTCCACCGCCAGCCCCACCGGCACGCCCAGCGAAAGCATCTCCGGGATACGCGCCACGCCGCTGGCGAGCTTCATGTTGCTGATGGGGCAGTGTGCCACGCCGGTGCCGGTCTGCGCCAGCAGGCGCAGCTCCTCGTCGTTGAAGTGGATGCCGTGGGCGAACCACACGTCGTCGCCCAGCCAGCCCAGCCGCGCCATGTACTCCAACGGGCGGATGCCCTCCCGCTCCAGCATGAAGTTCTCCTCGTCCTTCGTTTCGCACAGGTGGGTGTGGAGCCGCACACCGTACTGCCGCGCCAGGAGCGCGCTCTGCCGCAGCAGTTCCGCCGACACGGAAAAGGGGGAGCAGGGAGCCAGAGCCACGCGGTGCATGGCACCGTAGCTGTCGTCGTGGTATTTCTCAATGCAGCGGACGCTGTCCGCCATGATCTCGTCCACCGTCTGCACCACGGTGTCCGGCGGCAGCCCGCCGTCCTTTTTGCTGAGATCCATGCTGCCCCGGCTGGCGTACATCCGGATACCCAGCGCGTCGGCGGCGGCAAACTGGCTTTCCAGCAGGTCGTCGCTGTGGGCGGGGAAAACGTAGTGATGGTCGAAGCAGGTGGTGCAGCCGTGCTTCATCAGCTCCCCCATACCGGTGAGGCTGGACAGGCGCACCACGTCCCCGTCCAGATTCTTCCATATCTCGTACAGCGTCCGCAGCCAGTCGAACAGCTCCATGCGCTGCACCTGCGGCAGATTCCGGGAGAACACCTGATACAAGTGGTGGTGGGTGTTCACCAGACCGGGATAGCACAGCATATAGCGGCCGTCGATGGTCTCGTCGGCGGTGACGTCCAGAGCTTCGCCGATGGTCTTGATGAAGCCGTTTTCGCAGTAGAGGTCAACGTTTTGCAGGATGCGGTCACTGTCATCACAGGTGACCAGCTGGGCGATATTCCTAATGAGCAGGGTGGACATGGCGATTCCTCCTTGACAGATGGTGGATGGATAGAGAAAAAGAGCAGGCCGCAGAGCGACCTACTCTTTTCAATGCAGGGTCAGCGTTCCTCGCGGAAATAGGAAAGACCGAGGGACGCAGGGGGCTGATCCTCCCGCTTTTTACGCAGGGACACGATGATCAGCACCACGAGGGTGATCACGTAGGGCAGCATCTTGTACAGCTCCTTCACCGCCATCTGTGTGCCGGTGGGCAGGTAGATGTTCAGAATGTACAGACCGCCGAACAGGATGGATGCCAGAATACTGACGTTGGGACGCCAGATGGTGAAGATGACCAGCGCGATAGCCAGCCAGCCGCGGTCACCGAAGGCGTTGTTGGACCACACGCCGTTGGCGTAGTCCATGACGTAGTACAGACCGCCCAGACCTGCGATCATGGAGCCGATGCAGGTGGCGAAATACTTGTACTTGGTGACGTTGATACCGGCGGCGTCAGCGGTGGAGGCACTCTCGCCCACGGCGCGCAGGTGCAGACCGGGACGGGTGCGGTTCAGAAAATAGGACGTGCCCAGGGCGAGGATAATGGCGACATACGCCAGGAAGCCGTAGGACAGGAACAGCTGCCCGAACCAGCCGGTGCTGCCCGCACCGGGCAGGGTGGTTTTGAAGAACAAGCTGGTGCTGGACAACGCGATGGAAGGCACCTCACTATTGGTCAGCTTAATGAGGGAGCCGCCGAAGAAGTTGCCCACGCCCACGCCGAAGGTGGTCAGGGCAAGACCGGTGACGTTCTGGTTGGCGCGGAGGGTAACGGTCAGGAAGCAGTACAGCAGACCCATCAGCAGGGAACCCAGCAGGGAGCACAGAATGGGGATCATGATGGCGAGGAAGCCATTCAGCTGCGTGGTGCTCTGCTCATAGAAGAACGCGCCGATAACGCCGCTGATACCGCCCACGTACATGATGCCGGGGATACCGAGGTTCAGGTTGCCGGATTTCTCCGTCAGAATTTCGCCGGTGCTGCCGAACAGCAGGGGGATGCCCTGCATCACGGCGCGGGGGAAGAAAGAAATGAAGTTAAAGCCCATCCGTCACGCCTCCTTTTTGCTGCTCTTACGCAGGCTGACCTTGTAGGTGATAAAGAACTCGGTAGCAATAATGAAGAACAGGATGAAACCGGTCAGAATGTCGGCGAAGGACTGGTTCAAGCTGAAGGCGGTGGAGATCTCGCTGGCACCGCGGCTCATGACCACCAGCAGCAGGGAGGAGGCGATCATAATGAAGGGATTGAACTTGGACATCCACGACACCATGACGGCGGTAAAGCCGCGGCTGTCCACGATGGTGGTGGTCAGCGTGTGGCTGATACCGGCGGTGAGGATGTAGCCCATCAGACCGCAGATGGCACCGGAGAGCACCATGGTGCGGATGATGACGCGATCCACCTTGATACCGGCGTAGCTCGCGGTACGCTGGCTCTCGCCCACCACGGCGATCTCGTAGCCGTGCTTGCTGTAAGTGAGGTACACGTACATCATGCCCGTCAGCAACGCCACCACGAGGATGGGAAGCAGCTGCGCCTGCCCGCCGATGCGGGGCAGCCAGCCGGCCTCGGTGCCCTGGTTGATAATGCCGATCTTACCGGCACCCTTGGGCACCTCCCACACGATGATGAAGTAGGATGCCAGCTGCATGGCGATGTAGTTCATCATCAGCGTGAACAGCGTCTCGTTGGTGTTCCACTTCGCCTTGAAGAAAGCGGGCAGGAAGCCCCAAATGGCACCCGCCAGCAGCGCGGCGGCGAAGGAAATAAGGATTAGCAGCCCGTTGGACACCTTGCCGCCCAGCAGGATCATGCAGGCGGTGGTGGCAAGACAGCCGATCAGCGTCTGCCCTTCGGCACCGATGTTCCAGAAACGCATCTTGAACGCGGGTGTTACCGCCAGAGAGATACCCAACAGCACGGCGACGTTCTGCCATGTGACCCAGCTCTTGCGGGCGGTGCCGAAGGCACCCTTGAGGATAGTGCCGTAGACGGCGATGGGATCCTGTCCCGTCAGCAGCGTCGTCACCAGTCCGCAGAACACGAGAGCCAGCAGCAGTATGCCGCCGCGGATCAGCAGAGCCTTGGAGAGAGGCAGCGCGTCCCGCTTGGAGATATGAAAGAGCGAGCCTTTTTTATTCATCTGCCTTGCCTCCTTCCACGCGGGTCATCATTGCGCCCACTTCCAGTTTATTGGTCTTGCGGCCGTCCACCACGCCGGACACCTTGCCGCCGCAGAGCACCACGATCCGGTCGCACAGCTCCAGCAGCACGTCCAGATCCTCGCCCACGTAGACGACGGCAACGCCCTTCATCTTCTGCTCTGTCAGCAGGTTGTAGATGGTGTACGAGGTGTTGATGTCCAGTCCTCGGACGGCGTAGGCGGTCATCAGCACGGAGGGCTGCTGGGCGATCTCGCGCCCCACCAGCACCTTCTGCACGTTGCCGCCGGACATCCGCCGGACAGGGAAATTGGTGCTGGGTGTGACCACCTCCAGCTCCTGCCAGATGCGCTGCGCCAGAGCCTCCGGATCCTTGCGATCCAGGAAAATACCCTTGCCCTTACGCCAGGAGCGGAGCATCATGTTTCCGGTCATGCCCATGGAGCCCACCAGACCCATGCCGAGGCGATCCTCCGGCACGAAGCTCATGGCGATACCGCTCTTGCGGATGTCCATGGGATCCTTACCCACCATCTCCTGCGGCGCGCCGCCGCCGGGAGCGTAGTAGGTGACGGAGCCGGAGGTCACGGGGTACAGGCCGGCGATGGACTCCAGCAGCTCTCGCTGCCCGGAGCCGGCGATACCTGCGATACCCAGTACCTCACCGGCGTTGACGGTAAAGGACACATTGTCCAGCCGCTTGACGCCCAGCTCGTCGAACACGGTCAGCCCCTCGATCTTCAGCCGGGGCTCCACATTCACGGGGGTGGGACGGTTGATGTTCAACGCCACGCTATGTCCCACCATCATGTCGGTGAGGGACTGCTGGTCAGCGTCCTTAGTCAGCACGTCGCCTATGTATTCGCCCTTACGCAGCACCGCCACCCGGTCAGAGACGTCCAGCACCTCGTGGAGCTTGTGGGTGATGATGATAAGGGACTTGCCGTCCGCCTTCATGTTCCGCATGACGGTGAACAGCTTGTCCGTCTCCTGCGGCGTCAGCACGGCGGTGGGTTCATCGAGTATCAGGATGTCAGCCCCGCGGTACAGCACCTTGACGATCTCCACCGTCTGCTTCTGGGACACGGACATATCGTAGATCTTCATATCCGGGTCGATGTCAAAGCCGTACTTCTCGCAGATGTCCTTGACCTTCTGGCGCGCGCTGTTAATATCCAGCCTGCCCTCCAGTCCGAGGATGATATTCTCGGTGGCGGTGAAGAGATCGACCAGCTTGAAGTGCTGGTGGATCATGCCGATACCCAGATCGAAGGCATCCTTGGGCGATGCGATGGTCACGGGCTTGTCGTGGACGTAGATCTGTCCCTCATCGGGGAAGTAGATGCCGGAGAGCATATTCATCAGCGTGGTCTTGCCGCTGCCGTTTTCACCCAGCAGGGACAGGATCTCACCTTCGTACAGGTCAAGGTTCACGTCTTTGTTGGCGATGACCTTGCTGCCGAACCGCTTGGTGATGTTCTCCATTTTGATCGCGCATTTCTTTTCCAAGGCTGTCATCCTTTCTTTCGGCGCAGATGGCTGCAAACACCTCGTAGCACGCCGGGGATAATTTCCGTACGACTAATTCTACCATAGAACTACCCCATTGTAAATCAAAAATAGCAAAAAATTTGTAAGGTACATACAAAGAATGTAAGGTTACACAAGAAACCCTTGTCCCCTTTGTGAGAATCGTCAATTTGTCGATTATTGAGGGAAAAAGCAGGAGGTGGGCTGCCTGTGCAGCCCACCTCGTTGTGGTGCAATATGCTATTCCTTACGGAATTTACATTACATCTTGGTGTCCAGACGGGTGATGCCGTCGATCTCCAGATCGAAGTAAGGAGCAGAGCGCTTCTCAGACTCGGCAAAATAACCATCGTGGACGACCTCGGTGTCACCGGTATAGGCCTGATCGGTATCGACATCAGCCATATAGGAGGTGATGTGACCGTCAGCATCGACCTTCAGGTAGTCGACCTTGAAGGCGTTCATGGTGTCGTCCGCCTTGGTGGTAAAGGTGGAGCAATCGAACACATGGATCTCGCCAGCTTCCAGCTTGGCAGCGGCTTCCTTGATGGCGTCGGCGGTGCCGGCAGCGGCAACGGCCTCGTTCACATCGGTCAGAACCACGGAGCCGGTCTTCAGAGTGCCGGTCCAGTCAGCGGGGATCTCGGTGCCGTCCATGACAGCCTTGATGCACATCTCATAGTAGGGAGCCCAGTCGATACGGGAAGAGACGATGAAGGTGTTGGGGCAGGCATCCTTGGTGGAGCCGTTGTAGGAAACGTTGGGCACACCGGCGTTCTCGCAGGCGGTAGGAGCACCCAGAGAGTCAGCGTGCTGGCTGATCAGCTTGCAGCCGCCCTGGATCAGCTTCTCTGCGCCTTCCTTCTCCAGAGTCTCATCGTACCAGCTGCCGGTGAAGGTCACGTCCATGGTGACGGTGGGGCAGACGGAGCGAGCACCCAGGAAGAAGGAGGTGTAGCCGGAAACGACCTCGGCGTAGGTGAAGGCACCCACATAGCCCATCTTGGCCTCTTCAGCCTTGATGTCGCCGGCCTCGATCATCGCGTTCAGCTTCAGACCGGCAGCGATACCGGCCAGATAGCGGCCCTCATAGATGGAAGCAAAAGCGTTGTGGTAGTTAGCCAGACCCTCGGTGTGAGCGCGGGTACCGGTGCTGTGGCAGAACTGCACCTCGGGATTCTCCTTGGCGACCTCGATCATGTAAGGCTCGTGACCGAAGCTGTCGGCAAAGATGATGTTGCAGCCGGCGTCCACCAGATCAGCGGCGACCTCGGCGCACTGCTCGGTCTCGCCCACGTTGGTCTTGATGAAGTAGTTTTCATTCTCGACCAGACCCAGGGTGGCGCAGGCAGCCTTGGCGGCATCAATGAAGTTCTTGTCATAGGTGGAGTTCTCATCATGCAGGGTGATGAAGCCCACCTTCACGGTAGCGGTCTGCTGGTCGCCGTCAGAGCCGCCTTTGTTGTCGGGCTGATCCTTCTCACCGCAGGCCACCAGGCTCAGAGCCATGACCAGGGCGAGGAGCATTGCAAGGAACTTTTTCATTCTTGTTTTCCTCCTTAAAATATGTGACGTACACCTGAAAGTAAATCAGATCCAAGCGCACGTCTGAATAACGGGCTTCCGACCCGTGATTCACACAATTCATACGGACGCTGGTATTATACAGGATTCCGCCGCGGATTTCAACAGAAAATGTGGATTACGGCAAAATTTCTTTGCGCCGCACAAAAAAACTTTGTAAAACTTGTGCAGTATACGGCATTTAATAGAATTTCGCCCACCGGCGATACCCATTCCAGATGGCAGGGATAAGCGCGTTACTGGTGGATGCGGGTGCCGGTCTTGCCCTCGATGCCGTCCTTCGCCTTCTCCAGCAGGGTGATGAGGGCGGTGCGTCCCGCCTTGGATTCGGCGAATTTCACCGCCGCCTGCACCTTGGGCAGCATGGAGCCCTTGGCGAACTGATTCTCGCCGATGTAGCGGTACGCCTCGCCGGGGGTCAGGTCGTCCAGCCCCCGCTGGTCGGGCTTGTTGAAGTTGATGGCGACCTTCTCCACGGCGGTGAGGATAATGAGCATATCAGCGTCCAGCAGCTCCGCCAGCAGCTCGCTGCCGAAATCCTTGTCGATGACGGCGGGGGTGCCGGAGAGACGGCCGCCCTCCCGGATGACGGGGATACCGCCGCCGCCAACGGCGACCACCACGTGTCCCGCGTCCACCAGAGCTTTGATGGAGGTCTTCTCCACGATGTCCACAGGCTTGGGGGAGGGCACCACCTGCCGGTAGCCGCGCCCCGCGTCCTCCACCATTGTGTAGCCCTTTTCGGCGGCGATACGGTCGGCGGTCTCCTTGTCGTAGAAGGCACCTACGGGCTTGGTGGGATTCTGGAAGGCGGGGTCGTCTTTGGAGACAACGGTCTGGGTGACGATGGTGGCAACGGGCTTATCCATGCCGCGGCTTGCCAGCTCGTTGCCGATGGCCTGCTGGAGATGATAGCCGATGTAGCCCTCGGACATGGCACCGCACTCCGGGAAGGGCATATCGGACTTGATGGCATTGACCTCGGCGGCGGTGCTCAGACCCAGATTGATCATGCCCACCTGGGGGCCGTTGCCGTGAGCCACCACCACCTCGTTTCCGGCGGCGATGAGATCCACGATGGAGCGGGCGGTCTCGGTGACCAGCTGCAGCTGCTGGGCGGGGGGGCTGCCCCGGGCGGTGCCGCCCTACATCGTG
>OGOZ01001917.1_pt1 | contig 10823 bp, 7 predicted proteins | sample 1552801 | NCBI WGS metagenome assembly OGOZ01 (sample SAMEA2580196, study PRJEB22360) | human gut metagenome | biome: human gut; feature: human-associated habitat; material: faeces | place: Denmark | collected 2008/2010
GGTGCGGAAAGGGCGTTGCGATGCGCGCAAAGGGGCTGGGCGCTTCCGTCATTGTCACGGAGGTGGACCCGATACGCGCCATGGAAGCCGTGATGGACGGCTTTGCCGTCATGCCGATGGAGGATGCCGCGCGCGAGGGCGATTTCTTCTGCACCGTCACGGGCAACCGCTCCGTTATCACAGAAAAGCATTTTCCGCTGATGAAGGACGGCGCCATACTTACGAACGCCGGGCATTTCGATGTCGAAGTGGATATGGATGCGCTTCGCGAATACGCCGTGGATACATGGGATGCCCGCGCCAACATAAAGGGCTATAAGCTCCCGAACGGGAAGAGCGTTTATGTCATTGCGGAGGGCAGGCTTGTAAACATCTGCGCGGGCGACGGCCACCCCGCGGAAATAATGGATATGTCCTTCGCGATACAGGCGCTTTCCGCGCTTTATCTTGTGAAAAACCGCGGTCTGATCGCCGAAAAGCTTATAAAAGTCCCGCACGAGATCGACACCGAGGTCGCACGGCGCAAGCTGGCATACTGGGGCTGCCGCATAGACGAGCTCACGCCCGAGCAAAAGGATTACCTTGCCGCATGGCGGCATTGAATATTAAAAAACGGAAAGGAACAAGAGAATATGTCCACACCACACAACGCTGCGAACCCCGGCGATATCGCCGAAACCGTCATCATGAGCGGCGATCCGCTCCGCATACGCTACATAGCCGAAACCTTCCTCGAAAACCCGGTATGCTTCAATACCATCCGCGGAATGCTGGGATACACCGGCACCTACAAGGGCAGGCGTATTTCCGTGATGGGACACGGCATGGGCATGGCTTCGCTCGGTATCTATGTTTACGAGCTTTATAATTTTTACGGCGTAAAGCGCATTATCCGCGCGGGCAGCGCCGGAGGCATCGGCGACGATGTCAACCTGCGCGATATCGTTATCGCGCAGGGCGCCTGCACCGATTCCAACTTTGCATGGCAGTATAACCTTCCCGGCGTTTTCGCCCCCATCGGCGATTACGGTATGCTGAAAGCCGCGGATGAAAAGGCGCGCGAGATGGGCATACCCGTCAAGGTCGGCAACATATTCTCCACGGATGTGTTCTACGGGCCGGAGGACACCGCCGCGCGCTGGCGCGAAATGGGCGTGCTTGCGGTGGAAATGGAAGCGGCTGCGCTTTATATGCTCGCGGCAAAGGCGGGCGCAAAGGCGCTTTGCATCTGCACGATAAGCGACCATATGTTCCGCACCGAGCAGGTCCCGCCGGAGGAACGCCAGAAGGGCTTCGACAACATGATCAAGCTTTGTCTTGAAGCCTTTGCGGAGTAAAACGCAATATAACCGAATACGAAAAGGAGGCACGGTATCGACCGCGCCTCCTTTTTTGTGTTGTATATACCGAACTCATGATACCTCATTATATGACAATTTGTCATATTTGTCAAGGAAATATTTGGCATAATGAATTCGGTGATATAATGAGCAACAACCTAAAGCTATTGCGCAAAAGCAGAGGCTACACCCAGATAGCGGTACAAATGAAGACCGGAATCGAACAGGCGCTGCTTTCGAAATACGAAACAGGCGAGCGCATTCCCACAACGGAAGCGCTCATAAAGCTTGCGGATTTTTACAATGTAAGCATAGATTATATTCTCTGCCGGACGGACAACCCCGAAATACGCAAATAGCGCCCACGCAAAAAGCAAAAAAACAAGAGAGGCACGAAAAAAACGTGTCCCTCTTTGCTTTATTCTTTGCAGCCTTTGAAGCTTTACAGCGTGATATGGTCGATAATGTAGTTAAGATATTTTTTATACGCCTGCTTGTCGGCGACAATGCGCTTCATTTCGTAAAGCTTGTTCGGGGGGATAGCCTCTTCCTCCTCCGGCTTGAGCTTGCCCTTCATGAGCTTGTCCACGGTGAGCGCATCGTAAATATCCATTGCGACGATATTATTCCCGCGCAGGCACATGACCTGCTTCATCTGACCTTCCACAAGGTTTTCGACTGCGGCGCAGCCCATTTGTGTCGCAAGGACACGGTCGCGCAGTGTCGGCGAGCCGCCGCGCTGGATATGCGCAAGCCTTGCAAAGCGGCTTTCGATACCGGTGCGTTCCTCGATCATTTTTGCAAGCCCTTCGCCGTAATCGTGGCCCATGCCTTCGCTTGCGATAATAATAAAGTTGCGCTTGCCGCCCTTGCGTGCTTCCACCATTTTTTCGATAACGTGGTCGAAATCGGTGGGGATTTCTTTTATCACGGCGGTAACTGCGCCGACGGCAATAGATGTCTGCAATGCGATATCGCCGGCTTCGCGGCCCATGACCTCCACAACGGTGCAGCGCGCGTGGCTTTCGCTCGTATCGCGAAGCTTGTCCACAAGCTCCACGACGGGGTTCATGGCCGTATCGAAGCCGATCGTCATTTCGGTGGAGGCGATATCGTTATCGATCGTGCCGGGGATACCGATACAGGGAACGCCCGCATCGGTAAGATCGACAGCGCCGCGGAATGTGCCGTCGCCGCCGATGGTGACAATGCCTTCTATGCCGTATTTATCGCAGGTGGCAGCCGCCTTCATAACGCCTTCCCATTCGCGGAATTCCTTGCTGCGCGCGGTGTAAAGCACGGTACCGCCGCGGTTGATTATGAAGGAAACATCGCGTTCGTGAAGCTGCTTTATATCGCCGTCGATAAGACCCTGATAACCGTTGTAGATACCGAATACCTCAACGCCCTTGTAAAGCGCAAGCCTTGTAACGGCACGCACGGCGGCGTTCATGCCGGGAGCATCGCCACCGCTCGTAAGCACGCCGATCCTTTTGATCTGTTTCATATATATTCACCTCGCATATTATTCCGAGTGCATTCTACCATTCATTTTGTGTTAAGTCAAGAGATTTTTGCGCCTCGCGGAATAGAAAAGCGCCGATGCGAATATACCTCTAACAAAACGAAGCGGAGGTTTTTATTTTGACAGACACGGGTATATACAGCGATATTGCCGTCAGAACGGGCGGCGATATATATATCGGCGTGGTGGGCCCGGTACGGACCGGTAAATCCACGCTGATAAAACGCTTTACTGAAAACCTGATCCTGCCGGGAATAGAAAGCGAATCCGACCGGGTACGCGCCCGGGACGAAATGCCTCAATCGGCATCCGGCAGGACGGTAATGACGACAGAACCGAAATTTATCCCCGAAAACGCGGCAAGGATACCGCTTGACGAAGGCGCGGAATGCCGTGTGAAGCTTATCGACTGCGTGGGATATATTGTCCCCGGAGCGATGGGGCTGATCGAGGAAGGGCAGCCGCGCATGGTCATGACACCGTGGTCGGAAACCCCGCTCCCCTTTGAGGAGGCGGCGGAAACCGGCACGCGCAAGGTCATACGCGAGCATTCGACGGTCGGGATCCTTGTCACAACGGACGGCAGCATAGGCGAGCTCCCGCGGGAAAGCTATGTCGATGCCGAAAAGCGCGTTGTGGATGAATTGAAGGAGATAAACAAGCCGTTTGTCATCGTGCTGAACAGCGCCCGCCCGAACGGGAGCGAGGCGGCATCGCTTGCCGAAAAGCTGGAAGCCGATTACGATGTCCCGGTGCTTGCGTTGAACTGCCTTGAAATGGGCGAGGAGGATATCCGCGATATCCTGCGCGGACTGCTTTACGAGTTCCCTGTAAGAGAGATCAACGTTTCGCTCCCGGAATGGCTCGGCGCACTGGACGACGGCGATACATTAAAGGAAAAGCTGTTTTCGGATATACGCGCCGGCGCAGCCGGGATAAAGCGCGTGGGCGAAATACGCGAAAGCGTCGCCGCCTTCCGAAGCGGAGATATAACCGCGCATACCGGCACGCTCAACCTCGGCACGGGCGAGGCGGATATCGCGCTTGATGTGCCGAACACGCTGTTCTATTCCGTGCTTGCCGAAAAGAGCGGTCTGGAGATCGAAGGCGAGCTCGGGCTGCTGAGCGTTATAACCGAGCTTGCGGATACAAAGCGCAAATACGACAAGGTCGCCTCCGCGATAGACGATGTGATGAACGACGGCTACGGGATCGTGATGCCTTCGGTGGACGATCTCACGCTGGAAGAGCCGGAGATCGTGAAGCAGCCGGGCGGTTACGGCGTGAAGCTGAAGGCGAGCGCACCCTCCATCCACATGATGAAGGCGGATATAGAGACGGAGGTCAACCCGATCGTCGGAACCGAAAGCCAATCCGAGGAGCTCGTCAAATTCCTTCTGCACGAGTTCGAGGAGGACCCGAAAAGCATCTGGGAATCCAATATGTTCGGCAAAACGCTGCACGAGCTGGTGAGCGAAGGGCTGAACAGCAAGCTGGCACATATGCCCGATTCGGCGCGCATGAAGATCGCGGACACGATCCGCCGTATAATAAACGAAGGAAGCGGCGGGCTGATATGTATCCTGCTGTAACGCCGCCGGCGGTAATGTCCTTCTGCGAGCTGAAAGACAAGGAGGTCGTCAACATCCGCGACGGAAGCGTTCTCGGCTGCGTGTGCGATATCGAATTCCGCGTGTGCGACGGTCAGATAACCGCCATATGCGTTCCGGGCAGCGGTTTTTTCTCATCCCTATCGGCAAAAAACCGCCTGGTCATCCCCTGGTGCAACATAGAGCGAATCGGGACCGACACGATACTTGTAAAATACAGTGAAGAAGGGGCGCGGAAATGACCGCGCCCCTTTCGGCTATGCTTTTTTAGTCCTCTGCTTTACCGTCCGTATCTTCCCCGCCGGTTTCGGGTGTTTCGACCTCCGCTTCGGTGTTTTCGCCGGGAGCGGCTTGTGCAGGTATGCCGGGCTCCGTTCCGGAGTCTTCCTGCGCCGACATATCCTCCGCAGGCGGTTCGCCCGGAGCATCCGCACGGGCATTCTCCGCGGGAGGGTACGCATCCATATCGTCGTAATAATCGAAGGAGAAGAAGCGGCATTTAGCCTTTTGCTTCCTTATGACCTTAAAGAAGACCATATACGCGATATAAACGGCAAGCGCGCAGAGAGAGATCCACAGCCCGCCGGGGAGCCGTATTTCCTTCCCCGCCACGGTGACCGTTGTGGGAACGGCAAGCCCGGGAGTGGAGTAGGAAAACTCGATATCGTTTTCGCCCGCCCCGCATTCGACGGCGACAAAGCCGTAGGTAACGCGCAGCACCTCGCGCTCCGTGCCGTTGACAGTCGCCGTCCAGCCGTCCGCCTCATAAGGAACGCTGAACAGAACGACATTCGGCTTATCCAGCGTTATCTTCGCATTGAAGCCGTAGCTCGAATAATCAAATTCCGAGCAGCACATCTCGCGGCGTTCGAGCACGGAGGCCTTATAGGTTTCCTCGCCCGCGCGCGCCTTGGAGGCGTTCGGGTAGACGCGTGTCATGAACTGCGAATAATAATCCGCCTTTTCATCCGGAACGACGATATATTTGCAGAGCATCGAATGCCGCTGATTGGTGATATACGCACGCTCGAAATCCGATTCCGTCATGAATTCGGTATAAGCAAAGCCCATCGGCAGGAAGTATTCGTTTTCGTAAATATTGTAATTGTTCTGCGTATCGACATAGGTAAATCCGAGCGTATCGTGCTTGCCCTCGTAAACCGTCTTGCCGTTGACCGTCTTTTCCGTGAGCTTATCATCCCCGGTGCGGATAAAGGAATACTTCGCCGAGGTAAAGCCGCGTATGCCGTAATAGCTGCTGAGCGGGCGCGAGCCGACATCACGCGTGACACCGATCTTCGGATAAAATTCCATGATAGAGGGCGGCACGACGGTGTGGAAGCAGACTATGTTCGGGTAATTCCAGTAAATACCCAGGTTATCCATCGTGGATATCTTGCTGCTGCGGTAGAAATCCAGGCGGTAAAAGCCGGAATGCGGGTCGGGAAGGTTCACCTCCCCGTTTATGCACTGATCCACCATAAAGCTGCTGTCGTGCGAATACATTTTGCCGTTGGTGATATGTATGCAGCCGTAAAGCACCGTCATACAGGAAACACCGATAAGCAGCGCGCGGGAGAAAAGCTTTGTCCCGCGGTAGCGGCGGAAGATCATTGCAGTGAAGGCGATCCCCGCAAAGGCAAGCGCGACATAGATCCAGAACCGGAGCGTATACGGCGGGTAGCCGAGCTTGTATTCCGTCTTATTTGTCGGGTCGAGATACCATACCAGCCCGAGCCCCGCCGCGACAAGCGTGCAAAGCACCGTGTTGACGGCAAATGGAATGCTCCACCGCGTGCGCTCATCATCCAGCGCGACGACCGTCGCCAGCGAAAAGATCATGATGAGCATATACAGCCAGCGGGCGTAAAAGCTGGAATTGAAGAGATAAAACAGGCTGTTTGTAACCGGGAAGAAGGGCATGAGCGCCAGAACGACGGCAAATGCTTTCAGCCATCCGCGCTTCTTCACGCTGAAAAGCGCCATGACACCGCTCACCGAAACGAGCGGGAGATACATGGAAATGGAAGCCCAGCGCGTTTCGTGGCCATAGAAGAAGTTTACGCGCGAGGGGATATCCGGCGGGAAGATATAGGATTCGAAAAGCTGCCCGTAACGCTGCCAATAGGTCTTGTCGCCGTTGCGGTAAACAAACAGCTTTATAAAGTTCGTTTTTGCCGCCTCGAAATCGCCGCCGAGCAGCCCCTTGAACATTTCGGCGATAATGCCGGTGTAGGAGCGCTCGATACGCGAATTGCCCATGAGCGCCGCCGCGCCGGGAAGGAAGATGAACATGGACATCATAAACCCGAGCACCGCTTCGAAGAACAGGCCGCCGAGCTTGCGCAGGCTGATATCAAATGTGCGCGAGGAGGAACGGAAGAAGAAATAAAGTATGCAGAATACGACCTGCCCCGCGAACATGAAGTAGTTTATCATCGCGTTCAGGCACACGGCAACGGCAAACAGCCCCTTGCGGTCGTTCTGGACATATTCCTCCATGCCGATAAGCAAAAGCGGGAAGAACGCCACGACATCGTGGAACTGGTTGAAGAAGGTGTTGTATATCTGGAAGCCGGAGAATGCATAAAGCATCGCGCCGATAACGGCGTAATCCTTGTTGCGCACAAAGCGCTGCAGATAAGCATACGCAAGCACGGCGGCAACGATGTATTTTACAATGTACATCGGTGCCATGAGATAAGGCGCCCAGGATGCGGGGAAAAGGCAAAACAGCCAGTAAAACGGGCTGCCGATCATGTAATATGAATAGCTCCCCACAAAGTTGCTGCCGAGGTCGGTCACCCAATCCCAGCCGAAGCTGCCCTCGCGCGCCATATCCACCGCGTGGCGGTAAAAGCAGATCTGCTGCGCGTTATAATCGCCGTAATAAAGGAAAACCGCGCTGCCGGTCTTGACCCATTCGACAATGACAAACGGCACCGTTAAGCAGGAGGCGACGACAAACGACCACAAAAGCACCTTGCGGTAAAAATGCCAGGGGCTTTCGCGGTCGAAGGTGAATTTCTTTCTTAAAGCCGTAGTAAAGCTCATTTTTCTTCCTCCGCGGGGAATCAAATAATGATACTCCGTTATTATATATTAAATTCCGAAAATTGTCAACGCCGCCGCGGAAGTTATTCATGCCCCCGGGGAAAGCAAAAGGCGCGCCCGGAGGCGCGTCCCTTTGCCTTGTATGTTTCGGTTTTGGAATTTATGCAAATTTGGAAAGGTCGAATGTGCCGAGGTAGCCGCGTTTGAGATAGAGGTAGTCCGTCGCGTCTATCCTGCCGTTGCCGTCGACATCCGCATTTTCGAGGTTGATATTACCGCTGAAAGTACCGAGGATGTAGCGTTTCAGGTAAAGGCAATCGAGCATGGTTATCTCTCCGTCCCCATCCACATCACCCGGGATACGATTCAGTGTATCAACGATCGCGCCGCATTCGGTGCACTTCTTCACCTTTTTGCCGTTTTCGATAACCCACTTTTCACCCGGAGTATGCGGCTTGGTAGGTATTTCGCTGCCGTCGGCAATTTTTTCGTTGCAGCCGTTGCAGTATGTGTCGCCGGTGTAGCCCTTTTCCGCGCAGGTGGCAGCCTTTTCGTGTTCGATATGCGTGCCGCCCGTGTGGTTTTCGGGGTTCAGTTCGCCGTATGCTTCGCCGCAGATTTCGCATATTGCTTTATCTTTGCAGGTCGCCGTTCCGCCGGTGTGGGTGGAGATGGTTTCACCGCACAGGTCGCAGACATGGTCGTGGTTCTCATCCGAGTGGTTGGAAACAGTCTTTCCACAGAGGTCACAAATGTGGTTGTTGTCATCGTCTACGTGATTGGATACAGCTTTTCCGCAAATGTCGCAGACGTGGTCGTTGTTGCTGTCAACGTGGTTGGAGACGGTTTTGCCGCAGATATCACAAACATGGTTGTTGTTTTCGTCTACGTGGTTGGTGATAGCTTTTCCGCAGAGGTCACAGATATGGTTGTTGTTATCTTCAACATGGTTGCTGACAGTCTTGCCACAAATGTCGCAGACATGGTCGGTGTTGCTGTCAATGTGGTTGGAGATAGTTTTTCCACAAATGTCGCAGATGTGATCAGTGTTGTCGTCTACATGATTGGAGACAGCTTTGCCACAGATATCACAGATGTGATCTTTATTGCTGTCAATATGGTTGGAGACAGCTTTTCCGCAGATGTCGCAAAGGTGGTCGGTATTCTCGTCTTTGTGCGTGCAAGAGTATGCACAGACGGTGCAGACGCCGTCCTCAAACTTGTGGTCGGCTTCCGCAACAGTTACCTTGCCGCAGCAGTTCCATTTCTTGGTATGCGTTGTTTCGGTCTGTTCCCAGACTTCCTCACCGGTGTGGTTTTCGGGGTTCAGTTCGCTGTATGCTTCGCCGCAGATTTCGCAGACAGCTTTGTCTTTGCAAGTAGCCGTTCCGCCGGAGCAGTTCTCTGTTTCGGTATCGGTGCAGCCGTCAAAGGTGCAATGGCGGGTATGGGTGCCGTCACCGTTCGGTACATAATCACCATAAGTATGCTCATGCATTTTCAAGGTTACGCTTACATCCATTGTCTTGCCGTTTTTACCTATGTCAAAGTAATACTTAAAGCTTGTCCGCTCACCATTAAAAACAATGATGCCGGTTTCCGAATCGTATGTTCCAATATTTGGGTTAATGCTGACTCTGGAGAGGTATTCTTGTGGGATCAAGCTACACATATCAAAAGTTTTGCGATTTGTCACTGCCATTGTGAGCTCAGTTCCATAGCTCAATTTTGTTAGTTTGGTATTGCTGCTCACGTCAAGCATTGGGAGTTGATTCCATATGCAATCCAACGTGGTGATTTCCGTATTATTGCTCAAATCAAGTACTCTTATTTTATTGAACTCACAATGTAAAATAGAAAGTTTGATATTGTTACTCACATCAAGTATTGTAAGCAAATTGTTAGAGCACCACAATTCGGTGAGCGCGGCGAAATATTCAATACCTTTAAGGCTCTTGATTTTAGCGCCATAAAAACTGATTTCTTTGACAGCTTCGGCCTCCGATACCGAAAAGTATCCGTTGCTGTTTTTGCCAATATCTCCAAGCATAGCATAATTACGAAAGATATCATCCGGAAAATTATTCTCGCAAATGTGCAGATTGCCATTCGCATTAACACACGCCGGAACGCCGCTGAACGTGCCGAGGGTATGACCGCTGCACGCGGCGGTCGCGCCGAGGGTAGATTCACCCTCCGCAGCAGCGGGCAGCAGCCCGACAAACGCCGTAGCAGACACCGCGCCGAGGGTAAACAATACCGCCAGCGCAAGGGAAAGTGCTTTCTTGAAAAAGTGCTTCATTTCTTTGTTTTCTCCTTTTGTTGTATTTATTTCACAGCTGCCTGCACCGCTTGTCGGTGCAGGCGACTGTTTAGTACTGCATTAAAAGTGGTACAAACGCTTGATTTCCATGTTTTCCTCCGAATTAAATATTTAGTAATCCGGGCGGAGCAACATAAACCTCATTATGTTGCTTTTATCGCCGCCGATGTGGGGGCAAAGCGCGCCTGATGCGGAGGCTCGGCACACGGCGGGCACACGGAAAACGCATTTTGAACCCGTTTTGGGCGCAAAAAGGGCGCGCGCAGGCAAGCCTTGGGATTTTTTTGCAAAACATATTTAACCAAGGCTTTGTTTTTGCGCCGATTTTCGCATATTGTATTGCTTTTCCCCACCGAACGCTTGACTTTTTTCTCCGAAAGCGGTATCATAAAACCGGAATTCGGGAAAAGTTCGATTGGTGTGCCGAATTAAAAGCAACATAATGAGGTTTATGTATCCAAACCGCCGCGGGCGGCTTTTTTATTCCTTTTTCGGCACAATGCTACATTATCAGCCGCATACGTTCCATGCAGCGGCGGTGCTCCGCGCCGGTGGAAATGATATAAATGCGCGTGGTATTTATGCTGCTGTGCCCCAATATATCCGCAAGCTTTGCTATATCCTTCTCCTGCGCATAGAACACGCGCGCAAAAAGGTGGCGCAGGTTATGCGGGAACACCTTTTGCGCATTTACGCCCGCTTCCCTGCACAGCGATTTCATCTCCCGCCAGATATTCGTGCGCCCGAGCGGCTTGCCGGTGCGCGTTACAAAGATCATGCCGCTCTTTATACCCTGCTCCGCGGCATAGCGGAGCAGCTTTCGCCTTAACGCCTTTACGATAAACACCGTGCGCGTTTTTGCCTTACAATTAACCGCCGTTTCGCCGCGCCGCACCGATTCCACGGTTATATATCGCAATTCGCTCACGCGGATGCCCGTGCCGCATATTGTTTGCAGCAGCAGGCAGAGC
>OGOZ01001922.1_pt1 | contig 10810 bp, 6 predicted proteins | sample 1552801 | NCBI WGS metagenome assembly OGOZ01 (sample SAMEA2580196, study PRJEB22360) | human gut metagenome | biome: human gut; feature: human-associated habitat; material: faeces | place: Denmark | collected 2008/2010
CTGATTCCTCTGGCTCCCCTCGGTTGAGGGGAGCCAGTAGCGCACCGGATCTCGGCTCCCCTCTTTGAGGGGAGCTCCCGCGAAGCGGGTGAGGGGAGTTTCCCCTGGAGCTTTCTCGCTGGCACAAACTCAGTGAGAGAAATATGCAGAACATACGAAATCCCCTCCCTCGGAGTGAGCTTTCTGCGTTTCAAGGGGCTGATTTGGCATTCGCCGGAGGTCTACTTCCGTTTCAAGGGGCTGTTACCCAAGTAGACAAGGCGTAAAAACGGCGGAATGGCGTTGGCGTTATGCTGCGGATACTCGTGGTATGGAGGATGACCAGCCCCTTGAAACGGAAGTAGACCTCCGGAACGGTCAAAATCCGCCCCTCGAAACGGAGATAGACCTCCGGGGCGGGGCGCGGATGTTTTTTGGACGGCTAGGCAGCCAGCCCAAGATGTTTGCGGTATTGCGCGAGGTCATCCAGCATAGTGAATCTTTTCCCCCTGAAATGGAAATCAGGCCCCAATTCTGATGAGGTGTAGAGATTACGCGCGAAGCGGTACACAATAGGAAGCATGAATACTTGTGGTTTGGGGCATGACGTGGTGGATGTGGCCGCATTCGCCGAACAGTTGGCGGAGCCGGGGTCTCGCATGCGTGCGCTGTTCTCCGTGCGTGAGGTGCGGCAGGCATCCGACCGCGCGCGCCAGAAGAATGACGGGGAGGCCGTCCATCTGGCCGCCAAATGGGCGGGCAAGGAGGCGTTCCTCAAAGCCTGGTGCGATTATCTTGGCGATGCCCCCTATCCGTTCACGCTTGATAATTTCCCGTGGCCTGAAATCGAGATCTTGGACGATTCCCGTGGTGTGCCGCATGTGTCTCTGGGTAAGGGGGCGGCGTCAGTCTTCCAAACTGATTACGCGAATTCGGCTGCAGGCGCTCGCTATTCCTCTGCTTATTCCCCTGCTTCCGATAACGGGCCTTATGCAGTGATGCAGGAGCGGCGGAATGCGCGTTCGGCGCAGCGCTCGACTATCGGTGCGGGGTCGATGCCGCATATCCATATTTCCCTGAGCCACGATGGTCCGATTGCCTCCGCGGTGGTGACGATTTCTGTGGAATAGCGCCGGTGGCTCGGCGAGTCTTGGGTTGCGATTGTCGAACCGGTTTGATGTTTTGTAATACAAAGCGTCAAACGATTGACGCGGGCAACGGATAGAGACAAAGGAGTTTCCGGTGGCTCAAAGCAACCAGTCGGCACAGGCAGTGGAATCGGTCGAGAAGACCGAGGTGGCGAAGAAGGCTGCCAAGACAGCATCAACCCGAGCGGCCAAAACCGCTACGACTTCCACGGCAACCAAGACAACCGCAACCAAGCGCACGACGTCTCGTACGGCCAGAACCACAGCGACTAAGGCGACGACTGCCGTCCGTTCGGCCCGTACCTCCAAGGCAGCGGCGACCAAGTCCGCAACCGCCAAGCGTCCCGCTTCGAGCGCCGTGTTCAACGCTCGCCTTGCTGCTCATCAAGACGAACTCGAACAGCTCTTCATGAGCCTATATAACGATCACGACGCCTTCGACGCACTCGTCGCAAGCATGGCCGCAGCCTACGCTGACCGTCCCGCCGATTTGAAGCGTCTCGACAAAACCCGCGAGCAGGACCCGGGCTGGTACAAGCGCGGCGATATGTTCGGCATGACCATGTACACCGACCTGTTCGCCGGCGACCTCAAGAAACTTGCCGACAAGATTCCGTACTTGAAGGAGCAGAAGCTCACCTACCTGCATTTGATGCCGCTGCTTGACATGCCGCACCCGAACAACGACGGTGGCTATGCGGTCCAGGACTTCGACACCGTGGACCCGAAGCTCGGCACCAACGAAGACCTCGCCGCGCTGGCCAAGAAGCTGCGCCGCGCCGGCATCAGTCTGTGCATCGACTTCGTGATGAACCACACCGCCTCCACCCACCGCTGGGCCAAGGCAGCCGAAGCCGGCGATCCCGAGTATCAGGACTATTACTTCTGCTACCCGGACCGCACCATCCCCGACCGCTACGACCGGGATGTGCCGCAGGTCTTCCCGAACACCGCGCCCGGCAACTTCACTTGGAATGAGAAGATGAACAAGTGGGTGATGACCCAGTTCTACCCGTTCCAGTGGGACCTCAACTACCGCAACCCGAAGGTGCTCGTAGCCATGATGGGCAGCGTGATGCGCCTGGCCAACCTCGGTGTCGAGGTATTCCGCATCGACGCCGTGCCGTACATCTGGAAGCAGCTTGGCACCAATTGCCGCAACCTGCCGCAGGTCCACACCATCGTGCGCATGCTGCGCATCATTTTGGAATGCGTCTGCCCGGCCGTGGTGCTTAAGGGCGAGGTGGTCATGGCCCCCAAGGAGCTCGCCGCCTACTTCGGTACGCCCGAGGCCCCCGAGTGCCACATGCTGTACAACGTCTCCATCATGGTTAACCTGTGGGGCGCGCTCACCAGCCGCGACGTGCGCCTGCTCAAGAACCAGATCGACAAGCTCAACTCGCTGCCCGAAAACTGCTGGTTCGTGAATTATTTGCGCTGCCATGACGACATCGGCTGGGGCTTGGACGAAGACGTGGAGCGTTACCTCGACATCGACCCGCTCAAGCACAAGGAATTCCTGTACCACTTCTACGAGGGCGCAACCCCCGGCAGCTGGTCGATGGGCGAACTCTACAACTACGACGAAGCCACGCGCGACGCCCGCAGTTGCGGCACCACCGCCAGCCTGTGCGGCATCGAAAAGGCCATCATCACGCACGACAAGCCACTGCTAGAGACCTCGGTGGATCGCGACCTCATGATGCACCACGCCATGAGCTTCCTGCGCGGTTTCCCGATGCTCAACTGCGGCGACGAAATCGCCCAGCTCAACGGCTGGGATTACAAGGAAGACCCGGATCGCGTGGAAGACAGCCGCAATCTGCACCGTAGTAAGTTCGACTGGACCAAGGCCGCTCTGCGCAAGAAGTCCGGTACGTTGCAGAACCAGCTGTGGAAGGGCGTGGAAGATTTGCGCGCGATGCGCAACGATCCCTGCTTCGCGCCTGACGCTTGGGTGTCCACGTGGGATACGTTCAACGATTCGGTGCTCGCTGTGATTCGTCAGCACGAAGGCAAGACGCTGGTCGGCCTGTTCAACTTCTCGCCCGACCCGCAGCACGCCCACCTCAACGCCTGCAACGGCATTCTGAACGCGATGGACGCCGACCTCCAACCATACGAGTCCCAGCTCATCCATTTGTGATTTCGACGGTTTCTAGCTCCCCTCTTTGAGGGGAGCTGTCGCCGTAGGCGACTGAGGGGAGTCCTCGGCAAAGCCGCAATCCATCAACTAGATTGGCTGGTCCTGCTGCAGCCACACGCGTTTGCCATCCCCGAAGAAATATGTATAATAACTCAAGTCGCCAAAAGCGACGCTTAACGCGGATGTAGCTCAATGGTAGAGCCTCAGTCTTCCAAACTGATTACGCGGGTTCGATTCCCGTCATCCGCTCCACTATATAGGTTTGTGGCTAGGGTACTACCCACAACATTGCCCGTAACACCACCGCCCGCAACAGAACACGGCCTTGGTGAGTCGTATGTTTGCGTTCACGGAAATTGCATGTAGTATGTCTCCGTGTATGCGTAGCGGTATGTGATACTGCACACATGCGGAGCAGTGGCATACTGACGGTCGTCAGTAACTCCGGCCCCCGCGCAGCGGCGGCAAATCCGCCTCAGTTCCCAGATGGTGGGACCGGCACGCCCCGTCGAGAAGAAAAGTGCGTTATCGCAGGGTGGATGACGAGGGTGCCACTTTTCAAAAATTCCAAGGTTCTTTTCAATGTCGGGTAAAAAATTCCCTCTACCCGGGTGTACGCATTCGTGCTTTTTGCTTAATACCGTAACGCCTTATAAGCGTAACGCCGGGTTTTGGCGTACGTGATCGTAAGAGACAGGCAAGGTTATGAAGAGAATTGCAGAATGGTTCGCAGCGGTAGGGGCCGCGGCGGGCAGGAAAGGCAAACGGTTAGTGGCGATCGTTGCCGCCGTGGCGATGCTCGGTGGCGTCGCCGGTGTGAGCGCGACCGCCATGGCGGACGATGGGAATGCCTCCACGACACAATCGCAGACCACCGATGAGAAGGCGGCCGCCAGCGCGCCTGCTCCTCTTTCCACCGAGGGAACAAACGGCGTGCCGGATGATCCGACGTTGTCTGCTCCGGCCCGCGAGAAGACCGTTACCGCCAATGAAGACGGCACGTACACGGTGGCGTTGAACGTCACCGGTGCGAAGAGCGCGGGTACGGGCGAGATCGTGACGAACCAGCCACTCGACATCGTGCTGGTGTTGGATGTGTCCGGTTCGATGGCCGAAAAGATCGCTAGCGGTTGGAACCAGCCTACGAAGATTGACTCGCTCAAGACCGCGGTCAATAAATTCATCAATGCGACGGCTGCAGAGAACGCGAAGATTACCGACCAGAGCCAGCGGAACCGCATCGCCCTGGTGAAGTTCGCCGGCACCGAGAAGACCAGCGTCGGCAATGACTTTTACCGCGAAGGCTGGTCCTCCTACAACTACACGCAGATCGTCAGCAACCTGACGTACGACGTCTCCGGACTGACGAGCACGGTTAACGGCCTGAGCGCGTCCGGCGCGACCTCCGCCGACTACGCCTTCAACCGCGCCCAGGCGGCGCTAACGTATCAGCCTCGCGCCAACGCGAAGAAGGTCGTCATCTTCTTCACCGACGGCGAGCCGAACCACGGCAGCGGGTTTGACCCCACCGTCGCCGCCACCGCGGTGAACAAGGCGAAGAGCCTGAAGGACGCCGGGACGACCATCTACTCGATCGGCGTCGTCAGCGGTGCCAACCCCGGCGACACCTCGAGCAACCTGAACAAGTACATGCACGGCATCTCCAGCAACTACCCGGATGCCACTGCAACGAGCAGTGAGCATTTGTGGGGAAAGTCTTGGAGCGCCGACCTCGGTGACCGCGCCGAGAGCAGCAGCTACTACAAGGCCGCCACGGATGCCGGCCAGCTGAACAACATCTTCGAGTCCATTTATCAGGAGATCACCAAGACGGCTGAGTATGCCGACGTGACGATTCACGACAGGCTGTCCAGCTGGGTCGTGAGCTCCGACAGCGCCTCCGAGAATGGAGAGCCCGCGGGCTTCACGTACACGAAGACCCGGAACGGCCAGATCACGGCGTGGGATGACGCCCCGGAGGCGACGGTTGCGGCTGATGGCACCGTGTCTTGGCCGGTCATGTCCAACGACGACACGCTTGAGGACGGCGTCACCTACACGGTGAGCTTCAATGTCAAGCCGACGCAGGCTGCGTTCGACGAGGCTGTTAAGAACCACAAGGACGATGCCAATGCCTCCGGCGACAACAACTTCTACACGAACGACAACTCCAGCGCCACTGTCGACTACAAGACCGTGGTGACCTCCTCGCAGGGCGGCACGACGACGAGCGATCCGCAGACCGCCGCCTACCTGCAGAAGCCGACCATCACCCTTCCGGTCTCCAAGATTACGGTGACGAAGACTTGGTCCGACGACAACGAGAATCACGCGAATGATTCCGTGCAGGTCCAGCTCAAGCAGGACGGCGAGGATTATGCCAACGGTTCAGCAACTCTGAATGCCGCCGGCAACTGGACTCACGAGTTCACGGTGCCTGCCGGCCCTGAGGGGCACACATACTCGGTTTCCGAGGTCAAGGTTGAAGGCTATGACTCCAAGGTTGATAAGACTGACCTCAAGCTACAAGGTTTGACCGCACAATCCGGTGCCTTCACGGTAACCAACACGCCTTCTTACGTGACCTTGCCCGCTTCGGATGTCAAGGTGACGAAGGTTGTGCAGGGACATGCTGCTAATTCGGACTTCGGCTTCAACCTGAAGTGCGTGGATAGCACGGATGCGAATGCTGGTAAGTGCGCTGACGTTACCGGCTTGGCCAACAATGGACTGACTACGACTGTGTCCAAGGACGAATTGACTGCTAGCGGCGCGAGCGCGACGGTTGGCTTCGGCAATGGGGACCTGAAGTTCAGGGTTCCGACCGGTGCTGACAATTTGGTCTACACGTTCGAGGCTTCGGAGGACACCGAAAAGCCTGCTGCCGGTTGGAAGTATGACAACGATAAGGTGACCGTCAAGGTCACGGTCTCCAGGACGGATACCGTTGTCTCTTACGAGTACGGCGAGAACGATTCCGACCGAACGAATACGGAGTCGGCACAGTTCACGAACAAGTATGTGGCTATCTCCAGTCTGCCGCTGACCGGTGGCACGACTGGTCGTGACTGGATGGTGTTCGGCGGTGGCCTGGGCCTGCTGGCCCTGCTGGCTGCTGCGGGCTACACGGTCTGGCGTAAGCGTCAGCTGGTCTGATTTCAAGAAACTTGAGGTGGTTTTGGCTCCTCTCGCTGAGGGGAGCTGGCCGCCGAAGGCGGACTGAGGGGAGTCAATGAAGGCTTCCCTCCCCGAAAAAAACAATAAGGATTTGCGGATCACGGAGGCCCTGCTGTGGGTCTGCAGCCTCCGCGATTGCAAGAAAATCAATCACAATAAGGAAGAGAGGGTTTCTCATGAAGTTGAGGAAGCTTTTCGCGGGTGTCGCTGCTGCGGCCACCCTGCTCGGTGGCATGGCCTTCGGCGCCACCACCGCCAACGCGGCTGAGGCCAACATCTCCAGCACGACTATCACAGTCAACGCCACGGATGCAAACCAGTTCTACACCAAGCCGGTTGACACCGCTGACCTGCAGGCTAACCTGCGCATGTTCAAGTACGTTGAGCTCGCCAAGTATGTGTCTGATGGCAACACTGGCGTTGAGCTGGAGGGTTTGGTCTCCGGTGAGGCAGTGGATGCTGCTTTCGCTGCTGCTGGTTACAACGACCAGACCAAGGGTGATTCCCTGAACGAGTGGGCCTGGCTGGGCAACACTACCCTGACCGCCGCGCAGACCACCGCTTTTGTGAACGCGCTTAAGGATCTGGCTGTCACGGACATTACCCCGACGGCTTCTAACGGTGGCAAGACCCAGACCTTCACCTTCGCTGAGGGTGGTCTGTACTTGATTGTCGACCAGAGTGGAAAGCTGGTCGTCGAAGATAATGACACTCACAAGCTCGTGTGGAATGGCAATGCTCCGATTCTCGCTGGCACTGCTATCACGGGCGCCGCGCCGTCCGTGAACAACGCCACTGGCGTTCTCGCCGCTGCCGGCGTTGTCGACCTGAAGAGCAGCAAGGAAGAAACCACCAAGGCTGGTGCCGTGACTTGGCAGAAAGTCGACAAGAACGCTGCTGCTCTGACTGGTGCTGAGTTCCAAGTGTACGAAGGCGATGTTAGCGGTCTGTCCGCTGACGAGCTCAAAGCGAAGACTCCGCTTAAGTTCAATGGCTCTAACGGTGCGTATTCTCTGCCGACCGCCAATGCTGATGGCACTTACCCTGAAGGCGCCACGGACACACTGCAATCCAACGCTGAGGGTAAGTACACTCTGAACGGTCTTAAGCTCAACACCACCTACACCGTGATTGAGACGAAGGTCCCGACTGGCTACAACGGCACCTTCGTTGGCAAGTTCACGATCACTACCGGTGCAACCGCAGATGCTGCTGCCACCTTCGCTGGTAAGGATGCCTGGAACCTGTCCAAGGACAACAAGGGCACCTTCCAGGTCACCAACGTCAAGAACATCACCCAGCTGCCGCTCACCGGTGCCGCCGGAACCATGCTGTTCTCCGTGATCGGTCTGCTGATCGCGGGTGCCGCGGTGACCGTGTTCGTCAAGTCCCGTTCCACCAAGCGCGCTCTCAACGCGTGAGCTTGACTGCTGCTTATAACTGAGCAGCTATAACAATGGCCGATCTGATTATTCAGATCGGCCATTTGTCATATTGGCGGCATCTCAGACGGATGACTTGTGGACCATCTCCGAATCTTATGGGCAATGTATGGCATTTTGATTTGAATGTAATGGGGCCGGGCATCGAAAATAACTTGTGTTTCACCACAACAAACGTTTCACGCAGGCTCGGTAACAATCGCCAAGCGAACACAATCGTAGGGGAGGTGAAGGATGGGCCTGTATACCCCATTCGTGGGCCGATTATCGTTCAGTTGCCGTCCAGCCACTACTCAGGCTCCACTTAAACGGGGATAAAAACGACCCTACTAGGGGTTAGGCATGTCCGAATTATAAGTATTACTATCCCGAACTATGGCATTCACCCCATAATCAAGGGGGGTGTGCAATGAGCCTTCCAACGAGTGTAAGGGATGAGGATGACCAGTGGTGGAGGGACTTTTAGCCCCGAGGAGATCAAGTATCTGAAGTCGTTGTCGGCAGTGGCGGAAGCCACGGCGAAGCGCATCACCTATACCGATGATTTCAAGCGTTACTGTGTAGTCCACTACAACGAAGGTGCCTCACCCGTGCGCATGTTCCGTGAAGCCGGATTGGATCCGGCTCTAATCGGGTACAAGCGCATCGAACGTTGCCTTGCCCGCTGGCGTGAATCGCAAGACGAAATCCTGAACTCCGGCAATGCCAAAGCCGGCGTGGAAAATAAGCTGGGGGGGGGGCTTCAGAGCTTTTCCGCTCGGGAGCCGCGGGCGCACCAAACATTCCGGAGAGTGCGCGAGCAGCGAGAGCTTGGCGCGACTCGGCGGAATCGTCACTTCCGGCTGGTACCGGCAGCGAATCCGATTTCCACGTATCGCCCGAACGTCGCGCCATCATCTTCCCCGTCTCCCGCAAAGAGCAGAACAATGACCTACGCGACTTGCTGATTTCGCAGCAGGTACGTCGTATCGACGAACTGGAGCGTCAGGTCGACATGCTCGAGGCCCTGCTGCACGGCAGGCGGCGTAAGGAACAGGCTGCCAATACGTTGCCTGAGGAACAGACGGATACAGCGGCGGACAAGTCGCCGGATACAGACGGGCAACAGCAGTAGCCTGTCTGTATCCAATCAGTGCGCGAAACCACAGGGAACATCAGGTACTTGCCCAACACGCACGCTAAGATAGGCATCGCAATAATCGGCATGGCAATACATGGCAATAAGCAGGTAATCGGCGAGGCGGTGCATGGAGCAGGAATCCAACGAGCAAGAACCTAACGAGGCGACGGAAATCGTAGGCGGCAAAGTAGAGACCGTCGAGGTTTCCAGGCACCCCGAGGCTTCCATACCCGAGACCGATTTGTCTTTGGCTGATATCGAGCGCCGTCGCTCCCATCCGTTGCGTTGGGCGTTGATTATTCTTGCCGTACTGTGCGCCATCATCGCGCCATACTGGTTCGGTCGCTCGCTGGCGGTGAATAATACTGACTCCATTGTGGCCGTGCTCGGGGGAGTGTCTCCGCAAGGTATCGCACTGGTCGGTTGGGTGGCCGTGGTGATCACGTACGTCGGATTGGCGATGGCGGTGGTCGTCTCGCCGTCCTGGCCATGGCTGATCGTGTTCGTGCTCGGGCTGGCCTGTGAGCAGTTCATCGCGGGACTCAGCATGCTCAATCTCAACTTCTGGTATTCCACGTACGTGGTCTACGGCAAGCAGGCCGGTCTGGCAAATGCCGCGAATCTGGGCATTATGGGGGCGGCGATCGGCATCGCCGTATACGCCCTGGTGTTTGTTGGTCTGCTGGTGATTATCCGGAAGACCTCGCCGCTGAACGTACTGACCAAAAGCTGGGCGAGTTTCATTCTGTACTTCGTGATTGAAACCATCGCCCTGCTCGTGGTGTTGTTCGGCGGATTGCTCACCACTGTGTGAGCGCACGTGAGTTGCCGTACGTCGCTCAGTACTCACCGCTCACTGCTCACCGCCGCGCAAACCGTGTGCCCGATGTCTATTTAGAGGTGCAACACCCCTGTTGGTCCTGCAATTCTAGCAGTTCGTCGGCGAATGCCTCGGCGGGCGTCCGGTAGTCCAGCACGCGCATGGGACGGTTGTCGGCCTCGTCGACAATCTCCCGCAGTTCCCCGGCCATGCCCATCTGGATCTCGCTGCGTTTGGGCAGATACCGGCGGATCATGCCGTTGCGGTTCTCGTTGCTTCCCCGCCGCCGGCTGGAGTACGGGTCGGCGAAGTACGTGTCCATGCCCGGCCCGTCGCGCAGGCGCGTGTGGCGGGCGAACTCGGTGCCGTTGTCGCAGGTGATGGTCACGAAGATCCGGGGGAACAGGGCGCCCAGCTTCCGCTCGATGCCGTTCAGGGCCCGGACGACGCTCTCGCTGGTCTTGTCCTTCATGGGGACGATGATCTCCCGGCGGGTCTTGCGCTCGGTCAGCATGAGCCACGTCCGCTTGAAGCCCTTGCCGCTCTCGAGGCTGTCCATCTCCCAGTGGCCGAAGGTCTCCCTGGCCCAGATTTCCCAGGGCCGCTGTTCGATGGTTCTGCCGGGTGCCTCTCTGGCCCGGTCTTGATCCTGCTTGTCCTCCGGGGAGCGCCTTTCCCCCTTGTAGAGCAGGTGCTCCGGCGTGAGATTTAGGAAAACGTCGCCCCGGTAGATGTAGTTGTAGATGGTGTTGGCGCAGAGCTGCGTGTCAAACTGCAGGCCCTGCTCCTTGATGAAGGCCAGGGTCGCGCAGGGGGAGTAGTGGTCGAGGATGATCTTGTCCTCGATGAAGTTGGCCAGGGCGTGGTCGTGGCCGATCTTCAGCTCCGGCCCCTTGGCCCGGAGGTTTTCCTGGTACTTCCGCTCCGCGAAGTCGGCGCAGTACTCCATGACGAACTCTGCGTCATGCTGCTGGAGGC
>OGOZ01001928.1_pt1 | contig 10779 bp, 6 predicted proteins | sample 1552801 | NCBI WGS metagenome assembly OGOZ01 (sample SAMEA2580196, study PRJEB22360) | human gut metagenome | biome: human gut; feature: human-associated habitat; material: faeces | place: Denmark | collected 2008/2010
AAATTTTATATTTGATCTGACGAATTTTTCAATCAGATTTCGTTGTTCGTCTACTTGCAATCCCATTAACCGATTCTCATGAGTTATCTGTTAATGAAATCATATCACAAGGCATTACAGAATGTAAACATTTAAAATGTTACAGTTAAAGACATCTTAATAGTTTTACTTCCCGTTTGCTGCTGTACACTTTGAACTGCGCTTGTCGGCAGAGCCGAAGCGGAGATTATTTGTTTAATACTTTGTAATACTGTTGAGTCGATTTCCGTATTTCCGCTCGATTTTAAAATCATTGCATCTTGCAAAGTTCCGTTTTCGGAAATAAGGATTTGAACTTTTGTATTACCTGTTACGCTCACGCCCTTCATCGAGCAGACTTGTCTTTGGATTGCAGATTGAATGTTTTTACCTGTTGCCTGCAAGTATTGCTTGATTTCGGGATTGCTTGCCATTGTCGCATTTACGCCCCAAGATGTTTTTCTTACGGAAACTGCGGACGGATTATCCGAGAATGCGTTTGCAACGGCTTTGTTCATATCTTCCGTTGTTGCGTTAGACGTGCCTGCTTTCGGAGTTGCAGGATTGGGTTGGATTGAAGAAATCGGAGGTGCTGCTTGCGTATCATCGGCAGATTCACCTTCTGCCGGCATCGGAAGCGGCGGTTCGGATTCCGTATTTTGAACGTTATTATCGTCAGGAACAACGATTCCACCTGCGGGTTCTTCCATATCACCCATCATATCAGCGTTTTCAGCCATTGTTTCTTGTTGAGAATTGTTGTTGGAAATTATAGTCTTTGCTCCAAAACCTATTCCTGCAAGTAATACGACTGCAATAAGCGCAATTACCGCCTTTTTGACGAGGGCTTTTTTCTTAGCGTCGTCGCCTTCTTCTTCGTCCTCATCTTCGTATTCTTCATCTTCATCTTCATCATCTACGTCGTCTTCGTATTCTTCGTCGTCACCGTAAATGTCGTCGCCGTCGTCAGCGCTCGCTTGTGTGGCTTGCGGTGCGGGCATGCTTTGTTCGGAATATTGTTGCTCTTCGTCCGTGTATTCCTCTTGTTGAGGATATTGTTGTTGGTCAGCGTAATTTTCAGGCTCATTCGAGTATTGAACCTGTTCGTATTGTTCATTTGTCGGTTGAGGTGCTTCTTGCGGTTGTTGGATTTGTTGCACTTCATTTTGCTGATTGTATTGCTCTTGTTGTTTTGCATATTGAAGTTGAAGTTCGTCGTATTGCTTTTGAATTTTTGTATACGGACGGTGTGCATAAGGTGACGGTGCTTGTTGTTGAGGATTTTCTTCCTCATCTTCGTATTCCTCATCGTCATCATCTTCGTATTCTTCGTCGTCTTCTTCGTCTTCGTTTTTCTTTTTGAGCAAATTCGTCAAGCCGCTGATTGCACGAGAGAATATATTTTTCGGTTTTTCTTCCTCTTCATCTTCATATTCTTCATCGTCTTCATCTTCGTACTCCTCGTCGTCCTCATACTCTTCTTCGTAGTCGGAGTCGTCGGATTGAATAACCGGTTGAGGTTGCGCCGCCATACGTTGAGGTGCGTGTTGAGGTTCTTCAAAATATTGCGGTTGTTCTTCTGCTTTTTCTTCGTATTCGCTTTGTTGATTGTCTTCGTAGTTTGCGTATTCTTCTTCGTCGTATTCGGGTTCGTTTTGGAAGCCTTCATTGTTGCTGATTTGCAAATCTTTTGCTTCTTCTTTTTCAAATTCGATGTTTTCTTCTTCATCAGGAATGTCGAATACATCATCGTTTTGAACGGTCGGGGCTGCGTTTTGCATTTCTTCTTTTTCTTCATCCGTGATGAATTGAAGTTCATCTTCCTGTTTTTCTTTGAGTTCTTGTTGTTCGGAGAAGGTTACGCTTGCCGGACGAGCAAAGTCTGCGTCTTGAACGCTCGCGGGACGGACAAAATCTTCTTGTTCTTTTCCTTCATCATCGTCAATGAACACCAAGTCGTCGTCTTCATCTTCTTCAATTACGGGTTGAGTCGGGGCCGTCGGTTTTGATGCGGTTGACACAGGCATTTCCGTATCTTCATCGTCAATAAGAATGATGTCGTCGTCATCGTCTTCTTCGTCGGAAATCATTGCGCCTTGCGGTCTTACAAACTCTTCGGCTCCTTGATTTTCGCTTGTATCTTCATCGGGAATTGTGATATCAGGGATTTCTAAGTCGTAATCGGGCAAAACGGTTTCTTGGGGCGCAGAATCCTCAACTTGTTGTTTCGGTTGCTCAATAGCGTCACCGTCGTAGTATAAAAGATCATCTTCCGAGTATTGTTTTTGAGGGGTTTCTTCTTCAATCGGTTGAATAACATCTTCAACAATTTCCGCGGGTTCGTCTATCAAAATGTTGGGTTCTTCGAGTTCGCCAAGCGGTGCGAGGGGTTCAATGTCGCCCAAGGTGCCGAGTTCCTCCTCACCGTCAAGAGATAATAAATCGCTGTCGTCGTGAGAAAGTTCTTCCGTAATCGGTTGGGTTTCGTTTTCGTTTGACAATGTCAAATCTTCGCTTGCGGCAGGCTCAAGGCTCAAATCCGCGTTGCTTTGAGTTTGTTCTTCTTCGTTGTTGTCAAGAATTACAAAATCATCATCGTCAGATGTTTCGGGTTCTTTTTTGTCATCATCAAGAAGAACAAGGTCGTTGTTATCATCCTCGTCGTCAAGAATAAGCATATCATCATCTGCTTGCGGTTCAACGCTTTTCGGCGCTGTCGGTTGTTCCTCGTTATCATCGAGAAGAATTAAGTCATCATTATCTGATGTTTCGGGTTCTTTTTTGTCATCAAGGACGAGTAAATCGTCATTTGATGTTTTGTTGTCATCGTCGAGAAGAACAAGGTCGTCGCTATCGTCGTCGAGGTTCAAAATGTCGTTGTTATCTGAAGTTTTCGGTTGGGTTTCTTCTTCGTTTTCGTCAATGAATAACAAATCGTCGTAATTTTCTTCTTCAACATTTTGTTTTTGGGCTTTTTCTTCTGCCGGAGTGTTGAGAATTGCCATCGGATTGATTGCGACGGACGCGTTTAACGGAGTAATGTCGATTTCCGAGATATCGTCGTCCGAAACATTGATGATTTCATCATCTTTTGCCGCAGGCAGCGGTTTTACGTTGTTTTCTTCTTCGTAGTCCAAAAGACTTGATGCTGCCAAACCTTCTGCTGCAATATTTTTCGGAATCGGAGCGGGTTCTGTTTCTTTGTATTCGTCATCTTCGTCGATTATGTCGATATCAACCGCGTCGAAGTGGGTGAGTTCGTCTTCGGAAATTTCGTTGGTGTCTTCAAGTTCTGTCGGCGCAACGTCGTTTTGTTCGGTATCCAAAATGTTTAGTTCGTCATCTTGCGTATAGGTTTCGGCTTTTTCGTCTTTGTCAATGTAAACAACACCGTCCATTGCGGTCGGAAGTTCGTTCTTCGGTTCGGGAACGTCCAATTGCGGAAATTCGTTGTTTTTTTCTTCTTCTTCGTTCAATAAAAGAAGGTCGTCTTCGGGTTCGTCGAGAATTTCAATTCTGTCCTCGTCATCGTTTGCAAAGTCAGGTTTATCAACGGTTTTGGTTTCTTCGCCCAAAAGCAGACTTTCGTCCGAAGCACTCATTTTTTGAGTATTTAATCCGTCGAGTTCGTTTTTGAAATTGGGAGTTTCTTCTTGTCCTTTTTCGAGTTTAAGTTCTTTTTCGACCTCTTCTTTTACTTCTTCTTTGATTTCTTTTTTCAAATCTTCGAGGACTTTATTTTCAATTTTTTGTTCAATTTTGTCTGTGTCGGTAATGATTTTTGTTTCGTTTTCGAGAGTGTCCAAACCGTCGGATAAGTCTTCCGCGTAGTATTTCGGGTTTATGTTTCCTGTCGGCTTCGGAGTTTCTTTTGCTTCTTCCTTGTGTTGTTCTTTTTCGGTCAAAATTGCATCAATAATGCTTTTCGGTGCTGCTTTTTGGGCTTCGCCGAGAATGTCAAAAATCTCGCTGTTGTTGTTTTTGTACAACATTTGAAGAGGATCTTCTATTGCCGAGCGAATTGATTTTTGTTGATTTTGCTCATCTTCTTCGTATTCATCAGGTTCTTTATCGATTTCAATAGTAACTTCTTTGAAGTTTTTGTGTTTTTCGTCGTTTACGGCCGCTGCTCCGACAATGTCTAATGTACTGTCGTTAAAGACTTCGGGATATTTTTGAGTTTGCTTTGCAATCGTTTCGTAGTCGAAAAATTCCGTAAGCACATTTCTGCATGCCTTGCATTCAATCAGGTGGAGAAGAAGTTGTTGCTTGTTGTCGTCGCTGATTGTGCCGTCAAGGTAATCAATAAAGTATGATGCGATTTCCGAGTGATTTTCGTTTGTGAGATGCAAAGGTTTTTCTTCGTTGAGCATTTCTTCAAGGACGGTCGGCGGCTTGAGTTGAGATGTTTCCATTACAAAATAGCCGTCAATTTGTTTTGTCTTGTCGACTTTGTTTCCTTCAATGCAGCCTAAAAATTTGACATTGTGTGTGATTTGATTATAGTCCGCAACAACGTACATATCGGGGATAATTCCGTACATACTGTGCTTTTTCGGGATTAAAACGTAATTGTCGTTTGCAACAGGCAAAACATCAATAAATCTGCCTCTGCAATGCAAATCCGTAAATTCAAATTCCTTGTTAATCGGGAAAATTTTGTACAAGTTTCTTGAAATATCGACTTCTATGCCGTGTAAAAACAGATAGTCGGCAAGCGCATCCAAGCACAACAGCGCTTTAAATGCTCTTTTTCTGGACTTTTGATCATCCATTTTCGCGCAAATTTTTCGAGCGGTCTCAAGTCCTTTGTGTGTAACTTTATATTCAATATCACTTGTTAATGTCATCTTTATATCCCTTATTAATAAATATTATGTTCTATTTATAGGAGGGAATACGATTTTTTTTTATTCCGAAAAAATCGAATTTGTGACATTTTTGTTACATTACGGTTCAAACTGCGGATAAGAACCCGTTACGACTATACGGTTTGCTATTTTTTCTGCTTTTTCAATAGCGGATGCGATGTTTTTGTCCGTTACATGACCTTCTAAGTCAAGACAGAAGTTGTATTCGCCCATTTTCTTTTTTGAGGGTCGAGATTCTATGTACATAAGGTTAATGTTTTCTTGGTCAAAAATATTCAAAACTTTAACAAGAGAACCGGGTTCGTTTTTAACAGAGAAAAATATGCTCGTTTTAGCGTTTTCCGTTGTGGAAAGCGGTGTTCTCGTCAATAAAATAAATCTTGTTTTATTGTCCTTTTCATCGTTAATTTGTTCTGCGAGGATGTTTAAGTCGAATTTTTTCGCCGCAATTTTGCTTGCGATTGCGGCATATTCTTTTCCTTTTTCTTTTGCCTGTCTTGCTGCTTCACTTGTAGAGGCGGCTTCTAAAACCGTTACTCCTTTGAGGTTTTCGCAAATGTAGCCGGAACATTGACCCAAAGCTTGCGGATGAGAAATGATGTATTTGATTTCGGACGGATTTTTTGCTTCGGACATAAGACAATGGCTGATTGGAATTACTGTTTCCGCCGTAATTTTAAGGTTTTCGTCCTCTAATTTTACAAGATTGTCAATCGTTTCTCTTACAATTCCTTCGATTGAATTTTCAATCGGCAAAACTGCAAACGCGTTTTTGTCGTTATCGACGGTTTTTAATATCGCCGTAATCGGATTTAAGGGAATTTTTTGCTCAACTTTTATATCGTATTTTGCAACGAGTTGCTCCATTGCTTGTTGAGCGTATGTACCTTCAGGACCTAAAAAATATAATTTTTCCGCATTTAAAATATTCATTTTACACTACTTTGTTATTCTGATAAAATTATTTTAACATAGCATTGTGTTTTGCGGAAATTTTATTTTGAACACGTTGTGATTTGAAAATTATGACTGTTAAAATCAACTAACTGTAAAGGATTTGAAATGAGCGAAATTAAATTTGGTACAGACGGCTGGAGAGCCATTATTGACAAGGATTTTACCGATAAAAACGTAACTCGTGCATCTTATGCGATTGCAAAATACGTTCTCGATAATTTCGGTATCGAAAAGAAGATTATTATTGGATTTGACCCTCGTTTGAAAGCGGATTATTTTGCAAAATTGTGCGCAGATGTTTTCAAAACGGTCGGCTTCAAAGTTTTGTTGTCGGAAAAAGTAGTTCCGACCCCTGTTTTGGCGTATTCCGCAAAACATCAAAACGCTTGTGCCATAATGTTTACGGCATCTCACAATCCTCCCGAATATTTGGGTATGAAATTTATTCCCGATTATGCAGGTCCCGCAACTAATGAAATTACCTCGGAAATCGTTGCAAATATTGATAAAGAAGTCGCAACAAAGGATTGCGGTTCAATCGAAACCTTCAATTTCGTTCCCGATTACATCAAACACATAGAAAAATTGGTCGACTTGAAGAAAATCGCCGAAAGTGGCTTGAAAGTCAATTACGATGGACTTCATGGTGCAGACGGGCTTGTTCTTGTTGATTTGTTTAAGAAGTACGGAATCCCGTGTGATGCAACGAATTTGAACTATGACCCGAATTTCGGCGGAAAACTTCCCGAACCTGCGGAAAGATTTTTGGGCGAACTTAAAGAAAAATGCAAAGCGACAGGTCATATCGGTTTCAGCAACGACGGTGACGGCGACAGATTTGCTTTAGTTGACGAAAACGGTAACTTCGTGACTGCAAATGAAGTAATCGCGATACTTTTGAAACACTTAAAGGTTAATAAAAAGGTCACGGGAAAATTGGTCAAAACCGTTGCAGGCAGTTTGATGCTCGACATTTACGCAAAGAATTTGGGTGTTGAAGTCGTTGAAACTCCCGTTGGCTTTAAATGGGTCGGAGAGGCAATGAGAAAGCACGAAACCATTATCGGCGGCGAAGAATCCGGCGGTTTGAGCGTAAAAGGTCATATTCCCGAAAAAGATGGCATCATTGCGATTTTGCTCATCTGTGAAGCGGTTGCTTACACGGGAAAATCAGCGGTCGAACTCCGCAAGGAAATCGTAGACGAAGCGGGCTGCTTATTCATAAACAAGCGCAACGATGTGAAACTTTCGAGTGACGAACTCGTTAAATCTGCGCTTGAAAAACTTAAAAGCGCCCAAAACATTGGCGATTTCAAAATTGTTCGCAAAAATGATGCCGACGGTATCAAACTTTATCTTGATGACGATGTAACAAGCATTTTGGTCAGAAAGAGCGGAACAGAGCCGCTTTTGAGAATTTATTTTGAATCTGACAGCAACGAAAAAATTCAAGACTTAATTGAGAAAGTTGATGAATTAATCAAATAACAAAAAGCCCCGAACTCAATCGGGGCTTTATTTTTTAAGTTTTACTTATTTGTTTTCAACGATTTTCTTAAATGCGTTCAAGTCGTCGATTGTATCAATTCCGACCGAGTCGTAAACAACGGGCGAAACCTTGATTTTCATTCCGTTGTACAACGCGCGAAGTTGTTCAAGGCTTTCTGCCTGTTCGATTTTCGGTTGTTCAAGTTTAATCATTTTGAACAAGGAGTCGCGTCTGTATCCGTAAATTCCGATGTGCTTGTAAAAATCAGCGATGTCGTAATTTCTTTCGTAAGGAATTTTTGAACGCGAGAAGTACAAAGCGTAGTTATTGCAATCGAAAACGACTTTTACCATATTGGGGTCTTCCTTGTCATCTTCTGCTCGAACAAAAGTGCAAAGGGTTGTGATATCTGCATTAGGGTCGTTTTTGAGGTTGTTAATGACTTCTTCAACGCAAAGAGGGTCAATCATCGGCTCGTCCCCTTGAAGATTTACGATAATGTCGAAATCGGGGTGGCGTTCCGCAACTTCCGCAATTCTGTCGCTTCCGCATTTGTGATTTTCCGAGGTCATTTCAACGTCCGCGCCGAAAGATTTTGCGGTGTCAAAAATTTCCTGATTATCTGTTGCGATAATGACTTCATCAGCACCCTTTACGGATTTTGCACGTTCCCAAACCCATTGAATGATTGGTTTGTCGCAAACTTTGATAAGCGGCTTGCCGTTTAATCTTTTTGAGTTATATCTTGCAGGGATGATAATTGCTGTTTTGCCCATTTTAGTCCTCTCTTTCCGCGACAAAAGCAACCCATTCTTTTTCTTGGGTTTTTTCTAAAATTTTTAAATTATTTTTAACAAGAGCGTCATATACTATTTCGGCTTTTTCGTCCAAAATACCGCTCAAAACGGCTTTTCCGCCGATTTTTAAAATTCTTTTTATATCGGGCATAATGTCTCTCAAAACGTTATGCAAAATATTTGCGGCGACAAAGTCGTAGGTTTTGTCTTTCAAAACGTCGATAGTTGCTGTTTGAAAGTTTATTTTCAAATTATTTTTCTCGGCATTTTCTCTTGCCGTGATAACCGCAGTTTCGTCGTTATCAAACGCATCCGCAGTTTTGGCACCTTCCATAATTGCACACATTGCCAAAATTCCCGAGCCGCAGCCGACATCTGCTATCGTATCGCCGTTTTTGACATATTTTTCAATCGCTTGAGCGCAAAGTCTCGTAGTCGCGTGAGTTCCTGTTCCGAAAGCATTCCCCGGGTCAAGCACGATAACTTTTTCGCCGTTTTTGGGCTTATAATCTTCCCAACTCGGACAAATTACGATTTTATCCGTGATATTAGCGGGTTTCCAATGTTCTTTCCATTTCTTTGACCAGTCTTCATTGGGTTGCACGGTAATCGTTATATCCCATGTGCCGATATCTTCGTTGAAAATTTGTTTTTCAATCATTTCGTCGCGCTTTTGGTGGAAAAATGTTTGAACATTGTCAAAGTCCAAATCTTCGTCGGTAACGTATGCTTTTACGACGTCATAGACCGCTTTTGTGAGTTTTGTTTTCTTAAATTCTTCAACCGCGGTGATTATCCCTTCGCATTCAAAATTTTCCTGACAAATGTCACAGACAATATCTGCGCAAATCGGGTTAATTTTTATCGCGATTTCTCTGTAAGTTTTCATTTTACAAAAACGCCTTTTGTTCTGAACTTGTCATAACGTTTGTTTCTGAGTTCGTCAGGAGTCAACTTCATGAGTTCTTTAAGGTTTTTAACGATTTTCTTTTTAAGATTTTTTGCGGTTGTGTCGGGGTCGTAATGCGCTCCGCCTTGAGGTTCTTTTACGATGTCATCAATGATGTCGAACTTCAAAAGGTCGCCTGCCGTGATTTTCAACGCTTCTGCCGCTTTGTCGGCAAGTGATGCGTCGCGCCACAAAATTGATGCGCAACCTTCGGGGGAAATTACCGTGTAATATGAGTGTTCAAGCATCAAAACCTTGTTCGCAACTGCAAGTCCCAATGCGCCGCCCGAGCAACCTTCACCTGTGATAACCGCAACAATCGGCACTCTTAATTTTGCTTGTTCCGCAAGGTTTACGGCAATTGCGGTACCTTGAGCGGTTTCTTCCGCTTTAATTCCGGGGTAAGCACCGGGGGTGTCGATTAAAGTTACAATCGGAAGGTTAAATCTTTCCGCGTGTTTGAATAATCTCAACGCTTTTCTGTAACCTTGAGGTTGAGGCATTCCGAAGTTGTGAACGAGGTTTTCTTTCGTGGATTTTCCTTTGAAAGTTCCGATGAGCATAACGGGGATGCCGTCGATTTCGCAAGGTCCGCCGACGATTGCTCTATCGTCTGTGCCGACTCTATCTCCGTGAAATTCAATAAAATTATCGGCAATTCTATCGACATAATCTTGAAAATTCGGGCGTTCAGAGTGTCTCGCAATTTGAATTTTTTGCGCCGGTGTCAAATTCGAATACAATTCTTCTGCATATTCGTCCGCCAATTTTTCAAAATGTTTTACTTCTGTTGTCATATTTTGTCCCGATTTTTCGCCTTGTTTCTTCAATTCTTCTATTTTATCCCTTAATTCATAAAGGTTTTTCTCAAACTGAAGCATATTCATTTTTATCCTCGACATTCGTTTTTGACTTAGTTGTCTTTTTTGTTGACTTTACGGCTTTTTTAGCGTGTTTTGCTTCTGCCTTCTCTTCCGATTTTCCCTCTGTTCTCGGTTTATGAAGTTTCAAAACCTTGGAAATAATCGATTTCAAATGTTCTCTGTCAGACAAAATATCTATCTGACCAAATTGCATAAGGTATTCTGCCGTTTGGAAGTTTGAGGGCAAATTTTGTTTGATAGTTTGCTCAATAACTCTTCTTCCTGCAAAACCGATTCTTGCTCCCTGTTCTGCAATAATTACGTCACCAAGTGTCGCAAAACTTGCCGTTACGCCGCCGAAAGTAGGTTCTGTCAAAACGGTGATATACAAAAGTCCAGCCTCTTGTAATCTCGATACTGCACAACTTGTTTTCGCCATCTGCATAAGGCTCAAGGCACTTTCTTGCATTCTCGCTCCGCCTGATGCTGTTACGACAATCATCGGCAAGCGGTGTTCAAGTGCGTATTCCATTGCAAGAGTAATCTTTTCACCGACTACACTGCCCATTGAACCGCCCATGTATTCAAAGTCCATAATCGCCGCAGATACTTCTTCGCCGTCGATTTTACCTGTTCCGCATCTTACCGCTTCGTCAAGATTTGTCTTTGCTTTCGCTGTTGCAAGACGCTTTTCGTATGCTTCCGTGTCAACAAAATGTAACGGGTCTGTCGGCAAGATGTTCTTGAACATCTCAACAAATGTTCCTTCGTCAAAAAGTTGTTTAATCCTTTTTTCTGAATTTATCCGAAAATGATAGTGACATTCAGGACAAAC
>OGOZ01001945.1_pt1 | contig 10682 bp, 6 predicted proteins | sample 1552801 | NCBI WGS metagenome assembly OGOZ01 (sample SAMEA2580196, study PRJEB22360) | human gut metagenome | biome: human gut; feature: human-associated habitat; material: faeces | place: Denmark | collected 2008/2010
TGAGCACTGCATTGTGTTTAATGCAAAGCACACGCCTATGGCTATAAACCGTGCGTCATTTAAAAAGCTGCTCGATTTTGTAACCCAATTCCCACACTACTTTGTAGGCTCAAATGCCGACCTGCCTATTGTGGGCGGCTCAATTTTAAGCCACGACCATTTCCAGGGCGGCAACCACACCTTTGCAATGGCGAAAGCACCGATTGAAACCGAGCTGCATTTTGACGGCTTTTCGGACATTGAGGCGGGAATTGTAAAGTGGCCTATGTCGGTAATACGCCTGCGCTCTGAAAATACCGAAAGGTTAGTTGAGCTTGCCGATAAAATACTTACCTGCTGGCGGGGATATTCCGACCCCGACGCCTTTATATTTGCCGAGACAGACGGCACGCCGCACAACACAATAACCCCGATAGCAAGGAAAGCGAACGGCAAGTTTGAGCTTGATTTGGTGCTGCGCAACAATATTACCACGGCTGAGCACCCGCTCGGTGTTTTCCACCCGCATGCGGAGCTGCACCACATTAAAAAGGAAAATATAGGTCTTATTGAGGTTATGGGTCTGGCGGTGCTGCCCGCGCGCCTTAAAAACGAAATGGCACTGCTTGAAAAGGCAATGCTCGAAAACCGCGATATACGAAAAGACGAGGCGCTTGCAAAGCACGCGGACTGGGCAAACGAGATACGCAAAAAACACGGCGAGCTGACCGAAGACAATATCAGCGGAATAATAAGGGACGAAATAGGTCTTGTATTCGCCCGTGTGCTTGAGCACGCAGGTGTTTTCAAGCGCACTGAAGAGGGCAGAGACGCATTTTTGAAATTCGCCGCGGGAGTAAATAAATGTTCATAACCGTTTTTACCCAGGTTTCCGTTTTAATGCTTATGATAGCGGTTGGCTTTATTGCTGCAAAAACCGGAATCATGACCGAGGCGGGAGCCGCCTGCTGCACCGATATTGCGCTTATAATAGCAACTCCCTGCGTTATTATAAAATCCCTTATGCGCAGGTTTGACGCGGCGGTTATGAAATCGCTGCTGCTTGCCGTTGCTTTAACCCTTTTGGTGCAGGTGCTTATGATTACCCTCGGCACGCTGCTCCTTCGCTCAAAGGATTTAAAGCGGCAGAGAACCCTGCGTTTCGGCTCAATTTTCGCAAACTGCGGGTTTATGTCTTTACCATTACAGGAGGTAATGCTGGGGGCTGACGGCACACTTTACGGCTCTGCATATGTTATAATGTTCAACCTTGTGGTGTGGAGCTACGGCGTTTACCTTATAAGCGGCGACAAACGCTACATACAGCCGAAAAAGCTTTTTGTAAACCCCGGCATTGCGGGGCTGCTTATAGGGCTTATAATTTTCGTGTTTTCCGTTCCCGTGCCGCAGGTGCTTTCATCTACCGTAAATTATCTTGCGGCAATATACACCCCGCTGCCCATGCTTATAATCGGCTACCATTTAAGCAAAACGAATGTGCTTAAGGCTTTTAAGGATGTCAAGTGCATAATTGCCGTTTTATTAAGGCTTATTGTTTATCCGCTTGTATCCCTCGGGGTTTTGTATATTTTGGGGGTGCGCGGCACGCTGCTCGTCTCTGTAATAATATCGTTAAGCGCGCCTGTTGCGGCTGTTACCACAATGTTTTCTTCAAAATTCGGCGGAGGCGATACGGCGCTTTCGGTCGATATGGTGTCGCTCAGCACGGTTCTGTCAATTATTACAATGCCTGCGGTTATAACGCTGGCGCAGCTTTTGGCGTAGTAATTGCAATTATTCACAATTTGTTTAATAATTTTGTAAATTTGTTTGGTATTATGGTTTAGAACCAAATTTTATGCTTGGAGGAATATAAATGATCGAAGTAACCGGACTCAGCAAAAGGTACGGTACTTATCTCGCCGTTAAGGATGTAAGTTTCAGCATCGAAAAGGGCGAGGTTATCGGCTTTTTGGGTCCAAACGGAGCGGGTAAGTCCACAATAATGAATATACTTACCGGCTATCTTTCACTGACCCAGGGTAAGGTGGAAATTGACGGGTACGATATTGCCGAATACCCCGAGGACGCAAAGCGCAGAATAGGCTATCTGCCCGAAATACCGCCGCTTTATACCGATATGAAGGTGCGCGAGTATTTAAACTTTATTTATGACCTTAAAAAGGTCAAATTCCCGAAAAAACCGCATATTGACGAGATTTTAAGACTTGTTAAAATTGACAATGTGCAAAACCGTCTTATAAAGAACCTTTCAAAGGGCTACCGCCAACGCGTAGGCTTTGCCCAGGCGCTTATAGGCAACCCGGATGTACTTATTCTTGATGAGCCGACCGTCGGTCTTGACCCCAAGCAGATAATCGAGATAAGAAATCTTATAGCCCGTCTCGGTAAAAACCACACGATTATTCTGTCTTCGCACATACTTTCCGAAATTCAGGCGGTGTGCAAGCGTGTAATAATTATAAACAAGGGGCAGATAATTGCCGATGACACGCCCGAAAACCTTTCAAACAAGCTGTCGAGCGACCATTCCCTCGTTGCGCGCATAGTTGCTGGCGAGCAGGAAATGATTGACGCTTTAAGCACCGTTAAGGGTGTAAAATCGGTTACATCCCTCGGCAGAAAAGAGGACGGCTCTTTCGATTTCCTTATAGAGCCCGAGCACGGTGCGGATGTGCGCGCCGAGGTTTTCAAACGCATAGTATCCCGCGGGAAGACCCTTTTATCGCTTACCAGCAACAAGGTGTCTCTCGAACAGATATTCCTGCGGCTTACGGAAGCTGCCGATAACGACGAGGCAAAGCGTATGCTCGGAATAACCGATAAAACGGAAACGACGGAAAAACCGAGCGTTGAAATAGCGGATGACGGCAGCGTTACCGTCAAAACAGAGCAGGCAGAGGAGGCAGAGCAATGAGCGCGGTATTTAAAAGAGAATTCAAGGCGTATTTCACAACGCCCATAGGCTTTATTGTTATAGCGGCGTTTTACTTCTTTTTAGGGCTGTATTTTTCAATGATATACAGCTACGGCAGCCCGGACACCGCAATGGTAATCGTTGCAATGTCCACCGTTATTGTTTTTACCATGCCGGTGCTTACAATGCGTCTTATGAGCGAGGACAGGCGCCAAAAGGTAGACCAGGCGCTGCTTACGGCGCCCGTTAGCCTTACATCAATTGTGCTTGGCAAATTTTTCGCGGCGCTTGCGGTTTTCGCAATCGGTTTTGCGCCCACGGTTATTTTTGAAATAATCGTAGCGTCGTATGTCAGCGTTAATGTTATGTCGTATATATACGCGCTTTTCGGTATGCTGCTGCTCGGCAGCGCACTTATTTCAATAGGTATGTTTATATCGTCACTTACCGAAAGCCCGGTAATTTCGGCTATACTCACGCTCGTAATAAATATACTTGTGCTTTATATGTCCAACTTTGCAAGCATGATAAAGGTTTCCTGGATAGCAACGGTGGTTGAAAAGGCGGCGTTTATAAGCGCCTTTGAAAATTTCGGCGAAAATATACTGTCCGTTGCGGATATTCTCTACTTTGTAAGCATAAGCGCGGCGTTTTTGTTCCTGTGCGTCCGCTCGCTTGATAAGAGAAGATGGGCTTAAAGGAGGGTGAGCAAAATGGAAGAAAATAAGAATTTAACTCCCGAAACGGAAAACGCGGAAGAAACCGCTGCGGAGAATACACCCGCCGAGGAGACCACCGCAGAACAGACAGGCGAGAAAAAGGAAAAGAAAGCCAAAAAAGAAAAAAAGGCGAAAAAACCTAAAAAGCTTAAAAACCAGGCGCTTTTGCGCAGGGGCGGCTATTCCGTTGCAATAACTGCCGCGGTGCTTGCGGGGCTTATTGTGCTGAACGTATTGGTAAACGCGCTTTCAAACCGCTTTGTTTTGGAATTTGATATGTCAACCGAAAAGGAAAACTCAATGAGCGCGGACAATATCAAATATTTAAAAGACCTTGATAAGGAAGTAAATATAACCGTCTGCGCCGAAAAGGACGGATATACCGGCGGCTATATGAGCTATTACGCGCAGAATCTTTACGGCGTATCGTCCGACGCGTCAAAGTATTTCGAGCAGACCTTAAAACTTTTGGATAAATACCCGGCATACAACAACAAGATTACCTTGAAATATGTTGATACTCAAGGCTCGGAATTTACCGAGATATCGCAGAAGTATTCAAACGAAAAGTTAGCTTACGGCGATATAATCGTTTCCGCTAAAGGCTCGGATAATAACGAGCGCTACAAGGTTTTGGGCTTTAAGGATGTTTATCAGCTTTCCGAAGACAACACCTACGCCGCCTACGGCTACAGCCAGTCAACCGTCAGCGGAAACAGCGTTGAAACCGCGGTTACAAGCGCTATTGCGTATGTTACAAGCAGCAAGACCAAAAAAGTGGCATTGCTTACAGGTCACTCCAAGACCGATTACACAGCCGATTACCAGAAGCTTTTAAAGGCGAATAACTACGAAATAGAAACTATTTCCGATAATATCGTGGGTAAAATATCCTCCGATTTTGACGCGGTTATAATCGCGGGTCCTACCACCGACTTTATAGGCAGCGAGCTTGATAATCTTTCCGACTTCCTCGATAACGACGGCAAGCTCGGCAAGGGTCTTCTGTTCTTTGCGGACGCTTCCGCCCCCTACCTTACCAATCTTTACGATTTCTTAAGCCAGTGGGGTATTGCAATAGAGGAAGGCATACTGTTTGAAACCAATACAAACAACCATATTCCGGATGACCCCATGACTATGGGAATTTATCCCACAAGCAGCGATGAGAGCCTTACAAGCGGTATGCAGCTTTGCATTACAGGCTACAATGTTCCCATGTCCGCCGCATTTGAAAGTGAAAACAGCATAACCGTAACCTCGCTTATGAGCTCGCTTGAATCGGTTGTGGCAGCGCCTGTCGGTACCGCCGCAAACTGGAAGGGTGCCGATAACTACACCAAAAAGAGCTTCCCCGCGGTGCTTCAGGCGGCGCAGTCTGAATATGACGACGACAATAAGCAGATAACAAGCTATGTTTTCGCGTTTGACAGCGTGCAGTTTATTCAGTCGGAATATAACGAGCAGTCCTCGGTTTCCAATAAAAACCTTACCCTTGCCTGCGCGGAGCGTGCGGTGGGTGCCGAGGATACCGGAATCTCATTTGTTTCTAAAACAATAACCAACGAAAGCTTCGCAGATTCGGTAAGCGAGACCTCTGCGGGAATTGTAAGAATTATATTTATGGGGCTGCTGCCCGTGGCGTGCATTGCCGCAGGAATTTATATCTTTATCAGGAGAAAGAATGCGTAATGAGTGACCTTCCCGAAAAGGATAATAATTTAAACGAAAATACAGAAAATATTGATGTGGGAGAAGACGGTGCTTCTACCGTCTTCTCCGACCCGGTCGACCACAAGAAGACCGCCGCCCGTAAAAAACGCCCGCTTTTGCCCATAATTATTTCGGCGGTGCTTGCCGTGGCGGTGCTGGCAGGCGGCACGGTTGCCGTAATAAAGCTTATTCCCGAGCGTGAGGACGATACCTCCACCCCCTCAGTTGAAACAATAAAGGTGCTTGATAAAAGCTCGGACGATTTTAAAACCGTTACCGTTACAAATAAAAACGGCACATTTAAACTTTATTCCGAAGAGGAAAAGGACGAAAGCTCCACTTCTTCTGACACTTCAAGCAGTACCGTTAAAACAGTTTGGTATCTTGACGGTTACGCAAAGGACGTTATAAATTCCTCGTCTGTTTCAAGCATCGCAGGCTCTGTTGCAAGCGTTACCGCTTCAAGAGAGGTTACCGCTAAATCCGCCGCCGAGTGCGGGCTTGAAAAACCGACCGTTAAGGCAGACGTTGTAACAAAGGACGGCGCGGAGTTCTCTTTGCTTATAGGCGGAGACTCACCCGACGGCACGGGAATATATATCAAGCTTTCTACCGATGATAAGATATATATTAACGACAGCTCGATTGATTCGTCGCTTGAATTTGACGCCTTGAGCCTTGCGGCAACCGATTCTATTGCGGGTGTGCCCACTTCCGATTTATCCTCAGATTATAAGGACGATAACGGCGACCTTTCATCCTTTGATTCAATAACCCTTACGGGCTCTAATTTCCCCGAAAAGCTGGTAATAGCACCGAATACCGATAAAAACCTTTCGACCTATGCGGCGTATATGACCACATCGCCCACAAAGCGCATTGCCGATAATGTGGACGGCATTTTCGGGCTTTTCAAAAGCGGCGTTTCCGTGAGCGGCGCGTATTCATTTGATACCTCTGTAGCTTCCCGTAAAAAGCTGGGGCTTGATAACCCCGAGCTTACCGCCGAAATTAAGGTTGGCTCCGTAAAGCAAAGCTACAGCTTTAAAAAGCAGGAGGATGGCGGCTACGCCGTTTGGTACGACGGCGCAAAGCTTATTAAAAAGGTTGACGCTTCAAGCATTACCTTTATTGATTACAAGGTCAATAATTACTACGCCTCGTGGGTCTGCCTGCAATCTATCAATGAGCTTTCAAATTTCACTATCAAAACCCCCGAAAAAACGTACAGCTTTGATATAGTTTATGATGATGCTGAGGACGCGGAGGAAACCTACGTTATAACCTACGAGGGCAAAAAGCTCACCGCCGAAAACTTCCAGAATTTCTATCAGGAATGTATTTCCCTTTCCTGCTCCGATTTCACGGTGGATAAGGTAAGCGGCGAACCCGCCATGACAATTGTTTTCACCTATTCCGATACCTCGCGCGCCAAAACCGACGTTAAATTTGTAAAGTCGGGCGCGGCGAAATATCAGTACAGCATTGACGGAATTGAAATGGGTAAAATAAATTCCTCGGCGCTTAATAAAATCTTAAAGCACGTTGAAAAAGTCGCAAAGGATGAAAGCATAAAATAACTTGACAAACGTGCGCTTATAGTATAAAATAGATAAGCAGTAGGGGCTGTGTTTTCCAAACGGAGAACGCAGCCTGATTTTCTGTGTGATGATTATTTACAGAAGGATGATCCTATTATGTCTAACGTTAAATATGATGTTGCGATTATCGGCGGCGGTATAGGCGGGCTTATGGCGGCTTACAGGCTTTGCCGCAATATACCGAATGTTAAAATAGTAATAACCGAGCGCGGCAATACCCTTGAAAACAGGCACTGCCCCGCAGGGAAAAATAACACCTGCGTTCACTGCAAGCATTGCTCTATAACCAGCGGCTATGCGGGCGCGGGCGCATTTTCGGACGGTAAGTTCAACCTCGGCACCGCCTACGGCGGAACGCTCGGCGAAGAATTGGGCGATGATACCGCGAATAAATATATTGATGAGGTTGATAAGATCCTCAATGAATACTGCACCTCGGGCGAGCCTACGGTTTATAAATCAAACGAGAGCCTGAAGCTTAAGTGCCTGCAGAATAATCTTCGCCTCCTGGATATGAATGTAAAGCATCTCGGAACGGATAAAAACTACCTCACAATGCAAAACCTCATTCACGCGCTGGCGGATGACGGGGTTGAAATGCTCGCCTTTTACGATTGCAAAAGGGTAGAAAAGCACGACGGCGGCTACACGCTTTACTACACCAACGGCGAGAAAATTGACGCTGAAAAAATAATAATAGCAACCGGCCGCGGCGGCGCTAACTTTGTTGCAGATTTCTGCCGCTCGTTCGGCGTTAAAATGCGCTCGAATTATGTTGATATAGGCGTTCGCGTTGAAATGAAAGACATTATATGGCGCGAATTTTCCGACCGCATTTACGAGCCGAAAATTCTTTACAGAACCAAGACATTTGAGGACCGCTGCAGAATGTTCTGCTTTAATAAGGGCGGGCTTGTTTCTGCTGAAAACAACCACGGAATTATAACCGCGAACGGTCACTCTTTTGCCGACCCCGCGAAGAAGACCGATAACTGCAACTTCGCAATTCTTTCAAGCATACGCTTTACAGAACCGTTTGACCAGCCTACCGAGTATGCCGAGAGCATTTCGCGCCTTGCAAATATGATAGGCAAGGGCAACGTGCTTGTTCAGCGCTTCGGTGACCTTGTACGCGGCAGGCGTACAAACGACCACAGGCTCGGTCAAAATACCGTTATACCCACGCTGAGAGCCACCTCGGGTGATATATCGCTCGTGCTGCCGCACCGTATTCTTACCAACATTATAGAAACTATCTACGCGCTTGATAAGGTAGCCCCCGGCACCGCTAACGACGATACGCTGCTTTACGGCTGCGAGAGCAAATACTACTCAATTCGCCCGGTATTTATGAATGAAAAGTTTGAGCTTACCGATAATGTATATATAATAGGCGACGGCAGCGGTATCTGCCGCGGCTTATCGCAGTCGGGCGCTATGGGTATTTATGTTGCCGATTGCATTTCGGGCAAAAACTGATTTTTTGTAACCTTTTTTTACCGCTTTTTCGTTATTTATATGGAGGGACGCGGTTATGAAGTTAAAATCAAGGAATATTTTATGCCTTTTGGCGGCAGCGACTTTGCTGCTTACCGTTTGCGGCTGCAAAAAAAAGGTTGCCGAAAGCTCGTCTGCCGCGCCTGCGCCGACGGTCAAAGCGCTTACCGCAGACGATAAGCAGGACCCCGAAAACGCCGATATTACCGATGAAAAGGGCGCGAAGGCTGATTCAGAGAACCTTACTGTTAAAGAGGGCATGGCAAACGGCATAGACGTTTCAAAATGGCAGGGCAAAATTGACTGGAGCCGCGTTAAAAGCAGCGGCATAGATTTTGCGATTATAAGAATAGGCTTTCGCGGCGAAAACGGAACGATTTATAAGGACTCCGCCGCCGATTATAATTTGCAGCAGGCGGAAAAGGCGGGCGTGCTTTGCGGGGTATATTTCTTCTCAACTGCGCTTTCCGAAAAAGAGGCGGAGGAGGAAGCCGATTTCACCGCCACCGCTGTTGCGGGTTATTCGATTTCCTACCCCGTGGTATACGATTGCGAGGGCTTCAGAGATTCGGACAGCCGAATGTACGGCGTTACCAATACGCAGCGCACGAATAATGCCCTGGCTTTTCTCAACCGCATTAAAGCAAAGGGCTATGAGGGTATGCTGTATTCCGCTGTAAAGGAGTTGTCAGGCTCCGCTTACTGGGATACTGCAAGGCTTGAAAACGCGTTTTCAATTTGGGTAGCGCGCTACCCGGCGGAGCCGTACCCCAAAACCGCCCATCCCGATTATTCGGGCAAGTACGATATGTGGCAATACACCGATAACGGCACCGTTGCGGGAATTGAAGGCAATGTGGATATGTCGGTTGCCTATTTCACAAGGCAAAAGGCAGAGCCGAAAAATAAATCGGCAAGACCGGGCACTGCAGCCGCACCGAGCAGGGAAGACAGCGTTTATACTGCGGTGAGCGATAAGGTCACACCAAAAATTGAGGTGAATCTGCGCACCGCCGCCACTACCAAAAGTGACGTTGCCGCAAATATTAAAAACGGAACGGTTTTAAACCGCACGGGCATAGGCTCAAACGGCTGGTCTAAAATAAATTACAACGGCAAAACGGTTTATGCCATAACAAGCTATTTAACCACCGATTTAAGCGCAAAAGCGCCTGAAAGCAAGCCCGACGACGGCTTTACCGCCACATCGGGAAAGGTTACGGCTAAGGACGAAACAAATCTGCGCGCCGAGCCTTCGACCGACGGAAAGCTTATAGCCACCATTAAAAACGGCGAGTTTGTGGAAAAAACGGGCGAAAGCCCCAAGGGCTGGACAAGGCTTTTATATAACGGACAAACGGTTTACGCCAAAACAAGCCTGCTTACAACCGAGGTTAAAAAGCCTGCGGCGAGCAGTGAAACGCCGAGCACGGCAGATGAATTTGTTGCTGCAGCAGGCAGAGTGACCGCAAAGGATATTGTTAACCTGCGCTCTTCGCCGAACGGCAAGGAGGATAATGTGGTTTGCCAGCTGAAAAAAGGCGAATTTGCCGAGCGCCTTGCAACCAACGGCGGCAAGGGCTGGACGCGCCTTTCCTACAACGGGCAAACACTGTACGCCGTTTCGAGTATGCTTATTACCGCGGAAGAATATAACCGTTCCCAAAACAGCGCTGCGGAGGATTGAGCGTGCCGAATTTCCGCTGCTCCCGGCAGCGAAAAAATGAAAAAAGCGGCGTTGCCGCCGCAAAAAATCAGGTTTATAGGCTTACAAAAGCTTCCTTGTGTAGAGGAAGCTTTTGTTTTACACATACGATCCGAATACATCCGACGGTTTTTATTCGTTTGGAAAGCCCGAATTTTCAAAGCATGCCCAAACGGTTTGAAAAGTGTAAGGCGGCCTCGGGTCTGCGGTATCCGAACCGCGTCTTTCTCCGCGGCACAGCTCCGCAGTAACCTCGTAAAGATTTGGTTCGCCGCAGTCCTTTGTCTGCCGCCGCTCGGGGCTTGAAGCCTGAATATCGAGACTACAGTAGGCAGACCGCATATCAGTAATACACGGACAGCGCTGCACTCTCATCTGATACCTTATAAGAATACAGGTATATTTCCTCTATTGCCGTCAACTTGGTTTACAGATTTATTTTTCGGAGAATCTGTTAAAATCAGTTATTTTTTCGGCTTCGCATACTATTGCGTAATCCGCGTATTTGAATATCGGGGCGTCCTTATCCG
>OGOZ01001946.1_pt1 | contig 10675 bp, 8 predicted proteins | sample 1552801 | NCBI WGS metagenome assembly OGOZ01 (sample SAMEA2580196, study PRJEB22360) | human gut metagenome | biome: human gut; feature: human-associated habitat; material: faeces | place: Denmark | collected 2008/2010
CTTCCCAGCCGCAGGCTCGCGGTGATGTCCCTAATTGGCAACACCTCGCCACCCCTGATAATGCTTACTAACGGTTTGTGACTTGCTTGCCAACTTCAAGTAAGTTAACTTCGGCGGAACTTAATTGCAGGTGCTTGTATAGTGCCGTTTCAAACGTCGGAATTTGTGTAGTACCCCCACAGCGCCGCTACCCCGACCGCCCGCACGGCATGGCAAGGGCGGGTTGATAGGTAGTAGCGGCAGGGGTGCGAAAATAGTAAAAAAGGTCGCGGACCTTGGAAAATAGGAGGAAGAAAATGACAAAAACAAACAAAACGTTGTTGTGCGCATTGCTCGCGTTGGTTCTCACGCTTGCATGTGCGTTGACAATTATGCCCGTTGCCGGCACAAAGGCAAATGCAGCGGAAAAAAGAGTGGAGTATATTCTTAATCCAGACAAAGCGAACAATGAAAGCGCCGATATAAGTAGTGAAAAGAGTTATACTGCAAAGGATATCGCAAATACTAGCACCTTGGATTGGAAAGCAGTTGTCAAGGTATATAATGTAGGTGATAATGGTATTAAACTTGGTACAGGTAAGGTGGCAGGTTCATTTTCTATTGTTATTCCTAAAAATGCGGAAAGTATTGAGGTAAATGCAAAACAATTCAGCGAAAAAGAAACAACACTAAAAATCGCGGATGTATCTTATACTACAACAAGCGAGTTTGCTAAGTATAAGTATCCTCAAAGTGGCAGCCTTACTTCTGGTGAAACTATAACTATTGGAGCAGCGAAGAGAGCATACATATATAGTATAGTTGTAAACTATGCAGCTTCCCACACCCACGCGTATTCCGAATGGAAGCACGTGGACGGAACGAAAACGCACGTCAAAACCTGCAATGTCGATGGTTGCGACGCGCCTACCGTGACGGAAGCCTGCACGATTGTAAACAACGTCTGCACTGTGTGCAACTACGATTACACGGCTAAGTTAACCGTCAAGGAAACCGTCGTTGCGGCTGAAGGTCAAACTTCCCTTGCAATCGACGCCGAAGGACAGTTCAGCGTTACATACAACGTTACGGCAAACCAGGGCATCAACATGATGCAGGGTGACCTTGCCTACAACAGCGAAAAACTTACTCTTGTTTCCGTCGAGGCGGGCAACGCGTTTGGCAACGACGAAAAAGGAAACAACAACATCACCGTAACCAACGACGTTACACTTGCCAAACAAAAGGTTGTCGCAAGCGTTGTCGAAGGCAAGACGGGCGTACTTGCAACCGTAACTTACAAGCTTAAGGCAGGCGTTACGGAAGTTGTCGCAGGCGACTTCGTCATGACGGTCAAGGCAACTGCCGGCAACGAGTACGTGACAGACGGCGTTGCAACGGTTGAAGCCAACACAATTACCGTAGTTGTGCTGAAAGGCGTTACAATTACTCTCGATGACGTAGCTCTCACCTACACGGGCGCAAGCCTTACCGTGGGCGCAGGCAAGGACGTTGCCTACACGACAACCCACGGCGAAGATTACACGGGCAAAGCGGTTGTGACCTGGTACACGGTGGACGGCGAACAACTTACCGAAGTTGCCGAAGCCAAAAACGTAGGCGCATACCAAGTTAAGGTTGCGTTCCCTGCGAAGGACGGTTACGCGGCGGCAGAAAAGACGGCTAACGTTACCGTAAACGCAAAGGTAATTACCGTAAGTTTTGCAGCGGACAACGGCTACGGCCGCAAGGCATTCGGTGCCGACGGCAAAGCGGTGTGGAACAACGCCGGTGAATTTGTCGCAACGGTCAGCGGACTTGTCGGCGGCGATACCGTCAACGGAACTATCGCTTTTGCAGCAGTAAACGGCTACGAACTGGACAAGGCAAACCTTACAAGCGGCGCGACGGAACTGACCGGCAAAGTCAGCCTTGTGTATACGCTGGGCAACGAATTTGTCAACTACACGTTTGCAGGCGGCAACACGGCGACGGGCGACGTTGAAGTTACGGCATACATTGCCGACCTTACGGTGACTGTAAGCCTTGCAACGGAAGTTTACTACGGCACAACGCTTAACTTTGACGGCAACATTACCGTCAAGGACAGCAGCGACAGCGACGTTACGGCAAACGCCGTCATTACCATGACGGTAAACGGCGAAACGTTTGATTACAAGACCGCAACACTGACAAACGCAGGCGAATACACGGTAGTAATTACGGTTGTGTGCAACGGCGCGGAAGGTCACCTTACCACGACTTACACAATTAAGGCAATTACGATTACCGTTGGCGAAGCCGACTACGCCACCGACGGACAGGTGCATTACGGTGTAACGTTTGACTCGGCAGTTGCAGGCACAATCGACGCCACCGTTGACGGCGTTGCGCTTACCGCTGACGGTATTACTATCGTAGCAAGCAAAGATCTGAGCCTTACAGAAGGCAAACATATCGCAACGCTTGTAAGCGGAACAAACTACGTATTTGCCGAAGGCACCACGGTTGCGACAAAAGCAGTTTACCTTGCGATGTTTGACGCTGCTTTGCCCGACAACAGCAAAAAAGAAATTGCAGACCAGTACCGCTTTGAAGGACAAAAATTCAGCGCGCCGGAACTGACATTTGACGGCTACAAACTGCTTGGATGGTTTGAAGATAAGGCAGAAACGGCTTTTGACTTTGCAGCAACAGGCGCAACTGCGGACATTTTGCTGACGGCTAAGTGGGAAGAAATCCTTGCCGAACACAAACTTACGCTTGTGGTTTACTACAACGGAAACGTTGTTGAAACGCTTACCTACGACAATGTAATGGCAAACAAGGCGTTTACCGATATCGAAAACTTCTACCGGGCAAACGACGCACGGTGGCTTGTGTTCAGTGGCTACTTTGCGGGCAGTGACTTTGCAACGACAATTACGACAATGCCCAACGCGGAAACGACAATTTACGCCAAGTACGAACTGACAATAGGCCTGGGCGACGTGGACGGCGACGGAAATGTGGGCAACAGCGACATTGTACTGTACCGTCAGTACATCGTCGGCGGCTACAAAATCACCGTTGTCGAAGCAGGCAAGGAATACGAAGAAGCAAGCAAAACTCTTGCCGCGGATTACGTGCGTTTCTTTGCGGCGGTTGCCAACGTTGACGGCGTAGAGGGCAGCACAAACGACATCAGAGATATCGCTACGTTGCGTATGGCTATGGTAGAGCAGGACGGCTACAAGGTGGTCGGCGGTGCGGTAGTTGCGCCGGAAAAGGCTGACAGCGGCAATGCCGAAACACAGGCTGTAAACACGAAAATAGAAAACAGAATTTACGCGCTTTTGCCGACGACGTTTGGCGTAGGCAAGGCTGCATAAAACGCTAAAAAATGAAACGTATTACGATTTTACTTACAATTTTGCTATTTACGGCGGTTGTGTTCGCTCCGATTTTCGGGGCGGACACGGCGCATGCCGACGACGGCGAAACCCTTGTCAAGATGAGCGGAACGTCCGACAGCGACGGCGTGTACATCGACGTGGTGTTGCTTCGCAATGTGGGGCTTACCGCGCTTAAACTGCGCCTGGAGTACGACGAAACGGCACTTACGTACGTTCGCGCGCTCAACTGGAACGAGGCGTTGAAGGGGCTTGCGTTTACGGCAAGCGGCACCGATACGGAAGTGGACAACGTCCGCTTTGTGTACGGACCGGGCAGCAAAAACGCAACCACGGGCATGCTTATGCGGCTGTACTTCAAACTGAACGACGGCGCAAAGGCAGGCACGTACAAGGTAAACCTTGTGTGCGAGGACGCGCTGACAAGCGGCAATGTTGACGTGCCCGTTATGGTGCAGGCGGCTCGCATTACGGTGGATGGCAGCAGCAACGTGCAGATTGACACGGAAGAGCCCTTTGCAATCGACGGCAAAACGGCAGGCATTGTTTGCGCATGCGTGGCGGTGGTAATTGTGTTTGTGGTACTTCTCGCCGTCAAGGCAAGCAAACGGTAACGCCGATTGAACTTCGTTTGCAGGACAAACGGGACAAAATTTGCGGGGCATACTTCATCAGCAAAAAGAGAAATACTATTTTGCGACTGTACAATTATGTCATTGCGAGGCACCGAATATACAACGGTTTTGAGTGAAAAAAAGACCGCTTAATGCAATTTCTCGGTGCCGTGGCAATCCCCCGAAAGGGAACCACTCGCTTGCAACATTGTTTCAAGGTAGGCATTGAGTGCGGTTACCGACAAAAATGAATACATATTACGTTTACATAATGGCAAGCAAGGACAACAGCGTTTTGTATGTTGGCGTTACAAACGACATCGAGCGAAGAGTTGCCGAGCATAAAAGCCACTCGATACCGGGTTTTACAGCGCGATACAATGTTGACAAGTGCGTTTATGTCGAATCGTGCGGTGATGTTCGGGACGCCATAGCGCGAGAAAAGCAAATTAAAAGTTGGAACCGCAAACGTAAATTTGACCTCATTAACACGCAAAATCCCGAATTGGCTGACCTGAGTGATTTTTGACGAGCGGAACCCTTTCGGGGGATTGCCACGGCGCGACAAAAGCAGTCGCTTCTCGCAATGACATTGTTTTGCAACGGCTTGCAAAAATATTTGCGCCGTGCATAATGTCGGTGATTGCCGAGTAGAAGAATACTGTGGTAATTACGTCCACGCTGCCGTTTTTTGGGCGGCGCGATAAAAGCAGTCGTCGCAGCAATGCAATACGGTAATATTCAAAGCGGCTACCAATTAAAACGTTGTTAAAGGCATTTTGGAGTAACGTTTTTCAAAAATTGTTACAAAAATAAAAGTCCGCGCGGAAGTGCGGCACGGAAAAATCATGAGTAAAACTAAAAGCAAAACTAAATATAAGGCAATGTTGGTTGCCGTGTTGCTGCTTGTTTCGGCGTTGCTTTTTGCAGGCGTTGCAGGCGCGCAAGCCGAAACTACCCCGACAGTGACGGTGCAAAGCAAAACCATTCACCGCGGTCAACGCTTCGAAGTGGACGTCACCCTGACGGGCAACAGCGGTCTTGTTTCGTTGCGCATGGCACTGGGATACGACCTTGACGCGGCAAAACTGGTGGAAGTGCGCCGCGGCACTGCGCTGAAATCACACACGCTGGACTACAACATCGATCGCAATCAACCGTTGTTCAACTGGGTCGGCATGGTGCCGGACAAGTCCGAAGGCGTGCTTGTCACGCTGGTGTTTGAGGGATTGACGGAATCTGCCGCCGACAACTTTACCGTGGTGGTGCGCGTAGACCCCGACAACACCCTTGCAGACATCGGCAAGAAGCAGCCCGTCGCAACAATTGATGGAACGGTGACGGTGACCAAAGACGACTTCTACTACGTGTTTGTCAACTACGACGGTACGGAATTGTGGCGAAGTGTCAGGGTGGCTTACGGTACGCCCGCACCTGCCTACGCCGGCAAGGAACCCACTCGCCCCGAGGACAGCAAGTACACCTACATTTTTGGCGGAAAGTGGCAGCAGGCCCTTTCGGAAAAGGCGGACGAAGTGGTGTTTGAGCCTGTGTTCGACACCATTGCCAAAAGTTACACTGTGGACTTCTACGTGGCGGACGACATCAGCGACGTTGCGCAAAAAACATATACGTATACAAAAAATTACAACCAAACGCTTACTTTTCCGCAGATGAGCCGCGAGGGATACGCCTTTGTTGGCTGGTACACCGACAAATACTACACGCAGAAGTTTGCCGGCGACGTTATGCCCGAATACAACCTTACACTGTACGGCTACTGGCGCGTCGCTTTGCGTGAGCAAGGCCCCGTAATTGCCATTTCCTACGCAGGCAAGGACGAGAGCGGAAACCTGCTTGTGGACGTAAACATGACTGCCAACAACGGCGTTGCCGTGATGAAACTCAACCTGGAGTACGACAAAACCGCGCTGACCTACGTCGGCTACACGGCAGGCGACGCGCTTCAGGACATGAACCTGTTTACGTCGGGTGCGGAAACGGACAAAACCGTGTTTCAATGGATGTCGGACAACAACTGCTACGGCACTGGCAAGGTGATGACCCTCCGTTTTGCCCTAAAGGACGGCGCAAAAAACGGCGGCTACCGCGTTGCGTTTACCTACGACCGCAATTCCGACGTCATTTACCTGGACGGCAACGGCAAAATGTGGTTCAGCCTGCTGTCCATTGACGACTTCGTGTTGCCCGTCGGCACGGTAAACCGCTGGAACGCTGTCCCGAGCGGCGGCGAACGCGACGTCGACGTAACTTCGGAAACGGATATGCCCGGCAACGTTACGCTGGACGTGAAACTGGTTACAAGTCAAATCCCCCTGACGGACAAACTGGCAAACGCGGTGGGCAAGGGCGAAATTAAGGACGCTTACGAAATTCGCCTTGTGTCAAACGGCGTCGAAGTCAGCCCGACAGGCAAACTTACGGTGCGTCTGCGCCTGAGCCTTCGTCAGCAACTCAGTGGCAACGTGCGACTGCTGCATTACGCCGAGGACGGCACGGTCGAGGTAGTTCCGTCGCGTATCGAAGGCGGCTGCCTGGTGTTTGAAACCGACCACCTGTCCACATGGATTGTCGTCGGCAACCCCGTAGACGTGCACAACAACGACTGTCTCAGTTGGGCGATTGTCGCACTGTGCGCGGTATCGGTGCTTATGATAACGGTGGTTGTTTGCTTTGGCGGACACATCGGCATCAACATCGTGGCAGGCTTGTGGGCGTTTGTGTCGGCGGGCGAAACGGCATACGTGCTGTACTTGCACACCTGCACTTACACAATAGTTACCGCCATACTGGCAGGCATGCTGTTTATGCTCATCTTCGTGGCGATGTTCTACGCCGCTTCGCACAAAAAGCCGAAGGGCGTCGTCAGCAAAATCCGCGTGAAAGAGCGCGGCAAAGGCTGTTACGTGATACGCGAAGCAAACGGCGGCTATACATTCGACGTGTGCGACGGCAGCGGCAACGTGATTGCTTCGGCTGTGGACAACTTCGACAGTGCGGCAACGGCAAAACAGTACGTAACCATTGTAAAAACCGCTTGCGCAAACGCCGTAGACGACTCGTACGAAAAGGACGAATATCCGCGCTTTGCAGTGTACTACGACGGCGCAAGATATCGCTTCACGCTTGCCACGGGGGCAAACAAAGTGCTGGTGCGCTCCGAACGTTTCGAAACAAAACGCCAGGCGCACAAGGCTGCCGAACATATGTGCAAACATATGAGTTAGCAAACGTCGGCGTTGGTGCAGTTGCCGCAAAAGTGTGACTGCGCGGAGCAGCTGCATTAAAAACAAAAAAGAATCAGATACCGCCCGACATTTTTGCCGAGCGGTATTTTTTTGCTACGGTATTGTTGACGGCAACGAAAGCCATATAAAAAATATCTATGATTTCGTAAGTTTTTTGTATCTTTTGTTTTCAAAAAGAATCTTGTCGCAAAAGGCATACTATGGTATAATAATTCGGATATGTATTTTATCCGTAGTGATATGACTACATTGCTAATTGCGAAATTTACGAGTGCTGCCGAACTTAACGGCGCACGATACGGAGGTTTACGATGAAAGGTTCTACATTGCCGTTTGAAGGCACGCCCGAACAGGAAGCTAAACTGCGCGCTAAGTGCCGCGAATTGTTGCCGCTGGGCGGCGCAACCATGCCTGCATTGCAATACGCGCAGGAATTGTACGGCTACCTACCCTACGAAGTGCAGATGATCGTGGCGGAGGAATTGGGTGTTACGCTTGCCGACGTGTACGGCGTGGTTACGTTTTACTCGCAGTTTTCGCTGTACCCCAAGGGAAAGTACCGCATCGGCATTTGCCTCGGTACGGCGTGCTACGTCAAGGGCTCCGGCGACATCTACGACAAACTTAAGGAAGTGCTTGGCGTGGAAAGCGGACAATGCACTGCCGACCGCAAATTCAGCCTGGATGCGACCCGTTGCGTAGGTTGCTGCGGACTTGCGCCCGTCATGACAATCAACGACGATGTTTACGGCAAGATTACGCCGGATGATGTGGCGGGGATTTTAGAGAAGTATAACTGATTTGTAAAAACGGTTTTGGATAGAAACCGTTTCGAGAAACGCGTTTTCCCCAAGCCCCTCTTCCCAAAACTTTGGGTAGTAATCGGGGTGTTGTCAGGAGTTCTTTATGAAAATAAGTAAAATTGCCGAAATTCTCAATGCCGAGTTTGTCTGCTGTGAGGAATTTGCCGACCGCGAAGTGTACGCGGCATGCGGCAGCGACATGATGAGCGACGTGCTTGCCTACGTCAAGGACCAGGCTGTGCTTATCACGGGGCTGTGTAATCCTCAGGTGGTGCGCACGGCGGAAATGATGGACATGTTGTGCATCGTTTTCGTGCGCGGCAAACGCCCCAGCGACGAGGCAATCCAACTTGCCAAAAGCAAAAATCTGGTTATGCTGGTTACGGCGCACCGTATGTTCAGCGCATGCGGAATGCTGTACGCGGCAGGACTGAATTCCGGTACTTGCTATGAATGAGTGCGTTCACCTCGAGTATGACGTAGACGGCAACAACTTTGTTTCCGCAGGTCAAGCCACCGAAAAGGTGAAGTTTTGCCTCAAAAGCATGGGTATCAACGCCTACGACATACGCCGCATTGCCATTGCGATGTACGAGGGTGAAATCAACATGGTTATCCACGCAAACGGCGGCAAAGCAATCGCCGACATCTACGTGGACCGCATCGAGGTTCGCCTTGTGGACACGGGCAAAGGTATTCCCGACATAAATCAGGCAATGCAACCCGGGTTCAGTACCGCTTCGGAAGAGATACGCGACCTCGGCTTCGGCGCAGGTATGGGCTTGCCCAACATGCTTAAAAACACCGACAAATTCGACATCAGAAGTACCGTCGGCGTTGGCACGGAAATACTGCTGGTGGTAAATTTCCATTGACAAGTTTTCCGCCATGGAAGTGCCGTTGCCGGCAACACGTCGCGGAAGAATCGATGTTGACGATACCGGCGACACAAGGAAACGACCTTCCGCATTCTTACGGTCGGACATTTACGCGGTCGGTAATCAAAAAACATATACGTACCTAAAAAATCATTACAAAAAAGCGGACTGAAAGCGACGTTGTTTTGCTTAAAACGGGCTTTTGTCCGAACAAAAAGGGGTCGTCATGAGCGAACTCAAACGGCTGCACACGGTAACGTTGGACAAAGACAAGTGCATAGGTTGCGCCTCGTGTATCAAACGTTGTCCCACCGAGGCTATTCGCATACGAAACGGCAAGGCTTGCGTAATTTACGACAAGTGTATTGCCTGCGGCGAGTGCGTGCGTATCTGTCCGTCCAATGCCAAAATCCCCAGTTACGACAAGTTTGACATCGTAAACAACTACAAGTACAAGGTCGCGCTGATTGCGCCGTCCTTTTACGGACAGTTTGACGATATCAAGGACATAAATTACATACTTACGGCGTTTCGCAACATCGGTTTCGACTTCGTGTACGAAGTAGGTATCGGCGCGGAACTGGTTTCGCAGGTTACGCAACGATTGTTTGCCGACGACAAATTGAAAAAGCCGATAATAAGCACCGCATGTCCTGCCGTGCTGGAACTGGTTTCGCAGCGGTTTGAAAACCTGCTCGGAAATCTGCTTCCGCTGCTTGCACCGGTTGACGTCGCGGCGAAACTTGCGCGTGAAAAGGTTGCAAAACGCGGCGTTGCGGAAGAGGATATAGGCGTGTTTTTCATTTCGCCCTGTCCTGCCAAGGTGTACGCGCTGAAGGCAGGTTGCACTGTCAATCGCAACTACGTGGACGGCGTGTTGTCCGTCGCGGAAGTGTACATGAAGCTGGTTACGGAAATCGGCAAACTGGACGACGCGCGAAACCTGTCGGAAATGGGTATACTCGGTTTGCAGTGGGCAAGCAGCGGCGGTGAAGCCGCAGGCGCGATGTGCCGGAAGTATCTTGCCGCCGACGGCATCGAAAACGTCGTCAACATACTGGAAGCATTGGAAAACGGCAGCCTGAAAGACGTGGAATTTGTTGAACTCAACGCCTGCACAAGCGGTTGTGTCGGCGGTGTGCTGAATGTGGAAAATCCCTTTGTCGCGCGTGCAAGGCTCAGACAGTTGCGGCAAAAATTCCCGCAGGTAGGCATAACCTTGTCGGAAACGGGTAAGCCGACGTCGTATTTTATGGCGGAAAAGTTGCCCGAACACGGCGAAAGCACCTTCGGAAACGACCGCACGCTGGCGTTTGCAAGGTTGCTTGCAGTGCAGGAAATGTACAAGAAACTACCCAAAAAAGATTGCGGCATTTGCGGCGCGCCGAGTTGTGCGGCGTTTTGCGAAGACGTGGTAATGGGGCGTATACCTGCGGATTCCGTCTGCCCGATTGCAGTAGGAACAGCCGCAACGGGAGGCAAAAGTGACGGTTGACAAACTTGCGGAAATGCTGAATGCAACCACGGTAAATCAAGCGGATTTTTCGCGCGAAATCGTTGGCGGATATGCAGGCGATTTACTCAGCTTCGTCATGGGGCGCGCGCCGGAAAACTGCGCCTGGTACACGGTGATGACCAACGTCAACGTGGCGGCGGTTGCCGTGCTTGCCGACGTGGCGGTTGTCGTGCTGTGCGAAGGCTGCCTGCCCGACCCGACGCTTGTCGAACGCGCCAAAACAC
>OGOZ01001951.1_pt1 | contig 10654 bp, 11 predicted proteins | sample 1552801 | NCBI WGS metagenome assembly OGOZ01 (sample SAMEA2580196, study PRJEB22360) | human gut metagenome | biome: human gut; feature: human-associated habitat; material: faeces | place: Denmark | collected 2008/2010
AGAGACTTCAGGAAATTGGTTGCTACAGAGGAATCCGTCATAGAAAAGGACTTCCTGTACGTGGTCAGAAGACTAAGACAAACGCAAGAACCCGTAAAGGTCCCAAGCGTACTGTTGCTAACAAGAAGAAATAAGTTGGTAATGTAGTAGCACTGTAAAATTAATTTTTGAAAGAAAGTAGGTTAGTTTAGATGGCAGCAAAAAAAGTTACGAAAAAAGTGACAAAAAAACGTGTCAAGAAAAACGTTGAACATGGACAGGCACATATCCAGTCTTCTTTTAACAATACAATTGTTACATTGACAGACAACGAAGGTAATGCTCTTAGCTGGGCAAGTGCCGGTGGTCTTGGATTTAGAGGTTCAAAGAAATCTACTCCGTATGCAGCTCAGATGGCAGCTGAAACAGCAGCAAAGGCTGCTATTGTACACGGCTTAAAGACAGTAGACGTATTTGTTAAGGGACCCGGTTCAGGACGTGAAGCAGCAATCCGTGCATTAAATGCATGTGGAATTGATGTTACAAGCATCAGAGACGTAACACCGGTACCTCATAACGGATGTCGTCCTCCGAAGCGTCGTAGAGTGTAGTTTGTGTATTTTTATACACATGGAATTAGTTGGATGAAGGTGCAGTAGCGCTGTAAACAATATGTAACTATTCAGAGCCATGCAAATCTTGGCAATATGTCTGTCGAGTGCTTGCATTCGTAAAGACATATAACAAGATTTATATGGCGAAGTAACTACATGAGCAAAAGGAAGCTGTGAAACAGCGGTTTTGCGAATGGAGTTCTGAATAGTTACAGAATAATAGAAAAGGAGAATAAAAATGGCAGTAAACAGAGTTCCCGTATTAAAGAGATGTAGAGCTCTTGGTCTTGAGCCTTCTTTCTTAGGATATGATAAGAAGTCTAACAGAACCAACGCAAGAGCTGGTAAGAAAGTAAGTGAATATGGTCTTCAGTTAAGAGAGAAGCAGAAAGCAAAATTCATTTACGGCGTATTAGAGAAGCCTTTCAGAAACTACTATGAGAAGGCTGACCGTATGCAGGGTATGACCGGTGAGAACCTTATGGTTATTCTGGAAAGCAGACTTGACAATGTTGTCTTCAGAATGGGATTCGCAAGAACCAGAAGAGAAGCAAGACAGATCGTTGATCATAAGCACGTTTTGGTAAACGGCAAGCAGGTAAACATTCCTTCCTATTTAATTAAGGCAGGAGATGTGATCGAAATCAGAGAAAAATCCAAATCTTTACAGAGATACAAGGACATTCTTGAAGTGACAGCCGGAAGACTCACTCCTGAATGGGTGGATGTTGATAAGGAAGCATTCAAGGGAACAGTTAAGAACCTTCCTACCAGAGAAATGATTGATGTTCCTGTAGACGAAATGCTTATTGTCGAGTTATATTCCAAATAATAATGTTTCTTGTATTGTTCGTAAAGGAGGGTATTTGCAGTGTTTGATTTTGAGAGACCAAATATTGAAGTGGCAGAAATCTCTGAAGATAAGAAGTATGGCAGATTCGTTGTTGAGCCTTTAGAGCGCGGCTACGGAATTACACTTGGTAATTCCTTAAGAAGAATTATGCTTTCTTCCTTACCGGGCGCTGCTGTAAGCCAGGTAAAAATCGAAGGTGTTTTACATGAGTTCAGCTCCATCGACGGTGTCAAAGAAGATGTGACTGAAATCATCATGAACATCAAGAGTGTTGCTATTAAGAACAACAGCGATACAAACGAACCCAAGACTGCATATATTGAATATGAAGGCGAAGGTGTCGTAAAAGCTTCTGATATTCAGTGTGATCAGGATATCGAAATCCTGAATCCCGACCAGGTTATTGCTACTTTAAGCGGAAAGAATACCAAGCTTTATATGGAACTTACCATTACCAAGGGTAGGGGTTATGTAAGTGCAGATAAGAATAAGACGGAAGATTTACCGATTGGTGTAATCGCAGTCGATTCTATTTATACTCCCGTTGAGAGAGTAAACGTTACTGTAGAAAATACCCGTGTTGGTCAGATTACCGACTTCGATAAGTTAACACTTGATGTTTATACAAACGGAACACTGGATCCGGACGAAGCTGTCAGTCTGGCTGCAAAGGTACTGAGCGAGCATTTAAATCTTTTTATCAATCTTTCTGAGAATGCCAAGACCGCTGAGATCATGGTAGAGAAGGAAGAAGATGAGAAGGAAAAGGTCTTAGAAATGAGCATTGACGAACTTGAGTTATCTGTTCGTTCTTATAACTGCTTAAAGAGAGCCGGTATCAATACAGTAGAAGAATTAACCAACAAGACCTCTGACGATATGATGAAGGTACGTAACCTTGGTCGTAAGTCCCTGGAAGAGGTTCTGGCTAAGCTGAATGAACTGGGTTTACAGTTAAATCCCAGTGATGAAGCTTAAATATAAGTAGCTTGTGAAGCATGATCCGGTAAATCCAAAGAGTACGGATGGTGTTCTCATAAAATGGAGCGTATTCACCCGGTAAGTAAGTCCAAAGAGCGTGGCCGGATGAACCATGAAGGGTATATCCCGTTGAGAAAGGAGCCGAAAATGGCAAAATACAGAAAATTAGGTAAGACCTCAGATCAGAGAAAGGCATTACTGAGAAATCAGGTAACTGCACTTCTCCACAATGGAAGAATTGTTACAACCCAGGCAAGAGCCAAGGAAGTTCAGAAGATCGCTGAAGGACTCATCGCACTTGGTGTAAAAGAGAAAGACAATTTCGAAATGGTTAAGGTTTCCGCAAAGGTTCCGGTTAAGGACAAAGACGGCAAGAGAGTAAAAGAAGTCGTTGATGGCAAGAAGGTTACCAAGTTCGAAACCGTTGAAAAGGAAATCAAGAAGGATCTTCCTTCCAGATTACATGCTAGACATCAGATGATCAAGATTTTATATCCTGTAACGGAAGTTCCTGCCACAAACGCTGGTAAGAAGAGAGGCACAAAGGAAGTTGACCTTGTAGCAAAGCTTTTTGATGAGTACGGCGTTAAGTATGCAAACCGTAACGGTGGTTACACCAGAATCATCAAGATCGGACCCCGTAAGGGTGACGCTGCAATGGAAGTTGTACTTGAGTTAGTATAATCCCGTGCGAAGCCAAAGAATTAAGCACTATGAAAACAGAAATGTTTTTATGGCGCTTTTTTATGCAAATAGCACAAAATGTACGTGTACAATGCTCCGGAATATGTTATAATGTAAAGACAAAATAAGAAAAAGCAGAGGGGCTGTGAAAACTATGAAAATGCAATCTAAAATGTTAGCAATGTCATTGCTTCCATTAATTATCCTTGGTTTAACAACCATTATTTGGGGAAATGCCAGAATTAAGGAAGTTGTTACCGAAAATATTGAGAACGGGCTTCGAGGCACAGCAGTAGCTGTCAGGAACGCTATTGATTATGCAGATGAGGGGGAATACCATGTAGAGGACGGTACCTTATATAAGGGTGAGTTTGATGTTACCAATGTGACGGATATGGCAGATCATATACAGACATCTGCCGATACCGATATTACCGTATTTTATGGAAATACCCGTTATATGACCTCCATACTGGATGCACAGGGCAACCGGGCCATTGGAACAACCGCATCGGAAGAGGTAACAGGCAAGGTCCTGGACGGACAGCAGGAATACTTTTCCAGTGATGCGAATGTCAACGGTGCGGCATATTTTGGATATTACATACCGATTATGGAAAACGGAAACAGTGTCGGAATGGTTTTTGCCGGAATGCCACAGGCGGATGCAAAGGCGCAGATCAATAAGATTATTAGTCTCATTGCCGGAATTATGGTATTGTTTGTATTTCTTTTCTCAGCATCCACGATCCTTGTTGTCAAGAGCATGGCAAAGGGACTGATTTGTGGAACCAGCGCACTCGAGCAGGTAGCAACCGGTAAGCTGAATGTGGAACTGAACAGCAAGTTTGCAGAACGTAAGGACGAAATCGGTCAGATCAGCCGTGCCGTTCAGAAGCTGAAACAGGAGATAACCACTGTCATTACTGAAATTATGGGCAACAGTAAGGAATTGCATGAAAGCAGTTCGCTTTTAGATGAGAAAACCAGTGCCAGCATGGAGCATATCAATCAGATTGAACGTGCCGTAGATGAAATTGCACAGGGCGCAGGAAGCCAGGCACAGGAAACCCAGAGTGCAACCGAAAATGTCATTGCCATGGGTAACATGATTGAGGATACCTCCAAAGAGATCACCACATTAAATGAAAACGCAAAGCAGATTAAGACCTTAGGTCAGGATGCGGTAACCACGATTGAAGAGCTGCAGAAGATCAATCACAAGACCAAGGAATCCATTGATGTTATTTACGATCAGACCAATACGACGAACACATCTGCACAGCGTATTAAGGAAGCTACGGCGCTCATTACGGAGATTGCCGAGGAAACGAACCTCCTGTCCCTAAATGCCTCTATTGAGGCTGCCAGAGCCGGAGAACAGGGCAGAGGCTTTGCTGTTGTTGCCGGACAGATCCAGAAGCTGGCAGAACAGTCGAATGAATCCGCAAGACAGATCGAAGAGATTATTAATTCCCTTCTGGAGGATTCCGGTAAGGCAGTAGAAACCATGGAATCTGTAAAAGAGATTATGGATAAGCAGAATATCAATGTGCAGAAGACCAACGATCAGGTTCGTCAGGTAATTGGTCAGGTAGATGAATCCATTGCTGCGATCGACAGAATTGCACAGCAGAGCGGCAAGCTGAACGAAGCAAGACTCGTAATTACCGATACTGTTCAGAATCTGACGGCAGTAGCAGAAGAAAATGCAGCCGGAACACAGGAGTCCGCAGCATCTGTTGCACAGATCGGTGAACTCATCCGGGATATTGCCCAGATCGCCGGGGAACAGAAGAAGATCGCGGATAAATTAAAAGAAAACATGAGTATATTTGAATTATAAGGGGAACACGATGGATAATATTTATCAGGCTGTAAAAGGCTTATGTAAGGCAATTATGAACCTGCTTGTGGCAGTTGTGGATCTGCTTGCCGGAATCCTGAACGGAATTGCCTGCCTGTTTGAAAAGATCAAACCGCATGCTTCCAGACAGTTTCAGGAGATCCGGGAAAACGGAGGATTGAAATTCGGTACATATGCCCGGAAAGCTGATACAGAAAAGAGTTCGGAAAAGCTTCGGAGGGAAACAGGGAATAAGAGCTTTGATGAAGCAAGGGTTCAGGTAATCCGGGAGGAATTAACGAAGAAGGTCGTTAACCGGGATACCTATAATCTGGCATACAGCGAAGCCTCTTACGATGGACAGAACCGTTGTCAGATCGTGTTGGCAGTAATGCTTACTTTAGTTGGAATGTGTGTTTTATCCGGTGTTGCAGGAGTTCCCAATGCAGGCAGGGGAGCACTTATGATTGTGCTTCTGATTGCTGGAGCTGCAGCCTGTGCCGTGATTTATTCCGGTAAAAAAGTTCGGCAGAAGAATGCACTGATCCGGATGATCCTCGAGCAGGAGTTGGCAGAGTATCAGACGGTTGTGGAAGCAGCCGGGCAGAAAGAACAGAGGGAAGAAGAAACCGATACGGTGCAGGAACAGGCAGAGGATTCAACGGAATGTACGGAAGAGAATGAAAAGGAAGAAACTCAGCCTGAGAAGAAAGATCTGGCAGCCGTAGAACAAGAGACGGAACCGGAATCACAGATTAAAATTGTGCCTGACACGACTACAGAACCTCTGAAAGAAAATAAGGCAGTGAATGCCTGATATATCATTTATAAGAGCTGAGAGAGGGGAAGCTTATCAATATGGAGAAGAATGAATTCAATTCCATTGGAATTGACGGACGGCTTGACTGGGCGAGAATTAAGAAGTTGTTTTCCATCGGTCTGTTTGCGGCAATTCTTACGTTGATTGCGGATATGATGCTGGGATGGGGAATTGAGGATGAAAGCTTAAGTGGAATTCTACGGATGTTTTCTGCGTATCGGCATGCCAGCAATCAGATGCTGTTTGCAGTTGCCGTGCTTGGAATGATTGGAATTATCTTGGAAGGCTTATGTTATTTTGGAGTTTACCGGCTGATGGCAGAAAAATCACCGAAGCATGCGCATAACTACCGTACCGGAATTCTGGGATACATTATGTTCGGTCCTTGTGGATTCCACATTGGAGTCTGTGCCACGATGTTTTTATATCGCAGTCTTACCGAAGCCGGTGCTGCGAATGTAATGGAAACCGTAGATCAATTTGTAGATTATTTCTTTGTACCGCCGTTTGTATTGTTCTGGATCTTCTTCCTGATTCTGGTAGTAACACAGATTTCGGCATTTGTGAAAGGCCTGACACCCTATCCGAAGTGGTGTGCCATCTTTTCTCTGCCGGTTGGAATGATCCTTGCAATGGCATTTGGCGTCTTTGGAAATCATGCGTGGGTCAATGCAATCACCTGTGCATGGATTTCGGTAGGAAATATCTGGATGTTTGCCGGTCTGCTGCTTATGATGAAGAAGGCTGAAAATTAGGGCGTTTTCTGGAAGTGCTGGTAATCCTTGCAGGAGTTCCAGTTACCACCCCAGGTAAAGCCGTGCTCCTTAAATAACCGGTAGCACAGATCCTGTTCATCAATTTTATATGCAAAATCTTTGGAACGGTCAGCGTAGATCTCACTTCCTTTGGGTGAGATGTAATCCTGGCCGTTTCCTGTCTTATCGAATACCACATATGGATTATAGAATGGATTAATATCAATGGCACAGCCTAAAGCATGCTTGGAGAGGCTGGTCGTACCGTCTACAACACGATAATTGAAGCAGGAGGTATTATTGGCCTCCATAGAGGCCGTATCGTCTCCGTTATAGTCGTCAATCAGACGGATGCTCTCAATCGGATATTGATTGCAGTACAGTTCATAAAAGATTTCTTTCAGATCCTCTGCAATAAATACGTTACAGATCAGTTCTCCCTCCTTAATATTTCCGTCAAAGTCATAATAAAGAACTTTGAGGTAACGCAGATCATCGTAACTGATCTGCAGGGCAGCAGGATCAGAAACCAGGTTTACGGCGGGAATTGCAAGGGAGTCTGCTTCCTCTTCGGTGATTGGATAGGAGATTCCGGTGATTCTTGCCTTGACCTCATCAGTCAACTCTTCATAGCAGAAGGAATCGACAGCAGCGACAGAAGGTGTGGAATTAGCAGTATTTTCTGGATTCTCAGATGGTGACACACCTGTCATATTGCTGTCTGATTTTTCAGTATTTGTCTTCTTTACATTGGTATCTTTTGCATTGGTATCTTCTGCATCGAAAGTACTTTCACTGTCTGTTTTATTTCCATTAGCTTTTTCAATAGAAGTGAGACCCTCAGCTTCAGAGTTCTGATCAAGGGCAGATGCTTTCGGTGAAGCGTAGGCAAGCTCCGGATTTTCGTTTGCATAATCTAAAAGCGTTTCGTTCGGAATGGTATACTTCACAATTACAGTACACAAAATAATAATACAGGCAATCATGCCAATGCTTTTGATAATTTTCTTTAAATCCATGTTCGTTCTCCAGATGTTAAATATTAGTAACTATTCAGCACTCCATTCGTAAAACCGCTGTTTCACAGAGTAGTTTACTCGTGTGGTTACTTCGCTATATAAAATGCCATTTTGTATGAATGCAGGCATAAACTCAAAAATGATCCACTGGATCATTTCCTCATGTGTATGGTAACAGAAGGCAATTTTGCATGGTTCTGAATAGTTACAGTGTACTGCATAATAGTAAACCGTGCAAGGAAGAACGGTTATTATCTGTGTATTCCGGTTGTGTATTCCTGCCCTGGGATTTTCTGCTTTGTATTTTCATCTGTGCACCGTATAAAAGCGTTGCAAATGAAAACAGAATCCTGTAAAATACAGGTCATGAGCATTGTAGAGACAAAAAACCTTAAATTTGAATATATCCGCCGTGATGACGAGGGTAATGTCGAGGGTATCACGACAGCCATTGACGATGTTTCTTTGGAGATTAAGCAGGGCGATTTTATTGCCATTTTAGGACATAACGGTTCCGGAAAATCTACACTGGCGAAGCATATCAATGCGATCCTGTATCCAACAGAAGGAACCGTGTGGGTCGATGGCATGAATACTACAGATGAAGCACATCTGTGGGACATTCGTCAGGAGGCGGGAATGGTATTCCAGAATCCGGATAACCAGATCATCGGACAGGTGGTAGAAGAGGATGTTGGCTTTGGACCGGAGAATCTGGGAGTACCGACAGAGGAGATCTGGCAGCGGGTGGAAGAGAGCCTTAAGGCTGTTGGCATGTATGAGTTCCGTAAGTATTCCCCGAATAAGCTTTCCGGGGGACAGAAGCAGCGTGTTTCCATAGCCGGAGTGATTGCCATGCATCCGAAGTGTATCATCCTGGATGAACCGACCGCCATGCTTGACCCGAATGGCCGCAAGGAAGTAATCCGTGCCGTGCGTGCCCTGAATGATGTCGAGGAGATTACGGTAATTCTGATTACCCATTATATGGAAGAAATTATTCATGCGGATCGGGCCATTGTCATGGATGAAGGAAAGATTGCCATGGAGGGGACACCGAGGGAAATTTTCAGTCAGGTGGAGAAGCTCAAGAGCTTACGGCTGGATGTCCCACAGGTTACCTTGCTTGCCCATGAATTAAAGCAGAACGGTGTTCCGCTTCCTGATGGAATTTTAACGACGGAAGAACTGGTTACTGCACTTGGTTATTGACAGATAGTAATGCATTGAATTGTAATTATGAAGATACTGAATAATTACCGTTTTTGTAATATCGGTTTCACAGCAGAAGGAAGCACTGGATGAACCGGATAAAGAAGTCACAGGAGAGGAATACGGAATGTCCATTATTTTAGATCATGTCAGTCACACATATGAAGAAGGAACCGCAATGGAATTTCATGCTCTGAAGGACATTAATCTGGTGATCCCGGACGGACAGTTCATCGGACTCATCGGACATACCGGTTCAGGAAAGTCTACGCTGATCCAGCATCTGAACGGACTTTTGAAGCCGACAGGCGGTCATGTGTATTATAATGGCGCAGACATCCATGATGCGGATTATAACCGTAAGGAGCTGCGGAGCAGGGTCGGTCTGGTGTTCCAGTATCCGGAGCATCAGTTATTTGAAATGGATGTGTTTACGGATGTCTGCTTTGGACCGAAGAACCTGGGGCTTGATAAAAAGGAAGTAGAACTGCGCGCCTATCAGGCGTTAAAGCAGGTCGGACTGGAGGATGAGTATTTTTACCAGTCACCGTTTGACTTATCCGGAGGACAAAAGCGACGTGTTGCGATAGCCGGAGTGCTTGCCATGAAGCCGGATGTTTTGATCCTGGACGAGCCCACGGCAGGACTGGATCCGAAGGGACGCGATGAGATTCTTGATCAGGTTGCTGCATTCCGCAAGGAAACGGGGATGACGGTCATTCTGGTTTCCCACAGTATGGAGGATGTGGCGAAATATGTAGACCGTATTATCGTGATGAATAAAGGGGAAGTCCTGATGGACCAGATCCCGAAGGAAGTGTTTAAGCGATATAAGGAGCTTGAGGAGGTAGGACTTGCGGCACCGCAGGTCACTTACATCATGCATGCGTTAAAGGATAAGGGAATGCCGGTTTCTGCGGATGCAACAACGATTGAAGAAGCAAGGCTTGAAATTTTACATGCATTGCATAGATAGAAGGATATAGAGATGCTGAAGGATATTACATTGGGACAATATTACCAGACCGATTCGGTTATCCACCGTCTTGATCCACGGGTCAAGCTGGTGGCGACACTGGCCTTTATTATTTCCCTTTTTATTGTCAATAGTTTCTGGGGATATCTGATCGCCGCCGTTTTTCTGGCTGTGATGATCCGTTTATCCCATGTACCGTTTAAATTCATGGTACGCGGCATGAAGGCCATTGTATTCCTGCTTGTGGTTGCCGGAGTGTTCAACCTGTTTCTCACACCGGGAGAAGTGGTGGTATCTTTCTGGAAACTGCAGATCACGAAGGAAGGTATTAAGCAGGCGCTTCTGATGTCAGGCAGGCTTTGCTTTCTGATTATCGGGTCTTCCATTATGACACTGACCACGACGCCGAACCAGTTGACCGATGCACTGGAAAAACTGCTGGGGCCTTTAAAGAAGATTCATGTACCGGTTCACGAGATTGCCATGATGATGTCGATTGCGTTACGGTTTATTCCTATTTTATTAGAAGAAACGGATAAGATTATGAAAGCCCAGATTGCCAGAGGAGCCGATTTTGAAAGCGGTAATCTCATAACCAAGGCGAAAAATCTGGTGCCGCTGCTTGTACCGTTGTTTATTTCCGCATTCCGTCGTGCCAACGATCTTGCAATGGCGATGGAAGCACGCTGTTACCGCGGTGGCGAGGGCAGAACAAAGATGAAGCCGCTTCAATATAAAAAGCGGGATTATCTGGCCTATGGTATGCTGGTTTTGTATCTGATCTTAATAGTTGCTGAAAAGCTTGTTTTAGAGTGATTTCAGCTCTGTTTTAAATATTATAATCAGATGGAAGTCCCAATGATAGTGTCAAGTGACCTATGAAAAAACTGAGTAAAGAAAAAAGGTTCAGATGAA
>OGOZ01001952.1_pt1 | contig 10653 bp, 10 predicted proteins | sample 1552801 | NCBI WGS metagenome assembly OGOZ01 (sample SAMEA2580196, study PRJEB22360) | human gut metagenome | biome: human gut; feature: human-associated habitat; material: faeces | place: Denmark | collected 2008/2010
GGAGCGAATAATGCGAATGGTGTCCTCTGCAATACCTATCATCACATTCAGATACTATCCTTATAAACAAAGAAGCTGACCTTTTGGGTCAGCCTCTTTTTGTAAAATATAGGGAAACCGATTCCTCAGTTCAGGTCAATGAGCCAGTAGCCGAAGAAAGCGGCTAGAAGGCCTAGGACAATGCTGAGGGCGACATAGAGTCCGAACAAGAGGAAGTTTCCTGACTGGAGCATTGACAGACTTTCATTGGCGAAAGTCGAGAAGGTCGTGAATCCGCCGCAGAAGCCCGTGGTCAAAAGCAGGCAGAGGCTGCCGGAGGTGGTGGAGAATCTGGAGAACAGTCCGTACAGCAGACCGATCAGAAGACAGCCTGCTATATTGACAATGAACGTGGACAGCGGGAATCCGCCGGACGGCCTGACCAGCAGAGATATGACGTAACGCAGTGCGCCGCCGACAAAACTGCCGGCACCGACTAGCAATATCGACTTCAACATAGGTGGTGACCTGTTATCTTCTCTTCATGCGTGCTGCGAGAGAGCCGTCCATGGCGCCCTTCATCAGCTTGCGTGTGCCTTCGAACTGCTTCAGAAGACGGTTCACCTCCTGGATGGACGTGCCGCTGCCGTCTGCGATTCGCTTGCGCCTGCTGCCATTGATAAGTTCGGCGTGCTCACGCTCGTAAGGGGTCATTGACATGATTATCGCCTCGACGCTCTTGAAAGCGCTGTTGTCAATGTCCACGTCTTTCAATGCCTTGCCTACACCCGGAATCATGGAAGCCAGGTCCTTGATATTACCCATCTTCTTCACCTGCTGGATCTGGTTGTAGAAGTCCATAAGGCTGAACTGGTTCTTGGCAAGTTTCTTCTTGAGCTCACGGGCCTGCTTCTCGTCATACTGCTCCTGGGCCTTCTCCACGAGGGTAACGACGTCACCCATACCGAGGATACGGTCTGCAATACGTGCCGGATGGAATACGTCCAGGGCGTCGATTTTCTCGCCGGATGAAATGAACTTGATCGGCTTGCCAACTACGGCCTTGATGGACAATGCCGCACCGCCACGGGTATCACCGTCCATCTTGGTAAGGACAACTCCGTCGAAATCGAGGACGTCATTGAAGGCTTTGGCGGTCTCCACAGCATCCTGACCTGTCATCGCATCGACCACGAACAGGGTTTCGGTCGGGTTCACCGCCTTCTTGATGGCAGCGATCTCGTCCATCATCTCCTGATCGACCGCCAGACGTCCAGCGGTATCGACAATCACCACTGAAATGCCTTCGGCCTTGGCTTTGGCGACAGCATTGCGTGCTATCTGAACCGGGTCCTTCACGCCTTCTTCGGTGTAAACCGGAACGCCGGCCTGCTCGCCCATGACCTTCAACTGGTCGATGGCTGCAGGACGATATACGTCGCAGGCTGCGAGGAGCACTTTCATTCCGCGCTTGGATTTGCAGAGGTTCGCGAGTTTCGCTGTGAATGTGGTCTTACCAGAACCCTGAAGACCGGAAATCAGGACAATGCCCGGATTGCCTTTCACGTCAATGTCCTGGGCACCGCTGCCGATGAACTCGGCCAGTTCGTCATGGACGATCTTGACCATCATCTGCTGAGGTTTGACGGCTGTGAGGACGTTCTGTCCCATCGCCTTGTCTTTCACGCGGTCGCAGAATTCTTTGGCGACTTTGTAGCTGACGTCGGCGTCGAGGAGTGCCTTGCGGATATCCTTGACGGTCTCAGCGACATTGATTTCTGTTATTTTTCCTTCTCCTTTGAGAATCTTGAATGACCTCTCGAGTCTTTCTGATAGGTTTTCGAACATATGTTATTCTATTTTTTATTTCAATTTCAAGTCATCCGAGAACACTGCCGGGGCAAGGTCCCGAAGGTTGTAGCGGCTGCTCATCACGCTTCCGTAGGCGCCGGTGCTGCGGATGGCGAGGATGTCGCCTCGCTTGCTGTAGGGCAGTTCGCGGCCTTCGCCCCAGACGTCGCTAGACTCGCATACCGGACCGACGATATCGTAAAGTCGCTCCCTTTCAATCCCCTCGACCCCCTTTTCAAGGGGGCGATCACGGCCTACGGACTCCTTGTTTTTCATTGGGACTCTGTCCCAAGCCCTGACGCTCCGCGCTCCACTGTCAATCCCACCGTCGCAAACACCAGGACCCAGCCGGTCGTCTGATGACGACTTGCTTACGTAATATGCGGAGAGGTTCTCGATCTTGTGGTAGGCACCGTAGAGGGCGGGGCGGATGAGGTCGTTCATGCCGGCATCCATGATGAGGAACGTCTTCGTCTCACCGCTTTTCACGAAGAGCACACGTGTGATCAGCGAACCGCATTGCGCCACCATCGAGCGGCCCGGCTCAATGCTCACACTCTGCTCCGGCCTGCGCCTCAGCTTCCTGTCAATGATACTGAACCATTTCTCGAAATCCGGCACCGGGTTCTCATCCGGCTCATCATAATCCACACCCAGACCGCCGCCAAGGTCGATACTGCCCACTTCCATCCCGTGCGCCTCGAACCATTCCACAATCTCCGCAGCCCTCTCGCACTCAAGCGAATACACAGGCTCCACGTCAGTAATCTGCGAACCGACATGAAAATGCAAGCCTTTGAAATCCAATGCTTTGCTACCCTTCAGAATATCTATCGCCGCCTCGAACTCATGGCGGGAGATACCGAACTTGTTCTCATACAGGCCTGTGGTCACGTACCTGTGCGTGTGCGCGTCAATGTTGGGATTTATACGCAGGGAAACATTGGCCCGAACCCCTTTCGAGGCAGCGAGGGCATCGATCACCTGCATTTCCATCAGAGACTCGACATTGAAACAGCCGATTCCCAGATCGAGCGCTTCTGAAATCTCCTTATCCGACTTTCCGACTCCGGCAAACACGATCGAAGACCGTGCAAAACCGCTCTCCACCGCATATTTCACCTCATTGCCGCTCACGCAGTCAGCACCGAACCCCTTGGATGCGATATAACTGACCAGACGCGGCTCCACATTGGCCTTCAAAGCATAATGCGCACCTATTCCGTATCTTTCCGACAGAGATGCAGCAAGTTTTACAGTCTTGCGGAATACATCCATATCGTAATACCAGAAAGGTGTCGCAAGTTCCTCCACCCTACCGAAATCATTGAACTTGAGCATAAATCTTCCAATAAAAGCCGAACAAATTGCAAAATTACTCAAAAAAACATAACTTCGCACAAAATTTCGGGGAGTATAGTTTCACGCCCCGACTTAGGATAACTGTAAATTAAAAGTTGGAAATGGAAAAAGGACCAATTTCAAATTTCATCACCCACAATTACCGTCACTTCAACTCGGCTAGCCTTGTTGACGCTGCGAAAGCTTATGAAGAACTTCTCGCAAAAGGCGGAAAGATGATGTTGGCAATGGCCGGCGCCATGAGTACAGCCGAGCTCGGACTTTCACTTGCTGAAATGATCCGTCAGGACAAGTTCTCCATCGTATGCTGCTCAGCAAACAACCTTGAAGAGGACATCATGAATCTTGTAGCACACTCTCACTATTACAGAGTGCCTGGTTACAGAAACCTCACCGCAGAGCAGGAGCAGGAACTTCTGAACAACCACTACAACCGTGTTACCGACACCTGCATCCCTGAGGAGGAGGCATTCCGCCGTCTCGAGGGCGCACTCGTAGATGTTTGGAACAAGGCAAAGGCAGAAGGCAAGAGATACCTTCCTTACGAATATATTTACCAGATCCTCAGAAGCGGTGTTCTCGAGAAATACTACGAGATCAACCCTAAGGACAGCTGGGTACTCGCTGCTTGCGAGAAGAACATTCCTATCATCTGCCCTGCATGGGAAGACTGCACCACAGGAAACATCTTCGCAGCACACTGCATCAAGGGCGAATTCACACCGGATCTCGTAAAGAACGGTATCGAGACAATGCTCTTCCTCGTTGACTGGTACAAGAAGAATGCTGTAGGCGCAGGCGTAGGATTCTTCCAGATCGGTGGCGGTACAGCAGGTGACTTCCCTATCTGTGTCGTTCCGATGATGGAGCAGGACCTCCAGTGGCACGGCACTCCGCTCTGGTCATATTTCTGCCAGATCTCAGACAGTACCACATCTTACGGTTCTTACTCAGGAGCTGTTCCTAATGAGAAAATCACTTGGGGCAAGCTCGCACCTGAGACCCCTAAGTTCATCGTGGAGTCAGACGCTACCATCGTAGCACCTCTTATCTTCGCATACGTTCTCGGATGGTAATCCATTCTTGAGACATAAAATATTACGGGGCTGATTCTTACAAATCAGCCCCGTTGTTTTATCTCGATATGTACATCACTACTGGTGAGCAGGCCTCAGCAAGTCGAGAACGACCTTCACCGGATTGAACGTATCCAGCGGAACTTCCACGAAACTGGTATTCCAGTCGCTCATCGATCCGTTCCACAAGCCGGGGAGTTCAAGAGCCTTAAGCTCACGTCCCTGATAACTCTTGGAACTGATGAAACCGGCATCCTCATCCACATAGTCCAGAAGATTAAACTTCTCACCTTTATAATTCCTGATGCAGCAGACGAGGTCCACCGGATTGAAATGGGTGGCGTGGGCGAGAATATCCCGGGACCGGTCATCATTCATATTGATCTGCACGCTCTCGAGAATCTGGAGATTTGAGGAGCCGTCCTTACCTGCGATTACAAACGGGCCTCCGCCAGGTTCGCCCTGGTTGCGCACCATTCCGCAGACACGAATCGGCCTGTTCAGCTTGGACCTGAGCAGCTCCACCCTGTCCTCGATACTGCGTGTCAGAGGCAGCTGAATGCAAAGCTCGGCATCCAGGAAAGACTCCACCTTGTCGCAAAGCTGACGGCAGGCATCTGACTTGACATCGGAGATGACATCGAACTGATGCAGGTAAGAAAATATCTTGTCCCTGAGTTCCAGGCACTTGCCCATAAGAACCTTCTTGTACTTGGCAGTAACCGGGAGAAAACGCTCATTGGACACATTGTCGATATTCTTGATGGAAACCAGCTCGTCATCCAGTTCATTGAGATTATAGATCAATGCCCCATGACCTGCAGGTCTGAACAGAAGCTCACCATCCTCGTCACGGAAAGGCCTGTTCTTCAGATCCACAGCAACAGTGTCGGTGGACTTGTTCTGGAAAGTGAACGAAATATTGAACTTGACCCCGTATTTCTTCTCATAAACAGCCTTCACCTCTTCCAGAGCCTTCTCGAACAACGGCTGGAACTCAGGCGATATCGTGAAAATGATATTGGCGGAGCCGTCCGCATTCCGCATATACTCCTGCGCCTCGACAAGATGCTCCGCAAATGCAGTACGGCACTCGTCAGCATATCTGTGGAAACTGATAACGCCCTTAGGCTTGGAACCGTAGCCCAATCCCTTGTCTGTCAGCACTTTCTCTGCAACATCCTTTCTATAATCCGCAGAATCCTCAGGCTCACCGAACATTGACTCAGTATAGAAAGCGAAATCCTTTATCCGGCCCGCGAGCTGCCCGACAGGCGAATCCGCACCAGGATCACCGCCGTCCTCGAGAGCGGCAAGCCCGGAAAATATATCCTTGAACATTCTGGAAGCGGCACCTGAAGCCGGCACGAATTTGCACTTTCCGTGCACAGAGGCATTGTCACAATAAGCCACGGCAGCATCAGCCTCTTCCGGAGTCAGCACCTTGATTCCACGATGTGGAGTCGCAGGCGAAACAATGTTCATCCACGGAAAGCCTTTCTTGAAACGCTCCACCTGAGCTTCCACTGTCCTGACTGAAGAGCCACGCTCCTCGATTTTTCTAACATCTTCTTTCTCAAACATATAGCTATCAGTTTTAGTCAATATAAACTTCTCTGCGATATTTGTATTCCGACCTCAGCTTGTCGAAATCTTCAGGATTCAGCCTGAGCATGAAATCGTCCGTGAAAATCGGATAATTGTACTGCAGCATTGCCGCAATCTCTCCCTGTCCGAGCCCCTTCAAATCGAGCTTTACCGCCTCATTTTCAGGCAGATCAGTCTTAGGGAAGAACTCATACAGAGCAGTGAGCCCGAAATAGTGGGCAACAGCGCGCACAGCCGCTGCCGTACCGTTCTGCTTGCCCTGATACGAATAACCGGCAATATGCGGAGTCGCTATCGCAGCCATATCCATCAGGTCCCTGTCGATATCAGGTTCGTGATTCCAGGTGTCGATGATGACCGGCCCGAGCTTCGGCATGGCCTCCTTCAACGCCTCATCACACACCACCTCACCTCTCGAAGCATTGATGAAGAACGCTCCCGGCTGCATCAGCGAGAAGAAATGCCTGTCCGCCATTCCACGCGTCGTCTCATTGAGCGGAGTGTGCATCGTGACAATCTGCGAATTCGCCAGAAGATACTCCAGATCGCAGAAACCGAACGGGCCTTCCGCCTCAGCACGCGGAGGGTCGCATTTGAGAATCTTGAAGCCCAAAGCCAAGCCCATCCTCTCTATCAATGAACCCACATGTCCCACTCCGACAATTCCGATAGTGTCGCCCTCCAAGTTAATCGCCCTGCGCGAAGCCAGTCCGTACATTGCAGAGAAAACATACTCCATCACTCCCCCGGCATTGCAGCCCGGAGCATTCCTTACGGTAATTCCATGGGCGTCGCAATAAGGAAAGTCAATGTGGTCCGTACCGATGGTGGCCGTGGCAATGAACTTCACCGCCGAGCCGTCCAACAATTCCGCATTGCACTTGGTTCTGGTCCTGATGACCAGAGCATCTGCATCTTTCACATCCGCAGCGCAGATATCCTCCCCGGGGATGTACTTCACATTGGCATACGGCTCGAAGACACCCTCCATAAAAGGGATGGCGCTGTCGGCCACGATATTAAATTTAGGTTTAGGTTCCATTCGGTTCCTCCAATATATTTATTTCAATATCAATATTTTAAGCGGTTCGCGTCCTTGCCGTCCATTATACAGGGGATCGGCCTTCACTTCATTGTTTATCGCCTCCACTATGGCCAACCTGTTATAAAACAGCTGGTTACGCACCACGGAAGAGGAAATGGAGCAGTAGAGCACCCCGTTCTTCATCGACTTGGACAATGTATATGGACCGGCTCCGGTCACCTTGTCCCACGCCCTCATCACCAGCTGCTCATCCATCCCGGACGACAGATGCATTATCCTCAACATCTGCGGAAGGATTTCTCCCAGCTGCGAAGGGTCCTTGCGTTCCAATGACAGACTCTTTCCCTTGTACCTCATCAGATTTCCTCCCGTCTGAAATTGCCTTCCGACGTTTCGAAGTAGGCCCTGTCGTCAGTTATGCTGTCCACAATGCCTGCAAGCCGCACCTTGTTGCTGTCCGTAATGAATATCTGTCCGAAATCATTGCCGGCCACCATCGCCAGAAGCGCGGAAGTCCTGTCCATATCCAATTTGTCGAAAACATCATCAAGAAGCAGCATCGGAGGCACTCCGAAACAGTTCTTCATCAGTTCGTACTGCGCGAATTTCAATGACACCAGAAACGACTTCTGCTGTCCCTGCGAGCCGCAGCGCCTTATGGAATGACCGTCCATACTGAAAATCAGGTCATCCCTCTGGGGCCCCGCCGAAGTGTAGCCGAGAGCCATATCCTTGTTCCGCACCGATGCGAGCACATCTGCAAGACTTCCCATCTCCATATCCGACTTGTAAGAGATGCCTACCGCTTCCCTGCCGCCGGACAATGACTCATAATAACGCTGCACCACTCCGGACAGTTCCTCTATGAAGGCCTTGCGTTTCTCGAATATACGTGACGCGTAGGATTCCATACGTCCGTCCATGACCTCCAGGAAATAGATATCAGGAGAGTCTGTTTTCAATGCTGCGTTTCTCTGACTGAGCAGACGGTTATACTGCTGGACATCAGACAGATATGTCTTGTCCATCTGAGACAGTACCATATTCAGGAAACGCCTGCGGTCCTCACCTGAGTCACTGACCAGTGAAATGTCGTCCGGAGACACCATCACCACCGGCAGTTCACCTATATGTTCGGATATACGCTGATAAGGCTTGTCATCACGGCGCAGTCTCTTCTCCCCTTTCGAAGCGACCTTTATAGAGAATCTCGAGCGCAACTGATTCTGCATCAAGTATGTACCTGATATGGAAAAGCTGTCTGCCCCATAGCGGAAATTGTCCTTTTCCGATGTACGGAAAGCGCTCTTGGTCATTGACAGGTACCAGATGGCATCGAGAAGATTCGTCTTGCCCTCCCCGTTACCGCCGGATATGCAATTGATATTGGCAGAGAACTCAAGTTCCGCCAATGCAATGTTTCTATAGTCCTGAACTACAAGTTTTTCCAGTATCGCCATCCCGCCGTGATAAATTATCCAAGCAAAGATAATTCATTTCCCGGACTTTTCCGAACAACTGCCGCCACTATATATAAAAGGAGGGCGACCTGACAGGCCACCCCCACTCAAATAGGTTAGAAGTTGTTATCTTGGTATCTGCGCTCCGCATCCTGGAACAGCACCGAAGACGTCGAGAGCCTTCTGCCATGGATAACGGTTGAAGTACATGGACACTGAAGAAGACATTGTACCGGTCATGTTCATACCCATTGCCGAACGGAAAGTATTGGCCGCGGAATTAGGGTTGTACGACGTGGTCTCCTTGTAGGAAACGCTCAGGAAGCCGTTCAGGTAAGCCTCGTCAATCTTGCCCTTGAACAGGGCCGGATCGGTGAGCGACTTGTTGCCGCTACTCTCTGCAATAGCCTCTACATCATCGAAATCCTCTACCTTGACTCTGGTGAGCATTCCGCCTCCAGGGATGGTCAGGTCGGTGATACGGTTCAGGAAGAAGATATTGTTCTTCACTGCATCGTGACGTTTCGCCTCGCGGTTGGCGTCGCTGTCAATGTGAGTCCTGTCAAGACCTGCGAAAATGGTCAGACCGATGATGTTGTTCTCGAGAGTACAACTTGTGCCAGGCTGGAACCTGAAACCGAAGCCCTGAGACTGGAGATCCTTGGTGTAAGACCATACGAAAAGCACGGTGTTGTTGCGGAAATTCACCTTGGTAATGGCATTAGGATCCGGTCCGCGTACATCCATCGTGGTCACGCGGTTGTTGATGAACGCGCAGTTGTCCACTGTCAATGAACCTTTCAGAAGGCCGCAGATGGTGGTGTTAGGGCCATTCACGAAAGTACAGTTACGCACGAAGACATTGAGATTGTTCACCTTGCCGGCAACACCGTCGAAATAGATGAAGTAAGTCTCCTGGGTATAAACTTCCTTGTTTTCGAGGTTAGGACCACCCTGTCCCTTGGAACCTTCACGCATCATGAACGGAGTCTCCACTCCCTCCGGCCAGCCTTCGCCGCGGAGATTGTAGCCGATGGCATTGCCCTTGTTGAACACGAAACCGTCGATCACGAGGGTAGAGGCAGGTTTTTCAATGCTGCGGATCTGGATAGTTCCGCGTCCCTGTGAAGAGCCGTTGGAATTGTCATCCGGAGCAATGGTCGTAAGATACTTGAGCACATCACGCTCGGAAAAATCCGCATTGTAGCCGCCCATAATCACGAGTGGCTTGTCAATGATGATATTGCCCTTGTTCAGGAGGCCGAAATAGTTGCCTTCCGCAACTCTGATTTCAGAACCCTCAGAAGCCAGGTCAATGGCCTTCTGGATGTTCTTTACCGCTGTTGAAGGACTGAGTCCGTCATTCTTGTTGGAGCCACTGCGGGACACATAATATGTCGGGCCTGAAGCTCTCGGCACAGCCACAGCACTTGATGATGCTGAGCCGGCATTGTCCACTGCCGTATTCACTTTCTCTGTAGCGTTATTTGCCGCATCCTTCAGTTTCTTCAGAAAACCCTGACCGTTTGAAGGTGTCGTCAAAGCCAAAAGCGATACTGTCAGCGCGACGGTTTTCAATAATGTGGTATTTCTCATAAACAAGAACTGTTAAAAATAATAGTTGAGCGAAACATTGAAGCCAATGTTTTCAGTTCCATAGAGAACAGCGCTGCTGCCCGGGCTTACAAGCTCATTGTACTGCTCCACTCCTCCTGTCTTGGAAGAGAAGCCTTCGAACTTGGTCCAGGTCTGAGGCTGGAAAATGAACATCACAGGAGTGAAGGTCATGGCACCGGCAAGAGAAATGCGTCCGGTCATGAACCACTCCACACCCATATCGGCATTGATACCGATACCGTGGATGTAACCTACATTGTAACGTCTTGTCGGACGGGCATACGCAATGCCGAGCTGCGACTGGAAGTCATTGAGTGTAGGGTTTTTGGCACCCGCAGGAGCCGGACGTGTCATCGGCATTGACGAAGGCACGCGGTTTTCCGGTGTCATGGCGTTGCCGTACTTGAAGTTCAGACTTCCGCCTGCGATGGCATAGGTGAGGCCGAATCCCGCAGAGAAGCGGAGAGGGCCTTTTCCTGCCAGATACTGCATACCGACAGAGAGGCTACCGCTGTTGAGATTGGACAGCACCGCATCCGCAACCTGATTCTTGGAATCCGGATTGACAGCCTTGGCGAGGTCATCGTCCACATATTCACGTAAGGGGGTAAAAACGAAATGTGATTAGTTGGAGATTGGAAGTGATTGAGAGTGT
>OGOZ01001960.1_pt1 | contig 10641 bp, 8 predicted proteins | sample 1552801 | NCBI WGS metagenome assembly OGOZ01 (sample SAMEA2580196, study PRJEB22360) | human gut metagenome | biome: human gut; feature: human-associated habitat; material: faeces | place: Denmark | collected 2008/2010
GACTGCAAGTGCAAGTGCACCGCCACTGCCGCCTTCACCAATTACAACCGAAAGAACCGGCACCTTCAAATCGGACATTTCCAGAAGAGTCCAGCGAAGCCCAATATATATAAGCGTAAGTATCATAAGTCCAAGAATTCGTACCTGTCGGTATCTTTACAGGAGAGATTCCCATCATATCCGTCAAACCATCTCCATTGAAATCACCAGCAATAAATTGCTGTTCAGAAAATGCGACTGCTGGATAAACAGAAGCAGCATTCACCTGAGGAGAAACAGGAATACTATATAGGGAAGGCAAATAAGACCAGTTTAACTTAACAGGTTGCATAACATCGCCGGCGCCATTCCTCTCCGTAACACTTGTCAGACGTGAATATTTAGTACCGGAAGCATCACCGGTGGTATTGTATTGCAAGTCATAAACACGGTAAACCGAACTTCCCGTTTTGCTTGTAATGGTTTTCAGTCTACGATCCATGGTTCCTTTTACGCCTTCAATAACAAATAGCTGTGGATCATTGGAGCGAGTTTCATAACTGAAAGTAACCGTATTCTGTAAACCGGTACTCCCATTCTTATTATTTCCATACATTATAGTGTTGGGGTACATGCAGTAACTCCACTTATTATAGGTATAATTCATGTAATTACCCAACGAATCTTCCACGTAATCCAGATACCATGCATAGATTCTGGGGGAATTACCGGCTGTGTAGCTTTGTCGGGCACCGGTTGTATTTCCATAATAACATATCTGCCCGGTAGAAGATTGTACTTCAAACCATGTATTAGCTGTAGAAGTAGTGTATGTGCCATGAACAATCACTTTAGTAAAAGGATCGGATTCCGGATAATATACGGCTCCCTCTTGCCCTATAGTGCCAGAAGAATAAACCAAGCGTTTGCCGTCCAGATAATAGGCCTCATCGGCGGAGAAAGTCAATGCCTTGGCTGTACCGTCATGATACATATCCTTCGGACCGCGAGTTATAACTGACATTCCCGACAAATTACATCCCCAACCCAACATTCCATTTCCCGCCTGACTATTATAAACGATAACAAGCGTAGGTTGCATACCTCCTACACCTTGCGGAATTTTAATAGGAATTGAATACGTAGCAGCTCCAGTAGCCGATACATCAAAAGTTCCACCAAGAGAGCCAACGGCTTCCGGTTCCGCACTATATGTGTTGGGAATGTCCGGATAATCAAAATCTTCCGAGGCATATCCGGTAATATTGGTGGTAATAAGTTCTGCTGTATCATATCCTTCCGATACTATATAATAGGTGCCCGGTTCTAAAGTTCTCTGTATAAAGGCATGAGAGGATGAAGAACAGCGACCATCATCTGAGTAATAATCATTGGAAGCGATAACACCTCCCGCGGCATTCAACAGATAGGCGCAAGTTTCATAGACCATTGATCCGCAATGAGTTATTATTACAGCCATTTTACGGGTTAATGTGAACTTATAGAAAACGTCCTCTTGTTCTCCGGCTGCATACTGATTAGAAAAAAGACTCATATTCTGTGTATCAGAATAGTCAAAACTCTTGCTGTAAGTACCGGTGTCAATAGCACTCTGTCGACTATCCCCTTCTGAAGATAAAAATATCCCGGTTATTTGAGTAGTAATAACTCCGTTCTCTTCATATCCTTCTGCCACGACGTAGTACGTGCCGGCATCCAGTATCTTTGATAAATAAGCCTCTCCAGCACCACCGCCACAGCCCATGGAGAAGTCAGCATCATCGTTATAGTCAATTAATTTTCCGGAAGCATCCAAAAGGCTCAAATAGGTATCAGAAAGCTCTGATTCGCAATGCTTCATGATGACCTTCATCCTAGTATTTATAGTAAATTTATAAAAAACATCATTGGAAGGTCGCCCCGTATAATTGTTTGTAAAATCTTCCGTGTTTTGTGAATCAGAATAATCAAATTCAGAATTATAAGTCCCAACTTCAATTGGATATGATCTAGTATTTCCCTGTTGTGCATGAACAGAGGATGAGAACAACACGATAAAAAATATCAATGATAAATGTGTTTTCATGGAGGAGTGTGTTTTAAGGTTATCTTATTCTTTAATTATTTTCCAGCTGCTAATCTTACCATTGTAGGCAACCTGCATGATATACATTCCTGGAGTCCGTTCGGATAAATCAATTGTATTGGACTGGGATATACCCGCCCACTGCTGCAACAACTTTCCGGTAAGATCATAGAGAGATATTTGGGCGTTCTCAAACTTTTCAACTCCTGAGATATCAACTTTGAGTACTCCCTTTGTCGGGTTGGGATAAATAGTAACTTTCGTTTCTGAAAGTTCTTCTTCATATACCGATGGTTCTTCTTCATCGCTCAAAGCACCCCTTGTCTGAACCACAATTTCCTTTTGGCGAGACAACCTATTACCGGCACTGTCATAGGTATATTTGATTTTATTTTGGGCGTATGCATCAGCGGCTGCCCACATAGATAAAACCACGAATAGCAGGAATATGACAGCTATCCGTTTAAATATTCGTTTGTCATTCTTCATGATGTGTAGTGTTTATTCAATACTGAATCCTCCCAACAACAAGGTTTCTCCTATAGAAATCTCTAACACATAGTCTCCCACTTTCGTGCCGGACATGTCTACTACTATACAACTTTCATCAAAGTACGACTGATAGTAAGCCATTTCACCGGTCAAAGAATCTGATACGCTCACAGTTAAAGTGCCACATGGGACAGGAATATCAATAAATAATTTACTATCTTCAACATCATAGCAAGCGATAATCCATGAAGCCGGATCTACAGAACGAGGAGTGCCTTGAGAAGTATTCGTAGCAGTTTTTAATATAATCCGTTTCCTCATAGATTGAGATTCTGCCCCAACCTGAACTGATAATAAAATCCCTATCAATAACAAGAATAAAAATTTTGTTTTCATAATATATAAGATTAATTGGTTGATGCTCCAAATAACTAAATTTTTATTATGAAAATCAAGAAAAAAAAGGTAACAGAGGTAACAAACTCATGTAGACTTACAGTAACACTCTATAGAGCCAATCACATAAGTTTTTGATTATCAGAACCAAATACCTTATCAAAAAGAACAGTATCCATTTTATCCTTAATCCGGTGTTTTCTTGCTTTTATAGCATCTGAAGAAGCATCCATTATACCTAAAAGCAAATCTTTGGGACAATGAAGCAGGCTCAACAGGCAATAAAATCATTAGTTAATGAACGGCAATTCTCCCTCAAATTATTCATAACATCTAAGAATGATTCCCGGATATCACCAATAATCCTTTCCCTATAATCCTGAATTTTGAGAATGCGTTTACCAGGCTTCATATTTTTCAACTCATTCAATTTCTTATACCCCTCAGTTGCTTCGAATAATGAAATACAAATCTGCAAGTTTTTTTCTTTCAGATCATGCAATTCTGCACTTTTTTCTTCAATTGGTGCAGAGCTTTCACTCAGCATCATTATTTCCGCACGATTCTCATTCAATTGTTTTTGCAGAGCTATATACTTATTCTTACGACATCTATCCCTCCACATATAAATTAATGCCAATACTAAAAATAAGCCCCAAAAACAGTAAATCATCTTTTTCTTTGCAAGTTGATGCTCTTTCAACAATGCGTATTTATGGATTTCCAATTGATGATTGTCCATCAAATCACCAATTTCGGCTCGATACGCACTCGCTTGAATAGAATCAAAGTAAACGATGAAAGAATCGGCACACAAAGCAGCCTCTCGCCAGCGGGATTGCTCTTTGTTTAATTCAAATAGTCTATCAAAAGCAGAGGCTTTAGTTTCAATATCAAAGGAATATTTAGCCAGATTCCAATAATAAAGAGCCGAATCTTTTTTATTCAAATGATTCATAATATCACCCTTCAAGAAATAAATAGAATAAAGACTTTCCTCCACTTCTATGTCTCTCATTGCTTCTGAGATATAACTATTCGCCTCTTCATATTCTCCTCTCTCATTATAGAGAGCGGCTATATTTTTATAAATAAGAGGTTTAAAGGCAGAAGTTTGCAAAGAATCAGCCAGAAGCTTCGCCTGCTGATAATAAATGAAAGCACTATCAGAATCATCTTTTATCAGGTAATTGTCTCCTATCTTCAACAAGGCATACAAAGCCCGATCAATATGCGCGGTACCGCAAAGAGCATAAGCATTCTTATGTGCATCTATCGCAGCAGAATTCAAATATTGTTCTCCATAGCAATCTCCCAAATGTCCATATACCATCGACAAAAATACCGAGTCACCTCCTTGCGGCATAGTCCTCAATGACTTCAAATATAGATTTATGGCAGTAGATATGTCTTCTTGCTCCCGATGCACACACCCGCTATAAAAATAAGATTTTGCCAATTGTTCTCTATCGCTGTTCTTTTCAAAATAATCCACAGCTACCTGTATTAAAGAATCATTCTCCAGCGACACATAATTCTTATACTTCGCCTGCGTAAGCAGCAAGGCATACCATGCCCTGTCTGTTTTCCCCATCTCCTGCGGTGCAGGTATAGCTTCCAGCAATTGCAGCGAACTGTCAGGATGCGACTGCATCAACGAATCAGCCAATAACAGAATAGAACTGACTGCATGAGAACCTCTTCTACATGCCCCCAGCAGAATAGTAAATGATATGAAGAACAGGAAAGCAGGTAACAGTTTTTTCATGCTATTTTAGACTTCTCGTTTCAATACAACAAAGATAGTAACAAATCATGGAAAAAGCCAATGAGAAAGTAAACTGTTGAAACATAAATAGTGGCCCATTATCATTTTGACACTTTGCATTTCTAATTGTCTGAGAATGCATTATTCCCGAACAACTGACCATGGAGGTAAAAAGAAACAAACGAAATTCAGCAAGCCACAGATTATTAATAATATATCGAAATACTTACACTTCTTTTAGAGTAAAACACTACCCTAAAAACACAAATATAAGGAGAATTGCCGGCACAAATAAGTGCACTACCCATAAGTAGTAACCCTTTTGACCGTAAGTAGTAATGATATCACCTATAAGTAGTAACCTTATGGTCCATAAGTAGTAACCCTTTTCTGCATAAGAAGCCCGGAAACATGTAAGAATATGCAAGAATAACGAATTTACATTCCTTATTTATTCATAGAATATTCTATAATGCAAAATTGGGAAATACCTATAATCACATAAAATAAAGAAACAACATCAATTTGATTAAAACATCAATAAATAGAAAACAATTTGCCAGCCCACCCTACAATCGTTCTGTTCCCTTAAGAACAACCAGAGGAAAAGATTCGTTTGCTGACAACAAATGAAATCATTTGCCAATAAGCTATGAAACTATTTGTTAGTAACAAACAAAACAGCATATTTACAAGAAACAGCTCTATACTAAAATGAGAACAATAAAAAGCCGTCCCCTCCTTTCGCCACACGAAAGGAAGCAGGACGGCTTCTATATAAATAGCTTGTAAAGCTACGCTGATTACAAAACCAGAGAAAGATTACAGACCGAAAGCGGCTTTCACCTTGTCCACGTAATCCAGTTTCTCCCAAGTGAAGAGTTCCACCTCTACATCCTTGTTACCTTCGTAACGAGACTTGAAGTGCTTGGTAACAATCTGTGGCTCACGACCTAGATGGCCATAAGCGGCAGTCTCCTGATAAATCGGATTACGAAGCTTCAGGCGATCTTCAATAGCCTTCGGACGAAGATCAAAAAGTTCATCTATCTTCTTCGCAATCTCACCATCGCTCATATTTACATGGCCGCGGCCATAAGTATTGACATAGATATTGATGGGACGAGCCACACCAATAGCATAAGACACCTGCACCAGCATTTCGTCAGCCACACCGGCTGCCACGAGGTTCTTGGCAATATGACGGGCTGCATAAGCGGCACTACGGTCTACCTTACTGGGGTCCTTACCGGAGAAAGCGCCACCACCGTGAGCACCTTTACCACCGTAGGTATCTACGATAATCTTGCGTCCCGTCAGACCGGTATCTCCGTGAGGTCCGCCGATAACGAACTTTCCGGTAGGATTAACATGATAGGTGATATGGTCATTGAACAATGCAAGTACTTTCTCTGCATGAATAGAAGCAATGACACGTGGCATCAGGATATTGATGACATCCTGACGGATAGTGGCAAGCATTTCTTCATCCGCTTTCAGCTGGGCAGCTTCGCTGTCGTCGGCAGGCCGGATGAAATCATCATGCTGGGTAGAAACTACAATTGTATCGATGCGGACAGGCGTACCGTTATCATCGTATTCAATAGTTACCTGACTCTTGGCGTCCGGACGGAGATAAGTCATTTCTTTACCTTCGCGACGGATGTCGGCCAACACTTGCAAGATGCGATGTGCCAGGTCGAGCGAAAGAGGCATGTAGTTTTCTGTTTCGTTAGTAGCATAGCCGAACATCATGCCTTGGTCGCCTGCACCCTGCTCCATAGGGTCCTGACGTTCTACACCACGGTTAATGTCGGGGCTTTGCTCATGAATGGCGGACAATACACCGCACGAGTTACTTTCGAACATGTACTCGCCTTTTGTATAGCCGATTTTCTGAATTACTTCGCGCGCAATGAGTTGTAAGTCAACGTACGCTTTGGTTTTCACTTCTCCAGCCAGTACTACCTGTCCGGTAGTTACCAGAGTTTCGCAAGCTACTTTCGAACTGGGGTCGTAAGCCAACAGTTTGTCAAGCACAGCGTCCGATATTTGATCGGCCACTTTGTCGGGGTGTCCTTCAGACACCGATTCGGATGTGAATAAATATCCCATTTCAAATTAAAAATTAGAAATTAAAAATTAAAAGAAGTATGGAGATAAATGTGAGTAGAAGCATCAGCACGGAGCCGTCAGAAAAGGATGTTGTTTTAGCATTTTTTTCTGTGGTTGCAAGCTACTCAAATCTTTCCACATTTCATTTTCGGGTGCAAAGATAAAGGTTTTCTTATGAAATAGCATATAAACAGGAAAGCATTAACATTATATTAGCAAAAGAAGTGTACCGATATCCCATCGGCACACTTCCCATTTAGTAGTTTCAATATTGTTAACTTTAAAACTGTGCTTTATTTCAATAAGTTCCGGTAGTAACTCTCCACATCGCTCCATTTATAGAAAGGAAACTGGTCGGTCTGTACCGGAATATGTACTTCATGCTCATTATGCAGAATCTTAACCAGAATATCATCCGCACTTCCTTTTTCATTCCGGAAGAAGGCAATCTGCACATTAGCCGCCATAGGGACTACCTTAAAGTCACTCCACACTTTATACACCTCGTAAGGATCATCTACGGCAACATTACAATTCTCTATCTGCATCAATGCCACCAAAGGAATCACATTGCCATCATGCCCGAAGCGAAGGGTAGCGGCTATGCCACCTTTCTGAATAGCCTCATCGGCGCTATCCAGAATATTCCGTAACAATGATTTCGCATTGGCTACAACAATCCCTTTCCCGTCGGCATGATTTGCATTGCCCACATAAAAACGATAATTGATGCACTGCCACAAATCAAACAGCTCCTGGGGCTGAAACAGATCATAGAAGGAAACCTTCGTCTCTGCATTCTGCATATCACTCGCCACCCAGTACATACCCCACATCACTTCCTTCGGATTCACTTTCTTCAGTATGAAACGCTTGTCCTTAAATAAAGAAGCAATCAAGCGGTCGGGATTGGTGTGAACATCTTCAAACTTTCTGTATTCTTCAGCCCACGGACCGTCAGTGGAAGAAGTAAAGCGATTGGACTCGTCCGTATGGTAATTCAAGTAGTCCATATACTTATGGCTGGCTTCATAAGAAATGCGCAGATTGGGATTCAGTTCCTTCAAACGATCACCAAAAGCCACCATACTCATCGCACAACGCAGCACAACCGTAGAACGGGCAGAAATGGAAGGATTGCCCTTAAAGGCTTCGGGAAATGCGGCATACATTCTTTCTGCAATTCCACGATGCTGACGGACACCTAATGGGGTCAGATCACCTCCATGGCCTTCCGCTTCTTCCCACACCTTCAGCAAACGCTGCCGGGTATCTTCTCCCAAGTCGGAAAGTGCACCCTCACGATGTGCTTCTTCAAAAAGGTCGACCAGCCATTTATAATCACGGTCACCAATCAGATAACGGGAACCATGCCGTCCATAGTGGCTTACGTAGAATGGTTTATATCCTTTGGGAGCCCGGGTTTGCGGTGCAAAATCAAGTGGATAGGCCCAATAGACTCCACCCGTTTTCTCAATAGTAGAAAACATTTCTTCTTTGGATGTCTGCGCTCCAAGAGGAACACAGCACATCCACATCATACCACATAACAGTAATTGTTTCAGTCTCATTCTATTCTTCATTTATTGTTTATAACCGTCATTCTGATTCAACGCCGGGTTGTTGGTCAATTCGCTTTCCGGTATCGGGAACAGTTGATACTTGTCGTCCACATCTCCTCCCAGACGGATACCGTTCTTCCAGTCCCAGTTATTGCCTTTCGTATATTTACCGAAACGGATCAGGTCAGTGCGCCTGGTCAGCTCGGATGCCAGTTCTTTCTGACGCTCGCTCAGGATAAAGTTCAAAGAAAGTTCATTGAGGCCGATTTCTCCTGAAACATCCGAACGGACACCGCTCTTCGCGTATTTACCGGACATATACGCTCTGGACCGGACTTCATTGACGTAGCCTAATGCTTCCGTTTTCGTACCATTTGCGCCACGCAAGATAGCTTCGGCAGCCATCAGGTAGGCATCGGCGGTGCGGAACAACGGGAAATCAATAGAGGTATAAGCATCACCCGAAGTACAGAGCTGATCATCCTTGGTTACATTTCTCCATTTGATATAACCATAACCACAGGTAAAGGTGCTGGTCATATTCAGTTCCGAGTCCCAGGTTTCCTTCACCTGATTCGGAAGGGCGGTCATAAACTGGGCACGTTTATCTTTCTTTCCGTTACCCCAGGTATCATTGACATCAAACGCCACATCATCCGCATCAAAGGCGTCTACCAATGTCATCTTGGCACGAACATTACCCCAACCTCGCGAACCGACTCCTGTCTTATACAATTCGTCCATCGGACCATTCACGAAAGCTTTTACGTAGAAGTTTGTTCCGGCTGAACTTTGGGCACGCTGTCCGTCCTGCACCAACCCCCAGATGATCTCCTTGCAGGTTTTGTTATCCGCCAGGAAGATTTCACGATAGTCGGAAGCCAGCGGATAGTGTCCGTCTGTAATTACTTTCTTCGCATACGTATATGCCTCTTGGTATTTATTTTCATGAATCCAGGACTCGGCATTCAGATACATACGTGCCAGCAGGAACCAGTCGGCTACACGGTCAATCCGTCCGTATTCGTTTTCTCCCGGAGCTTTCAGTTCATTCTCAACAGCCAGTAATTCACTTTCCGCATATTCAAATATCTGCTTACGGGTATACTGAACCGGAATTTCCTTCACACCTGTATGTTCATCCACATAGGGCACGGAACCAAACAAATCACAAAGCATGGAATAGCAGTATGCGCGTATAAAACGTGCTTCGGCTCTGTAACCAATGTATTCGTCCTTCATTTCTTCCCAAAGTCCTCTATCCTGTAACTTCCCTTCGGTACATTCGCGCAGCAGCTCGTTACAGTAAGCAATGCTCATATAAAGCCGCTGGTAAGTCCAGGTGACAACAGAAGCATTGGAGGCATCCCATTGCAGGTTCAGGCACTTACGCAGACCGTTTGAGGAAGAAGGCATCAGGAAGTTATCCGTACTCATCTCCTGCAAGTAGAACAACAGACGCACATAACCGGAATATCCTTCATTGGCACCTTCCAAGTCGCCATTGCCGCCATCGCCACCCTGCTGTCCTGTCAGGATCAGAGATGAATAACACTTGGCCAGCACGCCTGTATAGCCGTCCTTGGTCTTATATACCTGGTCGCTCACTAACTGGTTATTATCCAGTGGCATGGTATCGAGGTCACCCAGGCACGAAGCCAGAAACGTGACCAAGAAAAGTAGATTGAATGAATAGGCAATTATCTTTTTCATATCGCATAGTTTTTTTTAATCCGTTAGAAAGTTAAATTAGCACTTAATGAGAATACTCGCGGACGGGGATATATCTCCTTGTCGATACCGCTGTAGATTTCCGGATCGATGCCCGAATAACCGGTAAAGGTAGCCACATTCTGAACACCGAAAGTCAGCCGCAAAGAGCTTGACTGATCCCACAGTTTCTTGAAAGTGTAACCCAATGAGATATTGTCAATCCGGAAGAAGTTTCCTTTCTCCAGGAAGTAGTCCGAATACAGTTGCTGGTTCTGGAAACCTGTAGCTTTGGTTCTGCTCAGGATATTCGAGAAGTTTCCCTGGTCGCTATAAACAGACTGCACATACTGGTCGGCAGCTATGTAGTTATAGACATAGTTGCCGAAAGCCCCGTGCCCGCTGATAGCGAAATCCCAGTTCTTATAGCTCAGTTGGGTATTGAAGCCCAGATAGGATTCCGGCAATGCACTCTTGTTGGTGGCATACTTTGTTTCTGTTGCCGATACGGAACCGTCCGGCTGTACATATTG
>OGOZ01001961.1_pt1 | contig 10635 bp, 16 predicted proteins | sample 1552801 | NCBI WGS metagenome assembly OGOZ01 (sample SAMEA2580196, study PRJEB22360) | human gut metagenome | biome: human gut; feature: human-associated habitat; material: faeces | place: Denmark | collected 2008/2010
TTCTTGAAAATGACGGATATGAGGTGTGCGCGTTTGAAACAGGCGACGCACTTTTAAGCGCGTTTTTAAAAGAAGCGAAAAACAAAGAATAATAAAAAAATCCTCACTCATATTAGTGAGGATTTTTTGGCATTACACCGAAGTTTTAATACAATGACCCCCATCCAAGCCTTGTGGGGGTCAAATTCGTTTTTCAAGGCCTAAATGGGGGTCATTTTTCAAAAATATTCGATTTTGGGGGTCACTTTTCAAAAGTGGCTTTTTTATTTTGCTTTCCAGTCGATTGAATCGACCAGTTTCTCGTACTGCGGAGTGGTGACAATGCGTCGATTCGGCCATCGGAAATGCGTATAGTTTTCGACGACTCTCATATCGAAGCGAGGACCATTCCAGATCACATGGTTTTGAACGTCCTCCATTGTGACGGAGAGAAATTGGAAGCCATCTTTTTCTGCAGCTTCAGCAAGCTCCTCCTCATTGAATTCGGTCTCGTGTTCTCCGTGAATATAGATCAAGAGATTCGGAGAGGGCTTCCCGTACAGGATGGCCGGAAGGCCAGGCACGTCGTAAGTCTCCTCCCAAATGTCAAAGGCTTCTTTTTCCATTCAGTCACCATCCCAGACTCCGTCCGGACGCATTCGAGCCATCGCCAGCAATTGAGTGAGAGCACGTTTTGCATTTCCTTCAGTGGGCAGCCAGTAGTCATTGGACGCATCATCGTGCAGGACCTTGATTGCTTTCTGAAGAACTGGAATGCTCTCCGCTCCGGTCAGACCGTAAATTGAGCGAATACCGTTCTCGCCAAAGACATCCGGTCGGTAGTAGATTTTCGAGTAGTTGTAGGTCACATTCAGCCAGAGCTCCGTGGTCCCATTCATCGCATAAGGTAAGTTTCTGGAATGTACTCATTCCCGGGGGCCAAAAGCGTGAAAGAGGTAATTGAATGGAATTCGTAGAACCGGAGCGCTGGTGCTCAATGAATGAGATCGCCGAGTTCCTCGGGATCACAAGAGATACTACTCTTGCATGGATCGAAAAGCGCGGGATGCCGGGTGTAAAAGTTGGCCGAACTTGGAAGTTCAAAATCAGTGAAGTTGATGCCTGGGTCCGGTCACAGAATGGACAAAACGATTCACGACAGGAGGACTGAGAATGGACGAAATCGATGTCTATGAAAAAATGAGTGCGATTGCCGAAACGCCTCAATTCTCGATGATCTTCGGCACAGAAAATGAGCAGTCGAGGTTGATTGCCGAGCATAACCTTTGCAAGTAGCCCTTCCATTACTGCCGCCTCCTTTTATTCGCCGGGGTTAGGATCGTTCTCGGGGTCCGGAGTGCCGCCGTTGCTTTCCTCATCGGGAGCCATCAAGCCAGCGTCCTTGAGCTTTTCGAGGAGTGCGTTGAAGTCTTCCTTCAGAGTGGCAACAGTGGACGCGGTACTCTCGGTCTGGTTTTCAGCGACGGGAAGGCCCTCGATGGAGCCTCCTTCGTCGATGATAAGCTTGCCGCCGATGTGAGTAACGTCGCCGCCCTGTTCGGTATAGTTCTTGGTATTGTAGCTCATGATGCTACCTCCTTACGCCTTCTGCTGGAGGACCTTGATCGCCTCGGGGAGAATGAGCTTACCATCCAGGCGCTTGGAAGCGAGGAATCCGACCTGGCCGTAGTCAGCGAATCTCTCGTTGAGTCTCTGGAAGGTAATGCCCTGGCGGTCGCCAATCCAGTAGTAATTGAAATCACCAAATGCGATGGTCTTCGCACCCGCCTCGATGGTGGGAACATAGGCGGAGGTGAAGTAGCGCTTGCCGAGGATGGTGTCAAATTCGCCGTCCTTCAGAGCGGGCTGCCAAAGGTACTGGCCGTTGCCATCCTTGAGCTTACGGATCGCCTTTACGGTCGCATCATTAAGCACCCAGATCGCATTCTTACGATAAGGCGCCTTCAGCGAGTAGAAGAGGTCGATTACTTCCTCAACAGTGATTGCAGTAGCAGAAGCAGTAGTAACACCGACCTGGGCGCCCTTGGTGCCGTCAAAGATACCCGTAGGCTTATGGGTGCCGTTGCCGACGAGAAATGCTTCTTCTTCCTTGTCGCCGATACGACGAGCAAACTCCTGGGTAAAGTAGCTCTCAAGGTCGAAAGCGGAGTCGGACAGGAGCTCCTGGGAGACCTTGATGATGGTACCGACCTTGTGAGCATCGAGCTGCTCCTGGCCGAAAGTATCATCGCTTTCGGTGTACTGGCCCTCTTCCTCAATCCAGGAAGCGGTGCCCTTGGAGGCGACGATAGGAATCTTGTGAGAACCGCTGGAAGTGGTAATCACGTGCGCGTGGTTACGGATGACGTTGGCAGCTTCGAGCGCCTGAACCAGGGTGTGCTCGAACTCGTCGGGGACCAGATAACCACCTTCGGAGTCGGTGCCTTCCTGGAGAGCGTTCTGAATTTCGGGACGGGCAATGCCGTTCTTGGAGCGGGCCTGTGCCCAGAATGCTTTCTTGTAAGCATCAGAAGCGCGGCCAGTCTTTTCGTCAGTCTTGACGGTTTCGGGGCGGGCAGTGATGGGAGTGTTTACGGGCTTGTTGAGCTCGGCGTCGAGTGCTTCCTGGCGCTCCATACGAGAGATTTCGCGGCCGAGATCAGAGATTTCCTGCTCCATCTTGGAGTAGGTCGCATCGTCTTCGGCGGTCAGAATACCGTTTTCATTACGATGGGTTTCGAGAAAGGCCTTCGTGCCTTCCCAGAGTTTCGCACGCTTGGTGCGGAGTTCATTGATAGTCATGAATTTTTCCTCCATTTCAGTATTTCATAAGGTTGAGGCGCTCCATCAATTCATCGACAGAGCGGCCGTGTTCGGGTTCCGGTTTTGCCGGAGATTTGATTGCGGGCGCGGCAGGTACCATAGGCTTTAAGTTCCGCGTTATGAAATGGAAAGGATACAAGCTGATAGAGCCACCCATTTCGGCGCGTAGTAATTTTCTACGAGATATGGAGGTGCCTCCAGATGCCGATTACAACAGCTAAAACCCCGAAGGTGTATGTTGCTGTACGTGCTGAATTCACCGAAGACGGGACAATGCTTCCCCGGGAGATCACTTGGGAAGATGGAGAAAAATATGAAATTGACCGCGTATCACAGATCTGCCAGGCAGCCGCAATGAAGGCTGGCGGCCAGGGCGACAGATACACGATATGGATAAGAAACCGACAGAGCTATCTGTTCTTTGAACGAAGCACGAACCTTACCGGGAATAACATCGGGCGCTGGTTCGTGGAAAGACGCGAGTCATAGGAGGAGTGTTTATGGCAGAAAAAAAGAAATCATCGGCAAAAAAGAATAAAGCATCAGAGGAAGCGTCGGAGATGGAATCCCGGATCATGAGAGTAAGCCTACCCATATAATCGTAACAAGCACCGCAGTCAATACCGATATAGTTTCCTTTATGCCATATCTCCATAGGAGTTACATAATGTAGATTGACTGTCGGTGTATGCCCAAAAATAAGGATGGTATCTTCGGGTATTCTCTCTGTGTAGCTTCTTCTTGACCATACGGCATATTCTCTTGCATCGCTGTAATTGTAGTATGGCGAGCCATAGTTTGCTGCAACTCCGGCATGCACAAGCAAAAATTTCTGCCCATTAACCTCTACCTCAATATTGAGAGGCAGAGAGTCAATATAATCGAATATCTCTTGACGCAGTTCCTTTCGGATGCGTTTGAGATATGCGTGTGTCACATCGCCACCGTTCTCATACCAATGCCGTAACTTCCGTAGCTTTGCATATTCCCGTTCCCATTTATCCACCTTATCACTCGGTGGATAAACAAGGGCATCCATCATCATATATTCGTGGTTGCCGAGCAGCATCTTTACATTTGGCATTTTCATTATTTTTCGCAGAATGCGAATTCCATCCGGGTTTCTGTCAATAACATCACCGAGGATATATAGTGTATCATTCGGTTGCAGATTGATTTGTTTCATGATTCGTTCAAATCTAACGCTGTCACCGTGAATGTCCGACATTACATAGGTCATATGCTTTCTTCCTTATCTGTTTTTTATATTGTTTTTTTTTGAACTTTTACGGTTATCCCACTATCCCACTTGACAGAGATGAATAAAGGGGGTATAATTGGGATAACATAATCTATGGAGGTGTTTTGATGGAACTGAATGAGATTATGGAACGCATCAGCGAACTTGAGCGTGAGATTGCCACTTTGCCGCCGGGCAGTATTTCCGAAAAAAAAGTCAAGAATAAAATCTACTACTATCATCGTTATACGCAGAACGGTGAGAGAATCGAAAACTACATTGACTTTGATAAGGTTGAAGAACTCCGTCAAAAAATCAAGCAGCGGAAGGCTCTTGAAGCCGAACTTAAAGAATTGAGGCTTTCTCTCCCTAAACCAAAGAAGGAACGAAAAAAGAAAGAGAATAACCACGAATTTAAGACCTATGTTCGCATAGATGAACAGCTTGTCAATATGTCTGCACCTGTAAAAAAATTTAAAAAGCGTGAGTGTTTCAAGAATTTATCCGATTTCGTTTTCGGTGAACAGCAAGACAGAGTTTTTATTCTTTACGGTTTGCGTAGAACAGGCAAGACCACTCTTATCAGACAGGTGCTTTTGAGCATGACTCCCGAACAGTTATCAAAAGCTGCCTTTATTCAAATCAAATCTAAAGACACTTTGTCCGCTGTCAATACAGACCTCAAATATCTTGAGACACAGGGCTTCAAGTATGTGTTCATAGACGAAGTTACCCTTATGGAGGATTTCATTGAGGGTGCTGCGCTGTTTTCCGACATTTATGCCACCTGTGGAATGAAGATCGTTCTTTCGGGTACTGACTCACTCGGTTTTGTATTTACGCAGCACGAACAGTTGTATGACCGCTGTATCCTTTTGCACACAACTTTCATTCCCTACAGAGAATTTGAGTCGGTTCTCGGTATCCACGGTATTGAAGAGTTCATTCGTTACGGTGGTACTATGAGTATGGGCGGAGTGAATTACAATGAGACTTCATCCTTTGCATCCGAGAAAAATGCAGGTGAATATATCGACAGTGCCATTGCTCACAACATTCAGCACTCTCTTAAATACTATCAAGACGGTGGTCATTTCCGGCATTTATACGACCTTTATACGGAGGGCGAACTTACAAGTGCCATAAACCGTGTGGTTGAAAATATGAACCACAGATTCACGAAAGAAACCTTGACGAAAACCTTTATGTCAAGCGACCTCTCTCTGACTGCAAGAAACCTTTTGAATGACAGAACAGAGTCCTTTGACCTTAACGACAACATTGACAGAGAGCTTGTGGTTCGCTCCATTAAGGATATGCTTGATATTCTCAATAAAGAGGAGCAGTCGGTTGAAATTGATGATGTCCACGCTTTTCAAATAAAAGAATACCTTACCTTGCTTGACCTCATTATGGAAGTGGATATTGTTCATTTTCCGAACAGCAACAATCGGGACAAGAAAGTAGTCATCAGTCAACCCGGTTTGCGTTACGCACAGGCAAATGCACTTGTGAATTCTCTCTTGCTTGATGAGAAGTTTAATGTACTTTCAATTGTAGAGAGAAATCGAGTCCTTGACAGAGCCATGGGAGCAATTATGGGCAGAATGATTGAAGACCTGGTTCTTCTTGAAACCAAGATTGCAAGTCCCGGCAAAGAGGTATTTCAGCTTCAGTTTGCTGTCGGTGAATTTGATATGGTTATTCACGACCCCGAAACTCTAACCTGCGAGATTTACGAAATCAAAAGGAGTCGTGAAGTTGTTCCCGGGCAGTATGCTCATCTAATAGACTCCGAGAAATGTGCCGAAACAGAACACCGCTTCGGTAGGATAACCGGCAAATATGTGATTTACCGTGGTGATCCGACAGTATCCGAAGGTATCCGATATTTGAATATTGAGGAATACCTTAAATCCTTGGCCTAATCTTTTGGCATTAGCACCCGCTATTCAGCGGGTGCTTTTTCTATGCCGAGTATTTCCTTTACCTTTGGCAAATTTTCGGGGACAATGCAGAATTTCAGAAAAGCCACAGTCACTTCTTCAAGCGTTGTTCCAAGGTTTTCACAAATTTTTGAGGCTTTGTCATATAGGTCTTTTTCAATGGTAAAAGTAATTTCAACAAGATTGTCATGCTTTGCTTCCATTCAAATTTTCCTTTCCATTTAACCGTCACCAAAAACATCATCAAGTATTTTTGAAAAATCGGGATCGGGATTGTTCATAAAGTTAGAGTAATCTTCAAGGGCATCTGCCTTGCTTTTGAATGATTTTTCAACTACATACAGTTGGTTTCGCAAGTAACCTTGTTTGCCTTGGATTTGACCGGGGTAACCCCATATCATTGTGCCGAGTGGCTCATAATCTTCTTCATCTGTTCCATATTGCAAATTGCTAAACTTAGTGCGTATACATCGGAAATACTCTCTGTGACAGGATATCCACAGATGGGTGCTTTCTGCCTTATCGAATTTCATAAAATATGGCCACCGCCAAGTATTGAGATGTTCCCATTTGTAATCTGTAAGTATAGAAGTTTCCGAACCCAACACTTTTGCATATACAAGAAATGGTACTTCATGGTATGCTACGTTGTGTGTAAGGTTCTTTTCTCCGGCGAGAAAGCGATCAAAGACCGAGAGAATACTCGAATACCGTTCTGCAATTTTTTTATTAGAACGCATATAGTCAAAGAGTCCTTTTAGCTGCTCAAACGTTCCAAAATATTCTTTGCCAAAACTCGTAAATGATGCTGCCGAATAATCATCAAGAAGCAACCTATAACATCTCGCCATATTCTGTACCGCTCCTTCTTTCCGTAGTTCTCGTTCCATAGTTTGGGCGAATCGTTTTTCCATGTGTGATGATTTCATCCAAGGTTACCGGTTCATAGTTCCAATACATACATCCAACATTATAGATTTCATTGCGAATACCCTCTGCATTGAGCTTTGCTGCGAAATCGACCTCATAGTCCGCTTCATCGGTAAAGTGGGAGTGTGCATGCAGATGGATGCCTTGGTATCGATGGAAAAAAAGGCTTTTTATAAACTTGGTGCCAACATTCGAGGTTTGCGAAAAGGCTATGGTGAAACACAGCTTGATTTGGCTATGGCTATTGGCGTTGAAACCACCGCTATTTCAAATTATGAGTTGGGAGAACGTGTCCCGGAAAGAGATGTCTTGCTTAAAATCGCAAAGCATTATAGAATTACGGAAAACGAACTCTTGCACGGAAATTTTGCCAACTTAAAAAACATGTCAAAGATGCCGATTAATGACAAAGAATATAACAAGGTAATGTTTGACAAAATGCTACCACTTATCTGCACTGACAAAGCCCTTGAAAATGCAAAATTCAAAGAAGCTTACGATATGCACCAAGAAATGTATGGGCTTATTATCGATGGTGAGGAATTCGACACGGATAAGATTGAACGCTGTATGGATTTGTACGATGCTGCGAGGGAAGAAGGCATAATTGAGGGCGCAGCGAACTATCTTTGGTGGCTGTTTTTCTTTTCGTTTACTTTTTCTTTTTTAACTCCCAAAATGCTTGATAATATTGCTGCATTAAAGAAAAAAGATGCTACCATAAAAGATATTATTCACAATGGTTATCTGCCGTCATTCGATAATGAACCAACGGACAAGGAAACGCAAGAGTTCCTGGAAGCAAGGAAAGGGTTTATTGAAGATAATGAAGTGTCGATGGTCGTCAATATTTATCGGCTGAAACATACGCAAGAATACCAAGACCTGGGCGATTATTATTTGGCACTTTATTATAAATTCGACATCATATCTAACACCTTGAGTCCCGAAATGAATAGTGCTGTTGGCGATGAGATGATGCTTGCTTTCTCCTTGATGGGTAATTCCCATGCAGACAATTTTATCACCTCACCAAATAAATAGAAAACTCCACACGGTGTGAACGAAAAACCAAAGAGAATCTGCTATACTTAAGGCACCATAAAAGAAAAGAGGTGTTCCTTATTGGCAGAAGATAATCGTTTCAAAAAGTTTGTGGAACAGCATAAAGAGGAAATCATTATTGCTGGAGTAACAATAACCGCAGTTGTTGGGGCTGTTCTTATTGCAAAAAATTTTGATATACTAAAAAAAGCAGTTAACCCCGTCTCAACACCTATGATAATACCCAAAGCTGCACCGACCGAGGTGGCAATTGTTAAAAATGAGCCTACGCTCAAAATAATCGATGTGCGAGAACATTTGAGAACACTACCCGCCGGTTATCACGCATCGACACATAAAATACAAGAGGCCGCCGAAAACGGGATAGCACTTGCTACAAATCAAACCCTGGTTTCGTCGCATCCAAGGTGTTACGCAGCATAATAAAGCGAGGTGAAAGTTTTGTCTAAAGCAAAGAAAACAAAAAAATCCTTAACCGAAAAAATCACATACGCCTATATTCGCAGAGTGAAAAAGTGGATGTTTTGTCCGGCTTGCAGAGATGGTAAGATGGTCATTAATAAAAAATCCACCTTATGGCAATGTGAAGACTGCGGTTATCAACTATCTGCTGATGAGTTTAAGGATGATTATGTGTTCTGGTTCTGCGATGAGTGTGATGCTTACTTAAACATTCAAGAAGGCTTTGATAGAACTGCCACCAAACACATCTGCACCAAGTGTGGTTACGAAAATGACACAACCTTCAATAATATCAAGGGAGTTTGTGTTGATTGTGGAAGGACAATATCCGACCCGGAGCAAACACTGTGTGCTAACTGTAAGATTGCAAGAAAAGAAAAGGCGAAGGAAAGATTAAAAACAGCAGCCAAAGTGGTCGGTGTTGCCGCTACCGTGGTCGGTGTTGCTTACCTCGCCTCACAAGCAACTGATGACGATTCCACCGATACAGGATATGACCCCTTACTCGGTGGTGATGGAGGTTCTGATATGAAATTTGATTATGTTGATTCATACTGGTTAGACACCGCGTCTGAAGATGAGCTTCGAGCCACATCGAGCGAAATGGAAAGTCTGCTCGATGAACTGGACTACGATTCTGATGAACACACACGTATTTCCAATATTCACATTGATGTTGTAAATGCCATAGCAAGTAGATTTCCGCTGAATCTACCTCACCGTGAACACGGCTGGTATTTACCCAACGATGACTAAACCACAATAACAATTTAATAAACCTATTAATCGAGCAAATGCCCGGAACCATTTAAGCAATGATAAAGATTCATATGCGAAGTTTATTTAGAAGAATAATATTTTGATAGAACCGGTGGTGAACTTATTTGAATTTTCAAGACACTTTAAAATCAAATATTAGAGAAAAATCCGAAGTGGATGCTGAAAACAAAAAGCAACGACAGGATGAACTTTCAAAAAGAGCATCAAATACAGTTGCAACAGCCAAAAGTTATCTTCTAAATGAAGCAAAAAACGGTAATCATACAACGTTAGGCGAAAAGACAATAATTACTGCAAACATTCCGCTGCACCCAGAGTTTTTCAGTTTGACAGTTAAGAAAAAACCTGGAAAATATCGCCGAACTTTATTGGGGCAGGTTGTATCGACAGAGCCTGCAATGATTGTGAGTACATTTGATATCGACCCTATAATGCGAGAGGATTTTCAATTCTTTTTATCGTGTTTCAGGTCATTTGCATCCACCGAAGGAATCGTCGTAAAGGACTGCTTTGTCGAACACAATGTCAAGCACACAAAAGGAAAATTGCCATATACGGTAGAAGATATGATTTTCCAATTATTCAAGCACGAATGGATGCTTAAGGTAGAAGTTGAGGCAACTATCTAATTATATTCAAAATTTAATAAACCTATTAAGAGTGCGTGAGAGAACAAGCTCATTGACCGCACAGCAACCTGCCGGGAGGTAAGGTGCTAATGCTTGTATCGATAGGTTATCTCACGAACCTGTCGATGCCGATGGGTTCTTCTTTTTTTCACTCTTTGGGAAATATATGTTTTTAAAGGAGTATAAGATTATGCGCACAATCAAGCAACTAATTCAAAAAGAAACGAAGGTTTATATCTACCTTCGCAATGAGGCTGTAAAACAGCGTTTTAGCCAAGATGCCGATAACGAAGGAATCGCCTTCGATGATGGCAAAAAGGTCACAGAGAGGGCTGTGGACGATATTATGGCACTCTTGCCAGGAGGAAGGATTTGTTTCCTTGGATTTGTCGGTAGAATGTGTTATGGCAGCGGTTCGGCAGACGCTGTTCGCATTGATTATGAAAAGTATGCCAATGGCGAGGAAAACTACCGCACAAATTCACAATGAAACTTTTTAATTCACGATGAAACTTTTGTATTTGACAATGAAACTTTTACACCGACAAAAGTTTCATTGTGAGTTCAAAGCATAAAAATAGCAGTAAAAACACCACGCTGGAGTGGTAGTTTTACTGCACAATGAAACTTTTAGAAAAGAGCAAAAGGCGTAAAACCCCTTGATTTCAAGGGGTTTCGGTAAAAAGAAAAGCACGGTAGTTTCGTATCAAAACTACCGTGCTTATTTGGTTGCGGAGGGAGGACTTGAACCTCCGACCTCCGGGTTATGAGCCCGACGAGC
>OGOZ01001962.1_pt1 | contig 10631 bp, 8 predicted proteins | sample 1552801 | NCBI WGS metagenome assembly OGOZ01 (sample SAMEA2580196, study PRJEB22360) | human gut metagenome | biome: human gut; feature: human-associated habitat; material: faeces | place: Denmark | collected 2008/2010
TGACCTCCTAATATATTTATGATATTATTCTGTCTTTCTTGTTGAATCATACCAAAGGTGTCAGCGTAGCTGACGGATACAGTAGTTATCGAGCAAAGCGAGGTTTTGAGGTTTTCAGATAGAGTCGATAAATACATTTGTTAGATAACCCTCTGATGGCATATTCCAATAGAAAAAGGAGCTGTGGCAAAATGATTGCACATTTTGTCACAGCTCTCTTTTTAATTACTTCAATTTCCATCCGGATTTCTTGAGTGTCATGACAATCGGTACGACGATGATGCCGGATACGAGTGCTTCCGGAACACCGTTCATGCCAACAATGCCAAGAATCATAGCGCCGACTGCTTCGACGGAAATTCCTCTGGCTGCTGCATAAGGAGCGCCGACCAGGAGGAAGAAGGATCCGAGGAAGAGGATCGTATTCGTCAGGGAACCTGCAACAGCTGCAATGCCGGTGCGGAGCGCCGTTCCGCAGGGAAGACGGCGGTAAAGTGCCCATACAACGAGCGCGATGCAGATACGCGGCACAATGCAGATGAATGCGTCATAGAGCACACTGTACTGCAGGGCGAACTGCATCAGAAGGCTTGGCGCACGAAGCGTCTGCACAAAAGAAAACAGCCCGAACAGGACTCCGACGACGACACCGACCTTTGGTCCGGCTACAATCGTTCCGATGATAGTGGGAATGTGAAGGATCGTCGCATTCATGACGATCAGCGGGATGAACCCGTACCCCGTGATTCCCAGGAAAATGGTGATCCCGGCTAAAAGCCCTGAGATCGTGAGTTCTCTGACGCTCATGAAAGAGCGGTACTCCTGTGGCGGCTGACTGATTTTTTCCATATTGAATTTTCCTCCGTTCTTACTCCTGCTCAGATATAAGCCGTATAAATTTAGGGGATATACCAGCTTTACTGTCCAGTTCACTACGTGATACCAGCCTTGCAAATCATTCGTAAAGCCTCTTTATCCGCCATTAGTTATTATAGTGAGACAGAACCTGTTGTCAACCTTTCGGCCTAAAAGAAATTTTCTATGACTACAGGTCTTAAATTACAGAAACGGACTCATGACAAAAGAAAAACGGCGCCGCGTGGGCGCCGTAAAACTTTATTCCTTGAAAATCCAGTTTGTGAGCTTGTCTGCTCCCCAAATGGAAAATCCGGTCAGCCAGAGGTCGGAAAGGTACGGGAAAATGGAAAGATAAGACGGATCGCCATACGCTCTCCAGGAACCGGTCAACGGAAGATGCGTCGAAATGATGAACGGGATGAAGGCAAGCATCAGCCAGAATACAGCGGTGAAGATCGTCTGCACGGCTCTCCTCCCCTTCGATCCGTCAAGCTGCGTAAAAAGATAGATGCCAAATGTCATCATGGCAAGCGCTATCTTCATCCAGAAGGAAATAGTCATGACTTCCATCAGGAAAAGCATGCCGGTAAAAGGATCGAGACGCGTTTCCCCTATGGCAAAGAGAACGACCATGGAAATAAGGAGCGTCCCCGGAATAAGCCCTGTAAAGAAAGCGGAAGCAAGCCAGCGGTACTTGAGTCCCCCTTTTTCTTTCAGGGAGTGGTACAGGGCTGCCAGCATATAATCGATTGGAACCGTGATGAAAGCAAAGAAGAGCAGTACTAGAAATACACCGATGCCGGTCGGGATCGGATTCGTTTTCCATGCAATGTCTGCTTTCGTCAGATAGTTCCAGAATACAACCACCTGCACGATGACAAGAGAGATCCACACAGGAAGATGGATGATGCCTCTTGCGGGACCCACTTCTGCGCCATAGCCTTTATTCTGGATGACAAAGAAGAAGAAAGGAAGAACCAGTCCCAGAAGCCAGTAAGCGCCAAGGCCTGCCGACAGGGAAAATCCGGTATGAGCAATGAAGCCGCCGATTCCCCACGGGACAGTCAGTGCTGCCATCCACAAAGGCTGCAGCCAGAATTTTTTATCTTTAAACATACTATCACCTCAATGGTATTATTGTATCACTAATGGGAAAGCCTGAAAAAGATCAAACGAAAGGAGGGTGCAGCGGCACCTGCCGGATGCATCCTCCTTCATTGGAGTATTTACTTTTTCTTTCTTCCCCTTGTGCCCTTCTGCGCAGGCTTGTCCTTTCTCTTCTGGCGCATGTTCTTGCCCTTATGGCCGAGAGCTTTGTGCTCCTTGCTCTTTGTAGGCTTGTACATGCCGGGAATGACGACCTTCTTGGCAGGTTTTCCCTGTCTGACGCGACGGACATTGCCCTTCTCGTCATAACGGGTGATTGTTTCGGAAATGGACTTTTCAAGTTTCCTCAAAAGAAGTCCGTCTTCCGGAGTGGCATAGGTAATAGCGATGCCGGATGTGCCGGCTCTTCCCGTACGTCCGATTCTGTGGACGTAGTATTCCAGATTTCTCGGGATATCATAATTGAATACGTGCGTGACGCCTTCGACATCAAGACCGCGTGCCGCAATATCTGAAGCGACAAGGACCTGGATCTTTGCCTTTTCAAATTCGCGGATAACCTGGTTCCTCTGGCTCTGGCTCATGTCGCCATGGATTTCATCGACGACGAAATTCGTTTCTTCCTGCAGCTTCTCAGCGAGCTCATGCGCGCCTTCGCGCGTGTTGCAGAAGACGACTGCCATGTACAAGTTCATTTCATTCAGATGCTTCAGGAGCAGTTTGAACTTGTGCGGTTTCGTCGTTTCATAGACTCTCTGGTCGACGGTGGATGCCGCTGCCTTCTCCGCAACGTCGATGTAGACGGGCTGGTTCATGTACTTCCTTGCGAGGCGCTTTGCGTCATCAGGCATCGTTGCAGAGAAAAGGAGGACCTGACGCTTCTTCGGTGTTTCATCAACAAGCGCTTCGATATCTTCCCTGAATCCATTGGCAAGCATCTGATCTGCTTCATCAAGGATGACTGTCTTTACATTGGACAGATCGAGGCTTCTTCTTCTGATATGGTCGAGAAGACGGCCAGGAGTGCCGATAATGACAGCCGGATCGCGTTTCAGCTTGCGCAGCTGGTTTTCGATCGTGCGTCCGCCGATGATGTCAGCAGCGTCGATATCGAGCTTGATGGCAAAGGGGCGCAGCACATCAAAAATCTGTCTGGAGAGTTCTCTCGTCGGAGTCATGATGAGGACCTGCGTCGTATTCTTTTCTGTATCCACTCTCTGGATTACAGGCAGCAGGTAGGCAAGCGTCTTGCCCGTACCTGTCTGGGAACGGCCGATGACATCCTTCCCCTTGAAAATGGAAGGAATGGAAGCCTCCTGGATCGGGGTCGGCTTCACGATCCCCTGCAGTTTCATGATATCTGTTAAAGCAGCACTCACGCCGAGTGCGGTAAATGCGTTCATATTTCCTCCTGTCAAACAAAGACAAACATTTTATTTATTATACCATAAAGGACTTGTGACCTGCCTTGCATGGAAAATGCCATCTTTGACAGGAGGCGAGCACCTTCTTCCCTTCATGAAACAAGAAAAGGCGAACTCCGATAGAGTCCGCCTTCCCCTATAAAGTAATTGTCAGAGACAATTATTTCATTTCTACTGTTGCGCCAGCTTCTTCGAGCTTCTTCTTCATTTCTTCAGCTTCAGCTTTAGCTACGCCAGTCTTAACTTCCTTCGGAGCGCCGTCTACGATAGCTTTAGCGTCTTTCAGGCCGAGTCCGGTGATTTCACGAACTGCTTTGATAACCTGGATCTTCTGAGCGCCGACATCCTTCAGGATTACGTCGAATTCAGTCTTTTCTTCTTCAGCTGCTGCTGCTGCCGGAGCTGCTGCTGCCGGTTCTTCCTTCGGAATGTTTGCAACGGCACTTTCTGTGGTCAGAACCATAGAAGCGATGGATGCAGCATTCTGCAGAGCGCTTCTGGTAACCTTTGTCGGGTCTACGATACCACTGCTCATCATATCGCAGTATGTCTCGTTGTATGCATCAAAGCCATAGCCAACCTTGCGGCTGCGGCGAATCTTATCTACGATAATGCTGCCTTCCAGACCAGCATTTGCAGCGATCTGACGAAGCGGAGCTTCCAGTGCACGGAGTACGATCTTTGCACCGGTCTTTTCGTCGCCTTCGACGGTTTCAAGAAGCTTTCTGACTTCGGGTATGCAATCGGCAAGAGCAACGCCGCCGCCGGCGACAATGCCTTCCTCGACAGCCGCCTTGGTGGCGTTGAGAGCATCCTCGATACGGAGCTTCTTTTCCTTCATTTCGGTTTCGGTAGCCGCGCCGACCTTGATAACGGCAACACCGCCGGAAAGCTTTGCAAGGCGTTCCTGAAGCTTTTCTTTATCGAATTCGCTGGTGGAAACCTCGATAGCGGCTCTGATCTGGGCTACGCGAGCCTTGATCTCATCGCTGTTGCCGGCACCGCCGACAATGATGGTATTTTCCTTGTTGACCTTGACCTGCCTTGCGGAGCCGAGCTGTGCAAGGGTGGTTTCCTTAAGCTCGAGCCCGAGTTCGGAGGAAATAACCTCGCCGCCGGTGAGGATGGCGATATCCTTGAGCATTTCCTTGCGCCTGTCGCCGAAGCCGGGGGCTTTTACGGCAACGCAGGTGAAGGTACCGCGAAGCTTGTTCACGATAAGGGTGGAAAGCGCTTCGCCTTCGATATCCTCGGCGATTATGACAAGCTTCTTGCCGTTCTGAACGACCTGTTCAAGCAGCGGGAGAAGCTCCTGAACATTGGAGATCTTTTTATCCGTGATAAGGATGGAAGCATCGTCGATAACGGCTTCCATTTTATCGGTATCGGTGACCATGTACGGGGTGATATAGCCGCGGTCGAACTGCATACCTTCAACGACTTCGCAGCTCGTTTCGGCGGTCTTGCTTTCCTCGACGGTGATAACGCCGTCCGCAGTGACCTTTTCCATAGCATCGGCGATAAGTCTGCCGATGACCTCATCGCCCGCGGAAACGGTGCCGACGCGTGCGATATCCTCGCTGCCGTTGACCTTCTTTGCGCTTGCTTTAAGCGAAGCGACGGCGGTGTCGACGGCGCGTGCGATACCCTTTTTAACTACCATCGGGTTTGCGCCGGCGGCAACGTTCTTCATGCCTTCGCGAACGAAAGCCTGTGCAAGCAGCGTTGCGGTGGTGGTACCGTCGCCGGCTGCATCGTTGGTTTTGGTGGCGACTTCACGAACGAGCGAAGCGCCCATATTTTCGAAAGCGTCCTCAAGCTCGATCTCCTTGGCGATGGTAACGCCGTCGTTGGTGATGAGCGGAGCGCCGAATTTTTTATCGAGCACAACATTGCGACCCTTCGGGCCGAGAGTAATCTTTACGGTGTCGGCAAGCTTGTCGATACCGCGCATAAGCGATTCTCTTGCCTCGATGCCGTGTTTAAGTTCCTTTGCCATATCAGTGATTCCTCCTGTTATTCAACTATCGCAAGAATGTCGTTCTGGCGAACGATTATATATTCTTCGCCGTCGAGCTTGATCTCGGTTCCGGAATACTTGCTCGTGATGACCTTATCGCCGACATGAACCGTCATGACGACTTCCTTACCATCCACAACACCGCCGGGGCCGACTTCGATAACCTCGGCTACCTGGGGCTTTTCCTTTGCCGCGCCGGTAAGGATGATACCGCTTTTGGTGGTTTCCTCGGCTTCGACCATTTTAACGACAACTCTGTCTGCAAGGGGTTTAAGCTTCATAATAATTACCTCCGTTGATCTCTTTTTCTTTACGGAACAGTTATACTCCGCATTTATGAACAATCAAAGTGAATACATGGTTTGAATTGTAAAGTATTGGCAGAAGTCATGGGCGAGTGCTAACGTTTTGCAGTGCAGCGGCGGCCATATACCGCATTTCATATGCCGCAAGTGCCAAAAATCAACTCTCTTCGCGCCTGATCTTCCTGCCCATGAGCACGCCCATGACGGAAGCCATCATCAGGCCGCGTGTCCACCCGGAGGAATCGCCCAGGCAGTAAAGCCCGGAAACGCTCGTATTGAAATCCGAGTCCATCTTCACGCGGTTGGAATAGAATTTGAGCTCCGGCGAATAAAGAAGCGTTTCCTCCGAAGCGAAACCGGGAACCACTTCATCCACCGCCTTGATAAAGTTGATGATGTTCATCATTGCGCGGTAGGGCATTGCGGCGGTTATATCGCCGGCAACGGCATCCGGAAGTGTCGGGCGGACATTGGATTGCGAAAGCTCCTTTTCCCAGGTGCGTTTGCCGTCCAGTATATCGCCGAAGCGCTGAACGAGTATATGCCCGGCGCCGAGCATATTTGTCAGCTCACCGACCTTCTGGGCATATGCGATAGGCTGATTGAATGGAACATTGAAATTGTGGGAGCAAAGTATGGCAAGGTTGGTATTGCTGCTTTTGAGCTCCTTATACGAATGCCCGTTGACAACGGCAAGGTCGTTATCGTAATTTTCCTGGCTGACAAAGCCGCCCGGGTTCTGGCAGAAGGTACGCACCTTGTTTTTGAAGGGGTGCGGATATCCGATCAGCTTGGATTCGTAAAGAACGCGGTTGACAGTTTCCATGACTTCGTTTCTGACCTCGACACGGACACCGATATCGACGGTACCCGGCTCGTGGGCGATATCGTTTTCGGCGCAGATCTTTTCCAGCCAATCGGCACCGCGCCGCCCTGTCGCCACGACGGTGTAATCGGCGGCGATCTCGTGTTCGCCCTCCGGAGAAGCTATGCGCACGCCGCGGCATTTGCCGTTTTCGAGCACAAGGCCCACGCATTCGGTGCCGAACATTATCTCCACGCCGTGTTCAAGCAGGTACTTTTCGATGGAAAGATAGATATTCTGCGCCTTTTCGGTGCCCATATGGCGGATAGGGCAATCGACAAGCTTCAGCCCCGCACGGATGGCGCGCAGACGTATCTTTTTCACCTCGTCATCGTTGCTGATACCCTCCACATGGGTGTCCGCACCGAAATCGAGATAAATGGAATCGGTATATTCTATGGTCTCCTGCGCAAGATTATCGCCGACAAGCCGCGGAAGATCCCCGCCGACTTCGGAGGAAAGCGAAAGCTTGCCGTCCGAAAATGCGCCCGCGCCGGAAAAGCCGGAGGTTATGTGGCAATAAGGCTTGCAGTTCATGCAGTGCTTCGTGACGCTCTTCGGGCATTTGCGGTTTTCGACCGACCTGCCCTTTTCGATGATAAGGATGCTCTTTCCGCTTCCCTTGCGGATCAGCTCCAGCGCGGTGAATATGCCCGCGGGGCCCGCGCCGACGATGACAACATCTTTTTTCATGACAAACCTCGATTCAAACAAATTTATACCGATATTAAAATACCATAAAACCGTACCGGTGTCAAGCGCGATGATTGACAACAAATGCCCCGCGTGGTATTATATTATTGTTGAAAGTGAGTACAGCGCCCGCCCGTACACGGCGGCAACGTACTTTGCCGACATAACGAAAAAGGAGAAGAATCATGAAAAGAACCGTTTCCCTGATATCCCTTCTGCTTATATGTACGATGCTGTTTTCGTGCGGTACCGGCACCGATGCCGGATCATCCTCCGCCGCGGAAGGCACGCAAAGCGCCGCCCCCGCACCCGGCACCGAAAACTCCCGCGACGGGGAAAAGCCGGAAGCGGAGGGCAGGCTGCTCATAACCTTCGGCGACAGCATAACCGCGCTGAGCGACTGGGGCAAAACGGCTGCCGAAAGCTGCGGAATGCGTTGCTTCAACGCAGGCTTCGGCGGCATGAACACCGAAACCGCGCTCACACGCCTGGATGCCTTTGTAACCTCCCGCAAGCCGGACATTGTCACGATATGCTTCGGCATGAACGATATGCTCATGACGGCGAAGGATAAGCCGCAGGTCACGCCCGAAAGGTTTGCCGAAAACCTCAAATCCATGGCGGCAAAGGTGCGCGAATGCGGCGCCGTGCCCGTGCTTATGACGGCAAATCCATTAAATCCCGATGTGTTCTATACCTCCCAGGGGCAGAACCCGGAGCATTACGCCAATGTCGGTTCCCCTTCGGATTGGCTGATGAAATATAACGATGCCACCCGTGACGTCGCCGCCGAAACAGGCACTGCGCTGATAGATACCTATGCCCAATGCATGCTTTCCTCACAAGTTGTATACCGGGCGGACGGGATACATCTTTCGGAAGCCGGAAGCGGTATCTTTGCCGAAGCACTTACAAAGTGGATAAGCGAAAACTACGAAATCGGCAGCTCCGGATCAAAGCCGGACACGGGGTACACCACCCCCGAAAGCGGCGGGGAGCTATCGCTTCTGCCCGGGGATGCGGACGAATTTTTCCTGCCGGAGGCGGGTACGCTCGTGATCAAAAACGAAGGCGGCATATATAAAATGTCCAACACAAACGGGCTTTGGCCGGAGGCACAGTACGCCTTTACCACGCCGGTGAAGGTGAACAAAGCCGCAAAGCTGCTTTGCGATATCGTGACGGATCAAACCTATGTTGCAATAGTGCTTTACTTCGGCGGAGCGACCCCGAACGCCTATACCGACGACCAATACCTTGTCGTTTCGCAGAAGCTCGGTTATGAGATCGACCCGGTATCCGGCGACGTGCTTCCACATCAGCACATACTTTTCGATGCGGCATTGAGCACGCTGCCCCTGCCCGCCGGAGCATACGATGCCGACGGAAACATTATCATCAGCGGCGTGAAGATATACATACCCGGCACGGCTAACAACGCGGTGACATTCCGCAAATTCGCCGTCGCGGCGGAATAACGGCGCAAAAACACAAAAAGTGCTTCGCGAAAAACGAAGCACTTTTCTTTCTTATTCAGTCCGCAGCCGTATCGCTTTCGCGTTCCAGCCGGAAGGAGCCCATATCGAACCGGCGGTAATAAATGATCGTGCATAAAGCACACACCGCCCAGCCGACGGGGTAGCTCATCGCAATGGGGATAAGATCGTTCGAAATGAAGTTGGACATCACGAAAAGATATATTTGCCGCACGCCGATAAAGGAGGAAAGCATGATAAGCATCGGCGCTTTTGAATTGCCCGCGCCGCGCAGTGAAGCGGAAAACACCTGGTTTACGGAGCAGAAGAGATAAAACGGCGTGATATATGTGAGCAGCGTGACCGCCTGTGCCGCGATATCGACATCGTCCTTATTGAAGATAAACACGATGCGGGGCGCGAATATCATCACCGGGACCATTATGCACACCGAGCAGAGCGTGGAAAGAAGATATGCCGTGCGCGCGCCCTTTTTTGCCCGGGCGACATTGCCGCACCCGAGATTCTGCCCGACAAAGGTGGAAACGGCAAGCGCGATGGACTGTATGGGAAGGAAGATGAACTGATCGACCTTGGAATAGGTTGTCCAGCTTCCGAGATTGACCTGCTTATCGCCGTTGATATTGCCGATATAGGATTGCACGAAAACGTTTGCAAACGCGGTGAGCGCCATCTGGATCGCAGCCGGAAAGCCGATTTTGACAATGCGTTTGAGCATGAACATATCTATACGGATACGCTTTATATGCAGTTTCACGCAGGAATCATCACGGATCAGAACGAACATCGTAAGTGCCGCAGAGGCAAGCTGTGCAATGATCGTCGCAAGCGCAACGCCCTCCGCCCCCATTCCGAGACGAAAAACGAAAAGAAGATCGAGCACGACATTCGTGAACGCCGAAACGATAAGGAACACGAGAGGGCGGCGCGAATCGCCGACAGCGCGCAGTATCCCCGCGCCCATGTTATAAAACATCAGCCCCGAAACGCCGCCGAAATATATCATAAGATAATCGTTCGCGGCATTGAAGAGGCTTTCGGATGAATCCGAGCCGAGCATCAGCCGCAGCATCAGCGGCGATATCAGAACCCCGGCAACGGTGAATACCGCAGCCATTATCGCCGTCATCGCCATTGCGGTATGCACGGCGCGGCTGACGCTTTTATCATCCTTTGCGCCGAAATACTGCGAAATGACCACGCCCGCGCCGCTTGCCAGCCCGGAAAAGAAGCCGATAAGAATGTTGATTATCGGCCCGACACTGCCGACAGCCGCATAAGCGGAGCTGTCGCCGCTCTGACCGATGACCCAAACATCGACCATATTATAAAGCTGTTGGAATAAATTACCGACAAGAAGCGGCAACGCAAACCTGAAAATATTTCCGGTTATGCTGCCGCGTGTCATATCAAGCTCGTGCTTGTTTTTATGTGAAAGGATACGGGTACCGCTCATTGAAAAACCTCCGCGTCTTTCCATGATACCACCTTTCCGGGCAAAACACAACCACCCGCGCAAAAAATATGCCGAAAAACGCAAAAAGCTGCCGTCACGGCGAAATGCCTTGCATTATGTGCGGCGGCATGGTATACTTTCTGCAAGAAATTCCCCCGAAAGGAATGTATGAAAATGAACGATCTTGAAATAGCGCACATCCGAACGCCGGAGGATATCGCGGCGATTGCCGCGCGCGCGCATATAAGCGAAGATGCCATAGAACGCTACGGCAAATACAAGGCGAAAATATCGGATGAGTTTATCGCCGGAGCGCAAAACAAAAAGCGCGGCAGGCTGGTGCTTGTCACCGCGATAACGCCGACACCCGCGGGGGGAGGGGAAAACACGACCCCCCTGCTGGATAT
>OGOZ01001967.1_pt1 | contig 10615 bp, 7 predicted proteins | sample 1552801 | NCBI WGS metagenome assembly OGOZ01 (sample SAMEA2580196, study PRJEB22360) | human gut metagenome | biome: human gut; feature: human-associated habitat; material: faeces | place: Denmark | collected 2008/2010
GGCAATTTAATTTTAACCTGCTTCATCATTTGCTTGATTTTTAAGTTTGCAACTTACCCTCTCCTTCAAGTTTCTGAAAGCATCATGTACCTAAAAGCGTACCTAAAGAGGCTTGATTTGGTCCAAAAGGTTCACCGCCTCAACCTTCTTTCTGTTCACTATTTCGGCATATACTTGCGTGGTTATGATGTTTTGATGTCCCAACAGTTTGCTGGTGGTATAGAGGTCCACTCCCATCGTGAGCAAGGTGGTGGCAAAGGTATGACGAGATACATGAAAAGTAACTGGCTTGTCAATGCCTGCCTCCCTAGCCCATTGCTTCAATCGATAGTTGACCGAGAAGAACGATGGCAGCTCAAATACCTTGTTATCAGCCCTTGCCTGTCCTCTTGCTGGCATCCACGACAAAGCATTCTCCGATAAGGGTACCGTTACCACATGACGGGTCTTCACCATCAACTTGCTAATATAGTATCCCTCCGTACCTTTTCCGATATCTGCCCATCGCAATGTCCTGACATCACTGATGCGCAAACCACAGAAACAAGCGAAGAGGAAAGCTTGCTTCACGGTTTCATCCTTGCAAGGAGTAGCCATCAACAATCTGATTTCCTCGATGCTGAGATAGCAGCGTCGGCTCTCTCCCTGACCAATCAGCTTTTTCTCTTCTTTCTTCAGTAGTTTGGTGGGATTCTCAGGTATGATACCTTCTCTCACCGCCTCATTCAATGCAGTAACAAACGTATTGTAATAGAGGCGTGCCGTACCCTTCGCCAAGTCTTTCTCATGATGTTCGCCCCGCTTGGGTACATCCGTACCAATGGTCTTGGCATGAGCCAGATACTGTACCAAGCCTTCGCAATACACCTTGTCCAGTTGTGCCATGCGAATATTCTCACCCTTGTATCTTATCAAATGCAAGAGGGCATGCTGGATGTTGGCAGCATGACTGCCGCTCTGTCCCTGCTGTCTTTTTTGATCAGCATATAGCAGCATCCAGTCTTTTAAGAGCATATCCTTAGTCACCATCTCTCGCTGATAGTTACCGTGGCTCATACTCCACTCCTTGATTCGCTCACATCGGATGAGCATAGCGGTGCGCAAAGTAGCTTCATTCTTTGCCTTAGCCTCCTTGTCGCTTCCTCTTTTGTCATCTACCAGCACCAATCCCTTCAACCGCTCGTAGGTATAGCCTCTACCCTTGCTTCCAGCTTGGTAAGTACGCAGATAGATTGCCTTGTTGCCACTCTTCAAAGGTTTCACCCAAATCTTGATGGGTTCCTTTGCTTTTGTTTTAGTTCTCTTTTTCGCCATAATCTTTACTGTTTCATCTGTGCAAAATTATAAGCAAAATATATCTTCATCAAGTCTTTCAAGTTAAAGTACCTAAAGACGTACCTAAAGAAACAACTTTATTAGTAAATGCAAACGTTTGCACAATTTATTTGCTTGATTTGCATCAATTTTTGAACAAGCTAATGAAATAAATCGTAACTTTGCCAACGTATAACAATACAACTTGCAATTAAACATAAAATAATAATCACAAGATACAATGATAATTATGAAGAAGATATACCTTACACTCCTTGCCGCAATGGCACTCACACTTGGAGCATGCTCTAGCAGCAATGACCCTGATCTTCCAGATCCTGAGCCAACGCCAGCGCCTACCCCAAGTCCTGAACCTGAGCCTGAACCAAGTCTCAATTCGCAAGGCTGGGCTAGCGATTATAGCGGCGTTATGCTGCAAGGATTCTCTTGGGATTCTTATAATGAATCACAATGGAAGGTCTTAGAGAAGCAGGCTGATGAGCTGAAAGGTTATATCGACCTCGTTTGGCTTCCACAAAGCGGAAAATGTTTGGAGACCACTCAGGTGATGGGTTATATGCCATATTACTATTTTAATCAGAACTCTTCTTTCGGATCTGAGGCTGAGCTCAGAAGTCTGATTACTAAGTTTAAAGCAGCTGGTATAGGTGCTATTGCTGATGTAGTCATCAACCACCGCAATACGGAGGGCTGGTATAATTTCCCTGCTGAAACCTACAAGGGAGTGACCTACCAGATGCAATCTACAGACATCTGCAAGAATGATGATGGCGGAACTACAGCAACCCAGGCTGCCACAGACGGGGGAAGCCTCAGCCAGAACAATGATGAGGGAACCGACTTTGGAGGTTGCCGTGACATCGACCACAAGAGCGAAAATGTGCAGAAGGTGATCAAAGCGTATCTGAAATATCTGAAGGATGATTTGGGTTACACCGGTTTCCGCTATGATATGGTGAAAGGCTTCGACGGAATTCATGTAGCCGACTACAACGATGCTGTAGGAGTAGAGTATTCTGTAGGAGAATACTGGGACGGCAACGACAAAATAGAAAGTTGGATAAACAGAACTAACAAGAAGAGCGCAGCCTTCGACTTCCAGTTCCGTTATAACGTACGCGATGCCGTAAACGGAGCGGCTAACGGAAAGGTGGCAACATCTTCAGACTGGTCAAAGCTCAACAGTAACGACAATCTTATGCACGATGCCAATTATCGTCGTTATGCGGTTACTTTTGTAGAAAATCATGATACACAGAAACGCTCTGAATCACGACATGCAATACCGTTCTGCAGATGAGCCGCTGGATCCTCTTAAGCGAGATACGCTTGCAGCCAATGCCTATATGCTCGCCATGCCAGGCACACCATGTATCTTCCAGCCACACTGGAATGCTTATAAGTCTGAGATAAAGGAGATGATTGCAGCCCGCAAATATGCAGGCATCACTAATATGAGCAATTATGCCAACAAGCAGAGCAAGAAAACTCTTTATGTGAACAAGGTTACTGGTACTAAGCACAAACTTCTTGTGGCTGTAGGTAATGATGCTGATAAATATGCAGGAGAAACAGGCTATACAAAGATTCTTTCCGGTTATCACTATGCCTATTTTCTCTCTAATGATGCAGAAACCTCTTGGACCGACGTGCCTTCCGGCTCATACGAGGAAGGTTTCAAGACCACACTTACTGCAGTCAGCCAGACAGAGGGAGCCAAATTGGTTTATACCTTGGACGGCTCTACCCCTACTGCAAAGAGCACAACTGTAGAAAGTGGTAAGGAAATCAGCATCAATGGTACTTGTACCTTGAAGGTTGGATTGCTTGTGAATGGTGAAGTAAGAAATATCGCCACTCATCAATATACGATTGAGAAGTTCAAGGCATATAAATTTATGGTTTATGTGAATGCCGATGCTGTGAACTGGAATTCATTATACTGCTATACATGGAAGAAAGCAGCATCTGTTGAGTGGCCTGGTGAAAAGATGACAGAAACAAAGACCATCGGTGGTAAGACATGGTACTACAAGGAAGTCAGCATTGATAATGCAAACGAGGTGGTAAATGTCATATTCAATAGTACAGGTACAGATAAGCCGCAGACTGTAGATATAACAGGTCTCACTAGTACGGCTTACTTCGAAATCGAAACATCCAAAGAAGGTAAGAAAAATAAAGTGAAGGATGTTACTGCAGAATACAACAAATAAGTTCAAAGAATAGTTTCAGTTTTTAGTTTAAGTTTTTCAGTTTTAAGTTTTTAGGTTTATTAAGGTTTATGTTTTTAGGTTTAGTTTTGTGTGAACAAAATTATTAGTTAGTTGTTTTAGGTTAGGAAAAAGAGGTATACCCAAGATTCATCTTCGGGATATACCTCTTTTCTTATTTTAATTATCTTTCTTATTCTAATTATCTTTCGCGCTGGTCAGCACCCCACATCAGTTTCTCTCTCAGGGTAGAGAAATAACGCTGGTTGCGCTGCTTCACAATCTTGATGCTATGAGGAGCCTTGCGGATGATAAGGCGGGTTTCCTCCGTCATACGCTCACTACGACCATCGATGGCTACCAGATAGTTGTGGCTGCGACTCTCGATATCGAGCGTGATGACAGCCGTATCGTTGATGACAATAGGCCGGATGTTCAGACTGTGAGGAGCCACCGGAGTAAGACAGATGCTACCACTCTGCGGAATGATGATAGGTCCGCCATTAGATAGATTGTATGCCGTAGAACCTGTTGGCGTGGTAACAATCAGTCCATCAGCCTGATAAGTGACGAGAAATTCGCCATCTACCTGCGTACGGATGGAAATCATCGAAGCATCATCACGCTTCAGCACGGCAATATCGTTGAGGGCGAACGGATTGCCGGCAAGTATGCCACCTTCTGCCTCCACCTGAATCACCGCATGCTTCTCTATCAGGCATTCACCGGCATAAAGACTGTCCAGCGCCGACTCTATCTCACTAGGCAGCACATCGGCAAGGAAGCCCAATCTGCCCATATTCACACCGATGATAGGCGTACCCTTAGCTCCCACACGGCTCGCTGCCTTCAGGAAGGTACCGTCACCACCCATAGAGATGACGTAATCCACATCAAAGTTGTAATCCTCGAACACCCCAGCCGCCTTCACATCAAGATGCTGGTCGCGGGTAAGAAACTCGTAATAAGCATTCTCCACATAAACTTCAGCCTCCTTCTTTTCGAGATAAAGAAGGATTTTCTCTATCGAAGCCGACTTCTTAGCCTGGTATTCATTACCAAATATTGCGAATTTTAAATGTTGCTGTGCCATTTATTTTGTTATTTCAATAATTATTCTTACTTTTGCAAAGGTAATCATATTATTTGAATAACAAGACAAAAAATAAATAAATTATGGCTAAGGTATATGAATTTCTTGCCAATGGCTTCGAGGAAATCGAAGGATTGGCTCCGGTTGACATCCTCCGCAGAGGTGGTGTAGACATCAAGACTGTAAGTGTAACGGGTACTGAATGGGTAGAAACATCGCATGGTGTTACCATCAAGGCTGACCTGAAGTTTGAGGATATTGCCAGCTTTGAAGATGCTGACATGCTGATGATTCCGGGCGGAATGCCAGGAAGTACAAACCTGAACGAGCACGAAGGTGTGCGCCAGGCGCTCATCGCACAGCACAAGGCTGGCAAGCGAATCGGTGCCATCTGCGCAGCCCCAATGGTTCTGGCAAGCACAGGCATCCTCGAAGGAAAGAAGGCTACCTGTTATCCTGGCTTCGAGCAGTATTTCGGCGAGAACACCGAATATACCGCCACCCTCTTCCAGGAAGACGGCAACGTGATTACAGGCGAAGGTCCTGCAGCAACCCTCCCATACGCCTATAAGATATTGAGCTATTTCGTAAGCAAGGAAACCGTAGCTGCCCTGCAGGATGGCATGATGTATGATCATCTCATGCAGAGCAAGTAATAACAATGAGTGAAGAAAGGCAGAATTAGAATTCTTCACTCTTCACTTTTAACTCTTCACTTTAAAAATGGATTACGTAATCATAGTAGCCGGAGGCAAGGGCCTCCGCATGGGAAGTGAGATTCCAAAACAGTTCTTGCCGGTAGCGGGCAAGCCTATCCTGATGCGCACCATAGAGCGTTTTCATGAATATGACCCTGCATTGAACATCATCCTGGTTCTGCCGGAGAGTCAGCAGGCATACTGGCACCAGCTCTGCGAGGAGCATCATTTCAGCATCAAGCACCAGATAGCTAATGGTGGCGACACCCGTTTCCAGTCATCCAAAAACGGACTGGCACTCATTCCTGATGATGAAGATGGCGTAGTGGGTATTCACGACGGCGTGCGCCCATTCGTATCTAAAGAAGTCATCGAGGAATGTTTCGAGACGGCTCGCGAAGAATATGCAGCCATCCCTGTATATGCCGTAACCGACACCCTGCGCTATATCGACCAGCACGGAGGCGGAAAGAATGTGCTGCGCAGCGATTACCGCGTGGTGCAGACTCCCCAGACCTTCGACATCGGTCTGGCAAAGCAGGCTTTCAACCAGGAATACAAGGAACAGTTTACCGATGATGCTTCGGTGGTAGAAAGTCTTGGCTGTCAGGTTGCAATGGTAGAAGGTAACCGTGAGAACATCAAGATTACCACTCCATTCGACATCAAGGTAGCGGAAGCTTTGCTGGGCTGATAATCTGCATGTCATCCCTGTTAGACAGGATGACGAAGACTGAGCCATAAGCTGGCAAGTTCAAGTTCACTATCTGGCGGATTCTGGAAGTACCGGTACGGAAGGTTGCCGTAATCTGGCGTTCCTTATTCTCCTGATTAATCAGGAAATAGATATCCTTCCTGCCCGTTGCCTCCAGAACCAGACGGTGGGCATAATCCATATTCTCAGGCAGTATGACATCCGGATCGATGCCATACTGCGAGAAGTTCTTCGCCTGATAAGGCTTGTCGATGATGACGATGCCTTCCTCACGCAATTCCTCCAGTTTCGCTTTTATCTCAGCAGAGAGAGAGCTATCCGGCTGCGAAACCACGAGAATGCGATAATCCTGATTTCCAGGCAGTTTACCTTTCGGACTATATTCGAAATTCCATTTCAGCAAGGCATCCTTGTTAATCAAATCGTATTTGTAACCACGAGGGGCACGATAGCTGTTCTTCTGTTCGGGGTTTTCCGAAGGATGAAACACAGCGATATCAACCACCGGTCTGCCCTGCTGCAGATAATGCTGACACATGGTGATGTAATCCATGAAACCTCGAGCCTCTGGATGCCGGACAATATCATGCTGGAAAATGAACCTGTTGATGCCAAGCGCCAGATGGCGGTCTATCAAAGGTTTGAGCAAGGCGGGCGTTCCGTTCTGTGCGCCATAGTTTCCTGTACAGCCACAGCCTGAACCGGATTTTCATTATAGATATGGGCTCTGCTTACGGCACGGAACATATCGTCGGGATGATCGGTACGCGGGATAGGCGCACAAGAAACCTCAACATACTGTTCTTCTGCCAGACGGGTAAAGGTCTGGAAGAACTTCTCCTTTACCAGTTCCTCGATGGTGAGACGGATATCATTCTGTACCTGTTCGTATCGGGAAGCCGACTCCAGCGGAACACCTGCCATGACAGGAAGATAGGGGATGAGATCATAGCCGCGGCGCACCTTGAATTCTTCGGCAAACTGACAGCCCCAGTTCTGGCTGCCCCACTCTCTCGGGTCGATATACAGATACGACACCACATCGCCATGCGGACGGTTCAGTAACGGCGCATACCAGGAATCGAAAAGCTTCTTTACAGCTGCCGGTGAGAACCTGTCCACCTCAAGTCCCATACCTTTCCCATCCGTTGCATGAGTCTGTCCCGTTGAGGTATGTCCCATCCGCAACAGGCACCAGGAGCCCTTAGGCAACTTATTCTGCAAGATACCATTCACCATGACACCCATCACCATTCCCCCTTCCATCTTCAAGGGGAGCACATCAGTCATCGGCACCGCCTCGCTCCGGGCAGCCGAATCGGTTGCGTTGCGCCAGGCAGGACCCGTTTTCCCTTTAAAGCGGATGGCAAAAGCAGCAATATCCTGATAATATCCACCTTCGCTTCCGGCAGACTGCATCTTTCCGTCCTTATAACTCTCGGGCTGCCACATCTGCAAGCCTTCAATCTTCTTTCCGCCCTTCACGATGGTATCGGTCCAGACAACCTTCTGCATCGATTCAGCAGGGAGGACAAGCGGATTACCAGGCAGGACATGGATGCCCATATCAAAATCGAGAGAGTCGGCTAGCTGGAAGGAATAATCCATCATCTTCCAGAACTCAGGCGACAGCTGTGCCACCCCGTCCTGAGATTCCAGACACTCGCCGGCTTCACGTACTGGCATCAGCCAGATACCGCCCATACCTACATTCTTCATACCCGTCAGATCGGCATGAATACCCGGTCTGGAAACGGAGCCATACTTCCAGTTCCAGAAGGTCCAAGGCTTAGCCTCGTCATTATATGCCATTGCCGACACAACCAGAAGCGCCAGCAAAGCTATCACCATATATCTTTTCTTACTATTCATGAAAGTTTTAATCTTATTCGGTGCGAAGGTACGAAGAAAAATCAATATAAACAAATAAAAAAGCCACAATTGCGGAAAAAAAGAGTTAAACATTTTGGCTGTTTTGCCATAATGTTGTACTTTTGCATCATTATGAATAGTATTTTAGACCAAGACATCATGTTCCTGCCAGGGGTAGGACCCAAGAAGAAAGAGATACTGAGCAAGGAGCTCGGCATCAACTCTTATAGTGACCTGCTGGAATACTATCCATATAAATATGTAGACCGCTCCAAGGTTTTCCACATCAGCGAACTCAATGCCGACATGCCCTTTGTACAACTCAAAGGCAAGATACTCAGCTACGATGAGATTGATACCGGTAAGCGCAACAAGCTGCTGGTAGCCCATTTCTCGGACGGCTACGGTGTGGCTGACCTCATCTGGTATCGCGGTGCCCAATACATCATGAAGACCTATAAGGTGGGAACCGAATATCTCGTTTTCGGAAAGCCAACTGTCTTCAACGGCAGATTCCAGTTTACTCATCCCGACATGGACGATGCCACCAATCTCCAGATTTCAGAGATGGGCATGCAGCCCTACTACTCGCTTACCGAGAACCTGAGAAAACGCGGCTACACCTCACGTTCCATAGAGAAGATGACCAAGCAGTTGGTCACCATCCTTCCTCCTCTTCCCGAAACGCTGCCAAGCCATATCGTAGACCGCCTGCATCTGGTTTCGCGCGATGCAGCCATCCGCATGATTCATTATCCGCATTCCCATCAGGAGATGCAGAAGGCTCAGGTACGCCTTAAATTTGAGGAACTCTTCTATGTGCAGCTTAATATAATAAGGTATGCCACCGACCAGCGCCGCAAGTTCAGGGGCTATGTCTTCAACCGCATCGCCGATATCTTCAACGGGTTCTATGCCCATCATCTGCCTTTTGAACTGACAGGAGCACAGAAACGGGTGATGCATGAAATCAGAGCCGATATGTGCAGCGGCAGACAGATGAACCGTCTTCTGCAGGGTGATGTAGGTTCGGGCAAGACGCTCGTGGCTCTCATGACCATGCTCCTTGCGCTGGACAATGGTTATCAGGCATGTATGATGGCACCTACCGAAATTCTTGCCGAGCAGCATCTGCAAACCATCTGTGACTTCCTGCAGGGAATGGACATCCGGGTAGAACTGCTCACAGGCATCGTAAAGGGAAAGAAGAGAGAAAAGATTCTTGCCGACCTGGCTACGGGCGACATCCAGATTCTGGTAGGCACCCATGCCATCCTCGAAGACCCGGTGGTTTTCAGAAGATTAGGCGTAGCCGTCATCGATGAGCAGCATCGCTTCGGTGTGGCGCAGAGAGCCAAGCTGTGGAACAAGAGCGAGAATCCGCCTCATATCCTCGTGATGACCGCCACTCCTATCCCCCGCACCCTCGCCATGACCATTTATGGTGACCTGGACGTGAGCGTGATTGATGAACTGCCACCGGGCAGAAAACCGATACAGACGCTACATAAGTTTGATACCCAACTCACCAGTCTCTATCAGAGCATCCGCCGCCAGATTAATCTCGGCAGACAGGTATATATCGTCTTTCCGCTGATCAAGGAAAGCGAGAAGAGCGACCTGAAGAATCTGGAAGAAGGTTACGAAACGCTGAAACAGGCATTCCCGGAATTCAAATTGAGTAAGATTCATGGCAAGATGAAATCTGCCGAGAAGGAGGTAGAGATGGAGCAGTTTGTAAAGGGCGAAACACAGATTCTCGTTGCCACCACCGTAATAGAAGTTGGTGTAAATGTGCCCAATGCTTCTGTGATGGTTATCCTGGACGCACAGCGCTTCGGTCTCTCCCAGTTGCACCAGCTGCGAGGCCGTGTAGGAAGAGGCTGCGACCAGAGCTACTGTATTCTGGTAACCAACTATAAACTTTCAGAAGAAACCCGCAAACGTATTGATATCATGTGCGATACGAACGACGGTTTCCGTATCGCCGAGGCCGACTTGAAACTCCGTGGTCCCGGCGACCTGGAGGGAACGCAGCAGAGCGGCATGGCTTTCGACCTGAAGATAGCGAATATTGCCAGAGACGGTCAGCTGGTACAACTGGCACGCACAGAAGCACAGGAAATCATCGACAACGATCCCGAATGCAATGCTCCTCACAACGCCCTGCTCTGGAACCGCCTCAGGGAATTGAAGAAAACCCATATCAACTGGGCAGCCATCAGCTAAAGCAGCAAGCAAGAGCAGTTCCTGTTATCTGAAAGCAAGCAAAAGCAGTTCCTGTTATCTGAAAGCAAAGCTAAAAGGTGGCTTCAGCTATCAAGCAGCCTCACCCTCGTTCCAGGCGATTCCATCGCCTGTCCCAAAAGTAAAAAGTATAATTATGGATAGAAGAAGAAAGCCGGCTATCAGGGAGCCGCGACCAGAAATAACCCTGGAAGAAATGAGAGCCATTCTCGAAAACATTACGGAAATAGAAAGCGCAACAGGCATCAGATACGTCAAACTGCATGTCACGGCAAAGATGATTATCGGTATCAGAGAGTCATCGGGTAAGGAATTTACCATCAATCTCAACGACCTCTACCGCGCTTATCAGGAATGCCTCCGATTCACCAGTCCGGAGGTAAAAAAGTATATTTTCATGGGGCATTCTCCTGCCGTGGCTCTGTTGAGAATGCTACAAAAG
>OGOZ01001970.1_pt1 | contig 10596 bp, 10 predicted proteins | sample 1552801 | NCBI WGS metagenome assembly OGOZ01 (sample SAMEA2580196, study PRJEB22360) | human gut metagenome | biome: human gut; feature: human-associated habitat; material: faeces | place: Denmark | collected 2008/2010
AAAGAGCTGTAACGCTCAAGGTAGTAGTAAATACTATCTATTCGTTACAGCCCCTATTTTTTGTGGATATCTTCTGTACCTGCTTTTATAGCAGTTTCATAATACCAGAGTTTATGATCAATTCTTTCTAGTTGTTTTTCTAATTGTCGCATTTCTTCTAATACAATCTCTTTTCTTCTCACAAAGAGTTGATAACGTTCTTCTAATGATTCATCACCACGTTTAACCATTTCTACATATTGTTGCATTTCAGAAATACTCATACCTGTATTCTTGAAACATTCAATAATACGCAGCATAGAAATATCTTTTTCTTTAAAAATACGATAACCTGATTCATTCTTTTCTAAGAAAGGAATGAGTCCCATTTTATCATAATAACGAATAGTAGAAACAGGTAAAGACATCATTTCTGATACCTGTTTAATTGTATAAGTCATCCAATCACCTCTTTAATAGTATAAGAAATAATAGAATGTGATTCAATAATTCTTGACCTTAAACCTTGCTTTAACGTTACAATTTTTTTAGAGAGGTGATATAAATGAAATCAAAAGTATTATTTACACGTACAATTTCTCCGGAAATGGTTCTTACTATGTATGAAGAGTTAGGAAAAGAATTAACAGGTCATATTGCGATTAAGTTACATTCAGGAGAAGAAGGAAATCAGAATTTCTTAACACCTGAGTTCTGGGCTCCTATAATCCGACATCTTGATGGGACAGTTGTAGAATGTAATACAGCTTATGAAGGATCAAGAAATACAACAGAAAAACATCTAAAGACAATCGAAAAACATGGATGGTCACGATATTTTAATGTTGATTTGTTAGATGCAGAGGGACCAGATCTTGTATTAGATATTCCAGGTGGTAAAGTGATTCAAAAAAACTATGTTGGAAAAGATATTGCAAACTATAATGGCATGCTTGTCTTATCACATTTTAAAGGACATCCAATGGGAGGATATGGAGGTGCTTTAAAGCAGCTTTCTATTGGTTGTGCATCTTCTTATGGCAAAGCATATATACATGGTGCAGGTGTTCCGGAAGATATATGGACAGCGAATCATGATTTATTCTTAGAGTCTATGGCTGATGCTGCATCATCTGTTCATAATTATTTTAAAGATAATATTGTATATATCAATGTGATGAAAAATATGTCAGTCGATTGTGACTGCTGTGCAGTGGCAGAAGATCCATGTATGAAAGATATTGGTATTTTGATTTCTACTGATCCTATTGCTATTGATCAGGCATGTTTAGACCTTGTCTATGCTTCAGATGATCCAGGTAAAGAACATCTTATTGAACGTATTGAATCAAGAAATGGTGTTCATACTATTGAAGCAGCAGAAGCATTAGGATATGGTTCTAGAGATTATGAACTTATAGAAATCGAGTCATGACAAAGTCACTATATATTTTCCTGTAAATGTGTGACTATTATTGCTGAGATAAAATAAAAATATAGGTAAAAGACAACAAATGGGCGTTGGAAAACCTATATTTTTTATTGACTTTTGCAATTACATAGTATATAACCTAATGATACTATTCAGATTACAAAGGGGGACTTATATGGAAAATAATGTTACATCAGGAAATATATTAAAACATATCGCATTTTTTGCGATTCCATATCTTTTATCTTATTTCTTACAGACACTCTATGGTATGGCTGATCTATTTATAGTGGGGCAATTTAATGCGGTAGATGGAATTACAGCTGTTTCTAATGGAAGTCAGGTCATGCATATGTTGACAGCAATTTTTGTAGGACTTGCTATGGGGGTTACTGTTTCTATCAGTCATGCAGTAGGAGCTAAGAATCATACATTAGTAGAAAGAACGATAGGTAATACGATTACACTCTTTGCATGTATTTCTATTGTTTCTACTATTCTGTTGCTTATTTTTGTTAAACCACTTGTTGTGTTACTCAATGTCCCACAAGAAGCAATGTCTGGAACTGTGCAATATCTTGTCATATGTTTTATAGGGATCCCTTTCATTACTGCTTATAACATCATCAGTTCTATATATAGAGGCTTAGGAGATTCTAAAAGCCCTATGTATATTATTGCGATTGCTTGTTTATTAAATATTATCTTGGACTATATCTTTATTGGATTATGTCATATGGGACCAATAGGGGCAGCACTTGGAACTACTGTGTCACAAAGCGTGAGTGTTATTATCGCACTCATCTCGATGAAATATCGTACTTCTGACATTCATATCAAAAAAGAAGACCTTCGTCTTCAATCTCAAGTATTTAAACAGATTCTAAAAGTAGGCTTTCCTGTCGCAATACAGGATGGATGTATTCAGATTGCCTTTATAATCATTACTATTATTGCGAATAGCCGTGGATTAAACGATGCCGCTGCAGTAGGTATTGTAGAAAAGATGATTACTGCCATCTTTATTATTCCTTCTACAATGCTTGCGACTGTATCAGCTTTATCTGCACAAAATATCGGTGCCAAAGACTACGGACGTGCTCGTACAGTATTAAAATATGCGGTTATAATTACTACTCTTTATGGAATCATTGTTGCCTTGATTGTAGAATGTGCTGCACCTACACTTCTTGGATTATTTACTAAAGATACTACAGTAATCTTACTAGGTGTACAATATATTAGTTCTTATATTATTGATACAATATTTGCAGGGATTCACTTTAGCTTTAGTGGTTACTTTGCAGCAGATGGAAAGAGTTATATTGGCTTTATTCACAATATTATTGCTATTTCATTAGTCAGAGTACCAGGTTCTTATATTGCTTCTATAATGTATCCTCACAATTTATTTCCAATGGGACTTGCAGCTCCTTTAGGATCATTATTATCAGTTATTATCTGTTTAATCGCATATCGTATATTGAAGAAGAAAGATGAATTAAGTGTGCTATAATTAATTATAAGAGAGGTACATTTATGAATAAGATAAGATGGAATCAATTGTTCACTCCAAGAACATTAAAGAGAGGATATGAACTGTACCAAAGAGGTGCAGTAGAAGACATTCAACATAATGAATATGCAATCAAAGGAAGCATATTTGACGATGAAGACTATTACTCTATTGTTTATTTACGTGATGGAATGATAGAAGATATGGATTGTAGCTGTGAGAATGAAGATGAATATTGTGAACATATTGCAGCACTTCTTTATGCCTATGATCCTAAACAGACATATCAGTTCCATGATTTTCAAGAAGCCGATACTGATGAAAAGTACAAGTCTGTAATCAGAGATATTATTACAGAGAGTGGAAGCTATAAAGAGATGATCAATAAACTCATTTCCTATAAACGCTCAATTCTTCCTACAATAACAGAAGACTCTCTTGGATCACTTAATTTGGTATTTGAAACATTCTACCTCATTTCATCTATACCTGAAGAAAAAGATGATATCTTAGAAGAACTTAAGAATGATTTAAAAATAATCATTTCTTGCAGTCATAATAAAAAGACTTTATTAGATGTATTTGAAAGAGAATACCATTTTCATAAGTATGAGAAAGAAGATGAAGAGTATCTCACTGAAGTCTTTCTAGAATGTTTTAATGATGAAGAATTATATGAAGACAAGTATCGTATTGTGAATCATATGATTCTAGGTAGTGAAGCCTTGAAAGATATCTGGGATGGACGTATGCAATATTCTCGCTGGATATACATAGGATTAAAGATGTTGCAGGAAGCACATCAGTCTCATCAGGATATTCTTCATTTCCTTGATACATATCATAATTATCCACCAGTGTTTACTCGATATGCGAATATATGTTTAGAAAATAGAAATTCTAGTAAAGCGCTTGAAGTCGTTGAACTTGGATTAAAGTATCATCAAGAAGATGAAGATTTACTTAAGTTGAAAGAGGAGATTTCACCTTGTCTAAACCTTAATATTATAGATTGGGCGGATCAGTTTACAGATGTCATCTTAAAGCGTGGTTATGATTATTTTTATAAGAAGAAGATCAAGAAACTCTATCAGGAACCTTATGGTATTGCGGCTGTAGTAGAAGGATCAGAAGATTATCATGTGACTATAGATTTAAAGGATGAACAGGTCACTGGTATGTATTGTGATTGTCCTTATGCCAATAAAGGACATCATTGTAAGCATATGGCAGCTGTACTTCTTGCATGCAGTGAACATGAAAATTATGATGATATCAAAGAAAAACTAGATATCGAGTTTATAAAAGAACTCAAAGAACGTATTCATACACTTCCAAGAGATCAATTAGAACAGCTCCTTTTTAATGAAATGAGATTTAACGAATCTTTACAGCAACGCTTTATTGATCTTATTGAAACAACTACAATTCAAGATAAATACTTAGACTATCTAGTAGAACTGATAGATGATAATGAAGATCATATATCAATACTTTTAAAGAAGTTGAAAAAGTATCTTCGTATCTCTTTAAGTAAACTTATATCAAAACGTGATTACCAGACAGCACATGCGCTTATTGCCTGCACATTAAGTAAAGTCACATGTTTAGATCCGAAGAAAGAAGTCTATGAATTCCTTACAGATATCCACGAGTATTTGAGACAACTTATAAAAATCTATCCTTCTAGTGAAGAAGCCTTTAATGCAGTGAAGGAACTTTATAGTGACTGCTGTCTGCCATTTTATGAAGGTGTGATTGATCCAGTACTCTTAAATGATTTTGATAGTAAGCACTTCTATGATTTGAAGTTCAACCTTATTCATCAGAAGATTCTCTATTCATCTCTTTATGATGACAGAGAACTGCAAAAGGTTATTTATGAACGTTGGACAAAATATGGTTTGGATTTACTTATAGAATCAGGTAAAGAAGAATCAGTGATTCTTGATTATTTAAGTCAGTATGCAGATAGTGAAGCAGTACAAGTCAATTATGTTGATTACTATGTAAGAAAAGGTAACTATCAGAAAGCATTGGATATTTTAGATGAGCATACAGGTCAAGCTTATGAAGTAAAAAAACAAGAAGTTATAGAAGCAATGAATCATCATAAGGAAGTATCTTAAAGACTGCGAGAGCAGTCTTTTTATTGACTTCTTATAGCATAAGATTATAATAGTTCATATATGAACTATCTAAATATGAAAGAAGGTAAGAGTATGTATTTCAATATAGAGTTTCCAAATAAAATGGCTCATGCATATAGTGTAATGTGTAAACCACTATGTCAGGAAATAAAATTACCACAAACAGCTTTTGATATATTGATGTTTTTATCGAATAATCCTCAATATAAGACAGCAAGAGATATTGTAGAAGTAAGAAAAATTAAAGCTAATCTTGTTTCTATAAATGTAGATAAGCTTGTAAAAGAAGGGTATCTAGAAAGAAGAGAAGTGGCAGGAGACCGCCGAAAGACAGAACTTGTATGTACTTCTCAGGCAGATTCTATTATAGAAAAAGGACGCGTAGTTCAGAAAGATTTTAAAGATATATTATTTAATAATATGGAAGATTCTATGAAAGAAATATTATTTAAAGGTATGGAAATCATGGAAGATAATCTTGATAGGATATTGGAGGATCAATAATATGACAGTGTTAATGACTATTCTTGTTACATTCTTTGCGGGTATGGGTGCAGGACTTGGTACTGGTTTTGCAGGTATGAGTGCTGCAGCTGTTATAAGTCCAATGTTGATTACTTTCTTAGGAATGGATCCTTATATGGCTGTAGGGATTGCCTTATCTTCAGATGTACTAGCAAGTGCAGTCTCTGCCTATGAATATGGTAAAAACAAGAATCTAGATATTAGAAACGGTTTAATCATGATGGTTTCTGTATTATGCTTTACAGTAGTAGGAAGCTATATCTCTAGTTTAGTGCCAGCAGCCACTATGGGTAATTTCTCAGTCTTTATGACAATGCTTCTTGGTGTAAAGTTTATCCTTAGACCCGTTATGACAACAAAAGAATCTATGGAAGCAGTCTCTCCTCAAAAAAGAGCCATTCAGTCAGTCATCTGTGGTGTTATTATTGGCTTTATCTGTGGTTTCATTGGTGCAGGTGGAGGTATGATGATGCTTCTTATTCTTACTTCTGTATTAGGTTATGAACTTAAAACAGCAGTAGGAACAAGTGTCTTTATTATGACATTCACTGCCTTAACAGGTGCTGTATCCCATTTTGCGATTGGTGGGACACCTGACTGGGGTGTATGGATTCTATGTGTTATCTTTACATTCATCTGGGCAAGAATTGCGGCGCGATTTGCGAATAAAGCGACTCCAGAAACATTAAATAGAGTGACAGGTATCATTCTAGTTATATTAGGTGTTGTGGTATTTGCATTCTCAATGGTGAAATAATTCTTTTTTGTAAAAGATAAATTATATGATGTAACGAAAAGGACGATTAAATTAATTATGATTTAATCGTCCCTTTTTGCTTAGTTGTCTTACAATCTTTAGTGAGGACATGTTCAATATTTAGTTTAAATGAGATGACTATTTCTTTTGCTTTTTTGCATAAAGAATAAATATATTATCGGGGCATAGAGAACTATTCCGAGGGGTAAAATTCCTAAAAAATCATATTGTAAAAATGTGATAGAAGATAATATAAAAGTCAATTGACATAAATCTCCAGAATATTCATAAAAAGAGAAACGAGTTACTAGTACAGTAATAAAATAAATAAAAAAGTAAAACAAGATTGTTTTATCTAGTAATGTAACATAAGATAAATGTATACTTATTCTGTAATAAATAAAGAATATAATTAGCAGTAATAAACTACCCACTATAAGGACGTTTGAAAACTCATTGAATTGAATAATATAATCTGTTGTATCATCTACAACTGATGGCACTATGTAAGTAAGATAATATTTTTCTTTCAAATATATGGAAACAGATACTACAACTATAAAAAAGCAAATCTTTGTGAAAAAATACAACCTTTTCATCATTTTGTCTACACCTCCTATATAATTCATTTTTAGTATATTGGATCTAATCTATATTTCAATATGAATGAACTAAAAGGTAAATTTCTAATATAAATGGTTCATATGCCATTCATATTAGAATTATTCCGTTTGTGGTACTAGTGTTGAAAAAAGTGATTGATTTTTTTAAGATGTAAACAGGTGATAGGATTGTTTGATTGATTAGAAAACACTTTAGGTGAAAGGAAGATTAATATAATGAAAATTGCGATAATAGATGATGATTCTATTTTTATGGATGAAGTTAAGGATATTATAGGTGAAAGGATTAATAAAATAGGTATAAATGTTTTTTCAATCTCTACATTTTCTTCACCTGAGCAGTTATTGGTAGACATTCATTCGTTTGATTTGCTTATTATAGATGTTGAAATTAATCAATATAATGGAATCAGTATATGCAATCAAATTAGAAAATTTAATACTGACATTATTATTATGTTTATTAGTTCTTACACAACATATGTATTTAATTCCTTCACTGTTTCACCATTTTCGTATATTTTAAAGAAGGATTTGAATAATAAGGGAATATCCGAAATTGATCGTTGGCTGCAATTTTATATGAATAAAAATAAAACAATTAAAATCTCATCATTCGGCATTGAATATTCTCTTGTTCAAAGAGATATCAAAGTCATTTCTAAAATAAGTGACAAATGTGTTTTTTATTACAACGATAAACAATTTGAAGCAAGAATGAACTTAAAAGATATACTTATGGATCTTTCACCATTTTTTGTTCAGATCAATAAATCTGATATTATAAATTTGAATTTTGTATCTGATATTCATAAAGATGAAATAACTTTAAATAGTGAAGAAAAGTATTATATCAGCCGTAGAAAGATAAAAGACATTCATGAAAAGTGGATGCAATTTTTGAGGGATGGAGGATAAGGTTATATTATGGGGGATTTTGTTGTTAACTTTTTTGAATCGTTAGGATATGTATATTTTGTATCACAATGTATAAACAGAAACGAAAAATACAAACTTTTACATAGTTATTTTTTATTTATAGCATCATTGGTTATTTTAACAGTGTCATCATATCTTACTCATATTGATCAGATTTCACTATTTCTTATCAATGCTATCGCATTTTTAATATGTTACTGGTATTCTAGTAATTCCTCTATTGAAATTATATTCTTACTACTCTATGTTGAAACATTAATTATCATCTCAAATATATTTTCATTATTTCTGTTTCAAAATATATTTCATACAAGTATATCACTTATTTTTTCAACGCCTCGATTCCTCATTTTAACTTCGTTATTCAGTAAGCTGTTATTTTGTTCATTGAGTTTCTTTTCTGCTAAGATTATGAAGAAAAGAAATTTTGCCTTCAGCAAATCCTTGCTCATATTAGTTATTATCATTTCTATTTCTTTTTTCACCTTAGCATATAGCTTTACAAATTTAGTGTTTAATCGTGTTGACCAACAAACATATTTTATATTCTTGATTAGTTTATCTGTTTTGTTAGTTCTAAATTATGTGTTATACAACATTTTAAAAGAAGAAAATTACAAACAGATGATAAAAAATATTCAATATTCTGAATTCGAAAATATGAAATTTTTCATTGAGGCAACAAAAAGTATTAATGATGAAAATAGAAAATTAAAACATTGTCTAGAAAATGTTCTTCTTATTTTAAATAAAGAGAAGCAAAATCAGAACATAAAAAATATTTGCTTGAAACTACAAAATATCGAAAATAATACACAGTTTATAGAAACAGAAAACAATGTTATTAACAATATTTTTAACACGGTAATGCTTGTTTACAAAGATAAGAATATTCAATGGAATTTATATCTGGAAAGCAGTCTTTTAGAAATTGAATCCCTTGATTTAGCAATCATTTTAGATTCATTGCTTAAACTTGTTATTGAGAATATTGATACCAACAAAGAAGTTGTATTCAAAACTAGAGAAAAATCAAAATTTTATTATCTGTCATTAAGTTTTTATTGTAAGGATAAAAGTGAAACTGAGTTATATCCTCTTTTATTAGAAAATGTAATAAGAAAATATTCAGGTGAAATGATCATAAAGACAAAAAATAACAAAACATATTGTGATATTCTTTTAAAAAAGAAAAAGGATAAAATGCATTAACCTACATTTTATCCTTTATCTACAGAAGAAGTCTTTTTCGTTATGCTTTGAATAGTTTTTGTTTAATTCCCTTCAGAAGCTTACTACCTACTAAACATGAAATGAATTCAGTAATAGGGAAAGCCCGCCAAATGAGAGTTATACTCATCTGTCCATTTCTTACTAGTAGAGAGAATATATAAGCAAGAGGTAGGATAATAATCATTTGTCTTAATAATGAAATAATAAGTGATTCCATACCACCATTTAATGCTTGATAAATACCTTGGAAGGCTATATTAATACCTGCAAAGATAAAACTAATAGAAATAACTCTCATCGCACTGATAAAATAACTACGAGACGCACCTGCGTTGAATAGTGTTGCAAAAGAGCCAGGGAAGAATTCAGTTATTGCGATACCAATGATCATGAGTACACATGTATAAATTAAACCATATTTAATACCATCTTCAATTCTTCTCTTTTCTCCCATACCATAAGCAAATGCGATAATAGGTGTAATGGCATCACGTAACCCAAAGGCGAGGAATAAGACAAATTGCTGTACTTTATAGAATAATCCATATGCTGTCTGGGCAGAAGGATTAAACTTGAGGATAAGATTCATTGCATAAACCATAATAGACATAAGTGCCTGGGCAATAATGGCAGGAAGACCAATAGCGTAGATCTGTTTAATGATAGTTGTATTAGGTGTCATATATACAAGATCATGATCAAATTCTTTATTTAGTCTCATATGGAATATAAGTAAAAGTAATGCAGAGACAACCTGTCCAATGACAGTTGCATAAGCTGCTCCTTTTACACCTAATTCAGGACAAGGTCCTAAACCATAAATCATAATCGGATCAAGAATAATATTGATCACTGCACCAGCGACTTGTCCAATAGTGGAATAAAGAGAACGTCCTGTTGCCTGTAAAAGCTTCTCAAATATAGAAAAAAAGATAATCCCAAAAGACACAATACAGCATATTCTTAAATAGCTGATACCCATAGTGAGTACTTCTTGATTGACTGTCTGCGATGCAATATAGGCTTTAACACCAAAGATACCAAATAATAAACATAATATATAAATAATACAGGCTAAGAAAAGACTGTTACCAGTTACTTTTGATGCTTTCTTTCTATTGTTTTCTCCTAATGTTCTTGCAAGAAGCGCGTTTGTTCCTACACCAGTCCCAATACCAATCGCTACCATTAACATCTGTACAGGGAATACAAGTGTTAATGCATTGAGTGCAGCTTCACTGCCTGTACGCATATTTCCTACAAAGGCACTGTCTACAATATTATAGACAGCCTGTAAAGCCATAGATAAGATCATCGGAATACCTAATTGAATCATTAACTGATTCACTGGCATTTCTCTCATTTTGTTGTTTTCTGTCATTTTAATCTGCCACTCAAAATGTGATTAAATATACTCACATCGAGATAATGTAAGTTCTCAC
>OGOZ01001980.1_pt1 | contig 10572 bp, 10 predicted proteins | sample 1552801 | NCBI WGS metagenome assembly OGOZ01 (sample SAMEA2580196, study PRJEB22360) | human gut metagenome | biome: human gut; feature: human-associated habitat; material: faeces | place: Denmark | collected 2008/2010
GAGAAAAATAGTATAATGTCCGTGAGGTGAACGAAAATGAGCTTAAAGGACATTCGGTTACGAAGCAACCTAACGCAAGAAGAGGCCGCACAACTATTAGGTGTTACCAGAAGAACGTATGTGAATTACGAGGCAGGGAAAATCGATGAATCATCCTTGAAGTATAAGTATGTCGTTGAAACGCTGCAAAAAGCGACTTTAATTGACGAGAATCACGGGATATTGACCATAGACCAAATAAGGAAAACATGTGGTGAAATATTCAAGGATTATTCGGTGGAGTACTGTTATCTGTTCGGATCTTATGCCAAAGGCAAAGCAACGGAAAAAAGCGATGTCGATCTGCTTGTCGCAATGCCGGTAGACGGAATGAAATTTTTCGAACTTATAGAGGTATTGAGAGAACAACTAAAAAAGAAAATCGACCTGCTGGATATAGCACAGTTGGAAAATAATCCCGCGCTTGTACAAGAGATATTGAGGGATGGCATAAAGATTTATGGATAACGTAAAAAACGATAAATACTATCAAGCTTCTCCTCTTCATCCGCTGCCATCGCTGCATGATATACCATCTGATATGCATGAAAGGAAATCTTTTGCTGAATCGTTCTTATCACACTCTCTGTTTTCTCTTTATCTGCCTCCACATGACGGTATTCACAAAAAAGTTCCATTGTTCCAAGCGGCTCTGTTCTTAACTTTATATTGTTATGTCCAAGATGGGATGCCCACGCTTCGTAAATACAGGTCATTATATCATCAAATCTATCTTTACATGTAAAAACTACCATATCATTTCTGCTTTCTTTAGGTGATGGGGAGTTCACGTCAAATTAAAATCATCAAATAAAGATAACTGTCTGTATGTTGTTGGATGCTCTATCTTCCAGTTATCTTTCTGATTCGTCCCAATAAGCTGGCGGGTAATAAAGTCTTCTTCTATCGGTGTATGATACTTCATCTTACCTCTGCAGGTTATAAAATAAACTGCCCGCTTTAATACCACTCCCATCTTCTTGATATCTTCAAAATCAAGTGCCGCCTGTCTTCTTGCCCTGACAATTCGCCCTGCGGACTTATTCCCTATTCCCGGAACACGAAGCAGGTGTTCATAGCTTGCCTGATTAATCTCTACAGGAAAATATTCTAAATGTCGTAATGCCCAGTCACACTTCGGATCTATAAATGTATTAAAATTCGGCCGCTCCGAACTTAGGAGTTCATCCGCCTGAAATCCATAATACCGAAGCAGCCAATCTGCCTGATATAAACGGTGTTCCCTCAAAAGAGGTGGTGCGGTTCCAATTACTGGAAGTTCTGGATCATCATTCAGCGGCACATAGGCAGAATAGAACACTCTTTTTAAATCATACTGCTGATAAAGCCGCTGAGTCAGTGAAAGCAGATGAAAATCACTCTCTCCAGAAGCTCCGATAATCATCTGCGTACTCTGCCCTGCTGGTACAAACTGTGCCCCTTCTCGCTTTCCTGTAGTCTGCAAAAAATGGGATGGGAGTGTTATTTTACTTTCTACTCCACCACTCATTCCATTTCCCATCTGTGATGTATTATCAGACATTGCCGCATTTTCTCTGCCTCTTCTTCCTATATTGCTATTCAAACTATTTTCTATACTACTATTTGTAGCGACACTCATACTATTTTCTGTATCTATATTACTACCTATATCTCTTTCTAACCTAGTTTCTTTGAAAAAGGCCGCATCATTTTGTCGCCTATTTACATTATCATTCTTCTTAACAGATTTCTGCGCGTCTTCCATTATAGAAAATACAGACTTCTCCTCAACAGAGGAAGTATTCTTCTCATTAAATATACTATTCGACAAATATTGATTTCCCTTCGCCCGCTCCATTCGGCTATCCTTACCAAGTGCTACTCTCTGCGTCTGTATTCCTCTCTGAATCTGCTGAATCGGCCGAATCAGATTCTTTGGCTTCTTATTCGGTGCCAGTCTCTTCAAGCCTTCGGCAGTAGGTAATTCCAGATTCACACTCATTCTGTCTACTAAAAATCCAAGTGCATATATAATATCATCCGGTGCCCCTGGTATCGCCTTCACGTGAATATAACCATTAAAATGATACTTATTCCGAAGCATATAAATCGCCTCATACATTCGCTCCATCGTATATGCCGGACTCTTCACCACCGCAGAACTTAAAAACAGCCCCTCAATATAATTCCGACGATAAAACTCCACCACAAGCCTGCAAATCTCTTCCGGGGTAAATGTTGCTCTTTCCTTCTCGTTCGCAGCACGACTCGGACAATACTTGCAGTCAAAAACACAATCATTACTAAAAAGAATCTTCAAAAGAGAAACACACCGTCCATCGGAAGAAAATGTATGACAGATACCCGCAGATATCGTATTCCCGAGATGCCCCTTCTTCCCTCTTCGACTTGACCCACTCGAAGTACACGCAACATCATACTTCGCCGCATCTGCTAAAATCTTTAACTTTCTCTCCAAAGGAATCTCTCTTTCTGTCATAGTATCACCTCTTCATAAACATATGTTCCGAAAATTTGTTTGTGTACATTCTAACACACCTCTCCTACAAAATCAAGAACTTCTGATTTGCCGCAGGCAAGAAGACGCCCCCAAAGAGAGACACTACCCTATATTTGTGACTTTAGTCGCAGATATAGGGTAGTGTCTCTCTGGGGGTTCGTCTGTTTATTCACCCCGGCAAATTATTATTTTGTAATATTCTCTTGCTGTTATGCTATAAATTATCGCATAGATTACTGCAAATACCGCTACTGTTCCTACTGTATACATGAAAAATAATGATATATTCGTAAGGTTTAACACACTGAGTAGCTTTGTGATAATTTTAAAAGCAAATGCCAGATGAATGACTGCCATAATCAGTGGCAGGAAGAAGACGAGTAGCACCTGGCTTCTTATGGAATGTCTGACTTCTTTTTTGCTCATTCCGACTTTCTGCATGATCTGGTAGCGTTCTCTGTCATCATACCCTTCAGATATCTGTTTGTAGTAGATGATGAGTGTCGTTGCCATCAGGAATATGATTCCGAGGAAGATACCGATGAAGAGAAACCCACCGTAAAGTTCATAAAAACTTTCTCTGCTTAATTCTCTACTTTCAATGGAACAATTCGCAAATTTTTTCTGAAGCTGTTTCTGAATACTTTTTTCTGTTTTTGCACGATTTGCTCTGCTTCCGTTTAAATTAAAACTGTAACTATACTGTATTTTCCCATAATATTCTTTCAGTTCATCATATATATTACTATTCTCGTAAATATCTTTTAAATAGGATGTGATGATACTGCTGTCTTTGACTACTACATACCATCCATCTATGAAACTAGTTGTATCAGCTTTTGCTATTGCTAGTCTGTCTAATTCATCGACTACTTTATATGAGATGCTATTTAATTGAATGACTTTCTTATTTTTTAGGGCTTCTGTATCACTTTTTTTATGAGTTCTTTTATGATTTCTATGATAAAGAAGAACTTCATTTTCTTTCAGTTTTACATTCTTCCCTTCTGTTTGATTGTAATCAGAAAGTGGAATCATGACTAAATCTACAGCATTTGAATTGCTATAATCCCCCGCTGCCATCATATCAAGCTGCTTCGTTTTGTTATTATTATATACTGTTGTAAATCGCCCTACATGAAAACGTATCTGTGAAGTTGTCACTGTGTGATTTTTCTTTGTCATATTCTTTATAATTTCTTCTATCTGTCCTTCTTCTTTTTGATTGATTCCTGAACTTGTGATTTGCGCCTCATATGGAAAACGGGTCACAATCACATCATTCAATCCCCCATATAAGGATACTGTCATAGAAACCATCACAAGAACCATTGTGCTTAATATGCAGATGTTTGCAAGACCTACCGCATTCTGTTTCATTCGGTAGATCATGCCTGATACGGCTGGAAAATGTCTCGGCCTTTAATAATAGCTTTCAAATCCAATTTTTTGTTTCGGAGCATTTTTAAAAATGCAATACTTCCTGCCATAAACAGGGCATACGTCCCTATAATAACAAGTATAACTGCAATGAAGAACTTTCCTAATGCCGCCATCGGTTCTTTTGTTATAAGTGCGATAGAATAACCTCCTGCTAAACAGAGGATTCCGATTACCGTCATGATCCATTTTGTCTTTGGCTCTCGTTCTCCCGTATTTCCTCCACGCAGCAGTTCGATTGGATTTGAAAGCTTCATCTGTAAAAGGTTATACAGAAAGATCAAAATAAAAATTGCGCCAAAAAAAATCGTTGTCATTCCAATAGATGCCAGTGAGATTCTATGCTCTATCTTTCCACCCATATGCAGTATTTTCAATAATATAAGATACACGAGTTTGCCCAAAAGAATGCCTGCTAAAATACCACCAATGATACTTGCCACCGTTGTTATTACAGATTCAAGAAAAAGCATTTTGCCAAGATGTCCTTTTCCCATTCCCAGAATATTATATATTCCCAGTTCCTTTTTCCGGCGTTTAATTAAAAAACTATTGATATAAAACAAAAAGATAATCGAAAAAATGAGAATTACCGCTGCTGCATAAGACAACATAATCGCAAGCGGACTACCTTTTTCTACTAGAGAACGATTTCGGTACAGATTATCCATAATAAAATACATCATTACAGAAAATGCAGATGCCAAAATATATGGAATATAACTTTTCTTATTATTTTTTAAATTCGTTACTGCAAGCTTTCCATAAATTTTACTATTCATCATCCTCACCTCCCGCTGTGATTGCAGTCATTGTATCAGAAATCTTCTGATACATCTGTGCCTCACTGAGGCTGCCTTTATAAATCTGATGAAATACTTTGCCGTCTTTAATAAATAAAACCCGCCCTGCTGTACTTGCTGCCTTTACACTATGTGTTACCATAAGGATGGTTTGTCCATCCTGATTTAAATGAGTAAATAAACGCAGAAGTTCTTTTGCTGCCTTAGAATCCAGTGCTCCGGTCGGTTCATCCGCCAGCAGAAGCTGCGGCTGTGTGATAACTGCTCTTGCAACGGCAACTCTTTGCTTTTGTCCTCCCGAAACTTCATAGGGATACTTCTCCAGCAAGTTTTTGATACCAAGTTTATCTGCAAGTGGAAGAAGTCTTCTTTCCATTTCTCTATACGATGTTCCGGAAAGTACAAGCGGAAGAAAAATATTATCTTTTAAAGAAAAGGTATCCAGAAGATTAAAGTCCTGAAATACGAATCCCAGATTATTCCGGCGAAATGCCGCCATCTCTTTTTCTTTTACTTTGCTTAAATCTTTTTCTTTTAAAAATACTTTTCCTTCGGTCGGCTTATCGAGTGCCGCTAAAATATTAAGAAGTGTACTTTTTCCTGAACCAGATTCCCCCATAATTGCTACATATTCGCCCTGCTCCACAGAAAAGTTTACATCTTTTAATGCTTCCACCTGATTTCCGCCAAAACGTGTTGTATATACTTTACGAACATTTTTTACATCTAATAATGCCATTATAATTCCCTGCCTTTCTTTTTCAAACACTCTCTAAGCTTACAGGTTTATTATAAAAAGAAAGTGCAGCTACTTCCATCGAAGTACCTAACACTTTCTGTTCTTACCTTACATTTTTGTAAGATATATCTTTGTTCCGCTTCCCACCTCTGAATCTACTGTAATATTCCACTGCAATTTATCCATAATATTTTTACATAAATACAGACCGATTCCGGTAGACTTCTTGTTCTCTCTGCCATTATATCCGGTAAAGCCTTTTTCAAAAATTCGCGGAAGATCTTCTGCCGGAATTCCGATTCCTGTATCTTCGATTACAAGAGATTTTTCTTTCATATAAATAGAAATCTGTCCCTTCTTTGTATATTTCAAAGCATTCGATATGAACTGTTCAAGTACAAAAACAAACCATTTGTCATCTGTTACTATATATCTTCCTGTCGGCTTAAAGTTCATTTTTATCTTTTTAGATATAAAAATCTTTGCATACTTTCGTATCACCTGCCGCACCATATCATCTACCGCATACTGTTTAAAAGATAAATCTGAAGATATGTCTTCAACTCTTAGATAATTTAATGCCATCTCCACATACTGCTCTATCTTGAACAGTTCCATTTTCATATCAGAAACAGGTATTGATTCCTGAATAATTTCTAACCGTTTATTTATCCGGCTATTCACTATATCTTCTTCATATAAAAATTGCTCCGTATTTTGCAATAAAATATCCAATGCAGCAATCGGTGTTTTGATCTGATGAACCCACATGCCATAATAATCAAGCAGCTCTTTTTTTGCAATTCGATTCTTAGAAATAAGCTCCTGCTTTGCCTGATATAATTCCTTTGCAAGTTCCTGATAATCATATTCAATAATATCCATATGCTCTGGGAGTTGTTCTGCATCGTCAAAAAACTGCTCCCTGTTGATATGTAATAACTTATGCCGTTTATAATATTTGTAAAAATCAATAGACAGACATACTGCACTCCACACAAAAGACAATTCGCATCCATAGATAATCGCATCAAAAGGAATATCATATAAATAAAATAGTATTCCAAATATCACAACGATTCCTGTAAATATAATAATTGGCATTTTGCGGATTTTCAAAAATGAAAAAATACTTTCTTTGATCATTTCTCTTTCTTTCCTCTATTTATCCAAATAATACCCAATTCCTTTTTTCGTCTTAATTCGTCCTTCCATACCTACATTTTCTAACTTTTTACGAAGCCTTGCTACATTTACTGTCAGAGTATTATCATCAATAAAGGCATCACTTTCCCAAAGTCTTGCAATAATGTCATCTCTTGCAATAATCTTTCCTGAATTTTCCATAAGCATCTGCAAAATACGAAATTCATTTTTTGTAAGAGACATTTTCTCCCCCTTATAAGAAAGAGAAGCGTCATTTAAATTAAGGAGCATACCTTCATGCTCTAACACATTGACATTTCCTTGAAAGGAGTAGGCCCGGCGTAGTAATGCCTGTACCTTGGCTGTTAGTACATTTAGATCAAATGGCTTCTCGATAAATTCATCGCCGCCCATATTCATTGCCATCACTATGTTCATATTATCATTCATAGAGGATAAAAACAGAATTGGAACACTCGATATTTTCCGGATTTCCTGACACCAGTAAAATCCGTTATAGAACGGCAAACCAATATCTAAAATAACAAGCTGCGGATCAAACTGCTGAAATACTTCCATCACGCATTTAAAATCTTCTATCTGTTTAGTCTCATAATCCCACCGCTCCAGATGTGCTGCCACATTCGAAGCAATCGTAGAATCATCTTCGACAATTAAAATTCGGTACATTTTTTCTCCTTAAAACTCTTCTCTAAAACACTTCTCTGTATAATGAATAAACTTTTTCACTATTTCTGGAAGAAAAGATTCATTTTTATAGATAAGATATAATTCCCTGCAAAATTCCTTTTCCGGCAATCTATAAATCAATATTTTCCCCCGTTTATGCAATTCTTTTATCATCTCATACGACAGAATAGAAATTCCCATTCCTGCTTCTACACAATCTCTTAACATCTCTGCACTGTCAAAGGTGGCAACGATATTTAAGTCCTCTTCCTTTATGCCAAAATACTCCAAACTCCCCAACGCCTCTTTCATAGTTCCGGAATATTGTCTTCTCGCCAAAAACGGAGACTCTAAAATCTGTCTTAAATCACTCTCCCCAGAATCACTTTCTCCGGCAAAAATCTTCTGATACTCCTTTGTATTTGGTGCTGCCAAAACCAAATGGTCTTTTATCAGTGGAATGTACTTGCACTGCTTTTCTACCTTTGTCCCAACAAATCCAATATCGAGACTTCCCTCTTTTACCCGACGAATAATATCTAAACTATCCGCACTCGTCATCTCCACCTGCGTATTTACATTTTTCTTTAAAAATCCACTCAATATTGTAGGAACAAACCACTGTGCCGGAACAGAAGATGTACCAATCCGAAGAAACTCACTTCCATTCCCCCCAACTTCCATTATCGCTTTTCGATGTAAGAGTAAAATATCTATTGCATACTTATAAAGCTTTACCCCATCTTCTGTCAATTCAAAATTTCTTGCTGTACGTCGAATCAGCTTTTTCCCAAGCTCATTCTCTAAGGCTGACACATGTGTACTGACTGTAGATTGCGAGAGATGCATTTTTTTCGATGCTGCCAAAAAACCTTTACATTCTGCAACATTTGCAAAAATCTGCAATTGATGTATATCCATTTTCTCACTTTCCTTTCCGGTAAGTTTAAAATACTCTGGTCGAAAACACTCCAGAATAAATACATTTTACCATATCTATCGTTTTTATCAATAATCATATCTATATTATCGAAATAATGAACTTTACTTTCTGTACAATATCTATTAAACTAATTTTAGAATAAATTACATTATGTTGGGAAATTTTACCCAAAATGTACTCGCAAAATCGGTTACAAAAGGAAATGTATGAAAAGTTCTGAAATTACATTGAAGAGGAACCATAAAAGTATTTTTCAGTGGTAACAAGCACATACATAAAAAGCACTGAGAGTACATCCCACATAAAAGGAGGCTGCCTATTATGGAAAAGGAAAAATTATTTTGTAAAGGGGGAGGATGTACTGCAAAGCTTGGCGCTGGCATTTTAAGTCGTATATTATCGAAGCTGCCGCAGGGACCGGAAGATGAGAATCTTCTTGTCGGTTATGACAGTAAAGATGATGCCGCTGTCTATAAGATATCTGATGATATTGCTTTTGTACAAACCCTTGATTTCTTTCCTCCGATGGTCGATGACCCTTACACTTTTGGGAAAATCGCTGCTACAAATGCATTAAGTGATATTTACGCAATGGGCGGTGAAGTAAAAACCGCCTTAAATATTGTCTGTTTTCCTGAAAAAATGGATCTGAACATTTTAGGTGAAATTATGCGAGGCGGTGCCGAAAAAGTAATTGAAGCCGGCGGAACACTTGCCGGAGGGCACTCTATTGCTGATTCGGATGTGAAATATGGTCTTTCTGTTACCGGCATCGTCAATCCGAATAAAATCTATACGAATAACGGGGCGAAACCGGGCGATGCACTGATTCTTACGAAGCGGCTTGGTGTCGGCATTATCTGCACAGCAAATCGAGTAGGAGAAGCTTCTGTGGAAGCAATGAAAGCCGTAACAGACTCCATGACAACCTTGAACAAGTACGCCGCAGAGTGTTGCAGAAATTTCGAAATCCATGCCTGCACAGACGTTACAGGATTTAGTTTTCTAGGCCACCTTCATGAAATGATGGATGGACAGCTTTCCTGTCATATTCACGCAAAACAGGTTCCTGTCTTTGAAGAGGCCTTACGACACGCCGATGAATTCCTTTTAACTGCTGCCGGACAGCGGAACCGGAACTTTACCGGTCCATTTGTTCAATTTAAAGGTATTCCATTTGCTATGGAAGAAATTCTTTTTGACCCTCAGACATCCGGTGGTCTGCTCATTTCTCTTGCAAAAGAAGATGCACCTGGTCTTCTTGACAAGTTAAAAGCTTCCGGTCTTCCTGCTGAGATTGTCGGAGAGGTTCTAGCAAAAACAGAACCGGAAATTTTAGTCACAAATTAATTCAAGAATGCCCCGGCATTCTTGCTGCGAGATGCGCGTCATGCAATGCATGACATACTTCTTCTGCGCATCTCTGCAATCCTGCCGGAGGCTATATCAGATGGGGGGGATTGACTCCCCTACTGATACTGATTTATTGCTCGCCACCTACAAAGGTGGGAGTCATCTCACATCTGATATACAAAATGGAGGAACAATCATGATTAAAGTAAATGCAATGGGCGATGCCTGCCCAATCCCAATAGTAAAAACAAAAAATGCCATCCGCGAATTACAGGGTGGCGGTACAGTAGAGACACGTGTTGATAATGAAATTGCCGTACAGAACCTTACAAAGATGGCAAACCAGAAGGGATACGGTGTGCATTCTGAAAAGATTTCCGATAACGAATTCAAAGTAACTATGACCGTAAATGCAGAAGCTGCCCAGGCTGCCGCTGACAGTGCAATTGCAACAGTAGAAGAAGAAAACTGTCCAGTAATACCAGCCGGAAAGAAAAATATCGTTGTTGTCATCAGCTCTAACCAGATGGGAAGTGGCGAAGAAGAACTTGGCAAATCTTTATTAAAAGGGTTTATTTACGCCTTAAGCCAGCAGGACACCCTTCCTTCCACCATTCTTTTCTATAATAGTGGCGCTTATATCACAAGTGAAGAATCTGCTTCCATCGAGGATTTGAAATCTTTAGAAGCCCAGGGCGTTGAAATCCTTACTTGCGGAACCTGCCTGAACTTCTATGGACTTACTGATAAGCTTCAGGTCGGTGAGGTAACAAACATGTACGTTATCGCTGAAAAAATGACACAGGCAGACTTAATCGTACAACCTTAATTGTACAGCCTTAAATTTAAATTCGAATTTGCAAAACTTTAAGTCTGAATTATAAACTTAAATGCAAATTCGTAAAACTCAAATCCA
>OGOZ01001983.1_pt1 | contig 10564 bp, 9 predicted proteins | sample 1552801 | NCBI WGS metagenome assembly OGOZ01 (sample SAMEA2580196, study PRJEB22360) | human gut metagenome | biome: human gut; feature: human-associated habitat; material: faeces | place: Denmark | collected 2008/2010
AATTCGACCGTTGGGGACCCTGCTGGGCGGGCGGCGGCGCGGGGGGGGCGCCTGCCATTCCCGGCGCCATGTTGGCTACCGTGGCGGTGGTCGCGGAATTGGCTGCGGAAGCCGTCTTCTTCGTTCCGTAATGAGGATCGCATGCCTTGATGTAATCGACCACGTTCTGCGGGGTTTGCTGCACGGTGCCGCCGACGAGCAGCTTCCACATGCCTTGCAAGGATGCGACCAATGTCGGTCCGAACGTCATGGCCACTACTTCGATAAGGAACGCCCAGATGCCCGCGACGAGGAAATACCACATCGGCACCATCACTGCCGCGCCATAGGAGGAATAGTGTGCGGAGAACGAGGTGAACAGGAATTCCGCGACCAGCCAGAACGTCAGCACGGCCACCGGAGCCTTCCATGTGTGCTGCCATCCCGCATAATACGGGTCGTACATGTTGCGCGCCGTCTCACGCAGCGCGATGTACAGCGTAGCGACCAGGAACAGCACGAAGCAGATCCACAGGATCCAGCCGTTCTCGACCTTGGCGGAGATGTTGAACAGGGTGAGCGTCTGCTGCATGCCCGCCGAGTAGGTGATGCCACCGAATGATGACATCGAGAACAGCATGAACGGCAATGCCGGGAACAGCAACGGAACCAGCAACAGGCCGAAGACGCCAGCTCCGCCGGTGATGGATATCACGAGCGTCGCCACGACGCCGAGCACCAGGAACAGCGCACCGTAGATCGCGAACGATTCGACGAGCGTGCGCACGAAACCGCGGGTGCGGTGCGCCCATCGCCATGCCGCGGTGAACACGTTGCTCGAATCGGCTGCGTATTGGGCGAGGGCGTATCCTGCCAACGCGCCGAATCCCGCGAGGAGGAACGCCATGATGAACGTGCGTGGCGAGGCACCGGTGAATGCGGCGGACACGGAATAGGAGGAGTAAGATCCGCTGGCGTTCATGGGGAAGATGGCAGCGAGAATCACGACGATCAGGCCATTGAGCAGGCCTACGATACCGGCGCTGATCACGCCAGTCCACTTGAACCGCAACGCGAACCTGCGGGCCAGCATGTAAGCGCCGAACGCGGCGCCGATGGCCAGTGCCATGCCGGGAAGCGCAACCGCGCCCGTCACGCTGACATGCGAGGCATCAATGCCGACATCGCTCAGAGAGAAACCACTCGAGGTGGACTTCAGACTCAACGAACCGCCGACGCCGAACGCCAGCACGGTGAAGATGATCTGGAAGAAATTCGGTCCGGCATAGTGCACTCCGCTATTGTCCAGGAGAGACAGTCCGTCGGAGAGGCCTGGAACATTTGATAGTTCACTGCCCGCCACGGAGCTGCCGGCGAAGAAGACGATCGACGCGAGCAGCGCGAATATCACCGCGGAACCGATGCCGATGCCGAGGCTGGCGCCCATGGCCTTCATGGATTGCGGAGTGGTCAGCGCGGTGATGGTCGGATCCGCCGCCGGACGCGCTACCTGCTGCGTCGGCTGGCTTTGATTCGCGGGCGCTGGCTGTGGTGCCTGCTGGGGCGCCGGAGCGTATTGGAACTGCTGTGTCGGCTGAGACGGCTGAGGTGGCTGCATCGGCTGGGCTGTAGGGAGCGGAACCTGCGATACCGACGGTGCCGGCACCTGCTGTGCCGGCTGCGGCACCGGTGCGTATTGGAACTGCTGTGTCGGCTGGGCCGTGGGCTGCGGAACGGATGCGGCTGCCGGCTGCGGAGTGCCCGCAGCGCCGGATGCAGGCAACGGAGCGGTTCCGGTGGAAGTCTGCGGCGTATTGGACGGCTCATGTGGGACGGCGGAGAGCACAGTGCCGTCATCCGGCTGTTGGCTTTGCGACGCCGACGCGTTCGACTGGGGGAGCGGCGAACCGCATGAGGCGCAGAATTTCGCCCCTGCTATGGTCGGCTTGCCGCATTGTGGACATGTCATGGGCGTTGCCTTTCTCCTTCTTGAAATGCATTACGCCTTCCATCTTAAGGGGTTGGCTCCCGTTGGACGGTTTGCGGCGGGGTGCATACCTCGTTTCGTTGCCGACCGTGGCATAAAATGCATAACGAAGAGGGTTTCTGTTGCTGGATACGGAAGGGGCTTCCATGCGATGCGTGCGTTGTGGTTTCGAATTGACTGATGGCGGGCGATTCTGTCCGGAATGCGGAACGGACCAGCTGTCCGGAGGTACGGTGGTTGACGCGGCTCCCATGCTATGCCCGTCCTGCTCATCTCCGGTCAGTGCGGATATGCGATTCTGCCAGCATTGCGGTGCGCCGTTGCGGAGCGTTCCTCCTATGTCCAGAGCTACAGGGACGGACGCGGGTCCCACCACGGTTGGGGGTATGCCAACCGGTCCCGTCGGCTCCGAACCGCCGGTTCCGCTGCCGGCAACGTCCAAGCAGCGCGCGAAAAACGGAAAACGAGGAAAAATCGTCATTGCGGTCGTCGCAGCCATCGTGGTCGTCGCATTGGCGGCGGCCGGCATCGTATTGGCCATCAATCGCACCCATAACGACACACAGAAACATACGGCGGCATCCAGCACGATTTCCAAACCAAGCAAGGAGCGAAAGCAGCCCAGCAAGCAGGCCGACGCCGATTGCACCACCACCCCTGACGCGAGCCTGAGCGGTGTGACGGGCAACGGCTCGACGCTGATCGCCACCGTCGATTTCTCCGCGCGTGCGTGCGGAGACAAGACATGGAAAGGCAAGAACGTCAAAATCACCATCAAAAGCGATGACAATGATGTGCTTGCTTCCGCGGTATACGATTTCACCAACGATCCGATGCGTTTCAAGAACGGCGAGGCCACGCGCAAATTGGCGTATGCGACCGGCCAATATTGGCGCGCTCCGGACCAGATCAAGGCGTCGTCGACCGACATGGTGGTGCAGAAGGACGCGGAGACGAATGGCGTCGCGGCCAAGGGCGTGGGCGACGCGAAGGGCGGTACGAAGATTCCCGATTCGGATGTGGAGCGCTACGCGCATCTCGCGTTGAGCTGGCAGATCGACAACGACCGTTCCTCGGTGTATTCGCTGGAGGATGATGTGACCACGCAGTTGTCCAGCAAGAAATACGGTATGGAAGTGGACGGCAAGACGTGGAAGTACGACGATATCTACGCGCAGTACCTTGAATTGCATGCCGAGTGGCCGAAGGCCGTGATGGCGTGGGCGTCGGACTACGACTATTACACGCGCAACGGGTACGCCTCCGATTTCTATGTGATTCTTTCCGGCGAGACGTTCGATTCGAAGGACGCCGGTCGCGCATGGTGCTCGGATAACCAGTTCGGTGCGAATGACTGCATGGCGATCGATTTCGATTGATGGCTTATCGATGAGGCCGACGATGGCGCTGATGGATTTGATTCGATGATTCTTCGGCGTTAAATGTGAAGAAAATGTGATTACTTGGGATTGGTGGTGGAGTAAGGCGCCTCGAAGCGCTGCGCGGCGTGAAAAACGTCATTTCTGGCGATTTGCTGAAATCGTTGGAAAATGGCGGTTTTACGATTGCGACACGCCGAAGGTTGCGCTCCTTTCGAATCTGAGTATATTTACTCCATGTGCTCAGCGAGAACAAAAACCTCGCCAAGACCAACGCCCCTTTAGCTCAGTTGGTTAGAGCAGCTGACTCTTAATCAGCGTGTCCAGGGTTCGAATCCCTGAGGGGGCACAGACAAGACCCAAGCCAATTGGCTTGGGTCTTTTTGTATTTTCGTGGCATGGCCCACGTTGAATCCACGGTTCCATGTTTCAGCCTCGGGCTTCCGACTCAAGCATCCCCCTACTACACTGATATGTGAGAACGAGACGGACAAGCAAGCAAAGGGCACCATCATGAAATACTGCACGCAATGCGGCAATCAGGCCGCTGACAACGCCAAATTCTGCGAGTCATGCGGAACTCCGTTCGCAGCTGTCCAGTCCGCGTCTGCGGCGCCCAGCGGGAACCTGCCGCCGGTGCCATCGAATCGATCCGCGGTCCCATTGCCCCAGCCGAGCGGGAACGTTGCCCCGCCCGTGTCTGCCGCCCCCATTCAGCCGCCGATGCCGATTCCGGCCGCAGCTGGTCAGCCGATGGATCCGGCGAAGAAAAAGAAGGTCATCATCGCCGTGGTGGCGGTCGTCGTGGTGCTTGCGTTGGCGTTTGTGGGCATCGGAGTGATGACCGCGCGTGCGAACTCCATGAAGCTTGCCGGATCGAGCTTCTTCGCGAAGGTCGATGACAAAGATGAGGAGATCACGGTGTCCGTGGGGCAGGACAACACCGTCACGCTGTCCGCTCGAGATACGTACTACGACGAGACGACCAAGATCGTCGGCACTTTGGGCAAAGGAAGCATCGACGGTGATTCGGTGAGCTATCCGGTTGCGAATCTGAAAATCTACCGCGACGGCAAGGACGTCTCTTGGAGCGATCTGTTCAGCATGAGCGAAAGCGAGGCCAAGAAGACGCAGAGCATGACATCCGTGATGCTCACCGCGCCGAAGAACGCGGCGAAAGGCAACATGGTCGGTACGTGGGGCGTCTCTTTGAACGTCGGCGTCTTCTCTTACAAAATCGAAGCCGTGGCGTATCAGGGTGGCAGCTGGTCGGGCAAGATGAGCGGCGCGGGAATGGACGCCGAGACCTTCGGCGGCACTTGGGCCAGCCAAGGTGACGGCAGCTACCATATCCACGAAACGCAGACCTACGATTCCGAATTCGACGTGACGCTGCCGTCCGCGCGGTAGACGTCACATGGCACCCGTCCGGCGATCGTGGACTGGTTCCGCGCCGGGCGGCCTTGCAAATCGCGGGACTTCCGGCGCGGGGAGTATGGTAATGCGCTGTTGTCCGCTTAGAGCGGAATCGCAACATATCTCGAATCGTACGAATCGCAAGAATCGTCAAGAGAAGAAGCAACAGAGGAAACTGCAGTGGAATACACACTCTTCACCAAACTTGCCGCGGAATTCGTCGGCACCGCCGTGCTGATGGTCTTCGGTAACGGCGCTGTCGCCAACGCGGAACTGAAAAACACCAAGGGCTACCACGCCGGCTGGCTGAACATCGCCATGGGTTACGGTTTCGGCGTCATGTTCCCGGTGCTCATGTTCGGCGGCGTCTCCGGCGCCCACATCAACCCGGCCATGACCATCGCCCAGGCCGTCAACGGACTGTTCCCGTGGAACGAGGTTCTGCCGTACATCATCGCCCAGCTGCTCGGCGCTCTCGTCGGCCAGCTCATCGTGTACATCACCTACTATCCGCACTACAAGGACACCGATGACGCCGAAGCCATCCTCGGCACCTTCTGCACCACCGACGCCCACAACGACCGCGTCAACTACTTCCTCAACGAGTTCTTCGGCACCTTCATGCTGGTGCTCGGCGCGCTGTGCTGCCTGTCCCTGCCGTGGGGCAAGGCCGACCTCGCCGCCTCTTCCATCGTCGTCGGCTTCATCGTGTGGGGCCTCGTGACCTCCATGGGCGGCCCGACCGGCCCTGGCCTGAACCCGGCCCGCGACCTGATGCCGCGCCTGCTGCACGCCATTCTGCCGATCCCGAACAAGGGCTCCTCCCGCTGGGGCGAGGCCTGGATCCCGGTCGTGGCTCCGATCCTCGGCGCCATCGTCGGCGCGTTCCTGTTCAAGGTGCTGTTCGCCTGATCGACGCCTTTGATCCAAAGACCCGTGGTTTTCTTCGTAAGCCGCGGGTCTTTTTGCGTATGCGGCGGGTCTCGGTGGATGGTGGATTATGACGATGAATGGCAGCCACGCGTCCTGCCGTCATACGTTCGTTGTGCACTGCTGTATACGTTCGCAGTATGTTGGCTGACATTGCTATTCTGTCCAAAAGAGGCTGTTGTATATAGGGGGTCGATTTGAAGCGGATTCGTCATATCATTCGCGCGCTCGATCCAAAGGCCTACGCCGGGATGAACCGTCGGGAACGGCTTGAGGCGCTTCGTATCCGCCGCTTCGCTGCGGTGGCGTTGGTTTTGTTCCTGGTTGTGGCGATGATGACGTCGTGCAGCGTGCACGCGATGTCGGTCCGTATGTCGTCGCGCACGCAGGCGACGGCGCAGACTGAGAAACCGGTGGCGAGCGCGAAAGGCAATGCCGGGAAGACGTCCGGAAAGACGCGTCGCACGACGGCGGAAAAGCGGGCTTCCGAAAAACGATCGGCGGAAAAACGAGCTTCCGAAAAGCAATCGTCTGAAGAGCAGCCGCAGGAGGAAAGTGCCGCGGACAAGGCGCTGCGCGCGCAATCGGCGGCGCTGAGCGACGAAGACAGGAACAGGATTCTCGACCAGGCGCGGAAAACCGCGCAGAACAGCGGCAATCCGGTTGTCCAATATCATTATTGCGTCGCGACCAGGGGTGATGTCGGATCGGCCGACGATTTTGCCAACGCTGCGTTCCGCATCCTTAACGACGAGCATGGTTGGCCACGTGCAGGCGCGGTATTCGAACGTTCCACCGATGGCGACTGTGATTTCGACCTGGTGCTGTCCCAGGCGTCCCAGATGCCGTCCTTCTCTCCGTCGTGCTCGGTGCAATACAGTTGCAGGGTTGGTCAGAATGTGATCGTCAACGACGATCGTTGGAAGGGTGCCGTCCAATCATGGCTGGACGCCGGTGGCGATCTGGCCCGGTATCGCGTCATGGTGATCAATCATGAGGTCGGGCATCGCCTGGGGCATATCGACAATGAGACCACCTGTGCGGGCGAGGGACAGTTGGCGCCGCTGATGCAGGAGCAGTCCATGCATCTGGACGGTTGCAAGGTCAACGAATATCCGCTCGATTCGGAATTGTGGATTGGCTGACCGTATTGCGGATCTTCTGACCGTACCGGCGAAGCCTCCTCGCGAAGGCGTTCTTACAAACCGAAATACGCGTCGAAATCGTCTTGGCTGATGCTGCGGTCGGCCGTGTCGACGCGCACGTTGCTCCAATCGAATTCCTGCAGCGCCTCGGCCGCGCTCATCGGGCGCGGTGCGGTGCGAGACCGGTCTCCCTGCAGACCAAGCAGCCACGCGCAATAGCCGACGACCTGTTCCGGCGATACGCCGTGCGCGCGCAGCACGCCCATGTCCAGCGAGCGCTCGCGTTTGGCGAGTCGTCTGCCTTCGGCATTGTCGATGAGCGGCAGATGCGCGTAATGCGGGTTTTCCGGGGAATACGGCGATTGCGGCGTCGTTGCGGTTCGCGTTGCCGTCGTGCGTGCTGCGTGCGATTGGAATCCCGCCGCGATAAGCGCTGTGCGTATGGCGATCTGCAGCGCGTTCGACCGGAGCAGGTCGCGGCCGCGCACGATGTCGTCGACGCCCATGTCGAGATCGTCCACAACTACCACCAGCTGGTAGGAGAACAGTCCGTCGGCGCGGCGTACGATGGTGTCTCCGATGTCTTGCGGCAGGCTGAATTCCTGCCGTGCGAACACTTCGTCATCGAAATGGATGGTGGAGTTGGGGCTCGCTTTTTCAGGCATGGCGATCCGCAGCGAATGGCGGTCGCCGTTTTCCAGGCGTTGCCGCGTGGCGTCGGGATCGTTGGCGATGAGGCGTCGGCATGTACCTGGATAGACCATGAAACGGTCGCCTTCCTGCGGCGCGGAGGCGGCGCGGATGTCGGCGCGCGAGCAGAAGCAGGGATAGATCAGCGGAATCGAGGCGGAATTGCGTGCTTTCGCGGAACCGTATGCGTCATCGACCGTCAGGCGTTCCAGGCATCGCAAGGCCTCTTCGTATAGGCCGTGCCGCGCCGATTGGTACACGGGCTCGCCATCCCAGTCGAGGCCGAGCCATCGCAGATCGTCCATCATCAATTCGGCAGCTCCGGGCACGACGCGCGGTTCGTCGATGTCCTCGATGCGCAGCAGCATGCCGTCGCCGCGGCTGCGTGCGGACAGCCATGCGCCGAGCATCGCGTAGATGTTGCCGATGTGCATGCGTCCTGATGGGGTCGGGGCGAAGCGACCTGGCATGATGGCTCCTTTCGGTCTGGCGACGTCGGTTCTGTGCCGTTTTTATGGCCGGGCCTGCATCGCTCGTCTTCCGTTGCTGAAGGAAGCGTGCGTGCCGGCGTTCGCGATATATGCAACTGTACCTGCATGGTGGAGCAGCGGCGGATATGCCTTGGAAAGTCGGCCATTTACAGCCATTCGCGGCGTGATGCGCGGCTTTGCGTGTGATATGCCTCACAATCTGTGGAAAGTTTTTGCGGATGACGGCGGTGGGGGCCGTGTTTTGACTGGGGGTGTGTATAGGGTGGTATATGCCGGCGAATATGCCGGTGAACAATTAGGCAGACCCGAAACCCCTGGGAACAGTGGGCGATGGGTATTAAAAGGGGATTATAAAGAGGTAAAATGGCAAGACGGCATTTTAGTCGATTGGAAGTAGAATACCTGCGCATGCTACCGGCGATTGATTCGGTGACGGAAAGCAGGATCACGTATTCGCGCCAATTCCAGATCGACTGCATGAGGCGCTATCTTCAGGGGGAGAAGCCGACCGCGATTTTCACCTCCGCTGGGCTGAGCCCGTCGGTTATAGGGCACAAGCGTATTGAACGCAACATCGCCCGGTGGAAGCGCGACGAAAGCATCATGGAAAAGGTGAAGCAGCCGAAGTCGTCGGACGCGCCCGTCAATACGACTCCGAGCGAGCTGCCGGAAGTGGCTTTGGGCAAGATCCAATCGCTGGTATGCCAGGTGCTGTCGCTGAACGAGCGTATCGAAGAACTGGAACGCACGGTGGAGGAGTTGCGCAAGGGGAATAATGACTGACGTCCCGTGAATCGCCTTTTCGGCGGTTCGTGGCCGTTTATCTGGTATAAATGGCTATGCAGACGGAGTCTTTGAAGTCCCCCTTCTACTGCCGTCTGATTTTGCAGCCCGTACGAATTTCGACCGCTTTATCGCTTCACTTCAGGTCGTCGTGCGGGCTTCTTCATACGTTGTCGCAGGTTTTCTGGTAACACTTGCTGTAGCACTTTCTGGTAATACTTTCCGGTAACACCGGTAGCGGATTCCCGACGGATGATGGAAGGGCTGAGATCAGACGTCGGGATTGGCCGTGAACCGGTCGCGGCATTGACTGTGAGAGGTGGATGATGACTGCGTATATGGATCACAAGGATCTTGCCAACGAGGTGATTGAGGACGCGCGCTCGCGTGAAATCGCGGACGGCGTGCACCGCGTGCTGGATCGCATCGCGTCGGCGGAGGAGAAGGCCGGACGCGAAGCCGGTTCCGTGCGACTGCTGGCCGCTACGAAAACCCGCGACGTCGGCGAGATCATGGCGGCGATCGACGCAGGCGTGCGCATGATCGGCGAGAACCGTCCGCAGGAAGTGACGGCGAAGGCCGATGGCTTGGCAAAACGATGCGCGGAACGCGGATTCACGTTGGGCGTCACCGCCGACGCGGCCGATTCAACGGAAGTCGTCACGTCCGCGCATATTCCGTTCCATCTGATCGGCCAGCTGCAAAGCAACAAAATCGGCAAGGTACTGCCGGTGGTGAATACCATCGAATCGGTCGATTCGCTCGATCTGGCGGAAAAGATCTCACGCAGGGCCGTGGCACGCGGCATCACCGTCGGCGTACTGCTGGAAATCAACGAATCCGGCGAGGAATCGAAATCCGGATGCGATCCTGCGCGCGCCATCCGCATCGCGCAGAAAATCGGCACATTGGACGGCCTCGAGCTGCAGGGTCTGATGACGATCGGCGCGCACGTGGACGACGAGGCGGTGATCCGCCGTGGCTTCGCGCATCTGCGCAAAACCCGCGACCTCATTCTCGCGTCCGGCGAACCGGGCACCGGCAACTGCCATGAACTGTCGATGGGCATGACCGGGGATATGGAACTGGCCATCGCCGAAGGCTCCACCATCGTGCGCGTGGGCACCGCCATCTTCGGCGAGCGCGCGTTCATCTGAATCGCCTGTTTGTCCGATCCGCGGCTTCCGCCGGCTGACGCGATAGTCGGCGGAGGTGGGGGCATCATGCCGTTTCGTGTCCGAATTCACGGTTTGGTGCCTGCAACCGTTGTCTTTTCAGGGGGATGCCCTCCTATAGGGGGAAGAGGCTTTGCTTCGCCGGGTGTGAACATGGGTATGTTCAAAGGAGAAACCCATGTCCTGGCTTGCCTGCCGGTCGATGCGCGGACCTGTTCGCAGGCTCGTCCATCAGACGGAATCGTATACCCATTCGACGTCCCGTATGGCCGTCCGCGTGCATGCGGACGATGACGGCCTCGGCTCCGACGACGGTTGCCGTGATATGGCGGAGGGTCGTGCAAGTGGCTGTATGGATGACCGTATGCCGATGTTTTGCACGCCATCGTTTCGCGAGGCGATCGACATAGCCGATGCGGTGCGTTCGCACAGATTGCGGCGGATTCGCTTCACTATAGTGCGATGCGTGTCGATGCTGCTGATCGTGGGCGCGGTGGCGGTGGCGTCGCTGCCATTCGCGATGCAGGCGCGTTCGGCCAGGAGGCTTGCGGAGACCTCCGATTCCGCGGCGCGCGCCGTCGCGGGATGG
>OGOZ01001985.1_pt1 | contig 10563 bp, 8 predicted proteins | sample 1552801 | NCBI WGS metagenome assembly OGOZ01 (sample SAMEA2580196, study PRJEB22360) | human gut metagenome | biome: human gut; feature: human-associated habitat; material: faeces | place: Denmark | collected 2008/2010
TCTAATTTACCATCTGGTAATCCTGCTCCTGTTAGATTTCCATTACCATCTATATCATATGTTCCATTTGGTACTGACTTATTTTCTAACTTAGCTTCTGCTACTGCTGTTTCTACTTGTTTGATATAGTTATCTGCTGTTCTTTCTGCCGCTCCTTTCTTCGCATTTTTTATTGTATTCATTACTATTGGTGTAGCAATAAGTGCAATGATTGCGAGTACCACTATTACCGCTAGTAATTCAATAAGCGTAAATCCGTATTTATTTTTTAATTTCATAATCTTCCTCCTTATTTTATTTAGATTTACTTTATTTTGTAAAGGTACAACAAAAAAAACACAAAGAAATCTAGATTATCAAAAATCTAGAAAATTTGTGTTTTCTTTATCATTTATTATAGTATGGTTAAACAATAACAAGGTTGGTATTTTTTCTAACTTTTTAGATAATACTTTAACCATACTACCACTGTCCTTTACTATACTAATTATATAATTTTATTTTTAAAATTGTCAACAAATTTATGAAAAAAGCTATATGCTTGACATATAACTTATTCTATTGTTAACGTTTGATTTAAAGGTTGAATTTGTATAAATGTATTACCATCATTTACTACTATTTCACTACCATCTTTATATTTGTATATTGTTTGAGCACTTCTTGAAGTTTTCTCCCAAGTAATCGGTACAGCATATCCATCAGTTATGTAGTATCCTTCTCCACTACCTATATTCTTTAAATCTCTTCTTCCTTTATTTTCTGTATCAGAAAGAGCTGTATCTTCTACTTTATAAGTAATAATATTTTTAGCTGTATATTGAACACCACTATCTAAATCTGTATTAGCAACTCCACTCATTGTCCTTTTATATACTTTATTCTCACTATCATATTCATAAGATGTTGTATGATAATTAGAATATTTAATAGTAACATTATTAGCTGGTATTGCTCCTTCTTTCGTGCTTAAATCAAGTTCATCTACGCTGTAATTTAAAAGTAAATCTTTATCAGTTTCTGTGCGATATCCTTTTTTCTTTGTTGTTTCATTTAATTTTTCAATATTAGTGAAAGCAGTATGTTCATAAGCTCTTTTTAACGTTTTGTCTCGCCAAAAGCAACTATCATATAAACCATTAATATTATTTATTTTCAAAGTAGATATATCGCTTTGCGCTTTTGGGCTCCATCCAAAATGAACATATATAGCATCATTTTCTAAAGCATAATCTAGGAAATAATGTCTTGAACTTCTTATTGAGCCTATTTTTGCTGTTTGGGCATCTTTATAAAGAGCCATCATACGTGTTATTCCGCCTTCAACTACAATTTCATAAACTATATAAGCATCTTGAATTCCAGCTTGAGGCCATGCCGCATGATTATTATTAATCATTACAGCATATGGTCTTGTCTTAGATTTTAAATTTACTATTTTTAATTGTTTTTCTGGTTCTTTTGCTTGTTCAACTTCTCCTTGTTCTTCTCCTTTTTTACCACACCCGCATAAACTAATTAACAATGTTAAACAAATTAAAGAACTTAGTATCTTTTTTTTCATTCTACCACTCCTCTATTTTCATTATATCACTCATCATCTTTATTAGTAAACATATTATTACTACATAATTCTATGAATGTAAAGAAAAAAGAATGAATAGTCATTCTTATCTAGTAATAGTAAATGATAAATCTTTCACTTTATTTAATTTTATTATAACGTAAATACTTTCTATCAAATTTATAACTTCTGTAATTAATAATAAAGTTCCTGCTGTTACTGTAATAGTCATAAATGAAGCAAATGGATTTATGATTAATAATAAGCCAAAAACAATCATTAAAATAGTAATTAAAACAAGACCTAAATAAGCATTGTCAAGAAATAAACTTAAGTTAATAGATAATTGAAGTTTAAATAAATTACTAATTATTATCCATATACCTAATATTATTGGAAATACATTTATAACATCTTTTTTATACACTAGTAACATAATACCAGAAATAATAGTTACAAGTCCTAACAATAAATCAATACTGAATAATCTTGATTTTTTTGAAATTGTAAAATAAGATATTAAATATCCTAAACCACTAAGTAGAATAATAATAGCAAATATTACTGTAAATACTTCTAACGATTCTAATGGTTTAAACATTAAAAATAAAGAAAGACATATCATCAAAATAGATACTATTATAGAACAACCCTCATACTTTTTTATATAATCTTTTATCATACTTACCTCCTAGTATTAATATATCACATTTTTTAATTTTTATAAATAAACAAAATAAGTACTTTTGTTGGAAAAGTACTTATTTATATTCTATAATGGTGACTCGTAAGGGGTTCGAACCCTTGAATGTAGCCTTGAGAGGGCTATGTGTTAAGCCACTTCACCAACGAGCCATGACATTAACATTTTAACACGTTTAATTTTTTTTGACAATAGTAATTGACAAATATAACAGATAATGATTTAATAATAGATAAATTTAGGGGGTCATTTTATGACGTTTATAACAATTACAGAATTTTTAAGAAACAAAATAAATAATAAATATTATGAGTTAAAGAATGATTTCTTTAACAAAGCTGAAAAAAAAGATGATGAGGAAGAATTTTATGATGAAGATATAGTTGAGGAAGATAATGACTTTGAAAACTATATAGAAGATTATCTTGAAGAAATAAGTATTGAATATGAAGAAAAAGTTACAAAAGAATTAGCTAAATTTATAAGAAATAATCAATACAAAAATATTATGTATTTAATTATTTTAAAAGATTGCTTTGAGTATTTAAAAACAGAAAAATTAAATCATAGAAGTATAACTTCAGAAGAACAAGAAATATTACAAAATTTAGAACATATAAATTTAACTATTTTCTTTAAAGCTTTAGATTTAAATGATGAACTATTTTTTGATATTATTACTATTTTTCTAGAATATAATGTTTTATTTAATATTGAAGAAAAATATAACAAACGTAGCTTACTAAAACAAACAAATGATAATTATCATAATAATTTTAAAATAAGTATTTTAGATGATTTACAATATGTATACCAAAAAAGAAGAAACAACTAACGTTTCTTCTTTTATTCATTCCATTTCCAATTTTTTACTTCAGGCATATCTTCACCATATTCTCTAATATAAGCGTTGTGTTCTACTAATTTATCCTTACACCATTCTATTAATCTAGAACCTTTATTTCCTAATTGAGGAAGATATTTTATAGCATCCATAACTAAATTATAACGATCTATTTTATTTTGAACACGCATATCAAAAGGTGTTGTTATTGTACCTTCTTCTTGATAGCCATGAACATGAATGTTTTTATTATCACGATTATATATTAATTGATGAATTAATGAAGGATAGCCGTGAAAAGCAAATATAATTGGTTTATTTTTAGTAAATATCGCATTATAATCAAGATCTGTTAAACCATGTGGATGTTTGTTATTAGATTCTAGTCGCATCAAATCAACAACATTAACAAATCTAATCTTTATTTCTGGAAAATTATCTCTTAATATTTTAGTAGCAGCAAGAGCTTCTAATGTTGGTGTATCGCCAGCACATGCCATAACCAAATCTGGTTCACTATCTTGATCATTACTAGCCCATTCCCAAATACCTATACCTTTAGTACAATGTTTTATAGCTTCGTCTATTGTAAGCCATTGTGGTCTTGGATGTTTTGATGCCACTATAACATTTATATAGTTTTTACTTCTAATACAATGATCAAAACAAGAAAGTAAACAATTCGTATCTGGAGGCAAATACATCCTAACAATATCAGATTTTTTTGTTACTAAATGGTTTAAGAAACCTGGATCTTGATGTGTATATCCATTATGATCTTGTTGCCATACATGAGAAGTTAAAACATAATTAAGAGACGAAATTTTTCTTCGCCAAGCAAGCTCACTTGTTACCTTTAACCATTTAGCATGTTGACTAGTCATAGAATCAACGATTCTAATAAAAGCTTCATAAGAATTAAACATCCCATGTCTTCCTGTTAATAAATAACCTTCTAACATTCCTTCACAAACATGTTCTGATAAAACAGAATCTATAACCTTACCTGATGATGATAAAAATTCATCATTATCTAACCTTATTCCATTAAACTGACGATTAGTAGCATCAAAAATATGATTTAAACGATTTGATAAAGCTTCGTCTGGTCCAAAAACTCTAAAATTATTATTAGCTTCAATTACATCACGAATAAATTTACCAAGCTCCATCATATCTTGAGCTTCAACAGTTCCTGGGCTTTTTACTTCTACTGCATATTTCTTAAAATCTGGTACCTTTAAATCTTTTAATAATATGCCCCCATTAGCATTTGGATTCATACCCATTCTCTTATTTCCTTTAGGAGCCAAAGCTTTTATTTCTGTTTTGATTTCACCATTTTCATAAAATAAATCTTCTGGTTTATAACTTTTTAACCAATGTTCCAACAAAGTAACATCTTCATCACTATCAATTGTAATTGGAACTTGATGAGCCCTAAAAGTACCTTCAACTTCTTTTTCTTTAATAAATTGTGGGCAAGTCCAACCTTTAGGTGTTCTCAAGATAAGCATTGGCCACATAGGTCGTTCATATTGTTTATCTTTAATATCTTTTATAATATCTATAGCTTCATCCATAGCTTCAGCCATTTTTTCATGTCTTTCATAAATATCTGTATCTCTATCTATTTCAACAATAATTGGTTTATAACCACATCCATAAAAAAATAAATTTAATTCTTGATTAGTAATTCTTGAAAAAATAGTAGGATTAGATATTTTATATCCATTTAAATGTAATATTGGCAATACTACACCATCAGTTTTTGGACTTATAATTTTATTTAATTGCCATGAAGTAGCGAGAGGCCCTGTTTCAGCTTCACCATCACCAATAACACACGCAACTATTAAATCAGGATTATCAAGCACAGCTCCATAAGCATGAGAAAGACTATATCCTAACTCTCCACCTTCATTAATAGAGCCAGGTGTTTCTGGCGCCACATGACTAGATACCCCACCCGGAAATGAAAATTGTTTAAATAATTTCTTTAGACCATCTTCATCTTCCGTAATATTAGGATATATTTCTGAATAACTACCATCTATATAATCTTGAGCAATCATCGCATTTCCACCATGTCCAGGTCCAGATACATATATCATATTTAAATCATATTTATTAATAATTCTATTTAAATGAGTATATATAAAATTCTGCCCAGGCACAGTTCCCCAATGCCCTACAATTTTTCTTTTTATATCTTTTCTTTCTAGTGGCCTTTTTAAAAGGGGATTATCAAGTAAATATAATTGACCACAAGATAAATAATTTGCCAATCTAAAATAAGCATCTAAAGATAATGCTTCTTCATTAGTTAATACTTTATCCATATCAACACCTCTTTATTCTATAACCATTATATATTAAAAGTTTATTTTTAACAATATTTATATTAAAAAAAGAGCGATTATTTCACTCTTAATTCTGGTAATGCTTTTACCTTTTCAACATCTAAATTAAAATCTTCTAATCCGCGTTCTCTAAGGGGTATATCTAAATTACTATTCTTTAGAGCAACAGCTATTTCACGTAAATAATTATAATTATCAACTAAAGTTTGGATATTTGCTTCGTTTAAACGGTACTGATGTGATAATAATCTAGTATCGATAGCTTTAAATTTATCATTTGAAATTTCATCTTGCGCTAAAAACTCATTAGCGTAATTTGTTCTATTTCTAATCGTTTCAACTGAAGATGATATTAAAATATCCACTAGATAAAATTGTTTACTATTATATATCCACTCATCATCTCTAATATCTTCCATATTTATATCAGGAGAAGAAAGTGATATTTGATCAATACCATTCACATGATAATCATCATACCAGTGTCTTTTTTCTTCAGATGTCAATTCTCTACCATGATTAATAATCATATTCTTTTGAAATGATAAAATACCATTTTTAATAACATTAGGTGTACTTTTATAACTTCTATTATGATGATATTTTGCATCCTTTACTTCCGTAAAAGGACACTTACAATCATAAAGACTTTCTCTTACAAATTGATATATTTTATGAAGATCATAATTAATTATTTCTATTTTACTCATTATTTTCTCTTCATATATTTTTTATTATCTTTTTCTAAACTGTATGTATCATCTAATATAATAGATTCTTCATCAGTAGGTATAACAAATACATCAATATAAGAATTTATATTACTAATTTTACCTTGGCTATATTTTTTATTACGCCCAATATTATTATTAACTTCTTTATTTAAACTTACATGCATTGAAGTTGAAATATCATTAACAATATCCCCCCTTAATGTTGGATTGTTTTCTAAAACTCCAGCAGTAAATATAATCGCATCTACTTTACCTCTAAGTTTACCATAATACATAGAAATATACTCTATAATTCTTTCTTTGTACATATTGTAAGCTAAGATAGCATTCTTATCGCCTTTTTCGATTAAACTTAATAAATCTCTAAAATCACTAACACCACTTACACCAAGTAAACCACTTTGCTTATTAAAAATATCATTAAGCTCATCTGCACTCTTACCAGTTTGTTTCATAAGATAAGGAATAACTGAAGCATCAATATTACCACAACGTGTTCCCATCATAAGTCCAGCATTAGGTGTTAATTCCATAGAAGTTGCTAAAGATTTACCATCTTTAATAGCAGCAATACTTGCCCCACTACCAACATGACAAATAATTAAATTAACACTATCTTTATTATAATATTTCTTCATATAGTTTGTAATATATTTATAGCTTGTGCCATGAAAACCATATTTACGTACACCATATTTTTCATAAAACTCATTAGGAATCGCATATCTGTAATTGTAATCTGGATTAGTTTGATGGAATGCAGTATCAAACACTGCTACTTGTTTAACTTCTGGTAAAACTTCCTTCATACTTTTAATACATGCTACTTCGCCTGGAATATGTAAAGGTCCTAATTCAGTTAATGACTCTATCTTTTCTATAACATCATCATCAACTACTACTGAATCGCTAAAGTATTCTCCACCATGTAAAATACGGTGCCCTACTCCTTTAATCTCGTCTAAATCGTTGATAAACTTATAATTTAATAACTCTTCTAAAACTGTTTTAATAGCATCAGTATGATTATTGATATGTTTAGCTTTTTCTACTTTTTCACCATTAAATTTCAAACTATAAAAGCTATCTTCCAAACCAATCTTTTCTACTATCCCTGAAATTATTTCTTCTTTACTAGGCATTTCATATAAAGAAAACTTTAAAGATGAACTACCACCATTAATTACTAAATATTTACTATTCATTGTAAACTCCCCCTCAAACGACTAATATTCTAACATAATTTTTATATTATAGCAAATTAAAATCACGAATTACTCGTGACTTTATTTATTAGTCTAGTTGTGATTTTGAAATTGTGATAACTGGGCGAAGACTGTAGTAGCCAGAATTAACAGTAAAAAACATATAGGAGTTTATTCATCCTATATGTTTTCATTTTAACTTATTTTTGTTGCTTCAATATTAATATTTGTTTCTTTTAATCTAGCATCAATAAATGTTTTAGCATCATCATCTTTTACTGTAACATTTGTTAATCCACAACTAGCCAACATCAAATCATATTTTGTCACAGCATTAAATGTTGCTTTTGATAAATTAATGCTTGTTAGTTTAACATTACCATTAAACATTCGAGTTACATCAGTTACTTTAGATGTATCAAAATTGCTTAAATCTAATTCAGTCAAACTATTACACCATTGAAACATACGAGACATATTTGTTACCTTAGATGTATTAAAATGACTTACATCTAACTCTGTTAAATTGGAGCATTGATTAAACATATATGACATATCTGTAACTTTTGATGTATTAAAATGACTTACATCTAGTGTTGTTAAACTTGAACATACTTGAAACATAGCTTGCAGATTATTAACGTTTGATGTATCAAACTTACTTACATCTAATGCTGTCAAATTGGTACATTGATTAAACATATAAGCCATATTTGTTACTTTTGATGTATTAAAATGACTTACATCTAACTCTGTTAAATTGGAGCATTTACTAAACATACCTGCCATATTTGTAACATTGGAGGTGTTAAAATTACTTACATCTAGAGTAGTTAACCCCGAACATTCATAGAACATCCAAGTCATATCGGTTACTTTTGATGTGTCAAAATTACTTACATCTAATTCTGTTAACCCAGAGCATCTATTAAACATACCTCGCAGATTAGTAACGTTTGATGTATCAAACTTACTTACATCTAGTGTTGTTAAACTTGAGCATTGATTAAACATACTTTGCATATTAGTAACATTTGATGTATTAAAGTTGCTTACATCTAGAGTAGTTAACCCCGAACATCCATAGAACATCCAAGCCATATCTGTTACTTTTGATGTGTCAAAATTACTTACATCTAATTCTGTCAATTTTGAACAAAACTGAAACATAACTCTCATGCTTGTAACTCTTGAGGTATCAAAATTACTTACATCTAATTCCGTTAAATTTGAACACTTATTAAACATACCTGCCATATTTGTAACTTTAGATGTGTCAAAATTACTTAAATTTAATGTTGTTAAACTGGAACATTGATCAAACATACCTTTCATAGTTGTAACACTTGAGGTGTCAAGATATTTTAAATCTACACTAACTAAATTTGAGAATGAACTAAATAATTTAGTTGAATCAGGGTTTGCTTTTACGCCACCATTTCCACCTATATATACTTCATATAAATTATTATTATCTTCATCCTTATACCACGCTATTACTTTTCCTTCTCCACTAGCACTAGCATTCCAACTTCTTATTGCATCTGTTGGTACATTTGTGTTATTTACAAATATTATTTTTTCAACACTACTTTTTTTAATTGACCCATTAAAAAATGTTAATTCTGCATCGTTTTCTGTATTTCCTAGTGCTAGAAAATCTACTGGTGCATAACACTCATTAATATCTACTTTTTTTATTTCATTATTATCATATTCCTTTGTATAACATCTGTTATCAAACACTAAAGCTAAGGCAATATTTCCATTATCATCAGAATAAACTACTCCTGTTTCAGGTTTCTTTCCATTCATTCTTTTAGATACTTCATTAAAAATATTTCCACTTACTGTTTCTCCATTGATTTCTTGTTCTACTGCATACTTATTAGCTTCACTAGCAAAATTACTTGCACTTACTTTATTAGCAGAATCTTTACTAGAATTTATTATATTCATTACTATTGGTGTAGCTATTAGTGCGATGATTGCAAGTACTACTATTACCGCTAGTAATTCTATTAAAGTAAAACCTTTTTTATTTTTCATAATATTCCTCCTTCTTTTATTTAGATTTACTTTATTTAGTAAAGGTACAACAAAAAAACGCAAAGAAATCTAGACTGCAAATAAGTCTAGAAACTTTGTGTTTTCTTTATTCTTTATTATTATAGTATGATTAAATAACCCCCCCCCAGGTTGGTGTTTTTGCTAAAATATTTGAAGTCATATTAACCATACTACCACTTTCCTTTACTGTATTAATTATACAAAACAATTCTTATTATTGTCAATGATTATTGAACATTTAATTCACTAAGTGGTAAAGTTATTTCTACCTTAGTCCATTTATGATAAATAGAATCATAATTAATAGTACCATTGTGAGCTTTTATTATTTCATTAGAAAGTGTTACACCTAAACCTGTACCATCTTTTTTTGTAGTGTAAAATGGTTCTTTTATCTTTTTTAAATCTTCTTTTTTAATACCTTCTCCATTATCTTCAATAGTAATATAAACTTTATTATTTTTTATATCACTATCAAGTTCAATATAACTATCATCTTTTACTTTGATAGCTTCAATACTATTTTTTATAACATTAACTAATACTTGTTTTAATCTTTCATAATCTCCTTCTAAATACAATTCTTCATCATAATCTATATTACTGATAAAATTAATTTTTTTACTATTAATTAGTGGTCTACACTCTTCTTCTACTTCATTTAATAACATATTAATATCTAAAATGTCTTTATTTATCTTTAATCTATTACAATCTAAAAAGTCTTGAAGAAGAATAAGCGTACGATTTATTTCTGATCTAATTATAGGAATATACTTTCTAGCATGTTCTTTATTATTTACATCAAACATATCCAAATATCCTTTACAAACCGCTATAGGATTTTTTATTTCATGTGTTATTTTAAAAAGTGAAGTTCTAATTTGTTCTTCTTTTTTTAATTCTTTCATAGTCATTTCTAATTTAATTATTTCTTTTATTTTTTTTAATGAAGCTAAACATATTAAACTAGTTATACCAAAAATTAAAAATTTTATAACCAATTCATTAAATGTTATTAATTTAAAAGCATTGAAATAATACTTTAAAATAAAAATACTTACTAGTTTTATAATTATA
>OGOZ01001987.1_pt1 | contig 10559 bp, 9 predicted proteins | sample 1552801 | NCBI WGS metagenome assembly OGOZ01 (sample SAMEA2580196, study PRJEB22360) | human gut metagenome | biome: human gut; feature: human-associated habitat; material: faeces | place: Denmark | collected 2008/2010
TAATATAAATAAAATAAAGGCTATAATGCATAATAAAGCATTATGGAAAATGGTTCATGAAGAAGATTTAGAATATGATTATATAATAGTAGATGAATTTGCAAGAGAAGCTAGATATTATGATTACATAAAAGATTCAACAAACATTCAAAAAGGAATAACTTTTATGACTAAAGCTGAGGATAAAAATTTAGCTGTTGCTTGTGCATCGGTAATAAGCAGATATATTTTTATAAAAGAATTTGATAAGATGTGTGATGAATTACATATCCCTCTACCAAAGGGTGCAGGACCACAAGTTGATGAAGCTGGTAAAGAAGTAGTTGAAACTTATGGTAAGGAAAAATTAGAAGATGTTGCAAAATTAAACTTTAGAAATACACAAAGAATACTTGGTACATTAATATATTAAAAAGGCACTTCATATTGCTATGAGGTGCTTTCTTTAATTTTTGCTTTCTGTCTGTTTAGCTTCAGCTAAACAAGTTGAATAATTTGCATTACAAGTCGTACTGTCCTGACTATTGCCACATTCTTTTCTTTTTGTAATACAACCATTCCTTTTATCTAATTCAGCTTGAATTTGTTCTCCTAATTCTTTACTGTTGTTACTTCCTGTTCTATTGACTTGAAATATAAGAACAAGAATCAATATAGTTAGAGTTAATAAGCCATATAAAGCAGTCGAAATAGCAAATCCTCTATTATTTAATTTATTACGTTTCATAGTATCACCTATAAACATTATAAAGCACTTTTCAAGTCTTTACAATGTTTTTTTAAATACAATTATATACTTATCTCCATATTTTTTTTCTTTGATTCTTGTTAGATTATTATAATCCTTTAGATAATCATTTCCTACTTCACAAACTATAATTCCATTATCATTTAAAAGATTCTTGCTAAGAGCAAATTCTATTACATCAGATAGTACTTCCATTGCATATGGTGGATCTAGAAAAATTATATCAAAACTTTTTTTATTGTTTGAAAGTATCTTTAAGCATTCCATATAATCAAGATTGTATACTAGAGCTTTATCTTTAATCTTAAAGTTATCTAGGTTTTTATTAATTACTTTAACCGCCTCACTATTTTTATCGCAAAAATATACAAAATCACTTCCATTACTTATTGCTTCTATTCCTAAATTTCCACTACCCGCAAATAAATCTAAGACGGTTGCACCTTCTATATAATTTTGAATAGATGCGAATAAAGATTCTTTTACTCTATCCATTGTTGGTCTTGTTCCATCTAGATTAAATCCTTCAATATTTCTTCCTTTTAATGTGCCACTTATTACTCTCACACTAACACTTCCTCTTACCAGTTAAACTATTTAACTTTCTATTAATATCAAGTACAGTAAAATATAATTCATTTTCTAAAGCTTTATATTCCTTAACATATTGATTATCTAAGATTTCTTTTTTTAAATTAACATACTCTTCTGAATATTCATTTTTCCAAACTTCATGAAACTTATCAAGTTTATTTTTTAGATCAACATCATTTTCAATTTTCTTTTTTAACTCTTTCATTCTAATAACTTTTTTGTTGTTTCTAATAGTAAGAAGTACCTCATCAAGTTTATCATATATTATATCATTCATAACTTTTTATTACCCTCTCTATTAATTCTTTAGCCTCATTGTAATCTTCATCAAATAAATTTATTCTGAAGTTATTAATCCTATCTTTTAGACTAGGAATTTTATTAATTAAATCAATATTTTTAGAATCATATATAACCATTAAATGTCCCTCATGTCTTATTGGATAAATCTTATTCTTTTCATCTTTTAAATAATAATTGTTGTTTTTACAAATAAAACATTTTTTATTATCATTGTTAAGTAACATATTTAACATACAATATTTGCTTATCATAAGTTCCATTCTTCCATAAACAATTAATTCAGTATTATACTTAGATACTCTACTAGATATATTACCTATCTTAACTTCAGGCGAGAAACAAATTCTATTTACTCCTAAATCATTTAGAAGTGAGATACTGTCAGCATTTACAACATTAAGTGTATAATCACTAATTATGTTATTAGAATCTTTATATTTTTTAATACTACCAAGTTCCCTTATTAACAAGTTTTCACCATTTAACTCGGTATAATTCGATACTACTCTTGGCATAGAATAGTATACATTACTAGCTTTATATTTTTTATATAGCTTATAATCAGTAACATATATGTTATTAACATGTAACTCCAAACTTGCCTTTAGTTGGTCCTCATTTCTTACAAGAACATTAATTCCAAATGATTCTTTTTCTACTTTTTTTGATTTAATATTAAATGGTGGATTATCCACTTTTACAATTTTGTTTTCTCTTAATTCTATTAGCTTTTCTGTTGCATCTCTTCTTAATTCATTTAAGCCTTTTATTGGAACAAATATATTTTCATCAACTTTTGCATCTATTTTATTTATAGAAAATGGAGTATCTCCCATTCTAGATATTTGTTTAATTATTTCTTCTTTTGTGGTTGGTCTATTAATTGCTTTATCTACTATATCTTTACTAACCGTAACACTATTAACTCCATCAGTAATCTTTAGGCTTAATGGCTGGTTTTCTAGTACTTCTATAGATAAATCAACTTTTATTTTTAATTCGGTCACGTTTGATAATTTAGATATTAATTCTCTATCTATAGTTTTATTAACTGCACCCTTACTTTTTAGACCTATTTTATTATCGAAAAGTGCAATATTTCCTTTTGAAACTTTATTTACTAAAAGTCCTTTTTCATTATAAAGTCTATTTAAAATCATTCCTTTATTTTCATCTACAAATCTAATTCCATCTTCTTGATTTACATCATCATCTAATCTAACTTTGATATATTTGTTGTTTGTAGAAATAATATTTCCTAGATGAACTCCTTGATGGTTAGGATAGTAAATATTCATAAGATTCTTTCCATAATCACCGAATAGATATCCTTTAGTGAACTTTCTATTAAAAAGTGAAAGTAAGTCTTTTTCATCACTACTATCCAGTGAAAAACTCTTCTTATTATAATAGTTATCTATTGCATTTCTATAAAGTCTTGTGACTAATCCTACATATTCAGGGCTTTTCATTCTACCCTCAATTTTAAAACTATCAATTCCAGAGTTTATTAACTTATCTACATAATTTATAGTATTTAATTCTTTTGGGCTAAGTAGATATTTACTATCTTGTACTAAATTTCCATTATCATCTAACAATTTATAAGGAAGTCTGCAGGAAGCAATACATTCTCCCCTATTACCACTTCTATTAGTATTCATACTGCTGAAAAAACAACAACCAGAATAACATACACATATTGCACCATATACAAAAACTTCTTTTTCCATTGTGGTATTTATTTCTTTTATTTCGTTTATTGACATTTCTCTTGCCATAACTACTCTTTTGATACCAAGACTTTCTAATAGTGTGATACCATAACTATTATGGTTATGCATTTGAGTTGAAGCATGAACCTCAAGGTTTGGATAAGTCTCTCTTACTCTTTTTATAGCACCTAAATCTTGCATAATAACAGCATCAACATTGTTTTCATGTAAGAATCCTATGTACTTAATAACATCATCCATTTCATCATCAAATATAATAGTATTTACAGTAACATAAATTTTAACTCCATAAAGATGAGCATATTTAATAGCCTTAACCATTTCTTCATCATCGAAATTAGCTGCATAACTTCTGGCACCAAATCTCTTTCCACCTAAATAAACTGCATCTGCGCCATTATGAATGGCATAATATAATGATTTAAAATCTCCCGCTGGAGATAAAAGTTCAACTTTGTGCATACCTCTTCACCTGATATTATTATATCAAAAAATCTTACTAAATAATAGTAAGATTACTTCATCACATTTAAAAACATTTGTAACATCTCTAATTTTTCTGTCATATCATTAATTTTATCACTTGTAGTTAATTTAAATTCTTTTTTCATTTCTTCTTCTAGTAAAGTAATACTTGCAGGATTTCTAATAAGTTCTTTATACCAATAAGAGTTATACTTTAAATACATATTAAGTCTTGGATCACTTCTTATTAAAATTAATGTATCAGCTTGCATATTACATATTAATCCTCAAAGTGTTTATATATTGGACGTCTTTCATATTCTTTTGGAGTAGTATTATTACTACTACCTAGTTCTTGAACAAGTGATATGGTTTTTTGAAGACTATTAATTCCTTTTTGAACTTTTTCTAAATTAATTGTTTTAACTGTGTTAACAAGTTCTCTAAAAGCATTTTCACTTGATGATAATGTATTAGTTTTAACTATGTTGTTACTAGTAGTATTTAAGTAGTTATTCCAAATATCATTAGATTCTCCATACATATCATACATCTCATAAAATTTTTGCCATGTCATTGAATTATTATTAACATATTTTATCAAACTAGGATTTTTTCTAACAAAAGATTTAAATTCTTCCTTTGACATACATCTCACCTAATTAATTGTATGTAATAAAATGTAGTTTATTTACTCTTTAATTAATTTTTCTAATGTAACTATTTTATATCCTTTTTGATTTATATAGTTAATAATATATTTTAATTCTCTTAATGTATGTGTATTATTTTTTAATGTTATTATAGATCCATTTTCTAATTTAGTCTTAACATCATTATATGGAAAATTACTAGTTGGTATATTAGGAACTATTGTATATAATTTTCTACTACTACAATTAGTTAATATTGTTAAATTTTCTTTTTCACTATAACAAAACTTCATATCTTTATTAGTTATATTAGATAATTCTCTACTAGCTTTTCTAATACCATCTATATTGTAATCGCTAGATTTTAGTTCTATTTCATGGGAAGACGAATTAATTAATTTAACTAAATCTGGTGAATCTAATACTATATCTTTATCTATAAAAAATGTTGCTTTTATCTGTTTTGAATCTAATACTTGTACTATATTTTCAACATAGGAATAATCATCAATTATAATTATTAATGCTATATTGTTGTTTCTATCATTTCCTCTAGTAATATATTTATCATATATATTAGAAACACTAACCAAAGGTGTAACTGATTTTAACACTACTAAATCTTCATTAAAAGAACCATATTTTTTCATAGACTCATAGCTTTTATCTAGATCAACCTCTAATCCACTAACACCAGGAATAATACTGTTATTTGAAAAAGTCGCATTAACGGGTTTTTGGGTATAAGTTTTACTAACATTAATAATTTTCTTCATTATAGGATCATTATTTTTAACTACTACAGTTGCAAGATGCGTATAATAAAAACTAAAACATATAAGTCCCATAACTCCTACTATAGAAAAAAATTTCTTAAACATATTCTTCACCTACGTAATTATATGTATAAGAAATCATTAATTTTCATTAATTTATAGATTTAGTAAAAATAAATCAAAACCATAGTTATTAGGAGATACTCCCATCTTAGTATTAATATCTATTTGACCAAGGGCTTTAATATATCTTATTAGTTCCATATTAGTAAAGTTATATGATGCTTCCATCGCAAGTTTTACTCTATAAGGATGTATTTTTAGTATAGATGTAATCATATCTTTACTTTTACCTTCATTTATTAATAGTTTTACTTTGTAAATAAGTCTAAATTGATCAGTAGTCATTATTACTATCTTATTAATATCTTCGCCTCTAGAGGTTAATTCTTCATATATTTCAAAAGATTTTTTAATATTCTTTTTTACTATTGCATCTATTAGTGAAAAGACGTTATCATCAAATTCTTTTAAAACTATTTCATCTATATCAGAAATAGTAATAACTTTTTCATCATATTTGTACATTTTTAGTTTTCTTAATTCAGTAATAATTCTTTGATTATCATTATTTAAATACCCTATAAGATAGTTAATTGTTTTAAAATCCATCTTATAATCTTCTAATTCTTTTTTTATCTTATCTTCTATAGAGAGATTGCTTTCTATAACAGTACATTTTTCTTTTAATAACTTATTAATCTTTTTTCTTTCATCTAATTTATCACAGATTATAATAAGTATATTTAGTGGATTTGGATTATTTATATAATCTTCAAGTAGTTTTTCATCTTGTGGTAATTGACTCTTTTTATTAGAACCAGTTAAGAATTCACAAGAATGCGCAATTACTACTTTATTATCAGTAAATAATCCGTATGTATTTAATTCTTCTATAACATTGTCTAAAAGTACTTCTGACAAATCATATCTAATTACATTTTCTTCAGTAAGTTTAGCATCATTTAATATTTTCTTTATTTCTTCATCTATTGTGACTGAATCATTAGTTATTATTAAGTAATTTTTCATATGTTTCACCTACTTGTATTTATTGTATCAAAATATAGAAAAAAAAGATAGAAGAATTATAGTTAAACAATTTCTATTTTCTGTTGTTTTTTGCTTTCTTTTATTATAAGTATTACATATATTTATTTTTTTTCCTAAAAAAGTTCAAAAAAAGAACCAAATTTTTTGATTCTTTTTTAATTATCTTTCATATACTACTGTTTTTTCATATACAGTAGAACCATTTGTCCAGCCTTCTAAATCAGTAGGAGATGTAAGTGTTATCTGAGTTAAGCTAGGATTATTCCTAAATGCATCAGTAGAAAGTTTAGTTAATGAACTAGGAAGTTTTCCAAGTCCTGTGTTTGTTAAGTTATTATAAGCAAAAGCACCACTACCAATATATTTTAACTTAGAGCCAGTTTCAAATGAAACAGTAGTTAAATTGTTATATTCGAAAGCTAGATCTTCAATATATTCAACTGATTTTGGAATTATTACATTAGATAATTTATTATACTGAAAAGCTCCTATGCCGCTATAATATTCATGATCATCATTTCCATATATTGCGATTAGATGAGAACCATTTTCAAATTTTAATGTTGTAATGGCGCTTTTCTCTGAGTCCCCTGTAAAAGCACCTCGACCTATTCTAACAACAGAAGATGGAATTACAACTGATGTCAAAGAAGAGCCTTTAAGGGCGTTTTTACCAATAACTTTTAATGAAGATGGTAATTTTATAGTTTTTACATATTCTGCTGCACCAGGCCCTATAATTTCAGTTGTTGAATTAGGTGGAAATATTACCTCTTCTGCAGGTGGTATTATTAAACCCTTTACGTTTGGTGCTAATATAACTTTCTTAGTTAATCCACCTGAAGAAAGTACCGGTCCAGATGTACCTGACAACTCTTCAACGTATATTGCTTGCGATAAATCAAGTGTTTTTATAGTCTTTGATTGAGAACTCTCATCAGGGATAGAATAATATAAAACATAATCTAAATTATCCAAGCTTTGAAATCCTGTCACATTCAAATATTCATAATAAGAACTGTCAGTAACGCCATAATTTCTTGCAGGATCTTTACTTCTATAATATTCCTTTAATAAGTCACATGCATCACTTGTTGTACAATAATATTCAGATGTAAAACTATCAGTAGGTGAAAAAGGTATTATGTTATAATCTGTAGAAGTAGTTTCCTCGAATTGTATTGCATTTGATGAATCTCTATACACTTTGATTTTCCAATAAGAGTCAGCAATAGCATATTCCTTTTTAGTCCCTAATTTTAATGCACTCAATTCAGTACTTCCCTCCATATATGATGATTGCATTACTCCGTTTATCTCATCATCAGAATGGCCTTCATTTTTTAAGCTATCAATATATTTAGTTTTAGCTTCTTCATTTTTAAATATGTATACTTCCTCACCACTTGTAGTAGTAGCAGTAGCACCACCACCAAATGACATAAATGCACCATCAGCAATTCTTTTAATCGGTATATTATTAATCTTAGCTGGTATTACTACATTATCCACTCCACAACTTTTATCATATGAAAGTAATGTTCCATCATCACTTATCATAAAACAAGACTCTTCTGCTGGTTCTATAGCTGGGGTGTATTCTCCACCATCATATTGGACATACACTAATTCCAAATTGTATTTAACATTATCTACTTTAGGAATTGAAGTAGCATCTTCTAAGAACTCTACTTTCATAGTAAATGTTATCTTCTTTCCTGCAGTGAGTATTGTATTATCTATTTCACTATGACTAAACTTTATTCCTTCACTTCTATTAGTAGTAGTTGGTGTAATACTTTTTAATAGGGCATCTATATTCCCTTGGTTTTCTACTGTAACTCTATATTCTATAGAATCTCCTGGCATATAAAGGTTTGCTTCAAATGTAGCAGTTGTATCAGTAAATGAGTGTGATACTTCTTCTGCTCTACCTGTTTTATTCTCACTTAATAACTCCATATTAGTTATTTTTACGTTCCAATTTCCCTTCATATTTGCTATTCCACTTATATTTAGAGTCTGTGATAGTATTGCATAACCAATTCCCATAAATACTAGTAAGCAGCATAAAGAACCAATTATAATGTTTCTTTTCTTTCTATCTCTCATTTTACACCTCTTCTATTTTAATCTATAATAAGTATACACCCCCCCCCATTGAAAAATCAAGATAGAATATTTGTTTAATATAAAGTAAAACTTTTATTTACACACTTTCATATCCATTATATTTTCTATAAATAAGTTTTCTTATCCAATCTATTGGTATCACAGTTAACGCAAGAAAATTCATAATTAAAAACTCCTTGAAAGTAAGACCTGCCGTTCTAAATACACTCCCACCATAATAAATAAGTAAAACCTGCACTATAGTTATAAAAAGCATTATTCCAATAAAAACCTTATTATCTAAAATGTTCGCAAATATATCTAATCTTGAAGTTCTTGCATTAAAACTATTAAATATATCTATAAATATAAACAGCCCAAAAAACGCAGTCATTAAATATACTTTATCTACACTATCTCTAAATAATCCGCCTATAAATTTTGACTTTAAGAAAAGTAAACACAATAAAGCCGAATAAAGTCCAGTAAAGACTATTTCACTAATCATATATTTATTAATTATAGACTCATTTCTTTTTTTAGGAGATTCCTTCATATATTCAATAAGAGGTGGTTCATACGCAAAAGCTAATCCAGCAAGAGTATCCATAACCATATTAACCCATAACATTTGCACTACAGTTACCGGTGTATCTATTCCAATAAATGGACAAATAATAGATAAACTTATCGCACAAAAATTTATAGTAAGCTGTACAATTATAAATTTTCTTATACTTTTAAATATAGTTCTACCAAATAATATTGCCTTTGAAATTGATAAAAAGTTATCATCTAATATTACTATATCACTTGCTTCTTTTGCTACCTCTGTTCCACTTCCCATTGCAAATCCAACATCAGCTTTTTTAAGTGCAGGTGCATCATTTACTCCATCTCCTGTCATACCAACGACCAAATTTAATTCCTCAGATATTCTTATTAATCTACTCTTATCTTGAGGAAGACTTCTAGCTACCACCCTAAGCTTAGGCAATATTCTTTTTAATTCTTCATCACTTTTACTGTTTAATTCATCACTAGTTAAAACTAAATCATCATCACTACTTACTATTCCAACTTCTCTTGCTATAGATGTAGCTGTATCTACATTATCACCAGTTATCATTACTAATTGTATATTTGCATTCTTTACTAACCTTACCCCCTCTATTGCATCATCTCTTACCTCATCTTTTATTAAAATCATCCCGACAAACGTTAGTTTTTCTAATTCTTTTTTATCTGCCTCTTTTGTTGCTAGTGCTAATAACCTAATACCTCTTTTACTATAGTAATTCATTCTTTGTATATAATTATCTTTCTTAATAAATGGACGTTTTATACAAAATTCATCATAATATGTTTCACACTTTTGTAATATTTTCTCAGGACTACCTTTTATTAAAGTTATCTTTTCCTTATCATTTAATGAAATCATAGAATACTTATACTTACTACTAAAAGGTACATAAGAATATGTGTTAATACTTTTAGTAGGATCAGTCTTAATAAATTCAAGTAGTGCCTTATCAGTAATATTTCCACCTATTATTTTAGAATCTTTATCATAACTACTTGCATTATTATATATAATTGATTTTTTTACTATATCATGATATTTAGAATATTTAAAAAGTTCTAACTCTGTTTGAAATTCTTTATAATTCGCATTTATTAGACCAATTACTTCTAACCTACCTTTAGTTAATGTCCCAGTTTTATCAGTAAAAAGAATATTAAGACTCCCCGCAGTTTCTATTCCTGTTAACTTTCTAACTAAAACATTATTTTTAAGCATTCTCCTCATATTAGAAGACAATACTAAAGTTATCATCATAGGCAAACCTTCTGGTACAGCTACAACAATAAGAGTTACAGCAATCATAAGGGTGTCCAATGTATGAGCTAAGAGTCCTGACAATTCTGCCTCAGGCAACAAATATTCATGTAAACCTAAAACAGCACCTATGAATATAACCGCAAAAGTTATAATAGTAGAAACACATGCAGTTTTTGACCAGTCTTCAAATTTCTTAATAACCAGGTAAAAGAAAAG
>OGOZ01001990.1_pt1 | contig 10545 bp, 7 predicted proteins | sample 1552801 | NCBI WGS metagenome assembly OGOZ01 (sample SAMEA2580196, study PRJEB22360) | human gut metagenome | biome: human gut; feature: human-associated habitat; material: faeces | place: Denmark | collected 2008/2010
GTGGATTTGTGCCAAAGTCATATGGTTATCACGGCTGCTTTTTTACTTGTTCTATTTTTGTCTAAAAGAAAAAGTACTACAGAGTCAAAGAGGACCGTTGAAAAATAATGAGAAAAAAGCATCTACTTGATTGGGCTTAGATCATATAGATGCTTTTTTTATAGAAGAACATGTCCGTACATGTGACAATAAAGAAAATGGAAGGATAGGATGGATGGCTAAATATCAAGAAATATATAATCGATTACGATCAAGAATTGTAAATAAAAAAATCAAGGCGAATACATATTTGCCAAGTGAAATGGAATTGATGAAGGAATTTGATGCTTCACGAGATACGATTCGTAAGGCATTGAGTTTACTGGCTTCCAATGGATATATACATAAGGAAAAAGGAAAGGGTTCCTTGGTTCTAGATTTATCGACGATCAATTTTCCGGTTTCTGGTATTACGAGTTATAAAGAGTTAGAAAATATTCATTTAGTGAGTAAATCCACAACGTTTGTACATGAATTTAATTTGATCCCAGCCGATGAAGAAATTCAATCTTTATTAAATATTTCTGGTGGAGATGTATATAAGGTTGTACGAATTCGAACGATTGATGGCGAAAAGATCATTATGGATACGGATTATTTACGTTCGGATATCGTTAAAGGATTGGAGATGAAGCATGCGCAGAATTCTTTATATGAATATATTGAAAATGAATTGGGCTTAACCATTAGTTTTGCGCGAAAAGAGATTACGGTTGTTCCGGCAACGGATGAAGAAAAAGAATTACTAGATATGAAAGATTATGGATTACTTGTTTGTGTTCGTTCTTGGACATATTTAGAAGATGCCACTTTATTCCAATATATGGTATCGAAACATAGACCAGATAAATTTCGTTTTGTCGATTTTGCGAGACGTGATAAATCACAGAAGATGTAGTCAAAAAGGTGGCTGCATCTTTTTTTTAAAAAGATGTACGTACAAGTCACATAGCTGATTATTAAGGAGAAAAACATGGGAAAATTTACTAAGGATGCAACGGAGTTATTAAAACTTGTTGGCGGAAAAGAAAATATTCAAGCTGTATCACATTGTGTCACTCGTATGCGTTTTGTTCTGGCAGATCCATCTAAGGCGGATGTAAGTAAGATTGAGGATCTTCCAAGCACCAAAGGAACCTTTACACAATCTGGACAATTCCAGGTCATTATCGGAAATGATGTGCAAGAATACTATAATGAATTTACGAAAATTTCTGGTATTGAAGGGGTAAGTAAAGAAGAAGTTAAGCAGAATGCGAAGTCTCAACAAAATGTCATTCAAAAAATAATGTCGACTATGGGAGAGATTTTTGCTCCAATTATTCCAGCTTTGATTGTTAGTGGTTTGATTCTAGGTTTTAGAAATGTCATTGACTCTATGGCTATTGTAGAAAATGGTACAAAACACTATGTGAAGTATCTCAATTCTGGGCGGGAGTTGATCAATTCTTATGGTTGATTGGAGAAGCTGTCTTTCATTTCTTGCCCGTAGGAAATGTTTGGTCAATTACTAAGAAAATGGGTACAACACAAATTCTGGGTATTATTCTAGGTATCACATTGGTGTCGCCACAATTATTAAATGCGTATTCCGTCGCAAGTACAGCACCGGCTGATATTCCAGTATGGGATTTTGGTTTTGCGACTGTAAAAATGATTGGATATCAAGCACAAGTCATTCCGGCTATGCTTGCGGGTTTTACGCTCGTTTATTTAGAAAAATTCTTTATAAAGATTTCACCAAGCTATATTTCAATGATTACAGTTCCATTCTTCTCATTATTGTTAGCTGTAACATTGGCACACACTGTATTAGGACCTATCGGATGGATTGTAGGTGACTGGATTTCAAATATTGTATGGGCAGGTTTGAATTCTTCTGTAAAATGGCTGTTTGCGGCTGTATTTGGTTTTGTATATGCACCACTTGTTATTACAGGATTGCACCACATGACAAACGCAATTGATACACAATTAATTTCTTCATTTGGTGGGACGAACTTATGGCCAATGATTGCACTTTCTAATATTGCCCAAGGTTCTGCGGTATTAGCTATGATTGTTCTTCAAAAGAAGAATGATAAGGCGCAACAATTATCGATTCCAGCATGCATTTCTTGTTATTTAGGAGTTACAGAACCTGCAATGTTTGGTGTAAATATTAAATATGGCTTCCCATTCATTTGTGCCATGATTGGCTCTGCATTTGCCGCCATGCTCTCTGTAAGTACAGGTGTTACAGCCGTTTCTAATGGTGTAGGTGGATTGCCTGGCATCCTATCAATTTTTCCACAATACATGATTCAATTCGCAATTGCCATGGTCATCGCAATTGTCATTCCGTTTGTATTAACTTATGTAATAGGAAAGAAGAAATTAACCGATGTAGATTTATATGGAAAACAAAATAAGAATGGAATATTAGAATTTGTATCTCCTGTAGAAGGAAAAGTTATGGAATTAACTTCAGGCACAGTTAGAGCTCCATTTTCGGGAGAAGTCACAGTTGTGTTTCCAACTGGACATGCGATTGGAATGAAAAGAGCGGATGGATTAGAAGTGTTGATTCATATTGGTATGGATACTGTAGAATTGAATGGAAAAGGTTTCTTACTACAAGTTAAACAAGGAGACTATGTAAGTGCTGGTGATGTATTAGTTGAAGTGGATTTGGATTATATTCAATCTGAAGGAAAATCATTAGTTTCACCAGTAGTCTTTCCAAATGGACAAGCTGTTTCTTTGAATATACAAGGAAATATTAAAACGGGTCAAGACGTGGTCGCAATCGCATAAGGAGTAAGCGTATGGGAAATTTTAAATAAGCGTATGGGAAATTTTAAAGATAAAGTAGTATATCAGATTTATCCTAGATCTTTTATGGATACGAACAATGATGGGATTGGGATTTAAAGGGTATTATTTTTAAATTGGATTATTTAAAAGAATTGGGAATAGATTATATTTGGTTAAATCCGGTTTTTCCATCTCCACAAGCCGATAATGGGTATGATGTTTCTGATTATTGTGCCATTGATCCAACGTTTGGAACAATGGAAGATTTAGAGAATTTAATTCAAGAAGCCAAAAAAAGAAATATTTATCTTATGTTTGATATGGTATTTAATCATTCTTCTACCGAACATAAATGGTTTCAAGAAGCTTTAAAAGGCAATGAAAAATATAAACAGTATTATTTCTTTAAGAAAGGAAAGAATGGAACCTATCCAACAAACTGGTGTTCGAAATTTGGCGGTCCGGCTTGGAAATATGTACCAGAATTTGATGAATATTACTTGCATTTATATGATGAGAAACAAGCCGATTTAGATTGGACAAATGAAGAAGTACGCAATGAGTTTATTCAAATCTTAAATTTCTGGATCAAAAAAGGGATTCGGGGATTCCGTTTTGATGTCATTAATAACATTGATAAAGAAAAGTTTGAAGATTGTCCGCAAGGTATTGGGAAACAATTCTATTGTGACCAACCGAGAGTTCATGACTATTTAAAAGAATTAAACACAAAGACTTTTAGAAATGTAAAGAATTGTATCACGGTAGGTGAAATGTCTTCGACAAGTGTAAAGAATTGTATTGGCTATACCAATCCAGACAATCATGAATTGAATATGGTCTATAGTTTTCATCATTTAAAGGTGGATTATGTCAATAAAGAAAAATGGACATCGATGCCATTTAACTTTAAAGAATTAAAACAATTAATGAATACGTGGCAAGTTCAAATGCAAGAAGGCAATGGATGGAATGCCCTATTTTGGAATTGTCATGACCAACCAAGAAGTTTATCGCGTTTTGGGGATGATAAAAACTATCCAGTCGAATCCGCAAAAATGCTGGCGACAACTTTGCATATGATGCAGGAACGCCTTATGTCTATCAAGGTGAAGAGATTGGTATGACTAATCATTATTTTGATTCGTTGGAACAATATCGCGATGTAGAAAGTATCAATGCCTACAACATCTTAAAAGCAGAAGGAAAAGATGAAGCCTATATCTTAAAAGTCCTACAAGAAAAATCCCGTGATAATGCCCGTACCCCAATGCAATGGGATGATAGTGAAAATGTAGGTTTTACACATGGTGAACCATGGATTTCAGTCATTGATAATTATAAGGATATCAATGTTAAAAATGCATTGAATGATACGGATTCGGTATTTTACCACTATAAAAAATTGATTTCTTTACGAAAAGAATATGCCGTAATCCAAGATGGAAAATATGTACCACTATTGGAAGAAGATGATTCCATCTTTGCCTATAAGCGGGTATTGGATAAGGAAGAACTATTAGTCATCAGTAATTTCTATGGTAAAGAATGTAGAGTAGATCTAGACTTAAACGGTTATGAAATTTTACTTTCAAACTATGAAGATAGTTCAACCACAAATCAAACCCTTAGACCGTATGAGTCTATTGTTTTGTACAAGTAATCTTTATTAAAAAAAGGAATATTGAAGGCCCACAACGCTAACTCGGTGGGCTTTTTTTGCATAAATGGTTAAAGTGTATTATCGGCAAAAACAATTTAAAGTAAAATTAAGTATATAGTTTTATTGCCGATAAAATGATATATTACCCATAGTAAGTATGATTTTTGAAAGGAAGATGGCGGATGAAGTATCTTACAGTTGCTGAAATCGCAAAAAAATGGAATGTATCTGAACGTAGTGTAAGAAATTATTGTGCCCATGGTCGAGTAGTGGGTGCATTTCTTCTTGGAAAAACATGGAATATACCAGAAAATGCACAAAAGCCAGAACGTGCGAACAAAAAGAAAGAAAAGCCAAAAAACTTACTGGATATTTTACAAGATGAGAAAGTTAATCAATACTCTGGAGGTATTTATCATAAGACCCAGATTGATTTAACCTATAATTCGAATCATATGGAAGGCAGTCGGCTAACCCATGATCAGACTCGATATATCTTTGAGACTAATACCATTGGTATAGAAAAAGAAGTACTGAATGTAGATGATGTGATTGAAACAGCAAATCATTTTCGCTGTGTTGATGAGATTATTGAACACGCAAAAAAACCATTGACAGAAAAATTTATTAAGGACTTACATCTCATTTTAAAAAATGGTACCAGTGATTCTAGAAAAGACTGGTTTGTGGTTGGTGACTACAAGAAATTACCCAATGAAGTCGGTGGTAGAAAAACGGCTCTTCCAGAAGAGGTGCCAAAAAAGATGAAGGAATTGTTGGCAGATTATAACAACAAGAACGAAAAGACCTTTGAAGATATTCTAGATTCCCACGTAAAATTTGAACGGATCCATCCATTTCAAGATGGCAATGGTCGTGTAGGACGCTTGATTTTATTCAAAGAATGTTTGAAATACAATATCGTTCCATTCATTATTGAAGATCATTTGAAACTGTATTATTATCGAGGCTTAAAAGAATGGGATAGTGAAAAAGGATTTTTGATAGATACTTGTTTGAGTGCACAAGATAGGTATAAAACATACTTGGATTATTTTCGGATTAGCTATTAAGTCTAATGATTTATGTAACGAAAACATTCGTCGAACATACATATTTAAATGTTGAAAATCATAATTTAACAGTAAAGTTACACTTTTAACATTCTAAATGATAAAATATAAATAAATTTGTTAAAAGGAGCTTGTTGGAGATGCAAAAGAATGTGTTTGGCTTAGATATTCAATATGATACCTGGAATCATAAAGATGATTTACCGCTTTATTTAATAAATACTTATACGTTTTATCAAGCTATTATAGGAGAAGAAAAATGTCTTATTCTTGTACCAAAAGATTCTTTTCCAACTATTTCTGCTTTGATCAAACAAATCCAAAAAATTCATAATATAGAGAATGTTCCGGTAGTTTTTATGTTTCCATCGATTTCCCCTTATCGTAGAAAGAGTTTTATTGAAAACAGAATTTCTTTTATTACAGATAGACAAGCCTTTTTACCTTTTCTTGGAACATATTTGATGAATGAAGCCTCATGGAATATGAATCTAGAACATTTTACTTTTTCTACACAAGAAGTCTTTTTGTATTACCTGTATCAAAACCAAGAGCGTTTATATGTTATTGAAATAGGAAAACAATTATCGTTATCTGCTATGACTCTAACTAGAGCAGTTAGGCAGCTAGAGGCTACAGGATTATTTGAGGGATTCAAAGATGGAGTAAGAAAATGGATTCAAGCAAAGGAAGATCGGTATACATTATTTAAAAAAGTTAAACCATATCTTTTATCACCAGTCCGGTGTAGCGGATATATAGATAAAACGGTAATCACAGAAGAACTTGTTATTGCAGGAGAGACGGCATTAGCAGAAAAATCTATGATGAATCCCAGTAAATGTCTTACCTATGCAGTACAAAAGAACAAATTTGATAAAAACAAATTGGATAAAGAGCTAATTGATTCAAATACACAAGTAAGATTGGAGTTATGGGCTTATGATCCGATGTTGTTTTCTGATGATTCAATGGCTGATATTCTATCTGTAATTTTATCTCTTAAATATACTAAAGATGAAAGAATAGAACAAGCTATAGTAGAAGTTGAAGAGAGGTTATTAAAATAAAAAAATAATGATAAATGGATTTAGTACATTTAAAGAATATTTTAAAGGTTTTGAAAATCAGTATGTTGTTATTGGTGGAACAGCATGTGATTTGATTATGGAAAGTGAAGAACTTCCTTTTCGTGCAACAAAAGATTTAGATATTGTTTTGATTGTAGAATCAATTACACCTGAATTTGGCAGAAGATTTTGGGAGTATGTGAAAGAAGCTGATTATCAACACATAAATAAAAGTACAGGAGAAGCGCAATTTTATCGTTTCTCATATCCTAAAAGTAAAGACTATCCATACATGATAGAGCTATTTTCAAGAAATCCATATTACATATGGTTAACGGAAGATGCCATCATTACACCACTTCCAATGGAAGAGGAAGTATCTAGTTTATCTGCCATTCTTTTAAACCAAGCGTATTATGAATTGCTAAAAGGTGGGAGAATTATGGTTGATGGTATGCCTATCTTGAAAACAACTTGTTTGATTGCTTTTAAAGCAAAAGCTTGGCTGGATTTGCGCGAAAGAAAATTAAATGATGAGCATGTTGATAGCAAAAATATCAAAAAGCATAAGAATGATGTTTTTCGACTAGCCCAATTGATAACAGCTAAAACAAGACAAAAGTTAGTCCCAGAAATAGCGAGGGATCTGAGAGAATTTTTATGTGCTATGGAAAATGAAGAAATAGACTTAAAAGCAATTGGAGTAAGAGGAGGTGACAAGAAATCCATAATAATGCTTTTGTATCAATGCTTTGAACTAAATGACACAATCGACTGATTTTTGATAAGTAAGACCTTAAGATTTGAATACGTATAGATACAGATGTTTTTTTATTGAAAGACATCTGTTTTTTTAGAAAATAATGTTTTTGACATTAATAATGTCAATATAAGTGATAATAAGGTGTTAGTACTGCAAGCATCACTATATGTAAGCTTTTACATAATAGTGGTATAATCCTATTAACTGGTAGAGAGAGGTTTAAGATGAATAATAATTTAACAGTTAGTTTTGATATTGGAATTGGTTCTGTTGGTTGGGCTGTTGTTGATCCTGATCATGCAAAATTAATTGAATTTGGTTCGCATGTTTTTAATGAAGCCACTTCTGCTCAACAGGCCAGAGGATTTAGGTCTGCTCGAAGAACACAAAGACGAAGAAAATGGCGTGAAAAACAATTGCTAATGGCTTTTGTGGATTTCGGTTTGGTCACAGAAGATGAATTGAAACAAGAAGGGTATTTGTCTTATACAACAAATAATGATTTGATTAAAAGACCAAAAGAAGAAACGGTTTATCATTTGCGTAATAAAGCTTTGGATAATCCAGTTTCTACTAGAGAACTTATATTATGTCTTTATAACATTTGTAAAACGCGTGGCCATTTTTTGTTGGAAAACGTAAATTTTGAAAGAGATACAGTAACTTTTGATTTGTTTAAAGAAAAGTTTTATGCATTAACGAATGATTATTTCACTTTTTCTTCAATTGAAGGTAAAGAAGAATTTGAAAAAGAAGTTCTTAAAGAAATCTATAATAAGAAACTGAAAAGTAATGAAATAAAATCCAAATTAAAAAAGATGGATTGTGTTGAAACTGAAGAGATGGATGCTGCACTTTTAGAAATATGTAAATTGATTGCTGGTTATAAAGGTGAATTAACAAAGATTTCTGAATCTGTTGTCTTACCTGAGAGTGCAACGAATGTCAAAGTACAAGAGTTATTGAAAAAAGATAGCTTGAATGATTTTTTAGAAGGCATTATTGAGTTGTATGACTTAATTAATATTGCGGCTATTCTTAAAAAATATAATTATATTTGCCAATTAAATGTTGCTGAATTAGATAATGTGAAAGAGGTTTATAAATTAGAAAACACTGACAACGAAGAATACGATAAAAAGAAAAAAGAGATTCAAGCAAAGATGTCGTCAACAGGTGTGAACGGAAATCGTTTACGTGTTGTAAAGAATATGGAAAATAAATTTCCGAATGGATTATATTTGAAAGAAGCAAAACGTATTCTTGAAACCCAACAGAAATATAATCCGAAAATCACAAACGCTTTTATTGAAGTTTGTCTAGGAATTATTAAAACACGAATTCCTTATTATATTGGACCTCTGGACGAATCCGCAAAGAATGCTTGGTTAACTAAAAATCATGCCTTTAAGTATAGTTATGATTACTCAACCAAAGAATTGCATGCAGTAGACGAAGAAGCCAGTATTAAAAAATGGAAGTATCAAATGATATCAAGATGTACCTATCTTCCTGATGAATTTGCTTTGCCAAAAGGATCTTTGTTAGCAGAAGTATTTAGTATTGTGAATGAAATGAATATTTTGACGGCAAAAGATACGGATGGAAATACGTACTATTTAACAATGAAGGATAAGATTCATATTTTTGATGAGCTTTTCTTAAAGAAAAAGGAAATAATAAAATATGATGAAGTGAAAGATTTATTGAATTTGCAGTCGTTTGGCCCTAAAAATGGTGGTTTTGGAAAGAATTTTAAGAATAGTTTAACGCTTTATCATCCAATTGTTTCTCTTCTTCCTGAACTAAGACTAAAATCCATTTTAGATGTTTTTGCAGAAGAAAATAAAATTAAACAGCTTGAAGATATTATTTTAAGTATCAATTTGTTTGATGAAGAAAGTTCAAAGAAACAGTATTTCATTAAACAGGGTTATCAAGAGGATGTATCCTCTAAACTATCTAAACTTTCTTCAAAAAAATTCTATGCGTTTTCTAAAGCATTTATTTGTGACACACCTATGGATCAAGAAAATCATTCTTTACTTGAATTATTGTTTGAAGACAATACGGCAGAATTTGTTAATGAACAAATGACGCGTATTCATAGTGCAACAGATGTTTATGGTAATAAGATTGATTTCGATGCTAATAAATATAAAGCTAAGTTAAAAGAAAATAAGGAGTTATCCATTGATTTACTAATGGATGATGGCAAACCTTTTATGCCGATTTCTCGTCCAGTTATTCGATCTTTAAATGAATGTATGAAGGTATACAAGGAAATTATTTCTATTTATGGTGTTCCTAAAAGAGTCGTTATAGAAACAGCGCGAGATCTAAAAGATAGTTCTCGAAAAGGAGAAGTTCCAGCAAAACACTTTGATCAGATGAAATCAGCTTATGATTATTTGAAGAAACAAATCAAAGAACAAAAGTCGAATCATTTATTCAAAGGAAATGAAATGGTAGATTGGGAAGAAATTGAAACATATTTATCTAGGAATAAACGAAAAATCGAACTGTATATTCGTCAGAATGGATTAGATATGATTTCTGGAGAAAGAATCGATATAAATCGTTTGGATAATTATGAGATGGATCATATTTTACCACGTGGATTCGGAGATAATTCGATGGATAATATGATGTTGATTTCTAAATCATTAAATGCCGCCAAGTCAAATCGAGTGCCATTAGAATTTATTGAATCCGGTGAGGCTTTAAATTCAGATGAGCAATTTATTACATCTAGTTCATTTGTGAGAAGAGTAAATAGCTTATTTGAATTAAAGATGATTTCAGAAAAGAAGAAAGATCGTTTGTTATTGAAGAGTTCAAAAGATGTCGAAGGCTTTATCAATCGAAACTTAGTGGATACACGTTATATCATTAAAGAATTTATGGCTATTCTAAATGCTTATCATGACGTAAACCATTATGATACGCATGTTGTAGCTTTAAAGAGTGCATTTACAGATACATATCGTAAAAATGGTTTCCACATGCAGAAAAACCGTGATGTTGGTGTACAACACCATGCGCATGATGCAGCTATTCTAGCTATAGTAGATAAGATGTTATTAACGTATTATCCAAATTATGATTCAAGAGGAAACATGAAAGCGTATCATAATTTCT
>OGOZ01001991.1_pt1 | contig 10542 bp, 11 predicted proteins | sample 1552801 | NCBI WGS metagenome assembly OGOZ01 (sample SAMEA2580196, study PRJEB22360) | human gut metagenome | biome: human gut; feature: human-associated habitat; material: faeces | place: Denmark | collected 2008/2010
AGTCCGTCTACGATGTCCAGATCGGTGTCATTGGCAGTCAGCAGAATAACAGGAATATAGGGTGTGTTTTCCTTGACCTCCCGGAGCAGCTCAAGCCCGCTGCCATCCGGCAGATTGATATCCAGCAGGATCAGGGATACACCGCCGCAAAGAAGCTGTTCCTTCGCCGTTTTTAGGTCTTGGCAGGATATAATCTGACGGTCATCTGCTTTCAGTGCTTTACTTAAACCCTGATTCAACCCTATATCATCTTCAATAATCAATAATTGTTCCATGTATCTCACTCCCTCGTTATTCAAAGGCCACCATTATTTCCTTGGGTAATTTTTCGTTCTCACAGTTCAGAAGATAGGCGATTGCTCTGCTTGCAAATTTGTTCGTTTTCACTGTATCCCAATCGGTAAGCAAAATGACCTCTGCCTGATCTTTGATTGCCTTGTCTATACGAATATTTAAATTAGTTGTTGCCATACAGAGCACCTCCATTCAAGCATAGTGTACTCAAATAAGCATCTAATGTTAACATACTGTCATTATATTGAACACATTAAATTCTGCTTAAATGCATCGAAATCTCTCTACGTAGCAATCTGTGCATATCATTTGTACTCATCATTGCTGCTTTCTGCGTACATGTCGTTCACTATTCCGATTGTGAGAAGGTCAAGGTTTCGTATAGAGACACCAAGCGCTATAGTCTTCAAATGATCATTGCCGTATGCTTCAAGGTCAATTCCGAGCGTGCTGTACAGTTCCGTAAATGGGTAAACCAGATTTCCAAGAACTACACCATCAAAGGCTGGGTAATGGATGATGAACGGATGAAATGAGAAACGTATCTGAAGAGAAGTATTTCGACGAGCAGTTAGAGCGCATCTGTGAGTTTTGTGCCAGCGAAAGAGACTACTTCAAGTGTATATTGCTGAAATTCCAAAAATTATTGCCTTCAGTAATACCATTTCAAGGTACAATAAAATCAATAAGGAAATCATGTAGAAATGCTTTGTCTTCTTTAATAGAAATCAATTTGATTTGTATTCTATTCCACTGGATTATTCAGAAGCAGTTAATGTTCCATTACAGTATTGTGGTAAAAATCCTAATACAAGAGCTAGACTTGATGTATTAGAAAAGAATGTTTTTAAAAATATAGAGTGGAAATAAAGTGAATATATATTTAGTTGAGGTTGAATGACATTTAGATATGGATAAGAATGCACTTGGAACCAGATAAAACTTTGTGAATTCCGGTTAGTTAAACGGAGTACATAGACTTTGCAGGAGAACAAAATGAGAATATACGAAATTCAAAAAAGAAATCCACTGCAGATGAAAGAACTTTTACGTGTGTGGGAAGATTCTGTTCGCGCAACACATCTGTTTCTTTCTGATGCTGAAGTGAAAAGAATCAAAAAGTATGTACCTTATGCCCTGGAAAACGTAGAGCATTTGATCGCAGCTGAAGCTGAAAATTTAGTCGCATTTATGGGAATTCAAAACAAGCGATTGGAGATGTTGTTTGTAGCACCACAGGAAAGAGGGAAAGGCATTGGCAAGCAGTTACTTCAATATGGTTTCCGAACCTATGGAATCCGTGAGGTAACGGTCAATGAACAGAACCGGCAGGCTGTTGGTTTTTATGAGTACATGGGTTTTGAAACGTATAAGCGGAGCGATTTGGATGAGCAGGGTGGTTCATATCCACTTTTGTATATGAAGTGTCGTGATGCAGATTCGCATTGTTAGATAATAGAGAAGAAGGGAGACCATACGATGAAACAGAGTAAAAAGGTTTTGATTCCAATTATGATGGCAGCTATTTTTGAAATCATTGCGATTGTATTATGGTTGAGTAAAGATAATATTTTTTACTTATTTAATTTTACTTATATTGGGCTTTCTTTAGCACTAGGGATGTATTTATTTGGTAAAGAATATAGATATGCCAGAAGAGTTGTGCAATTGTTAGTGGGCATGTATATGCTTGTATATCTTGGCTTGATCTGCCAGGAGAATATGCAGATTGAAGGATTCTGGTATTATCTTTTTACTGGCGTCTTTGAAGCCGCTACGATTCATTATGCGGTAGCTAAAATATTTGGCCCATTGATCTTTGGCCGCGGTTGGTGTGGCTATGCGTGTTGGACCGCGATGATTTTAGATCTCTTGCCATATAAAATACCGCAAGAACCTAGAAAGAACTATGGTTGGGTACGCTATATAACCTTTGCCTTATCTTTTGTGTTTGTGGCTGCTTTATTTCTTTGTCATGTAGGAAATTTAGAGAAGATTATGTTCTGGGCTTTTATTGTGGGGAATCTTCTATATTATGCGATTGGGATCATCTTGGCTTTTGTATTTAAAGATAATCGGGCTTTTTGTAAATATGTTTGTCCGGTTACAGTATTCTTAAAACCGATGAGTTACTTTTCTTTGATTCGTGTAAAATGTGATAAAACAAAATGCATTTCCTGTGGGAAGTGCAAAAGAATTTGTCCAATGAATGTGGATGTAACCGATAATTCCAGAAAAAGAATCAATGGCACGGAATGCATTTTATGCATGGAATGTGTGAAAAATTGTCCAAAAAAAGCTTTGTGATTGGAATTGGTTGAGTTAAAACTATACCAATATGCTATAATGAAGACCAATTAAGGTGAGTTATGAAACGAGAAGAGCTTTTTATATTAAGAGATATTGATTCCTTTGAACCGGCAACGGCACAGATGCGCAAGAAGGGTTATACGTTTTCCAATCGGGTATTAGAAGTAAAACGGGTACCTTCCAATCATTATCTGAGTCAGGAATTAAACGTACCATTGAATACAGAGCTTTTTCTATTAAGTCGTTTACGAATTGTCGAAGGATATCCGGTTTCTATTGAAAAGACCTGGATTCAATACGAAAAAGTAAAGGGTTTGGAAAAGGTTGACTTTACGGATATTTCTTTTTATGCACTATTAAAAGAAAAATTTGGTATTCAAATTATTGAAACCAAAGAAGAGTTGTTGATTGTTAACGCAAAACAGTCAGAAAAAGAACATTTAAATACGAAACAAATCTTATTTGAAAAAGGAACTTCTTATATGGAAGGAGAATCTGTACCTTTTGAATACTTTGAAATGTCGAGTATTCCTTCGTTTTATCGGTTTAGGAGTGTGAGCGTCAATGGCTAAGAAAAAGTATGAACAATTGATGGATTTTCTTCAAAAAGACATTATTGACGGCAAATTGCCAGTTGGCTCTCGATTGCCAAGTGAAAGAGAACTTGCTGAGGCTGCTCATATGAACCGCATGACAGTTCGAAATGCGCTCAAACACCTGGAAGAAAAAAAGGTCATAATTTCGAAACGCGGTAGTGGATACTATGTGCGCAAACACACCAAAATGGTGGATGAATTTGAGTTGGGTAATGCAGAAATTTTATCACTAAGTGCCCAGCTTCGTCAGAATGGAATGGAAGTTTCAAGGCATACTATTTCTTTGCAGAAAATGGCAGTTCCACAATGGTTGTTGGATTCTTTTCCGGAAGAACAAGAAGTCTATGAATTGATTCGTTTATCAGAAGTTAATGATGAATCCTATGTTCTGCAAAAGGCTTACTTGCCGTATTCAAAATTTGAAGATATGGATCGTTTTAATTTTGAACAGTTTTCTTTATATGCGTATATGGAGGATAAAGGCTATAGACCTAAAAATATGGTTTCCATGATGCATATTGGACTTTTGCCAAAACAAGTACAAGAATGGATGAATCTACCAAGGGAAAATGTTTTTATCTTTGATGATAAAGGCTATGCCGAAAATCAAGATTTGGTTGAGTACACCATTTCGTATTACAATCCGAAACATACATCGTTTCGCTATATGACAAAAGGAATGAAAGAACACAAGAGCTGAAAGGCTCTTTTTCTATACCAATGTGGCAAAATATACAAATTGGTATAGCTATAATAGAAAATAATTTAAAAATATCTTGTAAGTGGTATAGTTATGTGCTATAAAAAGAACAGAAGTGGTATGCGATTACAGGAGGTAATTCAGATGAAAGTAATAGTATGTAAAGATTATGATGCAATGTCGAAAAAAGCTTATGAATACATGAAAGAATGTATCACAAGCAAGAAAAATGCCGTTTTAGGTTTAGCTACAGGAAGTACACCAGTTGGTTTGTACAAAGAAATGGTAGCTGATTATAAAGCTGGTAATACAGATTATAAAGATATTGTTTCTTATAACTTGGATGAATATGTAGGAATTGATCGTAACCATCCAGAATCTTATTATTCATTCATGCACAAAAACTTATTTGATTTAGTTGACATTAAAGACGAAAATACACATTTACCTTGTGGTACAACACAAGCCGATGCTGATGCTTATGAAGCCCAACTACAAAATGCGAACATCGATCTTCAAATTTTAGGAATTGGTCGTAATGGTCACATTGGATTCAATGAACCAGGTACATCTTTCGATATGGGAACGCATGTTGTAGATTTAACCGAAAGTACAATTGAAGCAAACTGCCGTTTCTTCGATAACGATCCAAACCTTGTTCCAAAACAAGCTCTTTCTATGGGTATTGCAGATATTATGAAATCAAAAGAAGTTTTGGTACTTGCCAGCGGTGTTGAAAAAGCAGATGCAGTAAAAGGTATGATTGAAGGTAGTGTTACCGAAGAATGTCCAGCTTCAGCTCTTCAAAATCATCCAAATGTGATTGTGATTGTTGATGAAGCAGCTGCTAGTAAATTAAGTAAGTAATACGTAAAAGAATTGGAGGAACCCTTTGGGATTCCTCCATTTTTTTTATAAGTAGATATTAAAAATATGTACGGCAATATTGAAGTAAACCAAAATAGAACAAGTATCTACGATGGTTGTAATCAATGGACTTGCCATGATGGCTGGATCGAGTCCTACTTTATTGGCAAATAGAGGTAGAATACATCCAATGAATTTTGATAGGATGACAACTACGGCTAAAGATAAAGCAACCACAATCGCAATTTGTGGATTTTGATATTGAATAAAAATACGTAAACCATTTGCGACCGCAAGGATGGCACCAACAATTAAAGAAATACGGAATTCTTTAAAAATAACCCGGAATAAATCTTTAAATTTAATGTCACCTAAAGCTAGACCACGAATAATCAAGGTCGAACTCTGTGAACCACAGTTTCCACCGGTATCCATTAACATAGGAATAAAGGAGACCAAAAGTGGTACGGCTTGGAAGGCATTTTCATAACGGGTAATGATGCTTCCGGTAAGGGTTGCGGAGAACATCAAAATCAATAACCACATAATACGATGTTTGGCATGTTGCCATACGGTTGTTTCAAAATAGCCTTTTTCATTTGGTTCAATGGCAGCCATTTTGGAAATATCTTCGTTGGTTTCATCAATCATGACATCCATGACATCATCGAAAGTTACAATTCCCACAAAACAGTTTTCACTATCTAATACCGGCATCGCAATCAAGTCGTATTTTCGGAATAGTTTAGCAACTTCTTCTTGATCGGTATGCGTTTGTACCGAGATGATATTCTTGTTCATTAACTTTTCAATTTTGGTGTCACGATTGCTGGTAATTAAGCTTTTTGCGGATACAATACCGAGTAATTTCTTATTCTCTAATACATAACAAGTATAAATTGTTTCCTTATGAATCCCTGTAGCTTTGATATGATCTAATGCTTCTTGTACGGTCATATCTTTTCTTAGGGAAACATATTCAATGGTCATGATGGATCCAGCACTGTCTTCAGGATATTTACAGAGTTTATTAATGATATTGCGCTTTTGGGGATCCACACTTGCTAAAATTCGTTTTATTAAGTTGGCTGGTAAATCTTCTAATAAGTCGACTGTGTCATCCATATATAAAGAATCGATGACTTCTTTTAATTCGGATTGGGTAAATAAGTCTACAAGATGCGCTTGCATAGATGAGCTCATGCAGGAAAATACTTTGGATGCTTCATCTTTAGGAATTAAACGGAATGCGAAAGCACAGTCTTTTGGGTCTAGACTTTCTAATAATTTGGCATTGTCAATAGCGTTGTTCTGGGTAAGAACGCTTTGTGCCTTTTTGTACTCCTTGGATGAAAGGAGTTGAATGAAGTTTTCTTTTTTCATGATATCTTTCCTCTACTTTCTTTTTGCACGAATGATAATCTAGGTCATTTGACATACGTTCTCACCTCCTTTATAAGAAAAACGCCATTGCTCCTTGAACAATGACGTAATAAAAATTCTTATACCACCGTTCAAGCTTTAGTATCGCAGGGCATATGAATTGCATTAAATAAAGCCTTCACGACTTCATCTGTTGACCAACGAGTTGTGTCTCCACAACTTTGCGGCAGCAATCTTAGGAATTCCAAATCCCTGCGGTAACCTCACCTACCGTATTTCTTTTTCCGAAACAATCATAGTGGAATCATAAAAAAGTGTCAACCCCAAAAATAAAAGGTCCTAACATTTGTTTCTTTACACAAGTGTTAGGACCTTTATGAAATAAATCTATTCATGATTACTCCCATCTATTTGATCTCTCCTTTCTTTATCCATGGATTTATATTTCATGGATGATTGATTAATTGTACATTGGTCTGTACCTTCCTTTTGTTACTTTTAGTATAATTGAGATTCTTTTAAAGAAAAGCAATCTGGCAGCATTGGATATTGAAGTGGAATGTTTGGTTGAACTAGAAAAAAACCTGCGTTTACAGAATGATAGGACTATGGTAGAGTGTGTTCAGAACATAGAGCAGAGTAGAATGCAATGCGTAAAGTGCTTCTTGTACAGGGAGTTGACAAGAAGACGAAGAGGTAAAACTTGCGATATTGTGTTCGCATCCCGCTGCTACATATCTTGGTTCATTCCTTCTTATGTAGTAATAGGACAGACTGCAAAGGAGGTTTTTTATGTCAAAATTAAAAGATGTTCGAACTTTAACCATGACCGCAATGCTTGTTGCCATTGGAATTCTATTGGGGTTCTTTAAGATCCCTATTACTGAGTTAATTGAGATTCGTTTTATTGCTTTGCCAATTGCCATTGCCGGCGCATTGTTTGGACCTGGTTTAGGAGCTGTAGTAGGAATCTTAATTGATGTTGGCGCTTTTATTGTCAAACCAACAGGGCCATATTTTCCTGGCTTTACGATTAGTGCTGCCATTTCGGGAATTCTTTTTGGCTTGATGCTCTATAAGAAAGAGATGAGTGTCAAACGTATTTTATTGACCCAAGTCGTTTATACTTTGATTATTGGTTTAGTTGTCAACAGTATCAATTTATCCATGCTTTATGGAACAGGTGTTTTGGTTTTAGTAAGTGCCCGTTTATTAAAAGAAATTGTGATGATTCCAATTAATGCCTTTTTACTTTTCTTAGTCTTAAAGCCCTTACCAAAGATTCCTTTTGTGAAAAATTTTGGGTTAGCCCATGAATAGCGAAGAAGTGCTTTCCTATTATGCATCTTTTCCGGTGTTTAATCCCAAAGATGTGGTAGCAGGAAAAGCGGAAATGTCTTTAGATGGCATCAAAAAGGTTTTGTCTGCAATGGGCAATCCGCAAAACAAATGCCAGATTATTCATGTAGCTGGAACCAATGGGAAAGGTTCGACAACGGCTTTCTTACATCAGATCTTTCAGGAAAATGGATACAAAGTGGGGGTTTTTAATTCACCTATGGTTGATCATTTTACGGAGCAGATTCAAATCAATCACCAAGATATTTCTTTAAAAGATTTGGCTTTTTATACGACAGAAGTTGCTCAAAAGGTAGAAGATTGTGGTTGTGCATTAACAAGTTTTGAAACCTTGGTTTGTGTTGCCTATCAATATTTTTATCAAGCAAAATGTGATGTTGTTTTGATGGAAGTAGGGTTAGGTGGTATACAAGATGCAACCAATGTGATGGAACAGTCCTTGCTTTCCATTATTACTTCAATCAGTTTTGATCATATGGAAGTATTGGGCAATACCCTAGCGGCTATTGCCGAGAAAAAAGCAGGGATTATAAAAGAAGGTGGCATGGTTCTTTCCAGTCAACAGGCTTCTGAAGTTGATTCGGTTTTAGAAAAGACTTGCCAGGCAAAAGAAGCTTCTTTGCATCGGGTAAAAGAAGCCCAATTGATTCAAAGAAATGTAGATGTACAAATCTTTGCGTATGAAGGGGAAGTCTATACGATTTCTTTATTGGGAACGTATCAAATACAAAATGCAAGTTTAGCTTTAGAAGCTATTTCCCTTTTAGAAAAATGTGGTTGGTCTTTTGATTTAATTAAAACCAAACAAGCTTTAGCACATACCTATTGGCCCGATCGTTTTGAAATCGTACATCGTAATCCGGATATCATTGTAGATGGAAGCCATAATTTAGATGGATTTAAACGTTTAAGAGAAAGTTTAGAAACCTATTATCCAAAGCAGAAAGTAACTTTTGTGATGGGTGTTTTGGCCGATAAGAAATATGAAGAAATGTTTCAAGTGATTCTTCCTTTAGCTAAGCGTGTCTATTGTGTAAATCCAGATAATCCGAGAGCTTTAAATGCCGAAAAAGCTAAGGAAATCGTCGCAAGCTATGGCGTAGAAGCCAAGGCTTGTACGATTGTGGAAGCCATTGATTTAGCTTGCCAGGATGAATTAGTCTGTATCTTTGGATCTTTGTACTATGTTGGTAGTGCGAAAAAGATCCTGCAAAAAATCTATTGATTTATGTCTTAAGATTTGTAGTACAATAAAATCGTTAAACAAAGATAGAGGAAATACTCTATCTTTTTCTACGGAGTTTTTTTATGAAAAATATTGATATGACAAGTGGAAGTATTTCCCAAAAATTAGTCTTATTCTCTTTGCCTTTAATGGCTGCCAATCTTTTACAGCAACTCTATAACCTGGTCGATACATGGGTAGTAGGAAAGTATGTTGGTTCGATTGCCTTAGCTGCAGTTGGATCCAGTTATACATTGATGACTTTTTTAACCTCGATACTCATTGGTTTATGTATGGGATGTAGCAGTTTCTTTGCGATACAAGTAGGAAAAAAGGATTGGCAGAAGTTTGAACAAGGTGTGTTCATCTCTTCTATAGGTATTGGTTTATGTACCCTTGTTATGTATTTTTTAGTTAGCTTTGGACAAACAACCATTCTGCATTTTTTACAAGTGCCAAAAAATGTGGAAGGGGCTATGGCCACATATGTGCAAATCATCTTTATTGGTTTATTTGCGACAAGTATTTATAACTATTTTGCGAATATTTTGCGGGCTCTGGGGAATTCTTTATTGCCTTTATTTGGCTTAGCTATTTCGGTTGTATTAAATATCTTCTTAGATATCTTATTTGTCGTACCTTTTCAATGGGGTGTAGCTGGTGCTGCCTGGGCAACGGTACTTAGTCAATTTGTTTCCGCCGCTTTTATGCTTCTTGTCGTATGGTTGAAATTTCCGATTTTTCGGGTGAAACAAGAAAATCGCATTTGGTCAAAAGATATTTTATCTTCTATTTTACATCTTTCTTTTATGACCTCGCTCCAACAATCTATTATGAATTTTGGTATCTTGTTGATACAGGGATTAGTCAATAGCTTTGGTTCAATTGTCATGGCAGCTTTTGCGGTAGCGGTTAAAATTGATACCTTAGCCTATATGCCGGTACAAGATTTTGGCAATGGCTTTAGTTTATTTGTTTCGCAAAACTATGGTGCAAAACAAGAAAAAAGAATCCAAGACGGTCTAAAAGTAGCTATTACCTGGATCGTACTATTCTGTGTTGTGATTAGTGTAGGGGTAAATATTTTCTCGGATTCTTTAATGGGCTTATTCTTAAGTGATCAATCCCAGGCCATAATCCAAGTAGGTAGTCAATACCTGCATATTGAAGCAACTTGTTACATTGGAATTGGCATCTTGTTCTTATGTTATGGCTATTATCGAGCAATTGTAAAGCCAGGTATGTCTGTTATCTTAACCATTCTTTCTTTAGGAACCCGTGTTCTGCTTGCCTATGCATGCTCCCCATTCTTTGGGGTAACTGCCATTTGGACGGCAATTCCTATTGGTTGGTTTTTAGCTGATTTTGTCGGTATTCTTTACTACTTTAAAAATAAATCACTTCAAGCATCTAAACCGATTTAGGTTTAGATTTTTTATTTGATAGATCTTCTTTACTATTTTTGATGCTATAGTAAAAGTAGAAATAACCCTAAATACCAGCTTTTTTAAAGTATATGACATAGATATTGTCTGTTTAAATGATAAATAATAAGTAATCAAAGAGAGAAAGTAATCTACATAGGATAATGTAGAGAAAGGAGAAACGTATATGTTATTTCTATTTTCTTTAGCACTAAATGCGATGGGATTTGTAACAGTACTAATTATCATGCCAATAGTGCTAATTTATGAGACTTTAAAAATAATTTTGAAAAAGTGAAAATCGCAACAAGTTTTCACTTGCCTTTATTAAGTATATGACATAGATATTGTCTGTTTAAATGATAAATAATAAGTAATCAAAGA